>Ga0209980_10001335_pt1 | contig 13602 bp, 11 predicted proteins | sample CR02metaG_FD_183611 | JGI IMG/M metagenome (GOLD analysis project Ga0209980, IMG submission 183611) | Deep subsurface microbial communities from Mariana Trench to uncover new lineages of life (NeLLi) - CR02 metaG (SPAdes) (version 2) | ecosystem: Environmental > Aquatic > Marine > Ocean trench... | reverse complement strand
GGCCATGAACAGGGGGCCTTTACCGGGGCCCATCAGCTCAAAAGGGGAAAGATGGAACTGGCCCATGGCGGAACGGTATTCCTCGACGAGGTGGGCGATATCTCCACGGAGCTTCAGACCAAGCTATTGAGATTTCTCCAGGAGCGGGAGTTCGAGCGCGTGGGGGGAACCAAACCTATATCGGTTGATATCAGGATCATCGCCGCCACGAATCGTAACTTGGAGGCCTCCGTTAAGGAGGGTCTGTTTCGTGAAGATCTTTATCATCGCCTCAACGTTGTTCCTATTACTCTTCCGCCTTTGAGAGAGCGGAAGGAGGATATTCCCGCACTGTCCCAATATTTCCTGCGGAAGTACTCTATGGAGGCCAGAAAACACTTCACTGAGATCACCAAAGAGGCATAAGAAATTCTTCTTGCTTATGGCTGGCCTGGAAATGTACGTGAGCTGGCGAATGTAATCGAACGGGCCATAGTGCTTGGCTCAGGGTCAAACATTGCCCTTGAGGACCTACCTGACATGATCGCTGCAATAGAGATCGGGACCGTGGCTGACCACCTCTCGTATTATGCGGCACTGAATGCTACCAGAAGAGATGTGGTCCTGAAGGCTCTCGGCCGGGCCCGGGGAAATCGTGCTGCTGCGGCCAAGGAGCTTGGGCTTAACGCCAAATACCTCTTACAGTTGATCAAGACGCTGCGAATTGGTTAAAGCATTGCCCCCGCACCGATCCACTTCTCCAATATCCAATGCTCCAAGGCGCAAAGCGCCTTTAGGGTAGGGTATGTTTGTCCACTGCCTCAGCGAGTTCCGTTAAATAGTCCTCCTGGTCCTTCGCTTGATAAACTGCCAGCGAGCCATCTTCCCTCAGCGGAATCCCTCCGTAGAAATGAAAGAGGTGGCCATCCCAGTCGAAGAAATCGTCGCCCCTTTTATAGACTTTCTTCCACTTCACACCGGCAGGGCTTGGATGAAGTGCTGTCCGTGCAGGTAGAGCAATTTCCTCTTCCAAGGGTAGGGCTAGATTTTCTTTTGTGTCCTTCTCCTCCGGAAGCTCATCCCACAGTCGCCGGTAATTGGATAGAAACTCCTCGTGCCGAACCGTGAGGGCGGTGTGCATGTCCCACCACGGTCTGTGGCCCGCTACGCGCTCATCCACCTTATCCACCAACTTGAAGACAATTCGAGCGCCACACAGCAATCGCAGAACAAGGGTGTCTTCAGGAATTTCGGGTCGATCCATCTGCCGAAGTCCACAGTATCTCTTGAAAAATGCTGCGGTCCTCTCCAGATCTCGTGACCCATAGACTGCGTGGCTGATCCGGCCCACCTTGAGGGGTGTTGAGACCTCCATGGCACCGTCGGGCATATGAACGGGTGCCCAAAACTCGTACTGGTTCCCGTCCGGGTCCTCGAAGTATATGGCGGTGCCCTCGTCTCCTTCGGTAGTCACACGAATGGGGTTCGAATGGGGGATGCCATGCTGGTCGAGCCTTTTCAGGTGTTCATCAATCTCCTCGGGGCGAATGAAGAATCCGTACCGGGGAGTGTCCTCGCCAAGTCCTTTGCTAGCCGGATATATCTCTGGCTGAAGAAAGGCCCCAAAACGGCACGATCCATGATCAAGGGGAAGGAAACAGAATATCGGAGCATTCTTTTTGCGCGCCGCGGTTGTAAGCTGAGCAATGGGTCTACGGACGACTCCCGTGGCGTTTACCGCCCATTCAACCCATGTTGAAATGTCGTTGGTTCCTACTACAAAGTGATCGATCCAGTGCACGGCTCCCCGGGGATCTTCGTCTGCCATGTTTTTCCTCCCTTCGTTAATTAGTAGCGAATGAGCGTAGGACCGTTGCCTACTCTTATTGGTTAGAGGTCAGATGTCAGAGATCCGAGGTCAGACCTCCGACTTCCGACCTTGGCGTCCTTTGCGTCTTTGCGCGAGTCATCCGATCTCAGACTTCTGATCTCTAACTTCTTATTCCGCAAACTAGCAATGAAGAGGTAAAGGTGTCAATGGGAAGGTACGGTTCTGCTTGACAACGTTTCCTTCGCTCTTTATCATCATGAAAACACAGTTGTTTTCATCTCTAATTTAATGCAATACTTTAACAGTAAAACGGTCTCAAGCATTGTGGACGTGTCCCTGCGGCAGATTCAATATTGGGATGAACAGGGTTTTATCCGTCCTACCATTCGTCAAGCCACGGGGAGAGGATCCAAACGACTTTATTCATTTTCGGATTTGGTCCAGCTCAAAGTGATAAAAAACCTTTCCGGTCACGGGCTTAGCCTGCAGGGAATCCGCTTGTGTTTGCATCACCTGAAAGATTACTCCCGCTCGGGTTCGCTACCTACCCGATCCCTCAAATTTCTCACCGATGGAAAAAAACTCTTTGTCCTGACGGATGACAGCAAAGAAATCCTTGGCGCCCTGGATCGTCAATTCGTTTTTTCCTTGGCCATTGGGAGTTTGGTGCGGGAATTGGATGGTGAGGTACAACGTCTGGAAATGAAGGAAAAACGCATGGTTGTGTCGAGACGTAGAGGTTAGCACAGTGGATCAGGTCAAAGTCAGTCCGATGATCCGGCAGTACCTTCAGATCAAAGAAAAGTACCAGGATGCGATTCTATTTTTCCGTCTGGGTGATTTTTACGAGATGTTCTTTGAGGATGCTGAAAAAGCCTCCAAACTATTAGACATTACGCTCACCTCACGCAATCGAACCGAGGAGTCGCCGGTCCCCCTTTGTGGTGTCCCCTATCATGCGGCTACTCCGTACATCGGAAAATTACTGCAGGCGGGATACAAGGTGGCAGTCTGTGAGCAGGTGGAAGATCCTAAGACGGCCAAAGGAGTGGTTCAGAGGGAAGTGGTCCGGGTCATTACGCCGGGTACCATTACGGATGGAGAGTCTTTGGATTGGCGCGACAATAATTTTCTCGTGGCACTGTCCAAAGGGGGCAAGGAATTCGGTCTGGCCTTTACCGATGTGACCACAGGCGAATTTCGTTTTACCCAGCTCTCGGATTACCCTTCCCTCGTGGATGAGGTCCTGCGAGTCCACCCCCGTGAGATCATCCTCTCTGAGGGGGATACGTCCTTTGCTGAAAGGCTACGAAGCGATCTTGGTGGGGTTCACTTGAGCCCCGTGCCCGCATCAACCTTTACTGAGGGGGCCAGAGAACGTCTACGGTCCATGGGGGTCTGGGCGGCCGAGTCAGGTGAAGAGTGGGAACAAGGCGTCCAAGCGGCGGGCACGATCATATCATTCCTGGAGCAAAATCTGTCCGAGGCCCTCAAGGGCATAGGCAAATTGGAGCCCTACCGTGCATCACAGTTTATGATGCTCGACGAAACCAGCAGGCACAACCTCGAGCTCCTATCCGATTATCAAGGTCAGAGGAAGGGTTCCTTGCTCGGGGTCTTGGACCATACCCTGACACCCATGGGGGCCAGACGCTTGCGCCAATGGATCCTTTACCCCCTGCTGGACGAGCGGGCCATCCGCGAGCGACAGGACGGCGTTGAAGAATTAGTAGAAGACTATAGGGGTCGTCAGGACCTCAGAGGATGCCTTAAAGGCATACAGGATCTGGAACGACTGGCAGGTCGGGTTGTTGCCGGCAGTGCAAACCCGAGGGACCTCGTAGCCGTTAAAGAAACCCTGCGTGACCTGACCCCCATTGGCGAAAGATTGCGAGGATACCGAGCGGAGATCTTTGGCCGTATTAGCCAGGAGCTGTGGGATCTACCTGAGGTGGTAGACCTTGTGGAACGTGCCATTGTAGACGATCCTCGTCCCTATCTGAAGGATGGAGGGGTTATCCGGCCGGGATTCCATGCGGAGCTGGACGAGCTACGAGGAGTACGAGGTGACGCAAAGGATTGGATTGTCCTGTTACAGAGTCAAGAACGCAAGCGTACCGGCATCAACACGTTGAAAGTAGGATTCAACAAGGTCTTTGGCTATTACATTGAGGTGACCAACGCCAACCTGAAGTTGGTTCCGCCCGATTACCTCCGCAAACAAACCCTTACCAATGGAGAGCGATATATCACGCCCGAGCTCAAGGAATATGAGGCCAAGGTCCTCGGTTCTGAGGAAGAAATTTTACAGCTGGAGCATTCGCTCTTTGCCGAAGTGCGGGCAAAAGTCGCCTCCCATTACGAAAAAATGAAACAGACCAGCCTCGCGTTGGCCACCCTCGATGTCCTGCTCTCCTTAGCGGAAGTGGCCCATTCTTGTCATTTCGTACGGCCCAAAGTGGATTCGGGGTTGACCATCTCCATCCGCGAGGGGCGTCACCCTGTGGTGGAGGCCGTCCAGGGTCGTGGGGCCTTTGTTCCCAATGATTGTCTTTTGGACTGCGATTCTCATCAGATTCTCATTCTCACGGGACCCAACATGGTGGGTAAATCAACCTATATGCGCCAGGTGGCCTTGATTGTCCTCTTGGCACAGATGGGAAGCTTTGTCCCGGCAACGGAAGCCCAGATTGGGCTGGTGGATCGGCTTTTCACCAGGATCGGTGCGACTGATGCGCTGGCCCGCGGAGAATCAACGTTCATGGTGGAGATGAGGGAGACGGCGCGGATATTACAGCAGACCTCTCCAAGGAGCCTGATCCTGTTGGATGAAGTGGGTCGTGGGACCAGTACTTTTGACGGTATCTCCATTGCCTGGTCGGTAGCCGAATATCTTCATGGTGTTCACCATCGACCCCGGACCTTGTTTGCCACCCACTATCACGAGCTGACCGATCTGGCCCTGACCCAGGATCGGGTAAAAAACTTTAGCTTTGCAGTGAAGGAGTGGAAGGGAGACGTTATATTCTTGCGTAGCCTCGTGGAAGGAGCCTCAAGTCATAGTTATGGCATCCATGTTGCCAGTCTTGCCGGTCTCCCGCCTTCCGTGGTCCAGCGGGCCAAGGATATCTTGAGGAACCTGGAGGGTGGAGAACTGGACGAGGGCGGACGGCCAAGGTTGGCTGGCGCCTCGAGCGGGAATGACCCCGCCCAAATGGTGCTGTTTACATCTTCGGACACCAAGCTCCGCGAGGAGCTGAGGCGGGTCGACGTGTCGGTGCTCACCCCGGTTGAGGCACTGAATCTTCTCAATCGGTTGGTGGAAGAGGCAAAGAAGGACAGCCGGTAGCCAGATGGTCTTTCCACGATTTCCGAAGTTCCTTTTCATGGTTTTTATCTTGGCCCTTGGAGTGCTCCACTTCTCGGATGTGATTTGGTCGCAAAGTGGCGCCGGTGGGTCTCGGGCTTGGCAGGATCAAAGAAAAAGTCAGAAGAGAACCAAACAAGCCGAGAGATGGAAGAAGCCGCAGACCTCGCTGGTGAAGCGGATTCGGTATGTTTCCTCCCGCAGCTACACCCGGGTCATTATGGATCTGTCGTGGCGGATTAAATATGAGACCCATGTCTTGAAGGAAAACCCCTCGAAGGGGTTACCTCCCAGGATCTATGTGGATCTATTGGGCGCTCGCCTTGCCTCAGACGTAAAGCGGAAGATCGTCGTTCAAGATCGGTTGTTGCAACAGGTACGCGTGGGGCAGTTTAAAAGCGACGTGGTGAGGATGGTCTTGGACATGAAGAGTTTGGGTGATTATAGGGCATTTTTGCTGCCGAGTCCCTTTCGTCTAGTAATGGATGTCCATGGGAAGGGCAATGGGGGCAGGCCAAGGGTCGCGAAAAAACGGAGTGATTTCCGGCTTGGGCAACAGAAAAAGGGAAGAAATGGGAAGGCAAGGACAACCCGTATCCGTAAAATCGTACTGGACCCTGGCCATGGAGGTAAAGATCCTGGGGCCATCGGAATCAATGGTATTGCAGAAAAGGATATCGTGCTGACCCTTGCTAAAGGACTGGCTAAAAAGCTAAGAAAAAAGATGAATGTGGAGGTCGTTCTCACCCGTGAAAGAGATATTTTCGTCCCGCTAGAAGAAAGGACGGCCTTTGCCAATGTCCGGAACGCCGATCTTTTTGTTTCCCTTCACATTAACGCAAGCCGTAACCGCCGTTTGAGGGGGATCGAGAGCTACTACTTGGACAATGCCACGGACGAGGCGACCATTCGGTTGGCGGCTCGAGAGAACGGGACTTCCCGGAGAAACATATCAGATCTTCAATTCATTCTGAGCGACTTGACTCAGAACTCAAAGCTTGAGGATTCCATTGGCCTGGCTCATCACCTCCAATCATCCCTAGTGTCCCATATGGGAACAAAATACCGTCGCGTCAAAGATCTCGGGGTCAAAAAGGGGCTGTTTTACGTATTGGTGGGAGCGAGAATGCCCAGTGTGTTGCTCGAGCTATTTTTCGTAACCAACAGGTTTGAGGGCCGTGCCCTTGCCAGGGAATCGTTCCAGAATGCCATCGTTGAGGCCCTTTATCGCGGGATCAAAGAGTATGACGCCAGCGCAGTGGGTAGGAATTTGTAGGAAGGAAATTCGAGTGGTCTAGCATGGACCTGATGAATTGGAAAACGCTATTGGAGCCGACCGAATTGGAACCGACCCGTGCGGCTCGCGCCTACATTCGGAAAGGCCGGGAAATCCTTTTGGAGGCCCATCGGGATGGGGCCGGAGGAAATGAAATTATTTCGGCCTACACGGGGATGATGGATCACCTGATCGCTACCCTCTTTGAGTCGGCCAGCAGGGACTATGTCAATCATTACCCCAGCTTGAACGCACGTTGCGCGGTGATTGCCCAGGGTGGATACGGTCGCGGCGAGCTCAACCCTCATTCCGACATTGATCTTCTTTTTGTCCATATTTGGAAGGTGACTCCCTTTGTGGAGACCGTAGCGGAGACGATTCTCTATGCCCTTTGGGATTCGGGACTTCAGGTGGGTCACGCTATCCGAAGTATTGCCGAGTCTGTCCGCCTCGGTAACAGGGATATGAATGTCAAGACGGCCATGATTGATGCTCGTTTTCTGTCCGGTGACCGTCAGCTGTATACGGACCTCAAGGGTGCCATCCAGGGTCAATTCTCCGGAATATCGGGGGATCGTTTTATCCGTAAGAAGATCGAGGAGAACCACCTCCGACATGAGCGTTACGGGGGATCTGTCTATCTTTTAGAGCCTGATGTCAAAGAAGGAGAAGGCGGGTTGAGAGATATACACACCGCACTATGGGTGTCCAAGACACGATGGAACGTAAACCATCTGGATGAATTGGAATCCAAGAGCGTACTGAACTCAACCGATCTCTCCGAGTTGAAGAGCTCGCAGGATTTTCTCTGGCGCGTCAGGAATGAAATGCATTTCTCCTGTGGGGCCCATCAGGATCAACTCACCTTTGAGTTGCAGGAAAAGGTGGCTGTTAACCTGGGCTATGAAGATGACCGAAACATCAAGGGAGTAGAGGCCTTCATGCGGGCCTACTACCTCCATGCCGCTCAAATCAGTCGAGTGACTTCCCTCGTCCTCCACCGTGCAACCGAGGTTCCCGATTTCTATCACCGAAGAACTCTAACAGCAGGTAGGGAGATTCGACCGGGGGTCCATGTCTCCAGGGGGGCGCTTTCCATTACCCGTCCAGAGATTTTGGATACCTATCCAGAACTCATGATGTCCGTGTTCGAGGACGTGCAACGCAGTCGGGTCGAGATCAACCAGGAGACCCGCAAGGTGCTGCGAGATCATCTCAGCCTGATCGACGGGAGATTCCGCCGCTCGGCAAAACCCAATGCGGCGTTCCTGCAAATTCTAAGGGGGCCTGAACGGGTCTATGAGACTCTGGTGGAGATGCACCGATGTGGAGTACTGGACGAGTTTATCCCCGAATTCGGTCGGGTCCTGTGCATGGTCCAACATGATCACTACCATATCTACACCGTGGATCAGCACTCCCTGAGAGCCGTAAAGGAGTTCGAGTCTCTGAGGGCAGGGGATTCTCGTGAAAACCTGCCGCTGTTGACCCAACTCGCGCGAGAGGTGGACAAGGTCGAGGTCCTCATTCTTGGCATCTTGTTCCATGACATCGGAAAAGGCCATGGAGGTAACCATTCCGAGATTGGCAGTCGTACCGCGACAAAGATCGCCCGCAGGCTTGGACTCAACGTTGATAATCGGGTCCAGTTGTCCTTCCTGGTGCTCCAGCACCTGATCCTGTCGCATATGGCGTTCCGACGGGATATCGACGACGAAGAACAGGTCATTGACTTTGCCCAATCCGTGGGAAGCGTGAGCAAGCTAAAAATGCTCTACCTCCTGACCTATGCCGACATCAAGGCCGTGGCCCCTGGGGTATGGAACAATTGGAAGGCCTCGTTGCTCGAGGATCTCTTTGTCCGTTCCCTCAGGGTCTTGGAGGATCTGGAGAAGGGCGCGTTTCGCAGGGCCGATAGTCAGTCAAAAATCCGACGGATTCAGACGCGGCTCAAACAGGAACTCTCGGCCGAGTACTCTCCGGAACGAATCCAAGCTTTTTTCGAGAATATGCCCGACCGGTATTTCCTAACTACCCCAGAGGAGGAAATGCCTATTCACTTAAAGTTGTTGGAGCAATATTCGAATCAACTGTTTCTTTGTAGTGTGCGCCATTTTCCTGAACGGGAATACACTGAAATGGCTATCTGTACTAAAGACCGTTCCGGATTGTTTGCTCAAATCACCGGGATCTTTGCTGCCATGGGGCTCGACATACTAAGTGCCCGGATCAACACGCGAAGGGACGGATTGATCCTGGATGTGTTTCGTATATCTCATTTGGGCAGGCCTGAAGTCGTCATGGAGGAAAGCAAGTGGGCTAGGGTTCAAACCACCCTGGAAGGTGTTCTGACAGGCACGGTGGATATCGCACGCCTGGTTGAAGAATCAGGAAGCCCTCTGCTCTTCAAAAAGAGGCCCGCGCCTCGTGTTCCTACGGTGATTCAGTTCGACAACCGTGGTTCGGATGATTTTTCTATTATTGAAGTCTACACACAGGATCGGACTGGCGTTCTATTTGCAATAACCTTCGCACTGCACCAGCTGGGGATCTGGATCCATTTAGCCAAGATATCGACTAATGTGGATCAAGTGGCCGACGTTTTCTACATCACGGATGGAAAGCGCAGAAAGATCGAAGACAGCGAGCAACTGGAGTCGATCCGGCAGAAACTGATAGAAAGTCTGAGCTCAAACGATGCCAGAGTCGCTTAGTCCAGCCATTGATTCCTTTCTCAACATGCTGGCGGTGGAAAAAGGGCTAGCCAGAAATACACTGGAGGCCTATAGTCGGGATCTCAATAGGCTTGCCAATTTTTTAGCGGCAAACGGGGTTAAGTCTTGGCCAGAAGGAAGCGGTAGCCAATTACGGACGTACTTTTCGTCCCTTCGTGAGACCGGGCTGAGTGTCCGCTCCATCACTCGCAACCTGGTTGCCCTGCGGCAGTTTTATCGATTTTTAGAAAAGGAACGGATCATTCAAGAAAATCCGATGCCCCGTTTGTTGTTGCCGGTGGAATCAAGAAGGCTCCCCACGATATTGACCCATGATGACGTGGAAAGATTATTGAATCAGCCGAGTCCTTCTACCCTGTTAGGATTGAGGGATCGGGCCATGCTGGAATTTCTTTACGCTACTGGCCTCCGAGTCTCAGAGCTGGTGAGCTTGCACACGCAACAGATCAATCTCGAAGGGGACTACCTGACCGTCCGTGGGAAGGGAGGAAAGGTTCGAGTCTTGCCCTTCGGAAGATGGGCTGATGAGCGGCTTCGAGTGTACCTGAGAGAGGTGAGACCCAAATTGCTCCAGAGGCGGACCAGTTCCGTGTTGTTTCTGACCCGTTCGGGTAAGGCCTTGACCCGTCAGGGCTTTTGGAAGCTGATTCGTCGTTATGCCCTGGCGGCTGGCATCGAAAGAAAAGTAACGCCGCATACCCTGCGCCACTCCTTCGCCACTCACCTGTTGGAGGGTGGGGCCGACTTGCGCGCGGTCCAATCCATGTTGGGCCATTCGGATATTTCCACCACTCAAATCTATACCCATATTAACCGGGCTCACTTGAAGCAGGTGCATCGACGATTCCATCCCCGTGAGCGGACCAACGGCACCGGTGGGTGAGCGGAAATACCTCATTTGCCTCGGCTTTTCTTGTCTTTTGCTATGCAGTGCCGTATTAATTAGAGATGATTGCCGAGTATGTGCAGCGGATATCCATATGGGCCATACCGATCCTAGCGGCCATTGTGTTCCATGAGGTGGCTCATGGTTGGGTAGCCTCTCGGCTGGGCGATCCAACGGCAGCCCGGATGGGCCGCTTGACGTTGAACCCGATCTCTCATATCGATCTCTTCGGTACCGTCATCTTACCCCTGCTTTTGGTCATTGCTCATGCTCCCTTTCTATTCGGCTATGCCAAGCCGGTCCCTGTCAATTTCCTTAATTTGCGAAATCCTAAAAGGGACATGATCTGGGTTGCTTTGGCAGGTCCGGCCACTAATATCATTTTGGCCTTGGTAAGCTATTTGTTTCTCAAAATCCTCGTCTCGCTGGATCTTCCCAGAGATGGGTCCCTTGCTTCTACCATTGTGATTCCCCTGATTTATATGCTTCATGCCAGCGCCAGGATCAATATCGTATTGGCAGTCTTTAATACCTTTCCCATTCCACCCTTGGATGGGGGGAGGGTCCTGGTTGGGCTCTTGCCGGAACCCTATTCCACCACAGTGGCACGAGTTGAGCCCTATGGGTTTTTAATTATTGTGGTGTTATTGATGAGCCACCTATTGGACGCAGTTTTATCTCCACTAGTCAACTTTGTTCATTTGTTTCTCAGGTTAATGGTTGGATTGGCGTAGGACAGAACAAAATGGATACCATCGTTAGCGGGACACGCCCAACGGGGCCCCTCCATCTGGGTCACCTGCACGGGGCCCTGATGAACTGGATCCGATTACAAGACAAGTATCGGTGTTTCTTTTTTGTTGCCGATTGGCATGCCCTCACCACCGATTACCTCTCTCCCCAGCGAATCAAGGCCAATACGGTCGAGATGGTGTTGGACTGGCTATCCGTTGGATTGGATCCAAAGCGCTGCGTCCTATTTCGCCAATCCGATATCAAGGAACACGCGGAGCTTCATCTTTTGCTCTCTATGATTACTCCGGTTCCCTGGTTGGAGCGAAATCCCACCTATAAGGAACAGATACGAGAAATGGAGGGTCGGGACCTCTCCACTTACGGGTTCTTGGGGTATCCAGTCCTGCAGGCGGCTGATATTATCATGTACAAGGCCAACAAGGTCCCGGTGGGTGTTGACCAGGCGCCTCATGTTGAGCTCACCCGGGAGATTGTCCGCCGGTTTAATCAGATCTATCGTCCCATATTTCCAGAACCGGAGGTTCTATTAACAGAAACTCAGAGGCTCCCCGGTCTGGATGGGCGCAAGATGAGCAAAAGTTATAATAATGCCGTCTTTCTTTCGGATCCTCCTAAACAGATTGATAAAAAGCTCAGTCGCATGATAACCGACCCGGCACGGGTCAGAAGGCATGACCCGGGTAATCCTGAGAAATGTCCTGCCTTTGAGCTTCATCAGATTTACTCTACGCCCCAGGAAATAGCGGAGGTGTCCCAGGGTTGCCGTACGGCGAAAATAGGTTGCCTGGATTGCAAAAAGGTCATGATTAAGCACGTCATCACGCAGTTGGAGCCGTTCCAAGAAAAGAGGGCGGATTATGAGCGTCGGCCAAGTTATGTAGAGGATGTACTCGCCGAGGGAAATCGATCCGCGAAAAAAGTGGCAGCTAAGACCATGGAAGAGGTTCGGGACGCACTCTCACTGTGACGCCCGAACCTTTGCAAGGGGGAAGGACAAGCCATGCCCATGCATGTTCAATTGGAAGCCTATGAAGGGCCACTGGACCTCCTGCTCCATTTAATTAAAAAGAATGAGGTCAGCATTGCCGATATTCCCATAGCTCTGATTACCCAGCAATACCTGGAGACGCTAGAGGTCATGCGTGGCCTAAACCTGGATCTTGCCGGTGAGTTTTTGATCATGGCGTCGACACTCATTCATATTAAGTCGCGGATGTTGCTTCCCCCTGAGGAAGGAGAGGAGGATGAGGATGAAGGGGGAGATCAACGTGAAGAGCTCATTCGGCGGCTGCTGGAGTATCAGAGGTATAAGGAGGCTTCGGAGGACCTGGCAAAGCGCGAGTTGTTAAATCGCGATGTTTTCACCCGTTCGTCGGAGGCCACGCCGGAATTTGAGTCAGACGGTTTCGTGAAGGTCTCCCTATTCGACCTGATGGCGGCCTTTCAGCGGGTCCTGGAGCGGTTACCCGAACCAGAGATCCACCAGGTGACGGTGGAGGAGATCTCGGTTCGTGAGAAAATGAGTTTCATCCTGGCCATGCTGCATCGCAAAACCAAAGTGGTATTCCAATCCCTCTTTGAGGATGCGTCCTCGAGGATGCAGTTGGTAGTGACTTTTCTGGCCCTGTTGGAACTCATAAAGATGCGCGCCGTCTCGGTCACTCAGGAAGAGCGTATGGGCCCCATCGTTGTGGAGGCGGTGACGTCCCTCGATGATATGGAGGAGAAGTTGGCCGGAGAGGGAACGGGAGAGGAAAATGGCCATGGAGCGTGAAAAATTGAAGTCCGTTATTGAGAGCCTCCTGCTTGTATCTGAAGCTATACTGAATCTGGACCGGTTAAGTGCAGTCATTGAAGGAGTTGAGAAAAAGGAGATCCTCTCCGCCATCGAGGATCTCCAGTCCGAGTATGAGACTCAGGAGAGGGGAATCCGATTGGTTGAAGTGGGGGGAGGATACCAGCTGAGGACTCCCAAGGCGAACTCGGACTGGATAAGAACATTATTTCGGTCAAAAGCGGCAAGGATGAGCAAACCCACCTTGGAGACCCTGGCCATCGTTGCTTACAAACAACCCATCACTCGGGGTGAGATTGAACATATTCGTGGGGTCAGTGTTGACGGGATTATTGGGACACTTTTGGCGCGGCAATGGGTCCGAATCGTCGGGCGCAAAGATGTCCCGGGAAAGCCCTTTCTTTACGGCACTACCCGGGAATTCTTGGAACTCTTCAATCTCAAGGACTTAACGGGGCTACCGACACTTAAGGAGATGGAAGAGATTACCCAACCCCAGATCCCCGAGCAGAACACCCTGCCCGCAGAAGAGTCGAAAGTAGACAGTAACGAAACCAGTAACCAGTAATAAGTATTCGGTATTCGTTAAGAAATGGTGGGTCGTTGGGAAAAACGATTCACCATTTGTCATTGACCCCGATCCGACAAAATGACCAGGGCACGTACTGTCCTAGGCCAGACGTTGTAAGAGTCACAGACATTTGAGTTGCTGGTCCATAACTCCACTTCAGGTGAGTTATCGAGCCATGGTACTGATAGTTCTACAGGGCCCTCTGGTGGTTTCAGGTGGTGAAATCTTGGATCGATTAATATCGGATCGGGGTTGACTGTCGCCATGGAACGTCTGCAAAAAATCATTGCCCGCGCCGGTTGGGCATCCAGGCGGGAAGCCGAGGGATGGATCCTCGAGGGGCGTGTGACGATTAACGGCACCGTGGTGCGCCAGCTAGGGACTCTCGCTAATGCGGATAGAGACA
>Ga0209980_10001332_pt1 | contig 13612 bp, 9 predicted proteins | sample CR02metaG_FD_183611 | JGI IMG/M metagenome (GOLD analysis project Ga0209980, IMG submission 183611) | Deep subsurface microbial communities from Mariana Trench to uncover new lineages of life (NeLLi) - CR02 metaG (SPAdes) (version 2) | ecosystem: Environmental > Aquatic > Marine > Ocean trench >... | reverse complement strand
ACGACGATATCGTCCACCCGGTTGATGAACTCCGGCCGGAAGTGCTGGCCGAGAATTTCGAGCACCTCGGATTTCATCTGCGCGTAATTCGCCTCGCCGCTGAGTTCCTGGATGCGCTGCGAACCCAGGTTGGAGGTCATCACGATCACGGTGTTGCGAAAATCGACGGTGCGCCCCTGACCATCGGTCAGCCGGCCGTCGTCGAGTACCTGCAGCAGGACATTGAAGACATCCGGGTGCGCCTTTTCAATTTCGTCCAGCAGGATCACCGAATACGGCCGACGCCGGATCGCTTCGGTCAGGTAACCGCCTTCCTCATAGCCGACATAACCTGGCGGTGCGCCAATCAGCCTGGCAACCGAGTGCTTTTCCATGAACTCGGACATGTCGATGCGCACCATGGCGTCGTCGGTATCGAACAGGAACGCCGCGAGCGCCTTGGTGAGTTCCGTTTTGCCCACCCCGGTCGGCCCGAGAAACAGGAAGGAGCCATTGGGCCGGTTCGGGTCCGACAGCCCGGCACGAGATCGTCTGATCGCATCGGCCACCGCGGTCACGGCCTCACTCTGCCCAACCACTCGCCTGGCGATCTCCGTCTCCATCCGCAATAGCTTGTCTTTTTCGCCCTCCAGCATCTTGCTGACCGGGATTCCGGTCCACTTGGACACGACATCGGCAACTTCGTCCTCGGTGACCTTGTTGCGTAGCAACTGGAGTTCCTGGGATTCGGCTTCAGCGGCCTGCACGAGCTCGGCTTCGAGTTCGGGGATCCGCCCGTACTGGAGCTCGGATGCCCGCGCCAGGTCCTGCGCTCGATGCGCCGTTTCCAGCTCCATGCGCGCGCGTTCCAGTTCTTCCTTGATGTGCGAAGCGCCCTGCACGAGCGCCTTCTCCGCCTTCCAGATTTCCTCCAGATCGGAGTACTCGACTGCCTTCTCGGCGATCTCCTCTTCCAGGTCCGCAAGCCGTTTTTTCGACGCCTTGTCAGTTTCCTTTTTCAGCGCCTCGCGCTGAATTTTCAACTGGATCAGCCACCGCTCCCTGCGATCCAGTTCTTCGGGCTTGGAATCTATTTCCATGCGGATCAAAGAAGCGGCCTCGTCGATCAGGTCGATCGCCTTGTCCGGTAGTTGCCGGTCGCTGATATAGCGATGCGACAACGTCGCGGCGGCGATTATGGCCGGGTCGGTAATCTCGACGCCGTGGTGTACCTCGTATTTCTCTTTCAGGCCCCTGAGTATCGCAATCGTATCTTCGACGCTCGGCTCATCGACCAGCACTTTCTGAAAACGCCGTTCCAGCGCCGCGTCTTTTTCGACATGCTTGCGATATTCGTCGAGGGTCGTGGCGCCGACGCAATGCAGTTCGCCGCGCGCGAGCGCCGGCTTGAGCATATTGCCGGCATCCATCGATCCTTCCGCCTTGCCGGCGCCGACCATCGTGTGCATCTCATCGATAAACAGGATGATCCGGCCTTCCTGTTTGGCCAGGTCGTTGAGAACGGCTTTCAACCGTTCTTCGAATTCTCCGCGAAATTTCGCGCCGGCGATCAGTGCGCCCATGTCCAGCGACAGCAGGCGTTTGTCGCGCAGGCTCTCTGGAACCTCGCCGTTGACGATGCGCTGGGCCAGGCCCTCGACGATCGCGGTCTTGCCGACACCGGGTTCGCCGATCAGGACCGGGTTGTTCTTGGTTCGCCTTTGCAATACCTGGATAGTGCGGCGAATTTCGTCATCGCGGCCAATCACCGGGTCCAGCTTCGCTTGTTCGGCCAGTTCGGTCAGATCGATAGTGTATTTCTGTAGCGCCTGGCGGTTATCTTCTGCATTGGGGTCGCTGACCGGCTGGCCACCGCGTAAATCGTCGATCGCTTTCTCCACGGCGCCCTTGACCGCACCGCAATCGCCCAGGAGTTTGGCGAGCCCACCTTTGCCGCCCAGCGCTGCGAGTACAAACAACTCGCTGGTAATAAACTGGTCGCCCCGGTCCTGAGCGAGCTTGTCCATGACATTGAGCAAGCGATTCAGCTCATTGGAAATATGCACCTCGCCCGGCGTCCCCTCGACCTGTGCCAGCCTGTCGACCGCCTCGCCCAACTGAGAGCGCAACAGGTTTACATTGGCGCCTGCCTTGGCGAGCAAGTGCCGCACACTGCCGCCTTGCTGATTCAGCAGCGCGATCATCAGATGCACCGGTTCGATAAACTGGTTGTCGCGACCCAGTGCCAGTGACTGGGCGTCGGCCAGCGCTATCTGCAGCTTGCTGGTTAATTTGTCCATCCGCATGGTGGGTACCCCGGTAAAAAGCGGCCTGGCGAAAAACGCTCGGCGCCAGGCTCTGATTGCCTGTTAAATGGGGGTTTTGGCGCGTTTTATCAAGTCACCGACGGGCAGCCAAAGCTGCATGTCACCCAGGATCCCGGATCGTCGGTGAAATATTCGGGTCAATGGACCGCCTGATGGGTCACCGCGACGACAAACACGCCGGCGGCGATCAACAATACCTGCAGCAGGCTGGCCCTGGCTTCGACGTTGCGGTGCAAGCCGGGGATCAGATCGGCGACGGCGATATACAGAAAACTCGATGCGGCGATGGCCAGGACGTAGGGCAACAATTCCGTGGCCTGATCGAGCCAGGCCCAGCCCGCAATGCCGCCGAGGACCGATGTCAGGCTGACCAGCAAATTCAGGGTGAACGCCTTGCCTCTTTTCAGGCCGGCGTTCAGCAAAACCGCGAGGTCGCCTACTTCCTGTGGAATTTCATGTGCGATCACCGCGATGGCAGTCACCACACCGAGGTGAATATCGGTCAGAAAAGCGGCGGCAATCAACAGGCCATCGAGAAAATTATGGATCCCGTCGCCGACCAGGATCATCACGCCGGACGCGCTCGCCCGGTGCTGGTCGCTCGGCCCGTGCGCTTCGCAGTCGTCGTGGTGGCAGTGGCGCCAAAGCACCAGTTTTTCGAGCAGGAAAAATACCAGGATACCGGACAACACGGTCGCGCCGATTCGATGGTAACTGTCGACGCCGGCGCCATCGAGCGCATGGGGAAGCAGGCCGAGAAAAGCCGCTCCAAGCAGGGCGCCGGTCGCGAAACTCACGAGGTGAGGCAACAGGCCGACGCGCCGCTTTTTCGAAAACAGCAACAGGACGCTGGCCGCCAGTGCGCTTAACACACCGCCGAGGAAGGTAAAAAAGACTATCCACGCCAATACCGGCATTTAATCCATTCCCCTAAAAATTTTGCTCGTTACGGACCGGCCGATTGTAACGATGTACAGCCGGCAAGGCACAAAGCAAAGCGTGTCGTCACTGCAACCAGATCATGCACGCCTGGCGCCCGCAGCGGTCGTCGCGCCGGTAAGAAAAAAACCGCTGCGATTCGGTGTACGTACAAAAATCTCCGCCAAACACGCCGACCCCCCGCGCTTCAAGTATATGGCGCGCCAGGCCATACAGGTCCATCTTCCAGTGACCGGGTCCATCCTCGGCGAAGAAAATCGCACTGGCCTGGCTTTTTTCAATAAATACATTCCTGACGTTCGCGCCGACCTGGTAGGCGGCCGGCCCGATCGCCGGCCCCAGCCAGGCGAGCAGTTGCGATCCGTCGCAGAACATTTTTTTCAATGCCGCTTCGATAACGCCACCGGCCAGGCCCTGCCAACCGGCATGTACCGCAGCGATCTGCTTGCCATCGTCGCTGCACAGCAAAACGGGCAGGCAATCGGCGCTCAGAATTGCACAAACCTGGCCCGGCCCGCTGCTGACCGATGCATCGGCGGCAGCCGGCATTGCCTCTGACGCAAGATCGACGACGCGGTTACCGTGCGCCTGTCGCAACCACCGGGGTTCTGCCGGTAAACCGGCGAAGGCACGCAAGCGATTCCTGTTTTCGGCGACATTGTCATCGCGGTCGCCGACGTGGCCCGCCAGGTTCAGGCTTGAAAATTCCTCCCGGCTGACGCCGCCAATCCGTGTGGTCGCGCAGGCACGGACATTCCCAGGCGCCGGCCAGTCCGGAACAATCAGCTCGATTCCGATCACGTTCGCGCCCCGTTTCGGTCGGCCGCGTCCTTGCGCAGTACCTGGATCAACGCAGCGAAATCGGCGGGGATCTCGGCGCTCCAATCCAGGGCTTCCCCATTGCGTGGGTGGGACAAAGCCAGGCGGCCGGCGTGCAGGGCCTGGTGGCTGAATTTACGCAGGGTCATGGCCAGTTCATCGCTGGCACCCGCCGGTATGGCCAGGCGGCCGCCATAGACAGGATCGCCGATCAGGGCATGGCGCAGGTAAGCGAAATGCACACGAATCTGGTGGGTGCGCCCGGTCTCGAGGGTGACCCGAACATGGCTGTGCCCGCGAAACCGTTCGATCACGCGGTAATGGGTGACCGCATTGCGGCCTGCGGGTCGAATGGCCATTTTTCGGCGATCGTTCGGGTGGCGATCGAGCGGCTGGTCGACGGTCCCGCCCGCGGTCAACACGCCCAGGCACACCGCCTGGTACTCACGGGTAATCTCCCTGCGCGCCAGCATCTCGCTGAACTGCTGCTGGATTTCGGCATCGCGCGCAACCAGCAGCAAACCGCTGGTCCCCTTGTCCAGGCGGTGGACGATCCCCGCCCGCGGCATTGCTTCCAGCCGCGCGTCAAAATTCAACAAGGCGTTTACCAGGGTTCCGTCGGGGTTGCCGGCGCCCGGGTGCACGACCAGTCCGACCGGCTTGTTGATCACCAGGAAATCATCGCCCTGATCCACGATCTCAAGCGGGATGTCCTGGGGCCGATCGACAGTCCGTGGCTCCAGAGACTCGCGAATCAGTACCTGCTCGCCGCCGGTCAACTTTTGTCTCGGGCGGGTCGGCTTGCCATCCAGGAGCACATCGCCGCTTTCTATCCATTGCTTGATGCGGCTCCGGGAAAACTGCGGAAACATTCGGGCCAGGACCTGGTCCAAACGAAAACCTGCCTGATTCGATGGTATTACCAGATTGTGTACACGGCTTTCCGTCACTGCATCCCGACCGATGTGGCTGAACCCCGCGCAGTTTACGGTATACTCCGTGCCCCCGCTAAACCCGCAGGAAAAAATGTGGTTGATTCGAGCAAGATAATTCGTTGCCTGACCGCCGTGACGCTGGCCGTGACGCTAAGCGGTTGCGGCGGCGGCCCGAAGGAAGTCGACCCGAACCTGGGCGCAATAAAGCTGTACGAGAAAGCAAGACAAAGCATGGTTACCGGAAATTTCACCAACGCGATAATGCGATTCGAGCGACTGGAAGGCCGTTTTCCTTTCTCGAACCAAACCAAACAAGCCCAGCTCGACATCATTTATTGCTATTACATGAACCGCGAACCCGACGCAGCGGTCGACGCGGCCGATCAGTTCATCCTGGAAAACCCGACCCACCCGCGTGTCGATTACGCCAATTACATCAAGGGCATGGTCTTTTTCCCCAAGAAACCCAACAAGCTTTACCGGTTGTTCAAGGTTGACCCGACCGAACGTCCGCCGCGCGCCGCACGAACCTCTTTCGAAAATTTTCATTACCTGGTAGCGAATTTTCCCGATAGTCCTTACACGGCCAATGCCCGGCAAAGGATGATTTACCTGCGCAACTACCTGGCGAAATACGAGTTGCACGTCGCAGGCTATTACATGGATCGCGGCGCGTATGTCGCCGCGTTAAAACGTGCGCAAAACGTAATGGTCGAATACCAGGGCACGACGTCGGTAGCCGATGCGCTTGGCGTGATGATCGATGCATACGAAAAACTCGACTTGCACGAGATGGCGCAACAGACGCGGGAAGTTTTGCAATTGAACTCCGGCCGGCTGGCGGGCGCGATGCCGAACGCCGCCGCTCCAAACTAGCTGGCCAGCCAGGAATGCTTTCTGCCGTGCAGACTCCTAGTCGGCCTTGTACCCCGAAGTAATCGGATAGCGCCAGTCGCGTCCGAAAGCGCGGCTGCTGATGCGCACGCCCGGCGGAGCCTGGCGTCTCTTGTATTCGTTGCGCTGGACCATCGCCAGCACTTTGCCGACGATGGCGCGCTCAAAACCTCTTTCGCAAATCTCGTCCACCGACAGGTTTTCCTCGACCAGCGCTTCGAGTATCGGATCCAGAATATCGTAGGGCGGCAGGTTGTCGCTGTCTTTCTGGCCGGCGCGCAATTCCGCAGACGGTTCGCGGGTCAGCGCACGTTCCGGTATGACCGGGCCCAGGGAATTGCGATACCTGGCCAGTTCATAAACCAGGGTCTTCGAGCAATCCTTGATCGGCGCGAAACCACCGGCCATGTCACCGTACAAAGTGGCATAGCCGACCGCCATTTCGCTCTTGTTGCCGGTGGTCAGGAGCATTTTCCCGGTCTTGTTCGATATCGCCATCAGGATCAGGCCCCGGCTGCGAGCCTGGATGTTTTCTTCGGTCGTATCTTCCGGCAAACCGGCGAACAATGGCGCGAGAGTATCGAGAACGCTGCTGAAAATATCCTCGATCGGCAACACGTCATACTGAACTTCCATCGTTCGCGCCTGCTCGGCGGCATCCTCGATGCTGATATCGGCGGTGAAACGCGACGGCATCATGACTGTCTGCACGCGGTCGGCGCCCAGCGCGTCAACGGCGATGGCAAGAGTCAATGCCGAGTCGATCCCACCGGACAGGCCGATGACCACACCGGGGAAACCGTGATTGATCACATAGTCGCGAACGCCCAGGACGATGGCCCGGTATGCGCTTTCGGTTGTCTCCAGATCCGCGCAAATTTCCGTCGGGACCACTTCCAGGCCATCCCCTCCGGCGCGCAGTTCCAGCGGATAGACGCCTTCTTCAAACTGGGGCGCCTGAAACACGGTCTTGCCCGTCGCGTCGAGGGCCATGGAACCGCCGTCGAACACCAGTTCATCCTGACCGCCGACCAGGTTCAGGTAAATCATGGGAATCCCGCTGCCGCTGCTCCGTTCCGCAAGCAACGCCCGCCGCCTGGACTGGCTGCTGATCTCGTACGGAGAGCCATTGGTGATGATCAGCGCCTCGGCGCCGATATCACGGGCAGCTTCCGCCGTACCGACGTGCCAGATGTCCTCGCACAACGCCAGCCCCAGCCTGATGCCGCCGATATCGATGGTCTTCGCTTCGTCCCCGGCCAGGAAATAACGTTCTTCATCGAACACCGCGAAATTGGGCAAATATTTTTTCCGGTAATTCACGCTCTGCTTGCCGCCGCCGATCAGGGTCAGCGAATTGTAGATGCCGTGTTCGGTGTACTCGGGATAGCCGACCAGGACCTGGACGCCTTCCAGTTCCGCCACCAGCGTAGCCAGGCCGTTGGCGACCTGCCGCTTCAGCCCCTTGTGAAACAGCAGATCCTCCGGCGGGTAACCGGTCAGCGTGCATTCGGGAAATACCACCAGCTGTGCGTGGAACTCGTCACGAGCGTTGTGGGCGGTCTCGATGACCCGCCGGGTATTGCCCGGCACATCGCCGACGGTCATGCCGATCTGCGCCAGCGCAATCGTTATTTGCCTGGATCCGGATCCTTTAGCGTTGGAGGGTTTACTCATTGCTCGCCGGTTGTTGTTTCCGCAGACAGCGGCGCAGGTCTGTCAGCCACCCAGTCGCTGCAACATGGCGCTGCCCATCTCCGCGGGCGAACGCACCGTGGTAACGCCGGCCGCATTCAGCGCCTCGAATTTTTCCTCCGCGGTACCGGTACCCCCTGAGATGATCGCCCCGGCATGACCCATGCGTTTGCCCGGGGGCGCTGTTACACCGGCAATGTAAGCGACCACCGGTTTGCTGACATTTCGCTCGATGTAAGCGGCCGCGGCTTCTTCGTCAGCGCCGCCGATCTCGCCGACCATGATAATGCCTTCGGTCGCCGGATCCGCCTCGAACAGTTCGAGACAGTCGATGAAATTCATCCCCCGGACCGGGTCGCCGCCAATACCGATGCAGGTCGTCTGGCCAAGCCCGTTGCAGGTGGTCTGATAAACCGCTTCGTAAGTCAAAGTTCCCGATCGCGACACCACGCCAATTTTGCCCGGCTGATGAATAAAGCCCGGCATGATGCCTATCTTGCACTCACCCGGCGTTATGATGCCCGGGCAATTCGGCCCGATCAGCCGGCAATCATAATCGTTCAGCGTGGCCTTGACCCGCACCATGTCCAGGACGGGAATGCCCTCGGTGATGCAAACCACCAGGTCGATGCCGCCATCGGCAGCTTCAAGGATCGCGTCGGCGGCAAAAGGCGCCGGCACATAGATCATGCTGACCTCCGCCCCAGTTTCTGCAACCGCCTGGTGTACCATATCGAAGACCGGCAGGTCCAGATGGGTCTCGCCGCCGCGGCCGGGGGTTACGCCACCGACAATGTTGGTGCCGTATTCGATGCTCTGACGGGAATGAAAACTGCCCTGGCGCCCGGTAAACCCCTGGCAAATGACCTTGCTGTCTTTATTAACAAGTATGCTCATTGCTGTCTGGCGTTTCCTGTTTGCTCAGGCGACGGCGGCCGCGACTTTTTTCGCCGCCTCGGTCAGGTCATCGGCGGCGATAATATCCAGCCCGCTGCTGGCCAGCAGTTCCCTGCCCTCTTTTACATTGGTGCCCTCCAGTCTCACCACGACGGGAACTTCCACGCCGACTTCCTTCACCGCGTCAATAATTCCCTCGGCAATCAGGTCGCAGCGGACGATGCCACCGAATATGTTCACCAGGATGGCCTTGACCCGGTCGTTCGACAAAATCAGTTTGAACGCCTCGGCCACGCGCTCGGCCGTCGCGCCGCCACCGACATCCAGGAAATTCGCCGGATCGCCGCCGTGCAGTTTGATCAGGTCCATCGTCGCCATCGCCAGCCCGGCGCCGTTGACCATGCAGGCGATATTGCCGTCAAGGGATACATAATTCAGATCGTGGGCGCTGGCCTCATTTTCTTTTTCGTCTTCCTGCGTCGGGTCGCGCCACTCCAGCATCTGCCTCTGGCGAAACAGCGCGTTGTCTTCGATATTGATTTTCGCGTCCAGCGCGACCACATCGCCGTCGGCGGTCACGATCAACGGGTTGATTTCGATCATCGAAGCGTCGCGTTCGACGAACAACCTGTACAACTGCATCGCGATCTTGGTGAACTGGGCGACCTGGTCCTTGTCGAGTCCCATCGCGAATCCCATCTGGCGGGCCTGGTACGGCTGCAGGCCGGCCGCCGGGTGGACCGACATCGTTTGGATTTTTTCCGGCTCCGCCGCCACGACTTCCTCGATATCCATGCCGCCCGCCGCGGACGCCATAAAGCTGATGCGCTCGCTGGCACGATCTACCAGCAGGCTCAAGTAGAGTTCGCGGGCAATTTCGGAACCTACCTCGACGATCACCGTGTGAATCGGCAACCCCTCGGGTCCGGTCTGTTTGGTGACCAGGGTACTCCCCAGCATATCCAGCGCGGCTTTTTTGACTTCATCGACGCTGGTGACCAGTCGGACGCCCCCTGCCTTGCCACGACCGCCCGCGTGTACCTGGGCCTTGACCACCCACACGTTACCGCCAAGCTCTCGGGCGGCGCTGGCTGCGTCATCGGGCGTGTGCGCCGGCAGCCCTTTTGGTACGGGAATGTCGTACTGCCTGAACAAGCGCTTCGACTGGTACTCGTGGAGATTCATCTGGCGGACCCGGGATTTCAGAAGGCGCGTATTGTGGAGCAAATCCCCTACCGGTGCAAAGCTGTTTGGGCTTGGCGGCCTTTGCTTCTACAATGGGCACAGCGATACGCATGCCACGGAATGAGGCACCCATGCAGGCAAGCTCCAGCACCGGCGAAGTGAGTCGTCCGGCCCTGACCGAAGCTGCTCCGGCAACGCCGGCTCCCCGTCAGGACGCCGACGACCTCAGTTGGAGAATCCTGCAGCTACTGAACGTATTCCGGGTTCTGGTTGCGGTTTTGCTGTTGCTGCTTTTTGCCAGCGCCGATCAACCCAGGATTTTCGGCGCCCAGTACCCGACGATGTTCGTTGCGATCTGTGGCCTGTACCTGGGAATCGGCATCAGCAACATGGCCGCGGTAGCGCGCCGCTGGCCATCGCGAATCACCCAGATATCGTGGTCGGTGGCATTCGATATAGCGGTAATCACGGCCTTGAGCCATACCAGCGGCGGTATCAGTTCCGGCCTGGCCAACTTGCTGATCATCGTCATCGGCGCCAGCGCGCTGGTCCTGCCGAGAAAAAGAGCGCTGCTCGCCGGGTCCCTGGCGGTGCTGGCAATACTCGGAGACCAGGCATGGATATTCCTGGATGTGCCCCCACTCGCCAAGGACTTTACCGCGGCCGGCTTGCTCAGCGGAATTATCCTGACCATGGCGTTGTTGATGGACCCGCTGGCGCGCCGGATACAGGAAACGGAAGACCTGGCGAGACAGCGCGGGGTGGACCTGGCGAACCTCGCGGAACTGAACCAGTACATCGTCCAGCATTTGCGGGAAAGCATCGTAGTCGTGGACAAGGACAACCAGGTCCGGCTGATGAATGCATCCGCGGCCAGCATCCTGGGCTCACCGCGCCGCCAGCCCGCCAGGCACCTGTCCGAAGTCTCTCCGCGGCTGTACATGTTGCTAAAAGCCTGGCGGCGGAACCCGGAAGAATTCCGCCAGGCGCAGCCTTCGTTTATCGCCGCCGATGGAGACCGCGTGATCAACCCCCAGTTCGCGCCGTTGCGGGAAAGCGGCGGCGACGCGATGCTGATTTTCCTCGAAGACACCAGCATGCTGGCGGAGAAAGTTCAGCAATCGAAACTCGCTGCACTGGGCCGGCTGACCGCCAGCATCGCCCATGAAGTCCGTAACCCGGTTGGCGCGATGAGCCATGCGGCCCAGTTGCTCAGGGAATCCGCGGTCATGACCAGCACCGAGCGGCGGCTGACCGATATCATCCATACCAATGGACAGCGAGTCAGCCAGATCATCGAGAACATACTGCAGTTATCCAGCCGCGACACCACGGCGCCGGAGCGGCTGCAACTCGAGCAGTGGGTGGCCGATTTTGCCGATGAGTTCAGCCAGACCCAGCAGGTGGACCGGGCCCGGCTCCAGGTTGCCAGCGCCGGCCCGGCCCCCGAAGTGCAGATCGATCCCAGCCATTTGCACCAGGTGTTGTGGAATCTGTGCGAAAACGCGATCAAGTATGCCTGTCCCGACGACGGGCCGATCGACTTGAAGATCGGCCGCTTGCGCGCCTCCGAACGTCCTTACCTGGAGGTCGGAGACCGCGGGAATGGCATATCGGAAGCCGATGCCGAGCGTATCTTCGAACCCTTTTTTACCGGCGAACAAGGCGGCACCGGCCTCGGTTTGTTTATTTGCCGTGAACTTTGCGAATGCAACCGGGCTACGCTGATCTACCAGCCGCGCCCCGGTGGCGGCAGTATCTTCAGAATTACTTTTTCCGATCCGCAACGCTGGGAGAATAACGCATGAATCAGCCAACCGCGCTGGTCATCGACGACGAACCCGATATCCGCGAATTGCTGAGCCTGACTTTGCAACAGATGGATATCCAGACCCGGACCGCGGCCGACCTGGCCGAAGCGCGGGCACTGTTGCTGAAAAAATCCTTCGACCTGTGTTTTACCGACATGAAATTACCCGACGGCAGCGGCCTGGACCTGGTCGAATGGATGCAGGAACAAACGCCGAATACGCCGGTGGCGGTAATCACGGCGCACGGCAATGTCGAGACCGCGGTCAGGGCGCTCAAGGCGGGCGCATTCGATTTCGTATCGAAGCCGCTGGACCTCGATGGCCTGCGCAAAATGGTAAAAACGGCGCTGCGCCTGCGCAGCAACCGAACGGCCGGCGATGAAGACCCCGACACCAACCTGATCGGCGACTCCATGGCCATGCAGGCGGTGCGCGACTTGGTTGCCAAGGTCGCCCGCAGCCAGGCGCCGGTCCACATTTGCGGCGAGTCGGGGACCGGCAAGGAATTGGTCGCGGTCATGATCCACGATTCCGGGCCGCGGCGTGACGGTCCGTTCGTGCCGGTCAATTGCGGCGCGATACCGAGCGAGTTGATGGAGAGCGAGTTCTTCGGGCACAAGAAAGGGTCGTTTACCGGCGCAGTCGCCGACAAACCCGGCCTTTTCCAAAGTGCGGAAGGCGGAACGCTGTTCCTCGACGAGGTGGCCGAGCTGCCGCTGCACATGCAGGTCAAACTTCTGCGGGTGATCCAGGAAAAATCCGTGCGCCCGGTCGGCGGCGAGCGAGAAGTGCCGGTGGATGTTCGCGTGCTCAGCTCAACCCACCGCAACCTGGCGGAACTGGTGGCGGCGGGGGAATTCCGGGAAGATCTTTTTTACCGCATCCATGTCATCGAGCTGCATGTTCCGCCGCTGAGAGACCGGGGCGGGGATATCCTGCAGCTGGCCGCTTTTATCCTGACGCGGCTGGCGGAGCAGATGGGTCTGCCGGTACCGGCGCTGGATGCAGATGCCGAGTCGGCCTTGTTGGCGCACCCGTTTCCGGGCAACGTACGTGAACTGGAAAATCTGCTGGAAAGAGCGCTGACCTTGAACAGCGGCGGCACCATCTGCGCGGCAGACCTGCGGCTCGAACCCGTTAGCGAGAGGCCGCGTATAGAACCTGACAGCAGCATGCTTGGCAGTCAGCTCGAGAACATCGAGCGCGAAGCCATCGTAAAGGCGCTGGAGCAAACCCGCTACAACAAGACCCAGGCCGCGAAACTGCTCGGCATCAGTTTCCGGGCGCTGCGCTACCGGATCAAGAAGCTGAAAATCGAATAGCAAAAACAGCCGGCGAGCCACCTGCTATTTGACAGAATCACCGTCTGCGAAAACCGACCGGGTGACAGAATTTGTCAGCTTCTGACACGCGGCGGCCACCGATTGGGACAGCTGACCCAGCCATCTGCGCCTGTTTCTGGCCAAATAATTCTTTTTTTCTTTTTAAATCAGTTGCTTAACGAAAAATAGAGTTTTTTGGCACGGGGATTGCACTTATAAGGGCAGCCAAATGGCCTTTATATATACCTCTCCAAGGAGATAGAAATGAAAAAGATCCAACAGGGTTTTACCCTTATCGAACTGATGATTGTGGTCGCGATTATCGGCATCCTGGCCGCGATTGCTATCCCGGCTTACCAGGACTACACCATTCGCGCGCAGGTGACCGAAGGTCTGAACCTGTCGGCAGCTTTGAAGGCTTCTGTGTCTGAAGAATTTGCAGATTCGGGCCTTTGGCCGGCCAACCTGGCTGCGCTTGGCATCACCAACCCGCCGTCCGGCAGGTATGTTAACAACCTGATTTTGACCACTGGTACGATCAGCGTTACTTATGGTAACGACGCCAACGCGACACTGGTTCTGACCCCGCTGCTTACGATCAAGCCGTGGGTCAGCGCAAACCTGGATGTGGTCTGGGCGTGCGGCAACTCCGGTCAGCCGGCCGGTACTACTGAAGCACCCACGGGTGCCTCCGCCGTAATCGCAACATCTGTTCTGAACAAGTACATGCCGTCTGCTTGCCGACCATAAATACTTGTCTGAACACGATCTGGTTTTACACCAGATTAAGGAAACCCCTCTTGCGAGGG
>Ga0209980_10001330_pt1 | contig 13626 bp, 13 predicted proteins | sample CR02metaG_FD_183611 | JGI IMG/M metagenome (GOLD analysis project Ga0209980, IMG submission 183611) | Deep subsurface microbial communities from Mariana Trench to uncover new lineages of life (NeLLi) - CR02 metaG (SPAdes) (version 2) | ecosystem: Environmental > Aquatic > Marine > Ocean trench... | reverse complement strand
CGCCACGCGCTTCGCGCGGGCGGCGGGTCATGCCACGGTCGTTGAGCCCGGCCCACGGGTCCGGTACCGGGCGGCGCGCGCGAGTCTCAGCAATCCAGCGTGGTATCGCGCTCCCACTGGCTGAGATGGGCGGTGTAGTCGTTCCAGTCGCGCATCCTGAGCTTGATGAACGCGTCCACCGTCTCCTGTCCCAGTGCTGTGCACAGCCCCTTGTCGCGGCCCAGTTCGCGCAGCGCGTCGAGCAGGTTGAGCGGCAGCTTCTTGGCGCCCTTCACCTTGTGGCCCTCGGAGAACATGTCGAGATCGACCCGCTTGCCCGGGTCGAGGTCGTTCTCGATCCCGTCCATCCCCGCCGCCAGCAGCACCGCCGGGAACAAATACGGGTTGACCGCGCCATCGGCGAGACGCATCTCGAAGCGCCCGGCATCGGGGATCCGCAGCATCGTGGTGCGGTTGTTGCCGCCATAGGTAACCGTGCCCGGCGACCAGGTCGCGCCCGAGGCGGTGATGGTGGCGTTGAGCCGCTTGTAGGAGTTCACGGTCGGGTTGGTGATCGCGGTCATGCCCTGGGCGTGCGCCATCATGCCGCCCATGAACTGGTAGCCGAGCTTGGAGACGCCGAGCTCGCCCTCGGGATCGGCGAACAGGTTCTTCCTGCCCGTATCGTCCCAGAGGCTGACATGGGCGTGGCAGCCGTTGCCGGTCAGATGCGCGAACGGCTTGGGCATGAAGGTCGCGCGCAGCCCGTGACGCTCGGCAATCGCCTTGACCATGTATTTGAAGAAGGCGTGCTGGTCGGCGGTGACCAGCGCGTCGTTGTAGTCCCAGTTCATCTCGAACTGGCCGTTGCCGTCCTCGTGATCGTTCTGGTACGGACCCCAGCCAAGCTGGAGCATGGCGTCGCAGATCTCCTTGATCACGTCGTAGCGGCGCATCAGCGCCGCCTGATCGTAGCAGGGCTTGGTCTGCCGGTCGTGCGGGTCCGAGATCTCCGAGCCGTCGGCCGAGATCAGGAAATATTCCGGCTCGACCCCGGTTTTCAGGCGGTAGCCCTTGGCGCGGGCGTCGGCAAGGACCCGCCTCAGGGTATTGCGCGGGGCATGGGCGACTTCCTTGCCGTCGAGCCAGAGATCGGCCGCCAGCCAGCCGACCTCGGGCTTCCAGGGCAGCTGGATCAGGCTGTCCGGGTCGGGCAGGCCGAACATGTCCGAGTCCGCCGGGGTCATGTCGAGCCAGGCGGCGAACCCGGCGAAGCCGGCGCCGCCCTTCTGCATCCCGGCGATGGCGGCGGCGGGCACCAGCTTGGCCCGCATCACCCCGAACAGGTCGGTGAACGAGATCAGGAAATACTCGATCCCCTTGTCCTTGGCGGCTTTCGCCAGATCGGTTGTCATTTTCCCCTGTTCCTTCCCTGTTATTTCGGTCGTCGATGGTGCGTGCTTGCACGCACCACGTCATAATGTTCTCACTCTCATGGTGGGTCGGAACGACCCACCCTACATCACCGCGTCGAGTAGGGTGGGTTGCTTCAACCCACTATTTTCCGGAAACCATGTGAAATCAACGACTTGACCCCCTGCCCACATGTGGGCGCCTCCTCAATAGGCCCCCGGTCCACGCCCCGGCACCCAGTTGGTCCCCGCCAGCGGCACCCCGGCCATCGCCGCCGCCTCCACCGTCAGCGCCGCCAGGTCCTCCGGCTCGAGGTTGCGCACATGGCTCTTGCCGTTGGCTCGCGCGAGGGTCTGCAGCTCCAGGGTCATCACCGCCAGGTAGTTGGCCAGCCGGTGGCCAGCCTTGACCGGATCGAGGCGCCTCGACAGCTCCGGGTCCTGGGTCGAGATGCCGGCCGGGTCGCGGCCCTCGTGCCAGGCGTCGTAGGCCCCCGCGGTGGTGCCGAGTTTGCGGTATTCCTCCTCCAGCGCCGGGTCGTTGTCGCCCAGCGCCACCAGCGCCGCGGTGCCGATGGCGACCGCGTCCGCCCCCATCGCCAGCGCCTTGGCGACGTCGGCCCCGTTGCGGATGCCGCCCGAGACGATGAGCTGGACCTTGCGGTGCATGTCGAGGTCCTGCAATGCCCGCACCGCCTCGCGCACCGCCGCCAGGGTCGGGATGCCGACGTGCTCGATGAAGATCTCCTGGGTCGCCGCGGTGCCGCCCTGCATGCCGTCGACCACCACCACATCCGCCCCCGCCTTCACCGAAAGCGCGGTGTCGTAGTAGGGCCGCGCGGCGCCGATCTTGACGTAGATCGGCTTCTCCCAGGCGGTGATCTCGCGCAGCTCCTGGAGCTTGATCTCGAGATCGTCGGGCCCGGTCCAGTCCGGGTGGCGGCAGGCCGAGCGCTGGTCGACGCCGACCGGCAGGGTGCGCATCCCCGCTACCCGCTCGGTGATCTTCTGGCCCAGCAGCATGCCGCCGCCGCCGGGCTTGGCGCCCTGGCTGACCACCACCTCGATGGCGTCGGCCTTGCGCAGGTCGTCCGGGTTCATGCCGTAGCGGCTGGGCAGGTACTGGTAGACCAGGTGACGCGACTGGCCGCGCTCCTCCGGCGTCATGCCGCCGTCGCCGGTGGTGGTCGAGGTGCCCATCGCCGAGGCGCCGCGCCCCAGCGCCTCCTTGGCCTGGGCCGACAGGGCGCCGAACGACATGCCGGCGATGGTGATCGGGATCTTCAGGTGCAGCGGCTTCGAGGCGAAGCGGTCGCCGAGCACGATATCGGTGCCGCATTTCTCGCGGTAGCCCTCCAGCGCGTAACGCGAAATCGAGGCGCCGAGGAACACCAGGTCGTCGAAATGCGGCAGGCGGCGCTTCGAGCCGCCGCCGCGGATGTCGTAGATGCCGGTCGCCGCGGCGCGGCGGATCTCCGACAGCGTGTAGTCGTCGAAGGTCGCCGACTTGCGCGGGATGGTGCGGGGGGTTTCGGAATAGTCGGCCATCAGTAGGCCCCTATGTTGTCGATGTGGAAGTGGTAGAGCTTGCGGGCCGAGCCGTAGCGGCGGAACTCGTCCGCGCCGGCGTCCATCCCGGCGCGCGCCAGCAACTCCGCCAGTTCCGCCCGGTGCTCGCCCTGCATCTCCTTCTCGATGCAGTCGGCGCCGAGCGAGGCGACCTTGCCCCGCACATAGAGCCGCGCCTCGTAGATACTGTCGCCGAGGTCGGCCCCGGCATCGCCCAGCACCACCAGCCGCCCGGCCTGGCCCATGAAGGCCGACATGTGCCCGATGCTGCCGCCGACCACGATGTCGATGCCCTTCATCGAGATGCCGCAGCGCGCCGAGGTGTTGCCCTCGATCACCAGCAGCCCGCCATGCCCGGTGGCGCCGGCCGATTGCGAGGCGTCGCCGGTGACCCGCACCGTGCCGGACATCATGTTCTCGGCCACCCCGGTGCCGGCGTTGCCCTCGACGGTGACGGCGGCCTCCTGGTTCATGCCGGCGCAGTAGTAGCCCGCATGGCCCTTGATGGTGACGTCGATGGGCGATTTCAGCCCGCAGGCCAGCGCATGGGCCCCGCCGGGGTTCAGCACGGTGAAGTCGCCCCGCTCGGCCTCCTGCAGGGTCTGGTTGACGGCGCGGCGGTCCATTGTGGCGAGGTCCAGGCCGGTATTGGCAAGCGTCGTGGTCATGCCGCGTGGCTCCAGCTGTAGATCCGGCCGGGTTCCGGCTCCCAGATCTCGGCGTGTTCCACCCCGGGCAGCCGGGCGATGGCGCGGAACTCGGAGGACATCGCCACCCAGTCGTCGGTCTCGGCGATCACCGCGGGCTTGCAGGCGATCGGGTCGCGGACCACGGCAAAACCGTCGCGGGTGCCGATGGCGAAGGTGTAGAAGCCGTCGAAATCGCGCAGCGCCCCCTCGATGGCCGCCTCGATGGTGTCGCCCTCGCGCATGCGCCAGGCGAGGTAGCCGGCGGCGACCTCCGAATCGTTCTCGGTCTGGAAGGTCTCGCCGCGTTTGCGCAGGTTCTCACGCAGACGGTTGTGGTTCGACAGCGAGCCGTTGTGGACCAGGCAGGTATCGGCCCCGGTGGAGAACGGGTGCGAGCCCTCGGTGGTGACCGCGCTCTCGGTCGCCATCCGGGTATGGGCGACGGCATGGGTGCCGGTGCGGCCCGCCAGCCGCAGCCGCTCGGCCACCGCATCCGGGTCGCCGATGCCCTTGAACAGCTCGATCGACGAGCCGACCGCCAGCACCGAGACATCGGGGGCGTTCTCGATCAGCCAGTTGCGGGCGGTTTGGCCGTTGCCGGTGGTCGAGAAGATGGCGTGATCCGAGAGGGTCTCGACCGCCACATCCGCCCCCAGCACATGCTCCAGCTGGTGCTCCAGGTGCTTCCAGTCGGTCGCGCCGGTGCGCGACAGCGTCGAGACCTTAGTGACCCCGTTGGCCGCGCCATAGACCGCGAAACCGGCCGAATCCGGACCGCGGCTCGACATCTCGTGCAGCATCAGGGCGGTCAGCCGCCCGAGTTCCGGTTCCAGGTCGGGGGTCTTCAGGTAGAGCCCCACAATGCCGCACATGAGCCGCCTCCTCGTGACGATGGTTGGGAGCAAAATGGGGTGGCGCGGCGTGCCTGTCAAGAAAATTTATTTAATGTCAGGAAAATATCCATTCATTCCCGCGGGGTCACGATGATCGACAGGAAGATCGCCGGCAGCTTGCGCAGCTCGAGCGGCCCGTGGGCGATGTTGGCGTCGAAAAACAGCGAATCGCCGGGCTCCAGCACATAGGTCTGGTCGCCATGGGCATAGGCCACCTCGCCCTCCAGCATGTAGAGGAACTCGACCCCGTCATGCTGGAAGATCGGGAACGCGTCGGCGCTCTCGTCGAGCGTGATCAGGAACGGCTCGACCCCGACCTCGCTGCGCAGCCCGTGGCCGAGCAGCTGGTATTGATGCCCCTTCGACGAGCCGCGCCGTTCGATGGTCAGGCCCTGGCCGGATTTCACAAAGGTGGCGTCGGATTTCTGGTCGAACTTGGTGAAGAAGCTGGCCAGCGGCATGTTGAGCGCGCCCGCCAGCGCCGACAGCGTCGCCAGCGAGGGCGAGGTCTGGCCGGTCTCGACCTTCGACAGCATGCCTTGGCTGAGCCCGGCGGCGGCGGCGAGGTCAGTGAGGGTCATGCCCAGCGCGGTGCGCAGCGCGCGGATCTGCGCGCCCACCAGCGCCTCCAGCGGGATGTTCGGCTTGTCGGCCAAAGCGGATGTCCTCGGCTGCTCCCTGTGCGCGAGTCTAGCGGTCCCGGATAGCCAGATCAAACGGGAAGCGCGGTTTGCGCCCCCCACTACAATGTCCCGGCCTTGAGCCGGGACCTCGACGGAATGCTCGCAGCGGGTCGAGGCCCCGGCTCAAGGCCGGGGAAGTGGGGCGGGGACGGCGCCGTCTGGAAAAATGACAGCCGTCAGGGCAAAAAGCCAATATCACCCCCGCCCGGCATCGGGGAAGGCGCTCTCGGGGCGGTAGCTGTCGAAGCTTGCCAGCCGCTGGCGGTCGCAGTCCTGCTGCCAGCTTGTGCCGGGCATCACCGCCGAGACGCAGAGATGGTCGCGGCGGTAGCCTTGCGTGCGCGCGTTGGTCTCGATGGCGATGGCGACAATGCCGGCGACCTCGCCGCCCTGGCGCTCGACCAGCCGGATGGCGCCGTCCATGGTGCCGCCGGTCTCGACCCATTGATCGACCAGCAGCACCCGGGTGCCGGGGCCGAAGGCGGGGTTGCGCATCTCCATCCCCTGGGTGCGCCCGGAATAGTTGGAGAACTCGACCCGGTCGGTGTCGACGCAGAGCTTGCCCGCCTTGCGGATCGGCAGAAAGCCGGTCCCCAGCCGCGCCGCGATGCCGGCGCCGAGCACGAAGCCCATGGCGTCGAGGCCGCCGACCACGTCGATCCTGTGCCCGGCCAGCGGTCCGGTCAGGTCGTCGAGCAGGTCGCTGAAGGCGGCGGCGTTGATGTAGATCGAGGTCGGGTCGAGCCAGGCGAACTTCTCGCCCTTGGTGTTCGGCGCCATCAGCGGCAGATACCAGCGATTGTCGCGGGGCCCCTTGTCGATTGTCATGTCTCAGCTCCCATGTTGCCGGTGCCCATTTCGCGCGTGACGGCCAGCAGCGCCTCCAGCCGTGCGGGGTCGATGTTGTAGAAGTCGCCGTCGCGATTGATCCCGGTGGCGACGAGGAAACAGTCGACATTGCGGCCATAGCGCGCTGCGTTGTCCGGCGTCACCCCGGAGGCCAGCGCCAGCGGCGCGTCTCCGAGGCCAAGGCGGAACTCGGCGATCTTGCCGTCCTCGGCCGCGTGCCCGGTGGCGATGCCCGACGTGGTGACCACATCCATGAACCGCCGGGCGATCGCGGCCGAGCGGCGGTGCTGCGCGGGGTCAACCGCGCGCTGCTTCTTGAAGGCGACGCCGCCGAAATACAGGCCGATCCAGCCGCTGTCTGTCCGAATGCGGGCGATCTCCTCCGCCTCGGCCTGTCCGGCCTCGCGCTCGTCGATGCGGGCGTCGTCGGCCCAGTAGGCGTCGATGGGGCAGCCCTCGGCCTGCAGCCGGCCGAGAATCGGGAACGCGTCGCGCCCGGCGGTGGCGAGGAAGTTGACCCCCAGCCACAGCCCCGGCCAGCGGGCGCGCAGGTCGCGCAAGATCGGCAGCAGGTGTTCCTTCGGGCAATCGTGGTTGATCAGGAACACCCCGGCGGCGCCCGCCCGGACCGCGACGGCGATGTTGCGTTCGGCCTGCGCCCGGTCGAGCACATGGATCACCGGGGTGACCACCGGACCCGACGACTTGAACAGCTTGTGGAAGTCGTCGCGGTCCATGCTTTCCTCTCGGTTACCGGTGAGCATATCGAATTTTTCGGGGTCACGGCGACGAAAAAATTTCCCAATTGGTAAAAATCAATTTTATGCTATGGATGGATATCACAGCAGGGCTCCGCAAGAGGGTCCATGCACCACAGGAGAGGAAAACCATGACCAAGATGTTCGCCAAGTTTTCCGCGGGCCGGCTGTCCCGCAGGACGATGCTGAAGGGCGCGGCGGCAACGGGCGCCGTGCTGGCCACCCCCAACCTCAACCGGGCTTGGGCGGCCGACCCGGTCGAGATCAACATGCTGGCCTGGTACGGGCACGGCGAGCCCGACATGGTCGAGGAGTTCGAGGCGCTCCACAACGTCAAGTTCAAGGCGAAATACTACGCCGGCGGCGACAACATGCTGGCGCTGATCGCCCAGTCGCCGCCGGGCACCTACGACATCCTGCTCTCGGACGCCGAGTTCGTGCAGCAGCTCAACGCCGCCGGATACATCGAGGAGCTGGACGCGGCGGACTACCCCTTCGACGACTTCTTCCCGGAATTCCAGAAGTTCCCCGGTCACTGGACCGGCGACAAGCTGTGGTCGGTGATGTGCCGCTATGGCCATCTCGGGGTCAGCTTCAACACCGAGGTCATCAGCCACAAGGAGGCGATGACCTACAACGTGCTGTGGGACAAGCGCCTGACCGGCAAGGTCGGGCATTTCGACTGGCACCTGCCCAATCTCGGCTGCCTCAGCCTGCGCGACGGCAACAACGACCCCTCGCCGTTCGACATCAACGAGGCGCAGTGGCAGAAGCTGCAGGAGACGACGCTCAGCCTGAAGCCCCAGGTCGGCGGCTATTTCGACTATGGCGGCACCTTCTCCAGCCTGAAGAACGGCGAGATCAATGCCATGTGCGGCATCGGCGACTGGATCACCGGCGTGCTGCAGAAGGACGGCGCCCCGGTCGATTCGGTGGTGCCCGACGAGGGCGGCATCCAGTGGACCGAGAGCTATTCCATCGGCAAGGGTTCGGCCAAGGCCGATCTGGTGGTCAAGTTCATCCAGTACATGCTCAGCGGCCCGGGCCAGGTCCGCTCGGCGCAGATGGCGGCCTATCCGGGCATGCTGCCGAGCAAGACCGGCTGGAAGGCGTTGCAGGCGGCCAACCCGGACGAGGCCAGGCGCCAGGGCATGATGGACGGGCTCGACAACAACCCGCTCAAGCTGATCCGCGAGGGCCGCATCTTCTGGCGCGACATCCCGAAGCAGCAGAGCCTGGAGGACTGGAACGACTTCTGGTCCGAATACAAGAACGCCTGAGTGCCGCGCAACGCAGTCCCCTCCCCCCACTGGGGGGAGGGTTAGGGAGGGGGGCCGTAACCCGATGAACCACAACCTTTCGCCGCGTTGAGATGCCCCGACGCCGCCTGATCTACGCGATGACATGGCGCCTGCCGATCATCATCTGGCAGGCGGCGTTCTTTCTGGTGCCCTTGGGCTTCATGGTGGTGATGACCTTCTGGGCGGTGAAGAACTACCGCATGGAGCCCGACTTCGTCCTGCAGAACTGGGACAAGATGTTCAGCAAGGGCTATTTCTGGGACGCCTACTGGCTGACCCTGGGCCGGGCCACGCTGGCCGCGGTGATCGCCAGCCTGGTCGCCTTCCCGGCATCTTACGCGCTGGCCTTCAAGGTCTCGCCCGCGGCGCGGCGCTGGGCGATCTTCTTCCTGATCATCCCGTTCTTCACCTCGTACCTGGTGCGCGCCTATGCCTGGCAGGTGATCCTGGCCGAGCAGGGGGTGATCAATGCGGGGCTGAGCTACCTTGGCCTGGGGCCGTTCACGATGCTGAACTCGGGGATCGGCGCGATGGTGGGGTATCTGACCCTGACCCTGCCGCTGGTGGTGATCCTGCAGACCTTCTCGCTGGCCAGCGTCGACCGCAACCTGATCGAGGCCGCCTGGAACCTGGGCTGCTCGCGGTTCCGCACCATCTTCCGGGTGATCATCCCCTCGGCCAAGGTCGGGCTGATCCTCGGCGCGGTGTTCTGCTTCATCCTCTCCTTCGGCGACTTCGTCAGCCCATACTACCTCGGCGGCTCGAAGCCGCCGACGCTGTCGATCCTGATCATCGACACCACCAAATCGGGCCAGCAATGGCCGCGCGCGGCGGTGGTGGCGGTGACGATGATCGCGACCCTGATGGTGGTCGCCTTCACGGCGGTGAGCGCGGCCTACAGGAAACCGAAGCAATGAGTGGGCGAGGCGGAGCAATCCTGTCGCGCGTCTATCTGGGCGCGGTGTTCCTGTTCGTCTTCGCGCCGATCATGGCGAGCTTCGTGTTCTCGTTCAATTCGGACCGGTTCCCGAGCATTCCGCTCGGCAGCTTCACCCTCCACTGGTACCAGAAGGCGTTCTCGGACCCGGATGTGTGGGATGCCTTCCGCACCAGCCTGAAGGTGGCGGGCTCGGTAGCGCTGCTCTCGACGGCGATCGGGTTCTGCACCGCCTACACCGATTTCCGCTTCGGCTTCCGGTTCAAGCCCGCCTACCTGGCGCTGGCGCTGCTGCCGCCGACGATCCCGCTGGTGATCATGGGGCTGGCGATGCTGGCCTGGTTGAGCAATGTTGGGCTGTCGGGGACGGTGACGGCGGTGATCATCTCGCACACGGTGCTGGCCACCCCCTTCGCCATGGCGGTGATCCGGCTCCGGCTCAGCCAGATGGACCCGGCGCTGGAGGCGGCGGCGTGGAACCTCGGCGCCTCGGAATGGGGGGCGATGCGCCATGTGATCCTGCCGTTCTGCGGACCGGCGATCATCTCGGCGCTGTGCCTGACGGCGGCGGTCAGCTTCGACGAGTTCGCGGTGGCCTGGTTCGTCTCCGGGCTGAACAAGACCGTGCCGGTGATGATCCTGGAAATCCTGCAGGGCAATGTGGACCCGCAGATCAACGCCATCGGCACGGTGGTGTTCCTGACCTCGATGACGCTGGTGGTGCTGGCGCAGGTGATGGTGATGACCCGATCCAGAGAAAATCCGGCCAAGGAGAAGACGGAATGAGCGAGCCCCTGGTCGTGTTCGACGGTGTCGTCAAGCGTTACGGTTCGATCACCGCGGTCAAGCGCATGGACCTGACCATCGACAAGGGCGAATTCGTGGCGCTGATGGGGCCGTCGGGCTGCGGCAAGACCACGACGCTGCGCATGCTGGCCGGGCTGGAGGCGACCAGCGAGGGCGAGGTGCGGATCGCCGGGCGGCGGATGAACGATGTCGCGGCGCATGAGCGCGACACGCCGATGGTCTGGCAGTCGCTGGCGCTGTTCCCGTTCCTGAACGTGCGCGAGAACGTGGAATTCGGCCTCAGGATGCGCGGGGTCGAGGCCGCCGAGCGCCGCCGCCGGGCCGTCGAATGGCTGGAGCGGCTGGGGATGGAAGGCTTCGAGGACCGGCGGGTCGACCAGCTCTCCGGTGGCCAGCGCCAGCGGGTGGCGCTGGCCCGCTCGCTGGTGACCGAGCCCGAGATGCTGTTGCTGGACGAACCGCTGGCAGCCTTGGACGCGCATCTGGTGATCCGCATGCAGGGCGTGTTGACCCGGTTGCAACGCGAGCTCGGGATCACCTTCGTCTATGTCACCCATTCGCAGTCGGAAGCCTTCGCCATGGCCGACCGGGTGGTGATCATGGGCGACGGCGAGATCGCCCAGATCGGCCCGCCGCGCGAGGTCTATCGCGCGCCCGCCAACCGCTTCGTCGCCGAGTTCGTCGGGCGGAACAACATCTTCGAAGGCGAGATCACCGACCCCGGGACCGACCCCGCGGGCGAATTCGCGACCATGGCGGGACCGGTCGGCCGGCTGGCCATCCCGGCGTCCGCCGCCGCCGCCGGTGCGGCCGTCAGCATCGCCGTCGCGGCCGACCGGGTGCGGGTGACCCAGACGGAGCCCGAGGCGGTGAACCGGATCGCCTGCCGGCTTATCTCGGAGGAATTCGTCGGCGCCTCGGTGATCCTCTATCTCGAAGCCCCCGACGGCTCCGAGATCAAGGCGCAGCTTGGCGAGGCGGAGCTGGAGACGCTGGACCTGACGCCGGGCGCCAGCCTCTGGGTCTCGTGGCAGCCGGGGGCGGCGCATCTGTTGCCGGGAGGGACGGGATGAGCCGGATCACCTGGCCCAACGGCGCCCGCGCAGCCGCCGCGATCACCTTCGACATGGACGCCGACAGCTTGATCCATATTGCCGCCGATGACGGCTGGCGCCGGGCCTATCCGGTGTCGATGGGGCGCTACGGACCAACGGTGGCGATCCCGCGCATCGTCGAGACCTACCGGCGGCTGGGGTTGAAGCAGTCGTTCTTCATTCCGGGCTGGTGCCTGGAAAACTACCGCCAAGCGGTGGAGACCATCCTCAAGGGCGGCCACGAGATCGGCTGTCACGGCTGGATCCACGAGAACCCGCTGAACCGGACCCGCGAGGAACAGGCGGGCGATCTGGACCGCTCGCTCGACGCCTTCGACCGGATCGTCGGGCGCCGGCCCTCCGGCTACCGGGCGCCGGTCTATCAGGTGACCGAGCACACGGTGGACCTGTTGCTGGAGCGCGGGTTTGTTTACGAAAGCTCGATGATGGCCGACGATGTGCCCTATCTCATCCGCGCGGCCGGGGGCGATCTGGTCGAGATCCCGCCGCACTGGGGCACCGACGACTGGCCACCCTTCGCCCATTACGAGGAAATCGGCTACATGATGCCGGTGCGCGGGCCGTCGGAGGGGCTGGCGCCGTTTTTCGAGGAATTCGAGGCGGCCTACGAGACGGGGGGCTTCTGGATGGCGGTGGTGCATCCCTTCCTGACCGGCAGGCTGGCCCGCTGGCGGGTGATGGAGCGCTGGCTGGAGGGGGTGCTGGAGCGCGGCGATGTCTGGTTCGCGACGCTGGACGAGATCGCCCGCCACGTGCTGGCCGAGCGCGACCGGGGCGCGGATATCCGGGTCGAACGGTTTCCCTACTACACGGAGCGGCAGCAGTGACCATCGACATCCTCGTCAAGGGCGGTGTCCTGCCCGATGGAACCCGCGCCGACATCGCGATCACCGGCGACCGGATCGCGGCGGTGGAGCCGGGAATCACCGCAGAAGCCGGCGAAGTGATCGATGCCTCCAACAAGCTGGTCTCCACCCCCTTCGTCGACCCGCATTTCCACCTGGACTCGACGCTCAGCTACGGCCTGCCCCGGATCAACGCCTCCGGCACGCTGCTCGAGGGCATCCGGCTCTGGGGCGAGCTGAAGCCCATGCTGACCGTCGAGGCGGTGGTCGAGCGGGCGCTGAAATATTGCCGGATCGCGGCCGGCAAGGGGCTGTTGGCGATCCGCAGCCATGTGGATGTCTGCGACGACCGGCTGGTCGGGGTCGAGGCGCTGCTGGAGGTCCGCGAGAAGGTGAAGCCCTGGCTTGAGTTGCAACTGGTCGCCTTCCCGCAGGACGGCTGGTTCCGCGACCCCAGTGCGGTGCAGAACGTGGTGCGGGCGCTCGACATGGGGGTCGAGGTGATCGGCGGCATCCCGCATTTCGAGCGCACCATGGCCGAGGGTGCGGCCTCGGTGCGGGCGATCTGCGAGCTGGCGGCGGAACGCGGGCTGATGGTCGACCTGCATTGCGACGAGTCCGATGACCCGATGTCGCGCCATATCGAGACCCTGGCGGCGGAGACGGTCCGCTGCGGATTGCAGGGCCGGGTGGCGGGCTCGCACCTGACCTCGATGCATTCGATGGACAACTATTATGTCGCCAAGCTGCTGCCGCTGATCGCCGAGGCGCAGGTCGCGGCGATTCCCAACCCGCTGATCAACATCACGCTCCAGGGCCGGATGGACAGCTACCCGAAGCGCCGCGGCATGACCCGGGTGCCGGAGTTGCTGGCGGCGGGGGTGCGGGTCGGCTTCGGCCAGGACTGCGTGATGGACCCGTGGTATGCGCTCGGCACCGGCGACATGCTGGATGTCGCCCATATGGGGCTGCATGTGGCCCAGATGACCAGCCCCGACGCGATGCGCCAATGCTATGAGCTGGTCACCACCGGCCCGGCCGGGATCATGGGCCTCAGCGACTACGGGCTGCGCCCCGGCGCGCTGGCCAGCCTGGTCGTGCTCGACGCCGCCGACCCGATCGAGGCGATCCGGCGCCGCCCGGAGCGCCTCGCGGTGATCTCGAAGGGCCGGGTGGTGGCGCGCACCCGCCCGGCGGAGACTGAATTGTTTTTGCCCTGACGGCAGAATCTTTTGCGCCTGTCCCAAAGGCCGCTCCGCGTCCTTTGGGCGCGCTCCTCCTGCCCACCCCTCCTCCCCGCCCAACCACCGATCTTGCCCCGGTATCATCGGTGGTTGGGCGGGGAGGAGGGGTGGGCAGGAGGAGCGCCGAAAGCGCCAGCTTTCGAATCAGGCGCACAAGGACACTCGCGGGGAGGCGGGGTGGGTGGCGGCGCCGGAAATCCGCGATAGCGGATTTCGTCACGGGCAAAGACTCCCGATGGGCAGGTGGAGCCGTTAGGGCAGAAGGCAGGAGACGTTCTCCCGGCCCATCCTTGCAATCGCCGCGGAATCGCGTATAGGAGCGGCTTCCCGTGGCGCTTACACCCCTGGAGGATCGCCGCCGGAGCTGGATTTAACACCCAAGGAGCGTGAGCCATGGCCGAGATGCCTGTGATCGAAGCCGCGACGCGCGAAGGTGTGGGCAAAGGGGCTGCCCGCGCTGCGCGTCGTGACGGATTTGTCCCCGGAGTCGTCTATGGGGGCGGCAAAGACCCCGTTGCCATCAACATCAAGCACAACGTGCTGTT
>Ga0209980_10001329_pt1 | contig 13642 bp, 4 predicted proteins | sample CR02metaG_FD_183611 | JGI IMG/M metagenome (GOLD analysis project Ga0209980, IMG submission 183611) | Deep subsurface microbial communities from Mariana Trench to uncover new lineages of life (NeLLi) - CR02 metaG (SPAdes) (version 2) | ecosystem: Environmental > Aquatic > Marine > Ocean trench >... | reverse complement strand
AGCCCAGTACGTCAAATATTCTTTTGCTGTCAGCCCACCGGGTAGTCCAGCATCCTGTGGCAGGTACCCCACCCAATGAGCCAGGTAACGCTGGATCTTGGGAAACGCCACGCCTCCCAGGTGGATGGTGCCACGGGTAGGGGAGAGTACACCGGCAAGTTGCCTGAGCAGGGTAGTTTTCCCCGCTCCATTGGGACCCAGAATCCCAACCATTCCACGTTCGACGGTGAAGCTGACGGCAGCGAGTGCCGTGACCGGATTTGCCGGAAGATCGAGCCCGGCAAACTTTGCGCACCATCGACGCCAGAGGCTGCGCAAAGGGCGCAATGAGCCCCGGGTTGCCCGCGGCTGGAGCAAACCCGCTGCCTGGCGGTGGGCACTTCGGCGTGCACCTTGGACGATCGCCAGTATCCCGGCACTGGCAACCGGCAGGAAATAACCCCCGCCATTACCGAGCGATATCCAGGTAAATATGCCGATAGCGATCCAGGGAATAAGAGCAGCGATCCAGTTCTCAATACCACCGGCCAGCACCGTACCTGTGGCGTCCGCACGTCCGCGAGCGCGGCGAAGCTCGATGACGAAGCGGGCGATGATTCCCGCCGCCACCATCCAGAATACCAATGTCCAGAAGGACGTTTGCAACTGATAGGCCAGATATCCCATCGCGCTACCCGCGATCAACAGTGGTCCTAACCGGTCACGCGCATCACTCGTATGAAAAGCCTGTCCGCCACGTGCAAGGACTCGCTTTGCGTACGCTTTTGGTGCAAGCAAGGTGGCGCGAATTGGTCCAGGTAGGCCGTAGATCTTGTGCAGATAACGGACCTCGAGTTTTGGTGGACCTCGGCTGCAATCGGGTTCGGGAAGATCGTGAGGCCGAAAAACAAGTACCACGACGGCCAGCAGGCCCCCACCGATCAGAAAGCTCAGAACAACCTGCCAGAGGGTAGAAGTAACCGTATCGGTGAGAATTAGAGCGGTTATCGATATGGCGGTGCTACCCAACCAGGCGAGTACCAACCAGGGTCCCACGCGGCCAAATAGCCGGTCGAGATTCCGCAACAAGATAAAACCCACCGGGATCATGAGTAGCGTGAGCACACTGGAAGTGATAAGCCCGCCGATCACAATGGTAGCGAATGGTGGCCAGATCTCGTTCTCGCGACCGGTGACGATTGCCAGCGGCCATAAACCGGCGATGGTTGTAGCCGTTGTCATCATCACTGGCCGTGTTCGCTCACGCACGGCAGCCAGCGCCGCTGAACCCGAACTCCAACCAGCGCCTAGAACGAGTTGTTGCATTCGATCGACCAGTAGAATCCCGGGGTTAACAGTCAAACCGATCAACGCCATGGCCCCCAACATCGCCATCGGACCAAGCGGCATGCCCGCAAAAGCCAGTGCCCAGGTAGCGCCGAGCAGCGTAAGTGGCAGCGAGATGAGCACCAGTACCGGGAGCGTGAGCGATTCGAAGGTCATCGCGAGGACCAGGAATAACAACAATATTGCGGGCAATAAAACCTGTTGAAGTTGGCTGGTGGTCTCGTCTGTATCGACGGTCTCGACCGTATAACCTCGGGGGCGTGGCACCGATCGTACAGCGCCGAGGATTTGTTCCTCGATCGCGAGACGGCCCGGTCCGGTACTCGGGACACTGTCCGATAGTCGATAGAATACTTTGCTCTCCCGCCGGCCGTTGTGGTGAACGATGGTTGGCGGTGCTGGCATCCGCCGCATCGAAGCCAACGCGGCAACCGGCACAACCCCTGCGTCGGTTTGAATACGCAAACGGCGCAGGTCGCGGCTTCCGCCGCTGTCCTGGCGCGCGCCACGTCGCTCGATCACCAAGGGCAGTTCCCGGCCACTTGGTAGAACAAATCCGGTTTGCATCCGTTGACCTTCGCGCCCCGCGATGCTCAGAAAGGGAAGTATCTGATCGAACGTCAACCCAAAAGCCTCAAAAGCTCGTTGGTTGGGTTCAACCCAGATCTCGTTTAGACCCGGTCGGGATGACATCCAGGCTTTCGCCACTTCGGGCATCGACTGCAACTGTGCACGAACGCTCTTGGCTAACGTCTGCAGTGGGGCGCTTTCGGGTCCGGACAGAACAATTTCCGCAGGTCCTGCCGCAAACGGCCCACCGCCCCCTCGGTTGTCGCCTTTACCACCATCCATCTCATCTTCACCCGGACGCAGGATTTCCAGCCCGTCGACCTTTTCTCCAGCTCGTCGCACCGCATTGCGAACGTCCTGAGAGCGAAATCCAGCGGGTCGATCATCTTTGAGATGTACAGTGAGTGAGCCACCATCTTCGCGAGCCAGTGCTTCAACCATACGTACGCCTTCGAGATCGAGGACCGCACGCTCCAGGCGGCCGAGCGCGGTGCTGGTGGCCTCGACGCCTCTCTGACCGGAAGGGAAACGCACAGAAAGCTGCACCATATCGCCGTCGGGTGGTTCCTGAGATGAGGTATTTACCATGACCCAGGGCAAGGCGATCATGGCCGTTATCAGCACGGCAAAAACCGTTCCTGAAATCCAGGCTGGCGGATGCCGCAGCGCTCGGGCGACGATGCCGCCAAAAAGTAGTCGGGCTCGATCGGGTGGTACCAGGTCACCCCGTAGAACACGTCGTTGGTGAGCTTCAGCAAGTTTGCGAAGAGCCGCGGGTGCGGCGAGACGATGCGCCAACAATGGCACCAGGCCAACGGCCACCACTAACGAAGCACCAAGTGGTAACAATACCGATAAGGTAACCACTCTAACGAGTGCGGTTATCTGTTCGTTGTTGAAATCGACCATCGTCATAGGCAGGAACACGACAGCCGTCGTGGCACTAGCTGCGATGATAGCTCGCACGGTTCGACGCAAGCCTTCGCGCACCGCTTTTTCAATGTCAGCGCCCTGCTCGAGCCGGCGTAGTACGGCCTCATAGACAACAACACTATTGTCCACAACGAGCCCGATGGCGACGAACATTCCGAATAGTGTGATCAGATTGAACGATTGCCCAACGAGAAAAAGTAGTGACAAGGATGCCAATAGGCTTATGGGTACCGCAATACCAACAACAGCTACTGCTCGCCATTGGCGCAGGAACAGAAAGAGCACTAACAAAGCGATGACAAATCCAGATGTACCGAGTTTAGCAAGACGTGAGATCTGGTCTTCCACCATCTTCGCTGCATCGAAACCAATCACGAGATCCAGGCCGAGTGGCTTGAGTTCCTCCCGTACTTCTTCCAGTCGGCTCCTGAGATCGGAACCGAGTCGCACTAAATTGGCTCCCTGTTCCTGGAAAAGCACCAAACCTACGGCAGCTTTCCCATTCACTCGGAAACGTGACGTTTCGCGAGCGTTACCGTAAGTTAGTTCGCTGACGTGTCTTAAGCGCACCGGGGAATCGAACTGCACGCGAGCTTCACCCAGCGAAGTCAAACCCTGGGGCCTACCATCGACTAGGACCGACGTGCGCCCGCTTTCATTTTCCAACGCACCGACGAACTGGAGGTGGCCAACGTTACGTCGAACCGCCTGGCTGATCGCATCAGTAGTCACGCCGAGTGCGGCAGCGCGATCCGGGTCAATCGTAACGGTAACCTGACGCGGCGCACCCCCGTTCACGAGTACCTGGCTGATGCCAGCAACTGCCGCAAAACGCGGTGCAATCCGTTCCTCCGCCAGGTCGTGGAGGGTGTTCAAGTCATCGTCGTCTCCACCGACTACGTGAATCATCATCACAAAGGCCGACAGCACTGAGGTGTCGGAAGAGGTAACGTTGATTGAAGTTCCGCGCGGTTGCGCGCGTTGCAGGGTAGTGGCTAAAAGCTGCAGTTCGAGTTCGCGTATTTTAAGATCGGCGCCCGATTCGAAACGCACCTGAAAACGCCCCGAGGTTCCGCGAATCTCGCCCCACGTCTCAGTCACATAGGGCAATGTCGAGGTTTTCGCCTGCAGAGGCAAAAGTATCTCGCGTTCAATCACCTCGGGTTCGCTGCCGGGTCGAGTAAAGTTAACGGTCAGGCGATCCCCGGACAAGGCAGGGAAAAGTTCGACGGGCATGCGCTGCCAGGCCACCCCACCCACCAACACAACGCCTAGAAAGAACATCCCTACGGCGACCGGTCGGCGGATGGAAAGCATCAGGAAATTCACTTTATTGCGAGTTGCTCATGGCTGTTTAAGAAAGTCGCTCATGGCTGTCTAACAAAGTTGCTCATGGCTATTTAACAAAGTCGCTCATGGCTGTTTAACAAAGTCGTCAACCTGGACCGTTGCGCCGTTTCCTCCACCGGGCCGAAACCTGTCGAGAACTAGATAGAGACAGGGCAACACCAGCAGCGAGCCGAAGGTGGACATTGTGATACCGCCGATGATCGTAACCGCCATTGGCGCGCGAAGCTCCGACCCCTCACCGCTGCCAAATACCAGGGGCAACAATACCAGCACGGTGGTTAGGGTGGTCATGAGGATCGGTCGCAACCGGATGCCTGCAGCTGAGACCAGCGCGTCGACCCGGTCGGTTCCTGAGATGATGAGCTGGCGCGCGGTTGATAACAGCAAGACAGCGTCGTTCACCGCGACGCCTGCCAGGACGATCAAACCCAACATTGCCATGACACCAATCGGTTGGCCCAGCGGCACAAGCATGGCTGCCACTCCGATGAGGCCGAGTGGAATTGCGGCCAACACCGTCACGGGATGTATCAGCGATTCGAAAGACCCTGCCAACACCATGAAAACCAGAACCAGAGCGAAAATACCCGCCAGTCGCAGTTCACCGAAGGTGCGGGCGCGCTCAGCCTCTTCGCCTCGAAATTGCGCCTGTAAACCCGGAGGCAACTGCACCTCTTCCAACGTATCAACAACAGCGGCAATTGCACTCGGATAATCCTCCCCTTCGGCAATGTGTGCCGTCACCATCGCAGTGCGTCGCTGATTGCGACGGAAGATCTCGCGGGCACCCTCCGCCTCGACAAAGGACGCTACTTCACCCACCGCCACTTTTTGACCCTGAGCGGTCTGAAAAACCACGTTCTTGAGATCCTCCCGCGTCGGTGTCCTCAGCCGAATGGTGATGGGACGGTCTTCATCACCCGTCGACAACATCGTGACGATGCGACCGTCCAAGCTTGCTTCGAGTACCCGCGAGAGGGTTTCGAGATCGACGCCGAGTCCGTCGGCCATGGGTCGATTCAACACGATGCGCAATTCTGGTGGGCCCCCTTCGAACGAAGTGCGGACGTTCCACAACTCTTTTTGCTCTGCCAGGCCTGCCTTGATCAACTCAGCACCGCGCCTGAGGTCCAGCAAAGACTGGCCTGAGACTTCAACCACGATCGGAGGCCCGCTGACGCCGAGGGCGCTGGACAGAGCCGATGATCCAACTTCCCAGTTAGCTTCTATCGACTCCATCTCATCGAGTATTGGCGCTAAATAATTGGCAAACTGACGACCGGTTGGGCCAGATGGTGCTACCCGTACAGTGATACGCGCGGTGTGCTCCTCGGTAAGTTCGGTGCGAACCATGCGGCTGTCCTCCGGCAACCGGCCAACCTCAGACAGGACGGCGCGCAGGGTGCCGTTGCTCGCCTGCTCAAGTAGCGATTCGATGCCTTCGACAACCCGTGCCGTAGATTCCACCCGTTGGCCTGGGTGCCCGATAATTCTGAGCGAGAACTGGCGCGGGTCGGCCGATGGGAGCAGTTCTGTACCGAGACCAACCAACCCCCATGAACTCAAACCGGCAAGGATTATTGCTGCCATTACGGTCAAGCCTGGACGGCGGAGTAACGACCGCACGAGAGCCTCGAGCTTTCTGCGGTAACGGGGCGGCTTACTTTGCGTGGCTTTCTGGGCTGGCATGAACCATCTGGCCAGCGCCGGAATGAGCAACATGGCGACGCCTAACGAGGCGAGCAGCGAGACCACCACCGTGAAAGCGATACCTTCTATGAGTCGAGCAGCGAGCCCTTCTACAAACAAAACGGGTAAAAAGACGACACATGTCGTCAGCGTGGATGCGGTTATGGCGCCTGCCACCTGGCCCGTGCCGGTCGCGGCGGCCGTCTCAGGTGATTCGCCTTCCGCCAGCCGCCGATAGATGCTCTCGACGACGACAATGGCATTGTCCACCAACATACCTGCGCCGAGCGCGAGACCCGCAAGGGTGACGATGTTCAGACTCTGCGAGCCGAATCGCATCAGAAAAAGCGTTGCGAGGATCGAAACCGGAACCGCGGCGGCGATGACGAGTGTCGCGCCAACCGAGCGTAAGAAAATGGCAAGTACGACGACGGCCAGCAATAATCCCAGGCCCGCGGCGGATTGTAGATCAGCCAACGCCGTGTTGATGAGTGCGGCGTCGTCGCTCACCTCGGTCAGCTCGACGCCTGGAAGGTCTTCTGCCAATCCAACCATCGCTGCACGAACCGTTTTCGAGACCGCAACGGTGTTGGCCCCCGCTTCCTTATATATCGCGAGCCCTACACCCTCGATGCCGTTCACTCGCACGAGATGATCGATCTCTCGGTCGACGAGCGCAACCGTGCCGACATCTGAGATTCGAATCGCCTGTCGGCCGCCGTCGCTACCGGTGATATGCCGCACAACCACTCTTTCGATATCTTCAACCCGACGGAAGCGCGCCATGCCTCGCACGAGATAAACTTCCGAACCTTCTTCAAGTGTGCCCGCGGAGATATCGACGTTTTCATCAATGAGTCGCCGCTCCACGGCCGCCAACGTGATGTCGAAGGCTTCGAGGCGGTAAGGGTCCAAGGTCACACGGACTTCCTTCTCACGCCCGCCGGTAACCCAAACCTCTGCAACGCCGTTAAGCTGTTCGAGCCCGGGCGCCACCTGTCGCCGTGCCAGACGCCTGAGTTCCGCAAGATCGGGTTGGCCCGAGGGCGCCGTGAGCCCGAACGTGAGTACCGGTGCCTGGCGGGGATCAAAACGTCGTACCAGTACCTCGTCGACCGCTGGATCAGCCGCCATCGGGCCTACCGCCTTTTGAACGTCAACGACCCCCAGTTCTATGTTGGCATCCCAATCGAAAACGACGGTTGCCACCAGCTGCCCGGTCCGCGCGACCTGAGAAATCTCGCGGATACCACGCACGGTAAATAACCGTCGTTCGAGTTGCTCGCCGTAAATGCGTTCCATCTCGGTGGGTGGACGGTCACCGGAACGAATCGAAACCGCGACTGTTGGGCTTTGCAAATCAGGGAGTAGATCGACAGGGATCTGCTGCCAGGCGAGGTAGCCAACCAGGGCTATCGCGAAAGCGAGAACCGTGATCGCCACGGGGCGACGGGTAGCAAGCGTCGCGACCGAGTTGGCCAGGCTCAAGGGCCGATCACCCGCACCCGGGTCCCGTCGGTGAGTGTCTCGAGCCCTCGCACCACAACACGCTCGCCGGGAACTACCCCATCCCTCACTTCGATCTGATTGTCGTCTCTCAAGCCGAGGGAGACATTTCGGCGCACCGCCCGTTGACCGTCGATCACAAACACGACGCTCTGCCCGGCTCTCTGGGTGACGGCGTCCCGCGGTACCACGGTGACATCGATGCGCTGTTCGGCAATGATCGCCGCCTCTATGAACATGCCGGGACGAAGAAACCCCTGGGAATTGTCAACCTCGACCTCTGCCCGGAAAGTGTGGGTCTGCGGATCCATGGAAGGCGACAGACGCAGAATTTTTCCGTTCATGGTCATGTTTTCAAACGCATAGTGGCGGATGCGGACAGTTTGGCCTGGACGGACTCGAGCGAGTTCCGGTCCGACCAGGTCGATATCGGCGATGAGAATGTCGATTGGCGCGATTCGGGCCACCTCGAAGCCGAGATTCACCTTCTGGCCGTCCGCGACGGGACGGCCATCTTCGTCGCGTGCCAACGCAAGCACAATCCCGGCGATAGGTGTGGTGATATGCGCCTTCTCGAAAGTTCGCTCGCTTGTTTCGAAGTCATGCAGTGCGTCTTCATACCTCGCCCGGGCCTGCCATAGATTTTCTTCAGCGATGAGCTGCCGGTCGAATAATTGCTGGCGGCGTTCCATCTCGCGTCTTGCGGATTCCAGATGACGTTTTGTCGCATCGAGTCTGGCCGCAAGCCGCGCGTCCTCACCGGTAATTTCAGCGATGAGTTGTCCACTAACGACGCTCGAGCCTTCTACCAGACGAACTCCAGTACCATCGCGGCCTAGAATTAGAAAGCCCGGTGTCTCGACGTTCAGTACGACGCTTTCTCGTGTTCGTAACGTACCGGTGGTGGTGATCCGGTCCTCGATGTCATCGGTCCCGATGCTCTCGACCTCCACGGGGATGCGGAATTCAACCGGCGCGGTCGTCGTGTTGCCGCCACATCCCACCAGCATGATCAGCGATAAAACCAAGGTGGCAAGGCACAGGCGCGAGTTCATCAACCGATCCTAATTTTTTGTTATCTGCGACAGATTTTCGAACTGATCATCCGCAAGTGAGGGCCGCCAGCGAATGGCGTCAGCGATGACCACATTCCCCGAGGTTTCGTCGGTGACCACAACCTGTACTTCACCTTCCCCGAGCTCAAATTGACCGAGATCGTTCCATCCAGGCTCAGCCACCGAACCATCGAATTCGAGCGAGTAGGTTTCTCCACCGGCTAACAAAGTCAGATTGTAGTCACCAAGATTCAATGGAATTGACGACTGTACGCCCACGTCGGCGCCCCGGCGTTGCGCGGATGTTCCGCGCGCGGTAATCGCCTTGTTCCCGGTTGCTTCCGGAATATGATAGGCGAGTTGCCAGCGTCCCGGATGAGGCAGGGCTGTGGTAAAAACCGCCCGTCCATCCCCCGTTCCGCTTTTGACCAAGGCGACAGTGCGCCGGTATTTACCCCAACTCGTTGGCGAATCGCTGCTGCGGCTCCACACCGCCGGTGGCCCCAGAATACCTTGAAATTCGGGTAGTCCCTGGTCCATGTCGATCTCAGGCAGGAAAAACGATGACTCACCCTCAGGAGCGTCGGCGCGGAGATCGTCATAGGCAACGGAGAAACCCTCGTCGAGATCGTCGACTACGATGTCCATCTGGAATTGATTCGAGTTCGGATCCCAGAGGCTCAGTTGAGCACCGATCAACGCTTCGTCGTTCACCTTCGCTTGCTCATCGATGCGAGGCAAAGTCAGTCGGACATCTTGCCGGTTGAGCGCGAGATAAGGCTGCAACCACAACTCCGTTGGCGGAGCCGAACTCACAATCCCTATCTCTATTGACTGATATCCCGCGATCCGGTGCGGTTGTGTCGTTTCCCACCGTAGGTCGCTACCCGTTTGCAGATCTGTACGCGCGATTGTTGCGTAGCGCAGACGCACCAGCCCGGGGGTCGGTTCGTCGTTGCGTACGTGCACGCGCGTCTGATAGCGCGGAATTCCATCTTCGTTGTCAACCAACCGGTCAACAACCACGGCTGATGTGAGAAAACCGGGAAGAGCGGCAGCGTTGAGCCAATCGCCGATGAGAGGTTCGAGGTCCGCATCGAGATCTATGGCGATTCGCTCGAGATCGGCGGCGGTGAAATGACCTCCCCGGTAGCGCGCTAGAACCTCGGTTACTAACGCTGCAGTCTTTGCGCGTCCCAGACCGTCGAAAATCGAGTTTGCAATAGCCTGGCACTTGAGCGCGAGTACATTGAGTACTTGTTTGGGATTATCGGTGGGGTTGAGTTCCGTCAATGAGGTCCCCAATGCCCGATCCCAGACGGAAGGCCGGTCCACAGCTGCTCGAATCACCGCATCGACGACGGAATCGGTACGACCGGTCACGATATCCATCATCGTCTGACCGATTAGAAAACCGATTTGCTTGTTGAATTCATGAGCCGAGAAGTAGCCGCGCTTGCCGGTCAACAACAGGTTGACGAGTTCATCCAGAACAAAATTGATGGCTAACGCTCCCTCACCGGTAGCCGAGGTCTGGAAATGCAGAAAGTTACGCGAAGCGCCGAAAAACAGATTGCCGCCACTGAAGTCGTTTTCGAAATAACGCTCAATAGCAAATAATTTTGCGCCGAGCAGGCCACCGTCGCGATTCTCGAGGGATTCGGGATTGCGAAACTCCATCTCAAAGCGCGACGTGGGAAAACTTGTCTCGCGCAGGAGCATAAGACCGGGCATCGCCTGGACGGTATCCATGCGCCAACCGCCTCCATAACCTCTCAGGTTAGCTGGTGATTCGACAAGAGAGAATCCACCGTAGGGGTAGGAGAACCCCATATTGTTGGCATCGTTGAGCAACTCTTCGAGGCGCTCCTCTATCACTCCACCCGCGTCGGCAAAGAGTTCGAGATTGCGATTATGTCCCGGAAAAAACAGCAGTTCGAATTCAATGCCGAGAATTTCCGCGGCACGTCGTTCGAAACGCGATGCCAGCAGGCCAACCTCGGGTAACGGGGCGCCCGGGTGAAAGCGAAAGCGAGCCCGATTGCCGGAAGCCGCGAGTGCCTGGCGTCGTCCCGGTCCCGCGACCAGCCAATCGGCGGGTACTTCAACCTCGAGGTCGACCTCGAAATAGTCGGCTGGATGCGTCCGCGCGTCGCCGCCGGGCACATCACTACCAGCATGAGGAAGCCATCGGCTACCCGGCATCAGCGCGACGTATCGCGAATCAAATACGCTGACTTGATTTCCTAACAACATGAGTTGGATATCGACCACGCTGCCCGTCATCAAGTCGATCGCCGAATCGAGATAACCAAACGTCGTGTCCGGGCTACCCGAGGCAACAAGTGTCACTATCGTTTCCGCATTCGCTGCCAAGGGGGTCTCGAGGGTGATTTCCAGCAAACCAGAGGTATGCGTCCAGCGCACATCCTTTCCACCAGCAGAGATTTGTTCCACTGTGAGTCCAGGATTAAAGGTAAACAGGAGAACATCGAGGTGTTTATCAATCGGTGCCTTCAGGCGCACCTGGAGATCGAGTTCGAGTTGCCTGCCAGGGTCGATAATGACGGAACCTTCGATCGTCAACAGGTCAGCGCGCGGTTCTTCACGCCGGGCTTCGTGGTCCGAGAGCCAGGTACTGCGTTGGTTTACGTCGTCAATCGCCAGAGACGCCTGGATACCGATGCACACGCAGGCCAACGCCACGAGACCAGCGCCAAAGCTCACCTGACGTGCTTTGGAACCATCATCACGGCGAGGATGGAAAGCTACCGCCAGAACCAGAAACCCGGCCGCGAGAATCCACATAGCCAGTCGCTGCAGAATTTGGCCATCGGTAAGCAGCAAAGGCGTCATGTCGGACGCAAGCGCTATGGGAAACGCGCTGAGTAGTCCCTGCAGGTACACGGGTAACTGTGAGATGCCCCAGATCTGGAGGCCAAACAGCACCAACGCCGCCACTGCGACCAGTAGACGATTCCCGATCAGGACGGCGAGCAACACGACCACCGAACACCACATAACAAAAGCAGAAAGTGCGTAGAACGTAAAGTTCGCGAGCGAATACGGCTCGACGGGTTCACCGATTGGCAAGCCGAGTGAAATCGCGATCAGGCCGAAGGCCTGCACAACCAACCCGAAAACGAGAACCGGGATCCACGCCATCAGCACTAAGCCGAGCGTGCGACCGATGAGGAATTCAGCGTTTGACACGGGTCGTGAGTCGAGCACCTCTACCATGCGTTCACGGATGTCTCGTGCTCTAACATCGAAGGCGAGAAAGATCAGCCCGGTGACGAAGATGATGACCATGTACAAACCAATCTCTGCCATCAGGTACCGAGGTCCCATGGAGCCAATCGTTGCTGAGAACCGCGAAGCGAAACCATGCATCGCCGCGTACTGCATATACATGAGGAAGGAGACGAGAACGGACAGTACCGCGAAGATCCAGTAGCGAGCCAGACGACGGGTGGAACGGATTTCCGCGCGCGAGATGGCGAGAATCAAAGGGAGGCGAATCATCCAGCTTGCCCTTTCCCGGGCGTTGCTGCGTCGACCTTGTCGACGTTTGCGACCTCGTCGAGACCGTGTTCGTCATCCTGTCTGGCGGCCGTGGTCCTGCCACGTCCCGCCATAAATGCCATGTAACTCTCCTCCAGGGTAGGTTCGGCAACTACCGTGGCTGATGGTGGCAGTTCGCGATCTTGCGACACACAACGTAACGTTACCCGTCCATTTGCGATACTGCGTGACACGACCTCGTAGCGTCTTTCGAGGGCTTCGGCTTCCGTGGAAGAAGTTGTGATTTCGAAGACCCGTCCCTCCGCGAGTGCGAGTAGTTCCGGCGGTGGGCCTTGAAATACGATTTGCCCGTCATCGAGCAGGGCAATTTCTCTGCACGCAGCGCCTAGGTCGGCGACGATATGAGTGGACAGCAAAATTGTGCGCTCACGGCCGATATCTGCCATCAGTTTCCTGAATCGGATTCGTTCTTCTGGATCCAGGCCTACGGTGGGTTCGTCAACGACCAGAACTTTTGGTTCGTGCACCAGCGCCTGGGCAACCCCCAAGCGACGAACCATCCCGCCTGAGAGTTTTTTTACCTTGCGATGAGCGACGTCATTGAGGCCCACCTGGTGCAACACCTCCGCAACCCGAGCGCGTCGCTTTTTCTTGTCTAACATTCCTGAGAGTTGAGCCAGCGTGTCGAGTACTTCCTCCACACGATGTAATCGCCAGCCACCAAAGTCCTGAGGCAGATAGCCGAGCATCTCGCGCACCCGGTGTCGTTCGCGGGTAACGTCGTAGCCACCAACTCGCACCAGTCCCTCAGAAGGCTCGATCAGCGTACAGATAATCCGCATGAGGGTACTTTTGCCCGCGCCGTTGGGGCCCAGTAAGCCGAACAGTCCCACACCACAGGTCAGATTGACCCCGTCGAGCGCGGTGTGGCCATTATCGTAGGTGTGGCGAAGGCCTTTGACCTCGATGGCCGGAACCGATGTCGGGGTGTTCAGTTGGGTGCTGGTCACAAAAAGTACCTCTGCTTTTAATGTTTCAGCTTATCGAGCCGAGGCAAACTCGACTTAACCGGCTTAGTATGTCACGAAAACACCCAAGTGTTACGGAAATACCCAAGGAGCCCGGCAGCTCGACAGCAACTTTCTGGTTGTTTTTTATGGATAAAACGTTTATTCAGCTGTTTTACTGAAAAAAGGCCGGTAAAAGGCCACTAAAAAGGGGCGCATGCGCGCCCCTCGAGTTGCCTTTGACAGAGCATCAAAGACGCACTGTGCCATTGCGTAGTAGATACGCAAACTCCTCACGTTGGTCTTCGTCGAGCACGTCCACCATCTCAAGTACTGCCCGTGCGACAGCCAGTTGCAGTCTACCGGCGCTGTCTATGCGTGGTTTCAGAACGTCCCGCAGTTCGTCGATAGAAACGTCACCCTTGGTGACGATGTTCGCCAACTCCGAGATGGTTTTCTTCTCGTCGAGACTCCCCTGTTCGCGCTCCACCTTCAGGGCATCGAGGATCGCGGCGACTTTGCGCATTTGCTCGTCATCCAGGTCGAGCTGATAACCGAGATAGCGTAACGGTCGGCGTACACCAAAACCGCTGCGGCGATGGCGACGGGACTCGTAGTAGCTTGTGGATCCGTGGGACGCCGCGTGGGCGTATGCGTAGCGGCGTGACCACCAGTTACAGT
>Ga0209980_10001328_pt1 | contig 13642 bp, 13 predicted proteins | sample CR02metaG_FD_183611 | JGI IMG/M metagenome (GOLD analysis project Ga0209980, IMG submission 183611) | Deep subsurface microbial communities from Mariana Trench to uncover new lineages of life (NeLLi) - CR02 metaG (SPAdes) (version 2) | ecosystem: Environmental > Aquatic > Marine > Ocean trench... | reverse complement strand
ACTTAGTAATAAACTCATCGGTCACCTCCGCTTTTTCTAAACACAAAGTTCAGGGGGAGTGTTAGACGATCTGTTCCAATGGGTACGCATGGTTGAACAGGACTACAGACCCAAGGAATCATCTTTTCCCTCCTTGGTAATGACATACTAGACCCTCAGCCTAGTCACACGCTTTATTGGTGTACAAATACATTCTGCTGAGCGTAATACCAACTGCCGGTCTCTCCATTGAAAAACCCTACGGCGCAAATAACCTGCTTCAACCTCCAAATAGTCACAGGCACCACTGAAAGAGAAAGGACTTGACAAATCCTCATTCATAATCCAGGCCTCAGCTTCCATAAAAAGGGCTTTGTGCCTTTTTCCCGATGAAAAACAGTACTTTTGAAAACAATATAGGCCATCCATCAGCAGTCCCAACAAGAGTCTCTCCTCTGGGATCATTTCGGACTTCGGTTGGATCCTATCAAAATACTGTGAGGGAAGAAGAATGTCTGGCTGAAACAAAGGTTTTACCTTGTCTAAGCCATCTGCCTCTGTCATTAGACTCACCTCATCACGAGGTCATGGCCCCTTTTAAGGGCAACGTGGAAAAGACGACTCCATAATCCTCAGGGCATCATCATAGGAAGCAGTTCCCTTTATAGAGTTTAGCGTTGTCTTCAGTGCCTTGCGGTAGTTTTGGTCGCAGGCAAGGATTTTGTTTTGAATCTCCCGCATGATATTTCCCACTTGTAGGACTCCCTCTGAGGGAGCGCGGTGTCCAATTACTATGAACGACGCGTCGGGAAACAAGCTGGAGACTCCGCGGCCTGCGATCCGGTCAGCGACCTGATCCAATTCTACCTGGTCTTTGTGACCCTGGGAAGTAGAGGCCGTGCGTCTTTTGACTATGAGACTCGCCTTGCTCGGAACCTTTTCTTTTGGCCCTGCATAGGATAGCTCTAACAAAACATCCAACCCTGCCAGCTCCAGTAACCCGATTGGAAATGGGCCCGCTGCAAGCTGATGATCAGCGCCCCAAAAAGCAATAAAGGACGCCCCTCCATTCAGGTCCGCTGAGGTCAGAAAAATCTGGAGGTGTGGATATCCTTTCTTCTGCGCGTGGGTTGGTGCGGAGTAAAGGATGACTGCCAAAACCAAACAATAGAGACCGATTCTTTTCATTTTGAACCTCCAACGTGAGGCCTCTGCCTCATCTTCCAATGTAGAACCACAGATAAGAGCATCAGCAGAACACTAATTGTCATGGCCGATGAGACTTCTCGACCGAGTATAGAAATGATTAGCTTGTCACCCCGGAAGTATTCAATGACAAAGCGGCCGAGCGAGTAGAGGAATGTGTACTGTAAGAAGGTCCTCCCGTCATAACCTGAGCGACGCCTTGTGCGCCAGATGATCCCGAGCACGAACAGATCCCAGAACATCTCATAGATCTGGGTCGGATGGAGAGGGATGCCCAGTGGAGCCTGGGAGCGCGGATCAGTGAACGTGATGGCCCAGGGAAGGTCTGTCGGGGTACCATATTCGCCACCAACGAGCAGATCCCCCAAACGACCCAGTGCTTGGCCCAGAAGAAGTCCCGGCGAGAACGTGTCAGCAACCTGCCAAAACGGTAAGCGGTGGCGCCGGCAGTACCATAGCCCTACGAGCAGACCTCCAATGAGCCCCCCTTGCAGGGCAATACCACCCCTCCAGATGGTCAAGATATCCCACGGGTTCTCTAGGTAGTGGCCCAGGTCGGAAAAAAGGAGATAGTTAAAGCGAGCCCCGATCAATCCGCCGATAACTGCGTAGGGTAATAACCCTTCAAGAGCTTCCCGATCCAATCCTTTGCGTCTGGCCTCATTACGAATGAGAAGCCACCCTGCGATAAATCCCAGGGCCATCATCACACCATGGGCATTGATGATAAAGGGTCCTAGCTGCAAAGAAATAGGGAACAAATTTAATCCTCCAGTTTAAAGATAACCCACACAATCCTCTTCAGCTAGATGATGCCACTGGAGCACTTTTCTTAAGCAGGCTTTGGAATAATTGTATCGATTCCTGGCTGGACCAATCTATCGGTCCCACTGCTTTCCCGATAATCATACCCTCACGGTCGATGATGTAGGTAGTCGGAAGCCCCCTGATCCCATAGAGAGAAGAAATATCTCCGTTTAGATCCAAGAGCGCCGGGAAGGAAAGACTAAATTCGCTGATAAACGCCTTGACCAGCTTTTCACTTTCCTGCATGTCCACTGCCAAAATCACGAGGCCCCTGTCTTTGAGCTGTTTATAAAGGCGCTCCATCGAGGGCATCTCCCGCCGGCATGGAGGGCACCATGTGGCCCAGAAATTCAAAAAGACTACTCTCCCTTTAAAATTCTTGAGTGTAACCTGATTTCCCTTTAAATCTTTTAGAGTAAAGTCCGGTGCAACAACCGGTTCCTCAAACTTCTGGATGCGGAGTCTTGCAAATAGGTCCTTTTTATATGGCTCGGCAGACTTTCTCCTGTGGAAAAAACCATCGCCCGAGGTAGAAAGGACGAGCGGCATGAATACAGCCGCAACAATGAGAACCGCCAGTATTTTATACCATGCCATGGCTTACCCCTCTGTGAACGCTGTCTTTGAGAACCCCCCTAACCCTTAGCTGCCCTTTCCCTCAGTCCCGTCCGCAGAGGTGAAAAAAATCTATCCTTTCTTGCCCTCGCTTTCGGTGGCCTTTGAGCGGGCAGTAAACCCCGTACCACGGACTTACGTCCCTGGCTTTAGGGCTTGCCCTTCGGGAACTTCAGAACATTCATCCCTGCACTTATGTACAAGGCGTTCTGTGGTACGGGGTAAAAGATCACCTCGCCCGGCTCCGCAAAGCGGACTGTCAGTGTAGCACTCCGGGTGGGGTTGACCCGGCTGATCCTCTGGGAGATTCCGCCACCGCCAAAGGCCAGTCCACGAGAATAGTTCCCTACATTTATTATAATAAACTTAACCTTTCCAACTGGAACCGTAACCCTGCTGTGATTGAAGTAAAACTCGGATACTGTCAGGACTACCTCCACTGTCTGTACCCGGCTGTGAATGAAAGCCGCCGCAGGATGAGAACCTGCTCGGTTTACCCGAGACACTCACCTCGGCAGTCACCCTCGACGGCCTCCGAGCCCGCGAGCGGCCTTGAAGGATTAGGATACTTTTAATCTCCGCTATGTCTTTCTTGATTTCAGCCAGCTCCTTACGGAGTTTAGCAATCTCCTCTTCTACTCCCGCCCGGCTTGAGCTGGGCCATAACAGGAGTACGGCAGCGATTGCGGCTGTTGTCGCCCAGACGACTACCTTAAGTTTCAACTGAGTTTTCATAGCCTCCCCTACAGGACGCTAGTCTGGGATGTCGCTAATAGATCATCAGGCTTTTAACTCTCGTTGTCGCTTTCCGTTGTCTTCTTCACAAGCTGGTCTCTTACAGTGTTCCGGACCTCATCAAGCTTTGATTTCCTTACTTTAAAATAGTAAGGGTACCCTGACGCTTTCAAGATGTAATAATCTTCCCCTTGAGGGCTCACCACGGTGTATTGAAGCCGGCTCCCATCTCGAATTTCAACGGCGTATTCCAGGACGCGCTCACCCTTATCGAACATGTCTTTTCCATCCTTGCCGAGCACGTCCTCGAAACCAATTGACGTAATTCCGCTTACTAGCTTACGCATCCCTTCCACATCAGTCTTTTCATCCGGTGCTAAGCCCTCAACAATGAAATCTTTCGCATCCTGCTTTACTGCGTAGGCACCCATGTCAATGCGTGCCACTTCTTTCCGGGATAAATTCAGAAGTGATCTGTCATACCAATCGGCCGGATTTGTTCGCGCTTCATACACGTTAAAATTCAGGGAATAAATGGTGTCGTCACCTCCCCGCCGCGCATGGACCTTGCGGAAGGCAGGAGAGGAACCAAGAAAAACCACTCCAACCGCTTCGCCGTCTTTAAAAAAGCGGATCTTTCTCTCGTATGTGTCATCCGATACCTTGAGTTGTTTTGCCGCCACCTTCGTGCGCCCGACCGGCCATGACAGCTTCGCTCCAAGAAGTTTTTCCGTAAACTCTCTAAACCTAGTTGGTGACACAGGGAATCTCTGCGCGGCAGGCAAGACCCAGCCTCCATTCTGCCGGGTCATAACCAGAGGCTCTTTTCCCTTTTCCTCAATGGCAACTTTGTCTACTCCGGAAATATCGAGTGATAGGAGCGGCTGACGCGAGTCATACGCACTCAGGTCGTCGCTTCGGCTGCGGAACCACGCTATAAGACCTACCTGAATGACAAGCAGAAGGCTTAAGACTTTTATCCACGTCGCCAAGCGTCCCTCCTTATTATTCGAGTAACTGCCGATAGTGAGTCCGCAGATGGGTCTGGTAAGCCTGATGAAGAACATACACTATGGCCAAGCCAAAAAACATGACCGCATAGTTCAGATATTCCCAGAACACCCTCTGCGCGTTGGTCATAGGGTTTAGCGTTCGTGAAAAGTATCCACGGCTTCTGATAGAGAGCAAAGCGCGGTCTTCAAGGGCCCAGTCAATGGCGTTCTCGATGAGTTCGAGGGAGTTGATAAAACGCTCGCCTGCTGTAGCCCTTGCGATCTGCAACGTTTGATCCTTAAGAAAGTCGTTGGAAGCAAAGAGCAGTATGCGCGCCGACTCCGCTGATTTGTCGATAATTCCACTGACGATCTGATTTTCTTCCTTCGGTTGTCTATTCCCCCTCTCTTCCTCACCTTGACTGCCTTTGGACCCTTCCTGATCCTTGCCGTCCTTCAGCAACGGCGACTCTTTGTCTTTGTAGTAAGACTCAAAAATCCCCTCGATCACTGCTGCCAAAGTGCGAGCCTTGGTGTCGGCTTCTTTAGCAAAGCCAAGGCGCGGATAGAGTTTAAAGTTCGGCTGAATGTTGGTTGAGCTGGCCACCCAGGATCCCCTGGAGCTCTTGAGGAGAGGAATCACTTTCACGGGCCGGTCTTTCGTATTGGAGAAATTAATCGGAGAAGACCAGCTAAGGGTTACTTGAGGGAGGTTGGCAGTAATCGCGTTTTCCACGTTCATTCCGTTCCCCCTCACATCCACAAAGTATGGATAGGGAACTAATTGGATTTCCCTCACTGAAAATTCGCCAAATTTCCGGCTTATCGGGACCGGGTACAGCTCATTCTGAGGATCCAAAACCATCACCTTCTCTATCTCTATTCCGTATTGCTTGAGTAATGGCTCCAATCCCGAGGTCTCCTTGACAGCCCGTAAGGTGACCTGATCCCTCATAGTGAAGAAGGGAGACGTGAGCAGGACAAGAGATCCTCCTTTCATAAGAAACTGGTCAATGGCGAAGAGCTGCTTGGCACTTAGGTCCTTAGGCGCCGCTACAACAAGCAAGTCGACGTCCTCTGGGACAAAACCACTCTTTAGATCTACATCCTTGACGGTAAAGTTTTCTCTCAGTTTTTGTCGCAAGATAACAAACTGCGATCCGCGCATCGCGGGGCTCACAAACCGGTTCTGCGGCTGCTGCGTCGGAACATAGAAGCCTACGGTTCTTAGAAAACCCGGCGAAAACCGCTTGAGTGCTGCCTCGATGCTTTTTTTGACAGCGTCTTTGTTCAGATTCCTTGGAAAAGGAACTCGGAGCGTCGTCCCGCCGTTCTGAACAATCATGGAGAAATAAAACTTAACCGGATTAAACAACCCGGCGACCATCGGACGAAAGCCGTATTGTTTGTTAATCTTCTCAGCTAAAATCCCGCTGTCCGCTTCGGGATCGGAGAGCTTGTAGCGAAATTTTCCCTTAGAGCTCAGCTCCAGTTCCTTCAGAAGCTCCACCAGTGCAGACTTGAACATGGCGATCCGCTTTGGCAGCTTCTCATCGGCTGAGATGAATCCTTTAAACTCTACCGGCTGCTTGATGCTCTCGAAGAGCGAATCAACACCTTGAAAACCGTACAGCACTTTCTTAATGCTTCTTGTCAAATCGTACTCGAGATTTCGCAGGCGAACGTCCAGACGTATCTCGCCTGTCTGCTTGATCTCAATAAGATCTTCAAATCCAAGAACTTCGTGCTTGTCCCCGTACAGAACCAAAACATTAAAATACGAATTCACGACCGACGCCTGGTATTTATCAGATATTTGGAACGGGATAGGCCTAATGTTATATCTGCGATTGGCCTCCTCCTCGAGTTCGGGGTTTTCACGTGGATCAATAAATTCGGCACGCACTTTACCACCACTGACAGCAGCGTATTCGCGTATCTTGTCTCGTATCCGAGGCACAAGTGGCGCGAGCAAGGGATGCGTTTTCGCACTGAAATATCCTCTGATAACAAGGGGCTCCTGGAGCCGCGCTATCATATTTCGTGTCGCCTCTGAGATCGTGTACGTCCGTTCCTCTGTTAGATCCACTCGCACGACTGCGGATCGATAGAGCAAAAAATTTACCGCAATGAAATTAGCAATCACAAGTGTCGTCACAACTCGCCAACGTCTGTGACCAGGCTTCAACCCTTCTCGTGACCATTTGAGGCTCTCAAGAGAAAGGACGTTGAGGGCAAGGAAAACTCCCATGATACTAATGTAGTGATAAACATCTCCTAGGTCGAGGACGCCGCGCACGATCGATTCAAAGCGGGATCCGGTGCCTGCGAGTCTTAAAAGTTCCCCCAATTTATTGTTGACCAGCGAGCTTAAGGTCTCAGACCCTATGATGTAGAATATGGAGCAGGCGACGGTCGTGAGAATAACACTGACCATCTGATTATCACTTTTTGAACTGATGTAAAGTCCGATGGAAATATAGGCCCCGGCAATTAAAATAGACGCAATGTACCCACCGAGCACCGGCCCCCAATCGAGGTTCCCCATAAACGACACGGTTACGGGAATACCCAGAGTTAAAATGAGCGCGATAATAACAAGGCCCATGCACGCAAAAAACTTACCAAGCACCAGATGATGTATTTTCACCGGCATGGTCAGTAGAAATTCGAGTGTGCCCATTCTGCGCTCTTCACTCCACATCTTCATGGTGAGCGCGGCACTGAGGAAAATGAGCAAAATAGGCATCCATTCAAACAGAGGCCTCATGTCAACAATGTTTCTGCTGAAGAACTTATCAACCCAGAAGAAGACAAACAGAGAGACCACAGAGAAAGTGCCTAGAAAGATAAAAGCTATAAGAGAAGAAAAGTACGTTGAGAATTCTTTGGTCGCAACCGCACAAATTCTATGCAACATGGCTTCTTTCCTCATTCACTTCCCGAAATACTGCTTCTAACGTGCGTTTTTCCTCGCTGAGACCGTATAGCTCCCAACCTCTTTCCACCGCTGTTTTCGCGACCCTTGGAGCAACGGTTTGTGGAGCCTCATTCAGCTCGATAACATACTGTCTTCCTTCTGAACCAGTTTGTGTTACATGCGCCGCCTTGACCCCTGGCACGCGCCTTAACGTTGTCAGCACATCGTCAGACGGGGTCTTGACCAAAAGAACGAGCCGATTTGACTGTTGCAGTTCATTTAGGTTGGCGTCCACTCCGATACGCCCCTGGACCATAATGATCACTCTGTCACAAACGGCTTCGACCTCCTGGAGAATATGCGTCGACAAAATGATTGTGGCTTTCTTGCTCAGCCCCTTGATGATTGATCGCATCTCGAGGATCTGCGACGGATCTAAGCCATTGGTCGGTTCGTCCAGAATCAAAATTTCCGGGTTATGTATAATAGCCTGGGCAACTGCCAGACGTTGCTTGTACCCTTTCGACAGTGTGCTCACTGGATCTAGGGCCTTATCGGCTAAGGCCGTTTTTACCACAACTCTCTTGATGGCGGGCAAGCACTCAGCATCCGGAATGGCGCGTAAGCTAGTGACATACTCCAGATATTGAAGTACGGTCATGTCGGGATAAAGCGGAGAATTTTCTGGGAGATAGCCTATCTTTTGTTGGACCTCATATCGTTTTTCACTGATCTCCATGCCGCCAATCCAGGCTGCTCCGGCACTGGGCTCAAGGTAGCCGGTAAGCATTCTCATAACTGTCGTCTTTCCCGCTCCGTTGTGTCCTAAAAGACCAACGATCTCTCCTCTCGAAATCGAAAAGGAAACATTGTCGACTGCCACAAACTCACCGTATTTTCGTGTGAGGCCTTGAACTTCGATCAAGATATTTCCTCCTAAATGGACCGATCTTTCGAAATCATATATCTAGTGAGCCAAGGAAATGAGCTCCCCGTCCGTGGCTTCGCGCAGAAGTTGCCTTACACGACGCAAGTCCACGACCAAATTCAGGGAGCGGATCTCTCGAATGAGCGCATTGAGTAAGGCCTGATCATTTCGTCCCCTCGTTCGGTAGACCTGAAAGTAAGCCTTACCATCTCTCTCACCAACTTTTGCGTATTGATAGATTACTTCCACCGGGGTTTTTGGAGGAACCCTGGGGAATAGAAAGGCGATGTCTTCTGGATATAGCCTAATGCAGCCACGGGTAACGTCGCGTCCCACGGCCCAGGGGTTATTCGTGCCATGGATACCGTACTCAGTTGCGGACAACCGCATCCAGTAGCGGCCAAGCGGATTATCCGGTCCCGGTGGAACCACCTTTCGCGGAACTTCCATCTCTCTCTGAATCTCGATTGGCACATACCAGGTGGGATTCACCCGTTTCCCTCCAATCCAATATTTTCCCGGTGGCGTGTCCCGGCCCTCTCTCCCGATTCCCAGGGCAAACGTCATAACCTTTGATCCCGAAAGGTAATAATAAATCCTCCTCTCAGGGATGTTGAGGACCAGCCCTCGGCGTGAACCACGGGGAAAGATCCAAACAGAGGGGATTTTAATCTTCAGGCCCACAGGCGGAACCCACGGATCAACCTCAGGATTAGCCTGGAGAAGCTCTTTGTATCCGAGGTGATAGTGGCGTGCAATATCGAGAAAGGTCTCCCCTTCCCTCACCTTGTGCTCCTGAAATCGACCGATAACGGTCTTGCTCTGCTGAGGTGCTTTTGCGCCGCTCGGCTCGACCCTGTAAGAATAGACGCTCGTGTGAGGCCTCCATTCATTGGCGAGACTGGCATCGGCCCAGCCAAGTAATAAAAGCATGACTACCAAAGTCAGGCTCATAACTTTCTCATCATACGATCCTGGCGCACGTGCCGGAAACGGCCTGAGCGGGGATAGATCAATGGAGTCACTCCGTTAAGATTTCCTCCGCACGGTTCTGCAATGTTGCGCGGTTCAGCTCTCCGATATGCACACTCCGGATTGTACCGTTCGGATATATAAAAAAAGTGGTGGGCAAGCCCACACCACCGAAGCGGTCGTACAGCTCCCTTGTCCGGTCAAAACCGGGCTGCGATAGCGGCGCGTCCACCCAGATTGGGAAGGTGACGCCGATCGACTCGACATACTTCCTGACTGCAGCGGCAGACTCATCGAGGTCGACCCCAACGATGGACAGCCCCCGCGGGCCATACTCTTTTTGTACAGCATCCAACAGCGGCATCTCGCGACGGCACGGCGGGCACCAGGTGGCCCAGAAATTGATCACTACACCGCGTCCTTCGAGACTGGAAAAGCTTACCTTCTCGCCGTTTAAGGTCTGCAGCGTAAAATCCGGCACCTTGTCACCTCTGCTCAGAATGTCGGGGCTGGCCAGCAGGCCCATGGATACCAGGACACCGCCGAGAAACAGGGCACCCGTGACAAAGCCACCGCCCAGGGCCCGCAGGTAGACCATGCGCTCAGCAAGATGTCTCTTCTTCAGGCACCAGAAGGCATAGGCCACTCCAAGCATCACACCAGCATAAGGCAGGTAGCCTGGCTGCCAGAAGTAGAAGGCCGTCCATGGCGCATCCCGAAACGCGCTCCAGTTGGCAATAACGAACCCGAGCCGCGCGCCAATCAACCCCAACCAGGCACTTGTCTCCGCCACGCCCTGTATCCAGCCTTGTTCAAGGCCGGTGTACCTTGCAATTCGTCCGGATACCCAGATTGCGAGAAACAGCGACAGCAGAACGCTCACCGGTCGGGTCGGAAGCAGGATCGGCCCAATAGTGAACGCCTCAGGCACGGTACACCTGCTCGCCCGGGCGGCAGCCCCTGGTTACGTTTTCAAGCCCGATTATGGGAGCCCGATTCACGACTTAGAAATGTCCTTAAAAGCAGAGCTTTATCCAAGACGCTTCCGCTTTCTTATCCCCTACTTTCAACCTATCTGAAGTCTCAATATTCCCCATGACGATAGCCGAGTTGGGCATACGGATCACGCTGCGATTCAGCTTGACTTGTGTCAGCTTTAACCCCGCTTGTGCCCCTGGGTCTCTGGCGTCCATGACATTGACTTCTTCAATAAATTCTAGTCTCATCGATGCAAGCCGAGGTTTCCTCGAATTGTTCGATCTCCGTAGATAGATAGCTGCGGGAGCCTTTAGGCAGCAGGCTAAATCAGATAAACTGCCTTGAGTTGATAGATTGGAACTGTAAGAGGAAGGAATTTAGGGCCTAAACGCCGCAAAGCCATGCCATAAGAGGTCCCTTCGTACAACAAGGCCATGTGATAAGCGACTACTGGTCTCTCTCCGATCTTTGGTGAAGAGCTGCTCTTGTGTCCAGGATGAGAGAGCATGGAGAGAAAAGGATGCGCCTCATTATCCAAGCACAAGATAGAAGTTGGAATCTGCCTGGTGCTTTTCGCTTGGACCTCGGTTTCTCCGAGACAAGCGGCAAAGGCGGCAAGAAATGCAAAGAGGGAGAGAAATAAAATAAGGGAAACAATCAAAAAACGGTTTGTAAGCACAGAAATGAAGTTACTGGTTGTTTCTCTCTCTGTCAAGCCAGACGTAGAGGGTAATGTGCGGCCCCTGCCTAAGGACTTCAACATTACCATTCCTTCCATCAGAAGAGGTGGCCTAATTCCACCTTTCTGACGGCGCCCGACTCATCCACCCATATCTGAAGAGATAAAGGACCGCCGAGAAACCCCAGGGGGTGATCGGCAAAGGCTAGATCTCGATACTCGATGATCCGGAAAGACCCCTCTGTCCGTACACGGCGCCATGGGAAGCGGGCAAAATCCAAGAATAGCTTCACCTCTCTTAACTGCTGCACTAATGCAATTTCCTCATTCTTGGTCTTGGAAAAGAGATGAGGAGGTCCTATAGCTGATCCATAAACCCAAAAGCGCTTTTGATAAAATGCCTTCTCTGTTTCTGCCACTCCCAGCCAACGAAAAGGGCCAGGGAACAAAGGGATGATAGCCGATCGGCTTGGACTTATCCCCTGGGACTCGATAAATCCCTGCCAGCGAGAAAATGCTATTGACTGGTGAGCCGCTGCAACGAGCACGTACAACCCAATCCCTATAAAACCACTCAATGCCAAAGAGATTCTCCTGCCTCTTAACCGAAAAGAGGCAATGAGGAACATGAGAGCAAAGGTGGTGATGATCGGCTCAACGACATAATTAAGTGACAAACCGAAACGCCGACCGCTAAGGGGCCACAAAAATGCCGTCCCGAAAGATGTAAGGAGATCCATTCCTATGTGCGACAGGAGACCAAGGTAGGCAACACAGAAGAGTCGGAAAAAATTCTCCCGATAAACCCCCCACACCGATCCGGCCACTACTAAAGCGACAGCCAGTCCACCGATCAAGGAATGAGTGGCGGCACGATGGACCGTGATGGTCGCCATGGGATCCCAAAACCTGGCAACTGCGTCCAAATCTGGAGCCAGTGCGCCAATAAGACCAGCCGCCATAACGGAGGCATTGTGCCCACTCGGAAGTGCGCGAGAAACAAGAACCCCCGTGATGCCATGAGTTACAACATCCATGCGGAATATACCGAGCTATTCCGTGTGGGACCACCAGACCTCCGAGCACAACAAAAAAGTTTACGTGGGGGAGGCACCATACATTCTTATCGTGTAGGCAGGAAAATTATGCAAGCGGTCTCAATGGGAATGTAATTTAAACCGCAATGGGGTTCAGTCGGAAAAGGGAAAGGGGAGATTTATTTCTTTGCAAAAAAGGCCTTTTTAATCCACACGAAGGAAAAGGAAACAATCAGGAGAATCAGTACTGCACCTCCTAAAACTAAAGGCTGCCGCCACCCTCCTCCTTGCCAGAGGCTTCTCCTTACCTCTACTCTCACCTTCTGATCGATTATCGCCTCATCCTTGAGCAATGAGCTGATAAACTTCCGCGTCTCCTTATTATGCCAGTCTTTATATCCAATACTCCTTGCAAGAATGTTCCCCCTTCGGCCAATTAAAAAAGTTATAGGAAGGGCACGGACGCCATAACTTTCAGCAATTTTGCCAGGCCTGTCTAACAAGATTGTGAATGTGAAATCGTTCTCTTTTAAAAACGTGTTGATCGGTTCCGGCTTCTCCATGAAATTCATCGCCACAACTTCCAGGCCCTCTCCCTTATATTCCCTGTAAATCTTTTCCATAGAGGGCATCTCCAGGCGGCAAGGGGGACACCAGGTGGCCCAGAAATTCAGGAGCACAAGTTTGCCCTTAAGGCTATCGAGACTAATTTTCTTTCCTTCAGGAGTAACCCCTACGAAATCAGGGGCAGGCAGGGATTCGGCTTCGGGCATAAGCTTCAACTTTTTTAACAGATCCGCCTCCTTGATTACAATCCGTTCCTGAGCGGATACCGTGAACGGGGCAAGTAGGGCAAGGATCACAAGCGCAAAATATATTCGAAAGTCATTATTCATTTCAGACAAGAACCAAAGTTCCGATTTCTCCTATACTATACTGGAAATTTAAAAACTCAATCAGCGTGACCAGAAAATTAACGCCTCCCTTAACCTTCCCATCTCTGGCCAAACTGGTAAAGATACCCTCACCAACCGTAGGCTGGGCCCAAACTCTGGCACCTAAGGAGCAAAACCAGAGCCAGAATTATGACCTTAACAACGTTAATTCTTTTCCCTCATTGCTAGTTCCCGAAACATTTGCCCATTATTTTGCCAAGACTTGCGTCAATTTGCCAGTGATCTCAGTATTGACTTTCCGTACTCATTTAGAGTAAACCCCGTACCACGGACTTACGTCCGTGGCTTTGGGGTGCGGCCCATCGGGAAAGTCCAGAACATTCATCCCCGCACTCACACACGGGACGTTCTGTGGTACGGGGTAAAGACGCCACTGTGTTAATCTTTCGAACTTCCATCCTTATACTGCTTCTTACGCTGGCCTCGTCTTTAGCCTCAGAGGCAGCAGAGGTAATCCGCTTCAAGCTTCTGCCTCAAGAAAGTCAGATTCTGACGCAGGTCCCCAATCCGTTCGGAATCGTCAATGGCAAATTTACTGTCCGCGAAGGTGAGGCTAACGGTGATATCCAGGACCTCCAGGGCACGGGACAGGTGAGAATCACTATCGATGCGGCCAGTTATAACAGCAACATTGGACTAAGGGACGAGGACATACAGGAATATTACCTGGAGGTAGAGGAATTCCCTGTAATCGTCTTTACCAGCACTGGGATCGAGGACGTCAAGAAGTCACAGTCCCCAGAAAAGGCATGGGAATTCACGATCAGGGGAGTGCTCAAGCTGCATGGAGTGGAAAGGGAGCTCCGGGTACCGGTCAAGCTCACCCAAGAGGAAAAAA
>Ga0209980_10001327_pt1 | contig 13643 bp, 12 predicted proteins | sample CR02metaG_FD_183611 | JGI IMG/M metagenome (GOLD analysis project Ga0209980, IMG submission 183611) | Deep subsurface microbial communities from Mariana Trench to uncover new lineages of life (NeLLi) - CR02 metaG (SPAdes) (version 2) | ecosystem: Environmental > Aquatic > Marine > Ocean trench... | reverse complement strand
CCATGGGAGTGAAATATTCAACAGTCCCGCGTGGGGTCTTCTTCATCCTTCGAGAGCCTTAGCACGAACAGGATGGATTTGCTTTTAGCAGTTGGGTAGGGGCCGTTCGCCTTGAATTCGGCAGTCCGCGTGCCGGTCGAAACGAAACGAGATTTCCAATTGCCAATTTTGGATTCATCGGTCAAAAATTTCGAGTTCACATTATGAAATGTGAGAGACTGTATTGTTTCTTGACAGTGGCCCATGGGCGAACGCCCTTCACGGTTTTTCAATGAATAAATCCCCAATGAAAGGTGTGGTCTTCTTTCGTCATGTTTGTTACCCTTAGGGCTCGCGAAAAAATAACTTCCCCTGTTGGGGCGTCGATCCATCCCATCTGGCGGCGTTGCTCGTCCTTTTCATACCGAGGAGTATGCGCAGTTCTCGCGCCTTGCCAGACAGGTGGCTCAACATCCAAACAGGGAAAGTTATTCTTACGCGAACCCTTAGAGAACACTCCGTAGTTACTTAAAGAAAAACCTACAATATTTTAATATATGGCGACGATTCAATTTGGAACATCAGGTTGGCGAGCGATACTAGGCGAGGATTTTACATTTCGTCATGTCCGCATTGTATGCCAAGCGATTGCGCAGGTGTTGCGACAAGAAAAACTTGCTCAACAAGGGGTTATTATCGGTCATGATGCCAGATTTATGGGAGAAAAATTTGCTCAGGCGGCAGCGGAAGTGTTTGCTGCTCATGGCATTCCCGTCTTGTTGTGTGATCGGGAAACACCCACCCCGACAATTTCCTATCATATTCTTCATCATAAGTTAGCTGGGGGAATCAATATTTCAGCCAGTCACAATCCTCCAGAGTGGAACGGAATTAAATTTACCCCCTCGTGGGGTGGCCCGGCTCTTCCGGAAACCACTCAAGCGATTGAGCGGCGTATTCTCCCCTTAATGCATGGAGAGCATGTGAAGTGGTTACCGATAGAAAAAGCCAAAGGTGATGGTCTGGTTCGAATGTTTGATCCCCGGCCAGATTACTTGGCCATTTTAGAAAAACATGTGGATATTGAGATTATTCGTCAGGGTAAGCTTAGAATTGTCATGGATCCTCTTTACGGGACTTCGCGAGGGTACCTTGATGATTTTCTTCGAAAAGCGGGAGTCAAGATGGCGGTCCTGCATCATTGGCGAGATCCTTATTTTGGTGGCCTTCGTCCTGAACCGACCCCGACCACCACGTTGGAATTACAAGAAACAGTCAAAAGGGAGCAGGCCCATTTGGGTTTAGCCACAGATGGGGATGCGGATCGGTTTGGTATCATTGATCAGGATGGAGCATTCCTTGAAGCGAATCAGGTTCTTCCCCTCATGGTGGACTATCTTGCGTCCACGCGGCAGTGGAAAGGAAGTGTAGCGCGGTCGGTAGCCACAACACATCAGATTGATCGGGTTGCAGCTTTGCATGGATTGGCCACCAAGGAAACTCCAGTTGGATTTAAATACATTGGGGAGTTGTTGGCCAAAGGCGAAGTCATGATGGGAGGAGAGGAAAGTGCGGGAATGTCAATAGCCGGGCATGTACCGGAGAAAGATGGCATTCTGGCTTGTCTGCTCGTAACGGAGATGGTTGCCAAGACCGGAAAGGGAATTAAGGAATTGCTGAAAGACCTCATTCATCGTGTAGGCCCATTGTACAGCAAACGAGAAGATGTCACATTAACAGAGGCCATGCAAGAAAATTTGACCAAGGTGCAAGACAATCCACCAGAAATTTTTGCCGAACAACGAATTCAATCCGTCAATCGACTGGACGGATGTAAACTTCAATTGGTAGATGGCAGCTGGTTTTTACTCAGACCGTCGGGAACCGAGCCTTTGGTACGATGTTACGGAGAGGCCTCTACCCAAGAACGATTGCAGGAACTCATGATGGCGGGCAAGAAACTTCTCCAGGGTGCTTCTTAGGAAGGAATAAGTCCAAGCGGAACCTTCCTGTTCCATTTCGTACGATTCCTTCACGGATGAAGGGAGTCTATGATACCTCGATCCATTAAGAACTTTCCTCATTATTTTACCCAAACAGAATATAGTCGTTAGGCTGTGAGTATGGCTGCATTTCAATTCGTTCATACGGCAGACTTGCATTTGGATAGCCCATTCCAAGGTTTGTCCGAAGTGGTCCCAGCGCTTCAGTCTGTTTTGCGGGAGGCGACGTTCCAGGCGTTCGAGGGGATCATCGATCTCTGCATCAACCGTGAAGTGAATTTTTTACTCATTGCGGGAGACATTCATGATGCATCCGATCGGAGCTTGCGAGCGTTAACCCGATTGCGACATGGATTCGAACGATTGGCCGAACACCACATCCGCGTGTTTGTGTGCCATGGAAATCATGATCCCTTAACCGGATGGAGTGGAAGTTTCTCCTGGCCCGACAATGTGTGCGTATTTGATGCCAAAGAAGTTGAAGCCAAACCGGTAATTGTCCGCGATGTCGAAATCGCCAGAATTTATGGGGTGAGTTACGGCATGGAAAAAGTCACGGACAATCTTGCCTTGCAGTTTCAAAGAGAGCCTGATGTTCCCTGGTCGATCGGCCTCTTACACACGAATGTTGGAAACGACCCGAATCACGGGAATTATGCACCATGCCAGTTAGATGATCTCGTGCATGCTGGAATGAATTACTGGGCTTTGGGACATGTCCACACTCATCGCATTCTTCGAGACCGGGACCCCTTAATTATCTATCCAGGCAATCCCCAAGGACGGCATATGCGTGAGACCGGACCTCGAGGCTGTTATCTTGTGGAAGTTGACTCACAAGGCTGCGCCTACCCTGAGTTTGTCCCGGTTGATGTGGTGCGGTGGTACGATGAACAGCTGACCATTGAAGGCCTTGGAGGTTTTGATGAGTTATTGGGGCGGATGGATGAACGAGTTCACGCGTTGCGTCTGCAAAACGAGGGCCGAGGGATGATCGTCCGATGGAAATTAGAAGGCCGAGGGGTGTTGCATAGAGAGCTGGTTAAGCCTGGACGTCTTGAAGATCTTCTCCTGACACTTCGGGAAAAATGGGGAATGGGTTCACAGTTTGTCTGGTCCGAGGCTATCTACGATCGAACAGGGCGAGAGGTCGATATTGAGGCTCTTCGTCAGGAGGAGAATCTTCTTGGAGACTTTCTCCGGTTCGCGGAAGTCGGGGATGAAACTCGCTTGCAGGAATTGCGTCAAGTGATTGAGCCTCTATTTGAGGATCCAAGAGTCTATCGCCATTTGGGTGAGCCTTCGGACGAACAATTGCGAGAGTGGATGCAGGCTGCCCAGCATCTTGGAGTCGATCGTTTATTAGCAGGGGACGAATAACTTCATGCGCATTGCGGAAATGGCTATTGATGGGTTTGGAGTGTTTCGGGAAGTCACAGTTTCTGATGTGGATCCTAAGGTGACCGTATTTGAGGGACAGAATGAATCGGGAAAAACAACGCTCATGGCCTTTATTCGAGCCATCCTGTTCGGGTTTGAGGGCCGCCGCAATGGAGCGAACCGATATGAACCCGCCCGAGGGGGGCGCCATGGTGGAGCGCTGGTTGTCGAGACCGATGATGGCCGGCGGTTTCGCATCGAACGGATTGATTCCAGTGCACGAGGACGGGTGAAAGTATCCGCGACGTTTCCCTTCCAACAAACACCTTCCGAATCGGAAACGACTCGTCCCGATGAAGTCGTTCTCCATGAGCTGTTATACGGGACCTCAAAACTGCTGTATCAAAATGTCTTTGCCTTTGGCATTGGGGAGCTTGAACGATTAGATACCCTCCAGGACGAAGAGGTCAGCCATCATATCTATACCGTTGGGATGGGGACGGGATTGACTCCACTCACTGTTGTCCAAAGTGGGTTGGAGGCCGAACAGGCTCAGCTGTTCAAGCCGGGAGGACGAAAGCCTCTCATGAACCAACTGTTACAAGGTTTGGAGGAATCGCAGGCCTCCATTCGTGATTTGCAAGCGTTGCCCGATGAATACAACACACTCCGAAATCGGTTACGTGTCCTCGAACAGGAAATTCCTGAAGATCAGAAAGAGCTGGAAGAGACCAAGACTCGTTGTGATTGGGCAGAATCTCTGGTGAAAGCAAGGACGGATTGGGAGCAGCTCCAAGTCGTACATCAGGAATTGCAACAAGATCTTCCGATAATTGAAAGTTTTCCCGCCGGTGGAATCGAACGCCTTGCACAGGTGGAGCGGGCCTTGGGAAGCGTGGAAACGCGACTCGATGAAATACGATCGACCATTCGGAAGGTGGTGGAACGACGAGTCAATCTGTGTCCGGACCCTCGGATTCTCAAACATCAAAACAATATTGAAGCCTTAGAAGATTTACGAGGTCAGTATAAGGGGGCGCTGGAAGCGTTCAGTGACCTGCGGTCTCGAGTGGCCGTGAGGCGAACGGTGCTGGATGAAATCCTGGGTCGCCTCGGACCGGCGTGGGATGATTCCCGATTGGATCGATTTGAAGCGTCTATCCCTATCCGTGAGCGGGTTCGTGGATTACGAGATCGACTCGAAGGGTGCCGGCAGGAAGTGATCGAAGCCCACCGTGCACAGCAAAATACCGAACGGCTGAAGAAAGAAAAGGATGGAGAGCTTGAGCGACTTCAGGAAAAATTAGAACAAATGATGGCCCCGGAGAGTCCCACGCGCGCCTCGTTGGATGAACGGGAACGAGCCATTGGTCAGTGGGTCCAACTCCACCACCAGCGAGAGTTAACCCAACAACATCGTCAAGATTTGCAGATACAAACTACCGTCCTCGATGAGCAAATTCAGACGACTACCAATGAATTGGCCTCCGTGGACGCACGCCGTGATCGATCGTGGTGGGCTCTGATTGGCGTCAGTGTGGTGTTCGTTGGATTAGGAGGCTATGCGGGAGTTCAGCAGGAATGGTCTCTAACAATTGTGTCATCGACGGCCGGAATGTTGGCGATTGGGTTGTTGTCCTGGTGGAGGCACGAAGTTGGGGTGCAACGCCGTGCGAGGGTCGGTGAACTGCAAGACTTGATTCAAGCGGTGACGGAGCAGTGGGAGGAACTTCAGGGAGAAACCAGGCGGGCAGAACGAGAGGAACAGACCCTCGTCGAAGATATGACTCGATTGAGTCAAGACATTCTGGGATTGGAACTCACCTCTCTGGATGATACAGAATCCGCACGACGTGCGCTAGAAGCTGAGCGCCGGTTAACGGAGCGTCGAGATGATATTAATATGTGCATCCAGGATGAGGAAGAAGCCTTAGTGAGCTTGCTCGAAACAGGCGAGGCGGCATTAAAAATTTGTCAAGAAGCCGAGGCCACACGAGATAGTGCCCAGCAGACTTGGGAGGAATTTTTAACGAGCCTCGGACTTCCGGAGGATTTAACGCCGGATGGTGCCCTCGAAGTCATTACCGGGGCCGAACGGGCTCAAGGGCAATTACGGGAATGGCGGGATGTGACGGGAGAATGTCAACGAGTGAAACATTTCGTGGAAAAAACGGCCATGGAATTGAATCGGGTGTTGGAGCAGTGTGGCCGGGATGTGGTGGAGGTTGAACAGTCTCCCGCCGCCTTGACGTCCCTTCGGAAATCGTTGGAACAGAGTCTGACCAGTCAGCAGGAGTTGGCTCGGTTGACGGAACTCATTGCCGAGCGACAGGTGGAGGTGGAAGCTGCCGAATCGGAAAAAGTGCGATATTGGGATCAGCTTCAGGCGTTACTCCAGGCCGGGGGCGCGTCGGATAATGAGACGTTTCGGAAACGCGCAGGGCTTTATACTCGTCAGGTGGAACTGGAGCGGCAGCAACGGCAATTGGAATTTGCCCTCAAGGTCCATGCCGGATCTGCGGAGCGCTATCAGGACATGGAAAGCATTCTATCCAACAAATCGCGAGCGGAGTTAGAACGGGAGTGGAGTGAAGCCAAACGAGAAGGCCAACAACGGTTAGTCGAGGTGCTGACAAGAAAGCTGCAAGAGAAGGGACGCGTGGAGCAACGGCTTCAGGATCTCGAACGCAATGAACGATTGTCATTCGTGATGTTGGAACGCCAGGAGTTGTTGGCCCAATTGAAACAACATGCGAATCGATGGGCCATTCGCGCCGTCTGCCAGCATCTGTTGGATCAAGCCCGTCAAGTGTATGAGCGGGAGCGGCAACCCGCCGTGCTGCGTGAAGCGTCGAAATTTTTTGCCTCCATGACGGGAGGCCGATACGTGCGGGTCAAAGTCCCGTTGGGAGAAATGCGATTAGAAGTCGAAGCGGAAAACGGCACCTCCTCGCCCACCGATATTCTGAGTCGTGGGACAGCTGAACAATTATATTTGGCCATGCGGCTCGCGTTTATCTGTGAGTATGCCAAGCATGCTGGTCCCCTGCCGTTAGTCATCGATGATATTTTAGTCAACTTTGATCCGGAGCGGGCCAAGGCCACGATAGCGGTGTTGGGCCAGATTGCGGTGACGCATCAAGTGCTTGTGTTCACCTGTCATCCCCACGTGAGCCGATGGTTTGAAGAAACTCTTGAGGGGGTCTCGGTTCGGCCCTTTCCCAAAAGTTCCTAAAGGGGCTGTTCAAAAAGGCCGCCAGCGGCGTTCTCAGCCCTTTGTCGTGCTCACGTACTTCCGTACGCTCCGCGCGCCAAAAGGCTTGCGGTCTTGCTGGACGGACCTTTTTGATCAGCCCCTTTCGCTTCTTGATATTCATTGAATGAATCAAATGGTATTTTGGCCTTTAAAATCACCGGTTTTGTTTTATATTTAGCCCCTACCAGCCGAAAACTCTGAACAACTTTCACTAGAATAGAGGTTTGAGAATGACAGACTTTGCGAAAGAACTCACCGTGGCCGTGGAATTAGCCAGGAAGGCTGGAGCTGCCGTCATGGAAGTGTATGCCACGGAATTTTCGGTCACGTATAAAGGCAAAAACGATCCCGTGACCGAGGCCGACAAACGTGGAAATGACCTCATTGTCCATGGTTTGGAACAAGCCTTTCCCGACGATATCATCGTTGCCGAAGAAAGCGAAAAACCCGACGACAATCAAACGGGCAACCGGGTTTGGTATGTCGATCCCGTGGATGGCACAAAGGAGTTTATTGCCAAAAATGGCGAATTTTCCGTGATGATCGGGTTGGCCGTCAACGGACAAGCCAAGCTTGGGGTAGTCTATCGGCCAGACGAAGATAGGCTGTATGCCGGAGTAGTGAATCAGGAAGCCTGGATGGAAGTGAAGGGCGAACGGACTCGTTTAGCAGTCACTTCACCAGAGCCGTCGGCCTCAATTACGCTGACAGTCTCACGCTCGCATCGCAATCCCCTGTTGGAGAAAATTGGCCAAGACATCGGGGTGGGGAAGGAAGTCCCTTCGGGTAGTGTAGGTTTAAAAATCGGGTTGATCGCCCGAGGCCTTGCCGATGTGTATATGGAGCCAGGGCCTTATACCAAGCTTTGGGATGCTTGCGGTCCTGAAGCTATTCTTCGAGCTGCTGGTGGACAGTTCACCAATATTCTTGGTGAGCAGCTGTATTATGGGCTTACGCAATTGAAGAATACCCATGGGTTGGTTGCGACTAATGGTGCGTATCATCAAAAAGTTATTGAAGCCTTAGAGCCTGTAGCGAAAGAGTTAGGGCTTTCGCCGCAAGTGGTGTAGGAGGGTGTTTCTCATTCCCTGGGGCATGGGGCCGAAACCCCACAAGAAATATAAAGTGGGCAGTGCCTACCCTACAATTGGAATTCATCTATGCCAAACTCAGGATTCTCCAAACGGATCGTGAGTTAGTGCCAAGTTTATTCCCGAATCGCGTGGGAACGCTTTTGGGCATAGGCTTCGCGAGTGGCTCTGTACATGTCGAGGGTAGCCACTTCTACGCCTTCGTAATGTTCGAGATTCTGTGAGCGTTCGTTCACGATTTCAGTCGCGCGCACTGAAGCTTGCGGGAGAAGGGGCAAAAAATAAGTTAAAGGATCGAGAAATACATCCCCAACCGTTCCGATTCCATCCCGAACAGTCGTTGGAGGAAGAAACGGCAGGATGAGATAGGGACCGGGTTGCACGCCGTGCTTGGCAAGGGTTTGACCAAAGTCTTCCCCTGGGACAGCCTTAAGATCGAGGTAATCGCCAGCCACGTCAAACAACCCCGCGACACCCACCGTGCTGTTGACCACAAACCGCCCGACCTCGATTCCGGCGTTCTCCCATTTCCATTGCAACAGATCATTCACGGTGCGTGGGACGAACCGAATGTTTGTAATGGCTCGACTAATGGCCCGTTCAACAAGATCGGGTACCAGCCAGGCATACCCCGTGGCCACCGGCTTTAACACATACCGATAGACTTGCATGTTAAACGAAAACACTGTGACATTCATGGGCTCCCAGGGGTCACGGATGACCTCTGTTTGCGCGTCGTCACTAAAGGGACCTGGGTAGGTGTCTTTCACAACCATTTCTTCTAGCCGCTGAACGTCTGGCTCGATGAATTTGTCTGTTTCCAAGCTCGAAGTCTGGTCAGTGTCTACTCTTGTCGCCACTTGTTGGGAGGCCTGTTCATCCGCCTGAGGATCGGCGTTTGAGGCATAGGAGCCCTGATTAATTCTGAGGGTATGCAGCCGTGATTCAGCATCGGCCAGTTGTTGGTCCAAACGTGTGGTTTGTTCGGCCAAGATCTTATTATTGAGGAGAATGTCGGCGGAGGCTTCGCGTGTCGCCCCGGCCTCGACCTGAAAAGGCAGAGCTACGATAAAACCGGTAGCGATGACACTGACAAGAAGCCCTGTGGTTTGTGCAAAATTTCTTCCTCCAAAACACCTAATCAATTGAGCTGTGGCCATGAATGTGGCTCCGTATGAATATAGCAAGCTTTTGTCTACCCCTGCCAAAAGTGGTTTCGTGTTCTCTTAGGAATGTTTTGCCAAATCCCCCCACTCCTCTTTCGGTTTATGCCGAAAGACCTTTATGAAGAATTTCTTTCACCTCCGAACATCATTTTTTTGTTTTGGGGATGTGTAGTGAAATTCTGATGAATACCGAGTCATGTATTCCTATGCCTGTTCATATTTGGAGAATGTTGAAAATGGGCGTCATTGTGGACGTGAAGCGGAAGGGTGGTCTTGATTTTTCATCTTGCCTCTTTTCGCATCACGTATTACCCTCCACTCATTACGTCCCCCAAAAAGCATGCTAGCGGACTTTTTCAACAGCCCCTGCTAGAATCCGATTGAATGTCTGATTCACCCCAACCACCCTCATCCGTAAATCAGCCATCCGAGGACCATCGCTCCATTGCCAGAGCAGCGGGTCTCATCGGTGCGGCAACTTTTAGCAGCCGCATCCTCGGCCTTATCCGTGACATCATTCTGGCTCGTCTGTTAGGGGCCTCAGCTTCGGCGGACGCTTTTTTTGTGGCCTATCGCGTTCCCAATTTGCTGCGAGAATTACTTGCGGAAGGCTCGATGTCCTCGGCCTTCATTCCGGTGTTTACCGAATACCACACCCTACGCACCAAACGAGAGACGTGGGAATTAGCCAGTGCCGCATTTACCACACTGCTCTCCATCGTCACGCTGATTACGCTAATCGGGGTTGTCGTGGCGCCGACGATTGTCTGGCTCCTGGCGCCGGGTTTCCACGATGAGCCAACGCAATTGGAGATGACGACCATCCTCACGCAAGTCATGTTCCCGTATCTCATTTTTATCAGCTTGGCGGCGTTGACCATGGGGATGCTGAATTCGCTTCGAGCCTTTGCAGCTCCCGCGCTCGCTCCGGTGTTTTTTAATATCTGTGTGATCGCGGCGGCATTGTTCCTTGCTCCGTTGCTGGATGAGCCGGTGATTGGCGTGGCTATTGGGGTTGTGGTCGGTGGGCTCGCGCAGTTTGTGATGCAACTACCTAGTGTGCACAAACGTGGTTTTCTATTTCAATGGCGCTTTGATCCGGGCCATCCCGGAGTTCGGCGGATTGGGTGGCTCATCGTACCTTCGTTGTTGGGCACGTCCGTCACCCAGATCAACATTACAGTGAATACGATTCTGGCATCGTATTTTGATGGAGGGCCAACGTACTTATTTTACGGCATGCGGCTCATCCAATTTCCTCTGGGAATTTTTGGGGTCGCTCTGGCCACGGCAATTCTCCCCACGCTTTCCGCCCAAGCGGCCAAAGGATCGATGGATGAACTTCGGCAAACCGTAGGGTTTGGGTTGCGGATGATTTCGTTTATTATCCTTCCCGCCATGGCGGGGCTTATGTTGCTGCGGGTTCCCATCGTCCATCTCTTCTTTGAACATGGGGCGTTTACGGCGGCGGATACGGCAGGGACTGCGGTCGTGCTTCTTGGGTATGCGGTAGGGTTGTGGGCGTTTGCCGGTATGCGGATTATCGTCGCGGCTTTCTACTCGATGCAGGATACCAAGACCCCGGCCATTGCGGCAGTTACGGCGATGTTCATCAATATTTTATTGGCACTGTGGCTCATGGGTCCGCTCGAATATGCGGGATTAGCCTTAGCCACGGCACTCTCGGCCATGGTGAACATCACGATTCTCGTCTTCGTGCTTACCTCCCGCTTGGGAGGCATTGATTGGTGGCACTTTGGGCAATCATTCGGACGTGCCTTAATTGCGACCATTCCCGTGGTGTTGGCCTGTCTGTGGATTGCCAATTTGGCGGTGTGGCAGCGGGAAGACGAGTGGATCGCGAAAAGTATCATGCTCGTGGTAGGGATTGGGTTAAGTGTGACCGGATACGTGGGAACGCATGCCCTGTATCAATCTCAAGAACTCGATGTATTGTGGCAACTGGTTCAAACGAAAGTGCTACGCAGGAAATCCTCGGCAACATAATTTTTGCACGTGGCGGGACGAGGTAACACTTCATGAAGGCAGTGATCCAACGAGTCACTTCAGCTTCAGTGGAAGTTGACCACCAAATGATTGGACAAATCGATGAGGGTTTGCTAGTCCTTATCGGGGCCGCAAAGGGCGATACCCCTGTGGATGTCGACTACCTGGTTGAGAAAATTCCGAACCTTCGAATTTTTCCCGATGACGAAGGGAAAATGAATCGATCCTTGATGGATATGGGCGGCCAGCTTCTCCTTGTCTCGCAGTTTACCTTGTTGGGGGACATGCATCGTGGCAGGCGTCCGGGTTTTGATCAGGCGGCTCATCCAGACCAGGCCAGGCAATTGTATGACTCTGCCATTGCCAAATTTCGAGAAAAAGGGGTGCCGATTCAAACAGGCCAGTTTGGCGCAAACATGTTGGTTTCATTGAAGAATAATGGGCCAGTAACCTTTATTCTCGATAGTCGAAAGGAGGCTTCGGTAAAATAGATTTAGGAACTTTTTGCCCACTTCCGATAAGGGGGTTTAGAAACAGCTTGAGACTCTTTTGGGGCTATATGGTGAATGGTTAAGTTGGAGGGAAGATTATGGAAGCGACGGTTCCTCAACATCATCCACTCAGACAATTGTTCGGCGCCCTTACCGAGCGCAATTTTACGGAAACTTTAGGGTGGCCTGATTTCAATGTCACCGACTACATCTCAAATCTTCTCGTTGAATTCGTCCACATTGACCGGTTACACAGTATTCAAAACCAGAAGGGGCAAACCGTCGAAACCGTCGTCGAACTCCTCTATGAATCTGAAGCTGGTCATGACACCGATTCTGCTGAACGGGAATGCGAAATCCACCGACATATTGGCGACTTCACGCTCTTTATTGCCGGGTTATTTCCGGAATACCTCCGTTACTTGAAATCCGGCGGGATGATTTACCACAACGATCATCTGGTGGACTATATGAAAGCCGGGAAACGCTCGTATAGCATCGTGGCTGCCTTTCAGCAGGGTGAGTTCAAAGAACAGCCAGCCTTATTTCAAAAACTCTCTTCCAACTTTGAGCTGTGCGTCACAGGTCTGGGGTTTGTTCGCGAAGATCTGAACCGCATGGGCCATCCACCGTACCAACAAGCCAAAGACATTTTGCTGCATTAAAGCCGTGCCTCGCGCTCGCCCTCTCACAGTGCTCGTTCATGGTGGAGCCGGCGGCAAAAAACCCACTGCCGCCCAACGGTCTTGTCTCACTGAATCCCTCATCTCCGGCATGCACATTCTGAAAACCGGAGGCCGTTCTATCGATGCCATTGAGGTGATGATCCGTCTGATGGAAGGTTCTGGCTTGTTCAATGCTGGAATCGGTTCGCGTCTGCAGCTCGATGGCAGAAAACGTATGGATGCGGCCCTCATGGAAGGTGCAAACCTCAAGGCTGGGGCGATAGCCAGTATCGAGGGAATCCGACACCCTATCTCAGCGGCCCGCCTTGTCATGGAACACACCGAGCATGTTCTGTTGGTTGGTCATCACGCCACTCGCTTTGCTCGCCACTTTAAAGTTGAAAAAGACCGTTTGGGTTCTTCATCCCATCGTCAAAGAATAGCTCCATTAAGCCGAGGAAAAGAACGTTCGAAGACGCTCAAACTTTTTCGAGCGTTGACTCAATACGAAACCGTTGGAGCGGTGGCATTGGATAGCAAAGGAACAGTCGCTGCAGGAACATCAACAGGAGGCTATGCCATGATGCTTCCAGGCCGCGTCGGAGACTCCCCTTTGATTGGGTGTGGGGTCTATGCTGACAACACTTGCGGAGGAGTCTCAATGACGGGCAAAGGTGAATCCATCATAAAATTGGCTTTAGCGAAACATATTTTGATGGATATGAAGCAGGGAAACAGTCCACATGTGGCAACACGAAAAGCCTTCCGCGAACTCGTTCAACGGATCCAGGGCGAAGCGGGTGCCTTAGTCCTTGCCCCGGATGGACGATTCTCAATTCAGCACACCACTCGGTGGATGAGCGCCGGATTTTGGAATGGCCGAGGAACACCTTCGGTTGCCGATCAGTTTCACTAGCAGAATGTTCAAAAAGCATGCCCTCGCGGAGGCGGGGGGCTCGTCCAGCGTTGTTCCCTGCCTGCGCGCTTGCGCGTTGTAGCGGCTTCAGCGCGTAAACGCGCAGCCGCTACGCCGAAGTCCAGGAACGCCACTGGCGGCCTTTTTGAACATCCTGCTAGGGCATGACATCGAGCTCCCCTAACACTTCCTCCAAGTGTCCATCGACTTTCACCTTGTGAAAGATATCATCAATCTTTCCGTTCTCATCAATGATAAACGTCGTTCGTTCAATGCCCATGTACTTCCTGCCGTAGAGAGACTTTTCTTTCCACACGCCGTAGGCTTGAATCATCTGTTTGCTTTCATCGCTGAGCAAGGGAAAATTGAGCTTGAACTTGTTAGCAAACTTCTTGTGGGATTCGACTGAGTCGCCACTTACACCAAGCACTTCGGCACCGATGCCCTGGATTTCATCAATTCCATCCCGAAAGGCACAGGACTCTTTGGTACACCCTGGAGTATCGTCTTTGGGATAAAAATACAGCACAACTTTTTTCCCTTTGTAATCCGATAGGCTCACGACTTTCCCTTCTTGATTTGGCAGCGAAAAAGCCGGGGCCTTTTGCCCGACCTTCAACTGCTTCGTGGAAGCTGGCGGGGCAGACTTTGTGGTTTTCGTCGGTTTCGCCACCTTCTTTGCTGTCGTC
>Ga0209980_10001326_pt1 | contig 13643 bp, 12 predicted proteins | sample CR02metaG_FD_183611 | JGI IMG/M metagenome (GOLD analysis project Ga0209980, IMG submission 183611) | Deep subsurface microbial communities from Mariana Trench to uncover new lineages of life (NeLLi) - CR02 metaG (SPAdes) (version 2) | ecosystem: Environmental > Aquatic > Marine > Ocean trench... | reverse complement strand
CTGGGAGAAAACATGACCCTTGCCGATGCCGTGCAAGACATGACAGTCGCGGAGGAAGATGTCCTCCGTGCGGATCTCTACGATCTTCTGGCGGCGCTTCTCGCGAAACCGCCGACGCGCGACCTGATCGACCGGGTCGCCAAGCTCGATGGCGACGACGGCGAGCTTGGCCGCGCGATCAGGGCGCTGACAAGCCTCGCCAGGGCGACCACCGAGGCCACCGCCGAACGCGAGTTCAACCGGCTGTTCATCGGCGCCGCCCGGGGCGAGCTTCTGCCCTATGCCAGCTACTACATGACCGGCTTCCTGCACGAGAAACCGCTGGCGGTGCTGCGCAACGACATGGCGCAGCGCTCCATCGAGCGCGCGCCCAACGTGTTCGAGCCCGAGGACAACATTGCCTCGCTGTGCGAGATGATGGCCGGGCTGATCCTCGGCCGCTTCGGCGAGCCCGAGACGCTGGCCGGGCAAAAGGATTTCTTCTCGGCCCACATCGCCCCCTGGGCGGGGCATTTCTTCGCCGATCTCGAAGCGGCGAAAGGGTCGCTTCTTTACGCGCCGGTGGGCGCGATCGGCCGCGCGTTCATGGAGATCGAGCGCGAGGCGTTCAGAATGGAGGCATAAGCCCCTTGGCAGAATGGGGGCATGAGCCTTTCATGCAGCGGGCCGCGAGCGTGGCCCAACTTGGGAGGAAGAGGATGAGCGACGACAAGGCTGCTACCAGCCGGCGCGATTTTCTCAAGCTCGCTTCCGTCACCGCCCCGGCCGTGGCCGTGGTTGCCGTGACGGGCGCCGAGACGGCCGAGGCCGCCGCGGTCGAGGGCTCGGGAGGCTATCGCAGGACCGAACACGTCGAGAAATATCTCGAGTCGGCCCGCTTCTGACCGGATGCGCGGCACATACGGGTGACGGTTGCGTGACGCCCTGACCCCGTAACAATAACGAACAAGGGCCCCAGGCCCAAGTCCAACGGGAGATTGAAATGCTCAGGAAAAAGACGAACGGGGTTGCGGGACGCCCCCGGAGTGAGTCGATCCTGTCCAAGGCTGCCCAGAAATCGGTCGATCGCCGCGCCTTCCTGCGCGGGTCCGGTCTGGCCATCGGCGGGTTGTCCGCCCTTGCCGTCACCGGCGGCACGGTCACCAAGGCCTCGGCCGCGACGACGGCGGACAGCAAGGTCGAGATCATCAAATCGGTCTGCACCCACTGCGCAGTCGCCTGTACCGTGATGGCGGAAGTGCGGAACGACGTCTGGATCGGGCAGGAGCCCGCCTGGGACAGCCCGATCAATCTCGGCGCCCACTGCGCCAAGGGTGCAGCGGCGCGCGACGACGTCCATGGCGAGCGCCGCCTGAAATATCCGATGAAGAAGGAAGGCGGCGAGTGGAAGCGCATCTCCTGGGACGACGCGATCAACGAGATCGGCGACGGGATGCTGAAGATCCGCGAGGAAAGCGGTCCGGACAGCGTCTACTGGCTCGGCTCGGCGAAGTTCAGCAACGAGCAGGCCTACCTGTTCCGCAAGTTCGCCGCCTACTGGGGCACCAACAACGTCGATCACCAGGCGCGTATCTGTCACTCGACCACGGTCGCGGGTGTTGCCAACACCTGGGGCTTCGGCGCGATGACCAACTCGATGAACGACATCCACAACAGCCGGGCGATCCTGTTGATCGGCGGCAACCCGGCGGAAGCGCATCCGGTATCCTTGCTTCACATCCTGAAGGCGAAGGAGGAGAACAATGCGCCGCTGATTGTCTGCGATCCGCGCTTCACGCGCACCGCGGCCCATGCGGATGAATATGTCCGCCTGCGCTCGGGCACCGACGTGGCGCTGGTCTGGGGCATCCTCTGGCATATCTTCGAGAACAAGTGGGAGGACAAGGAGTTCATCCGCACGCGGGTCTGGGGAATGGACCAGATCAGGGCCGAGGTGAAGAAGTGGACCCCCGAGGAGACCGAGCGCGTCACCGGCGTGCCGGGCTCGCAGCTCGAGCGGGTGGCCCGGACCATGGCCAACAACCGTCCGGGCACCGTGATCTGGTGCATGGGCGGCACCCAGCACACCAACGGCAACAACAACACCCGCGCCTATTGCGTGCTGCAGCTCGCGCTCGGCAACATGGGCGTCGCGGGTGGCGGAACCAACATCTTCCGCGGCCATGACAATGTGCAGGGCGCGACCGACATGTGCATACTCAGCCACACCCTGCCGGGCTACTACGGCCTGAAGCCGGGCTCGTGGGCGCACTGGGCGCGGGTCTGGGAGGAGGACCTCGACTGGCTCAAGGGGAGGTTCGACACCATCAAGGGCAAGGACGGCAAGGACAAGCCCCTGATGAACCTCACCGGCATCCCGGTCAGCCGCTGGATCGACGGCGTGCTGGAGGACAAGGAGAACATCGACCAGCCGAACAATCTCCGGGCAATGGTTCTGTGGGGCCATGCGCCGAACAGCCAGACCCGTGGCGTGGAGATGAAGAAGGCCATGGAAATTCTGGACATGCTGGTCATAATCAACCCGTATCCGACCGCCTCGGCGGTGCTGCCGGACCGGGACGACGGCATCTACCTGCTGCCGGCCTGCACCCAGTTCGAGACCTACGGCTCGGTGACGGCGTCGAACCGGTCGCTCCAGTGGCGCGAGCGGATTGTGACTCCTTCGTTCGAGAGCCTGCCGGACCAGACCATCATGTCCAAGTTCGCGCACAAGTTCGGCTGGGCCGACCGCTTCTTCCGCAACATCGCGGTCGCCGAAGATGGCGAGCCGAATGTCGAGGACACGACCCGCGAGTTCAACCGCGGGATGTGGACCATCGGCTATACCGGCCAGTCGCCGGAGCGGCTTCGGGCCCACATGGCCAACCAGCATACCTTCAACAAGACCACGCTTCAGGCGGTCGGCGGACCGGTGGACGGCGAATACTACGGCCTGCCCTGGCCCTGCTGGGGAACGGCCGAGATGGGCCATCCGGGCACGCCGCTGCTCTATGACATGTCGAAGCCGGTCTCGAAGGGCGGCCTGACCTTCCGCGCCCGGTTCGGCGTGGAACGCGACGGCCAGAACCTGCTGGCCGAGGGCGTCTACTCGAAGGACTCGGAGATCCAGGACGGGTATCCGGAGTTTACCATGGCGATGCTCAAGGAGCTCGGTTGGGATGGCGACCTGACCGCGGCCGAACGCACTGTTATCGAAGGGATCGCGGGCGACAAGACCAACTGGAAGACCGACCTCTCGGGCGGCATCCAGCGGGTCGCGATCAAGCACGAGTGCGCACCGTTCGGCAACGCCAAGGCGCGGGCGGTCGTCTGGACCTTCCCGGACCCGGTGCCGATCCACCGCGAGCCGCTCTACACGCCGCGGCGCGATCTGGTGGCCGACTATCCGACCTACAACGACCGGCACCACTACCGCCTGCCGACGCTCTACGCGTCGATCCAGAAGGTCGACTTCTCGAAGGAGTATCCGACGATCCTCACCTCGGGTCGTCTGGTCGAATACCAGGGTGGCGGCTCGGAGAGCCGTTCCAACCCCTGGCTGGCGGAGTTGCAGCAGGAGATGTTCGTCGAGATCAACCCGTTCGATGCCAACAACGCCGGCATCCGCAACGGTCAGCAGGTTTGGCTCGAAACGCCGGAGAAAGCGAGGATCAAGATCGCGGCCCAGGTCACCGAAAGGGTCGGCCGGGGCGTCGCCTGCATGCCGTTCCACTTCGCCGGGCAGTTCCAGGGCAAGGATCTGAGGGACAAGTATCCCGAGGGGACCGACCCCTATGTGCTCGGCGAAAGCTCCAACACTGCGATGACCTATGGCTACGACTCGGTCACCCAGATGCAGGAGACCAAGGCCACGCTCTGCAAGATAGAAAAAGCGTAAGGGAGGACGCTAGATGGCACGCGTAAAATTTCTCTGCGACGCCGAGCGCTGCATCGAGTGCAACGCCTGCGTCACCGCCTGCAAGAACGAGAATGAGGTGCCCTGGGGCATCAACCGCCGCCGGGTGGTGACCATCCGTGATGGCACCCCGGGCGAGCGGTCGATCTCGGTCGCCTGCATGCATTGTTCGGACGCGCCCTGCATGGCGGTCTGCCCGGTGGATTGCTTCTACCAGACCAAGGACGGTGTGGTGCTGCACTCCAAGGACCTGTGCATCGGCTGCGGCTACTGCTTCTATGCCTGCCCCTTCGGGGCGCCGCAGTATCCGCAGGCGGGCAACTTCGGCAGCCGCGGCAAGATGGACAAGTGCACCTTCTGCAACGGCGGGCCGGAGGAGGATCACTCCTCCGCCGAGTTCCAGAAGTATGGCCGCAACCGTCTGGCCGAGGGCAAACTGCCGCTGTGCGCCGAGATGTGCGCGACCAAGGCGCTGTTGGCCGGCGACGGCGACGATGTCTCCGCGATCTATCGCGAGCGCGTCGTGGCCCGTGGCTTCGGCTCCGGCGCCTGGGGTTGGGGCACCGCCTATCAGCGCAAAGGCGCTTGACGGACGCACGGCCTTGAGCGAAATGGCGACCCACCCGGGAGGAATCCCCGGGTGGGTCCGTTTGCCGGTTATCTTTAGGGAGGGCAAGGCATGAGCCTGCGGCGCACCAATCTGCGACGGCGGGGTCTGGTGATTGGCCTCTCGGCCATCAGCTTCGCAGTGCTGATCTTCCTCGGCAGCCTGTTCCAGTTTGCCTTCACGATCGACGAAGCGATGGCGCAATCCTCGGTCCGGCCGCCCGCGGATGCGGTGACCAATGCGCCGTCCGCCCCCGGCGAGGCGCGGGTTCGCGATGCGGTGGCGCCGCTCGAGGGGGCGGCGACGGCGCCGTGGGCGATCCTCGGCCCGAACTCGGACTCGACCTTGTGGGGCGAGGTCCGGCAGGGCAGCAGATTTTCCGTGACGATTCCGGACAAGAATGCCGCGACCCTGGTGCAATCCTACGGCGTCGATTGGCAGCGGACACGTGCGGCGAAAGGGCCGCTGCGTAATTACGGCACCATGGCGCTGTTTGCGGTGCTGGCGCTGCTGTTCGTCTTCTACCTGTACCGCGGCCGGATCCGGATCGAGCATGGCCTCTCCGGCACGCTGATCGAACGCTTCAAGCCGGTCGAGCGCTTCGGCCACTGGCTGCTGGCGGGCTCGTTCATCCTGCTGGCGCTGAGCGGGCTGAACCTGCTCTACGGCCGGGACCTGCTGATCCCGCTGTTCGGCAAGGAGACCTTCGCCACTATCACCGCGACCGGCAAATGGGTGCATAACAACGTCGCCTGGGCCTTCATGCTGGGTCTGGTCATGGTGTTCGTGATGTGGGTGGTCCACAACCTGCCCTCGGTGACCGACCTGAAATGGATCGCCCAGGGCGGCGGCATGTTCTCCGAGGGGGTGCATCCCCCGGCGCGCAAGTTCAATGCCGGCCAGAAGCTGATCTTCTGGGCGGTGATCCTGCTCGGCGCCTCGATCTCGCTGAGCGGGGTGTCGCTGCTGTTCCCCTACGAGATGCCGCTGTTCGCCAAGACTTTCGCGATCCTGAACAGCCTCGGCGCCGAGGCGGTCTGGGGCGCGCCGCTGGCGACCGATCTGTCGCCGCTGGTGGAGATGCAATACGCCCAGATCTGGCACGCGATGGTGTCGCTGGCGATGATCGTGGTCATCATCGCCCATATCTACATCGGCACGCTGGGCATGGAGGGCGCCTTCGACGCCATGGGCAGCGGCATGGTCGACCGCAACTGGGCCGAGGAGCATCACAGCCTGTGGGTCGCGGATGAGGATGCCAAGGCGGCTGCCTCTGGCGCATCGGGTGGCGCGGCGGCGACGCCGGCGGAGTGAACGGATGCGGTCGAGCACGCTTGCCCCGGGGTTGCTTGCCTGGGCGCTGCTGATCGGGTGTGCCGCGCCTGCCGAAGCCGCCGAGGACTCTGGGGGTGGATACGCCCGCCTCGAAGGCCACGGCGGCCCGGTCAAGGGCGTGGCGGTCTCGGCCGATGGCAGGTATGCCCTGACCGCGAGCTTCGACTATTCGGTTGGTCTGTGGGATCTGCGCTCGAACACCCTGGTGCGCTGGCTGGAAGGGCACGAGGCGGCGGCCAACGCGGTCGCCTTCCTGCCGGACGGCCGCCGTGCGGTCTCCGCCGGCGACGATTTCGACCTGATCCTGTGGGAGCTGGCGACCGGCCGGGTGCTGCGCCGCCTCGAAGGCCACAAGGGCAAGCTGATCGCGGTGACCATCAGCCCCGACGGCCGCCTCGCCGCCTCCAGCGGCTGGGACGGGGTGGTCGGGCTGTGGCGGCTGGACCGAGACGCGCCGCCGCTGTGGCTGAAGGGCCATCGCGCCAATGTCAACGAGGCCAAGTTCACCGCCGACGGGCGGACGATCTACACCGCCTCCTATGACGGAACGATCCGACGCTGGGACGTAGGCACCGGCGCGATGGAGCATATCGTGGTGGAGCACGGTTTCGGGGTCAACCATCTGGTGCTGAACGAGGACAAGGGCTGGCTCGCCTATGGCGCGGTCGACGGGGCGGTGCGGGCCATCGACCTCGCCACCGGGGCCGAGCTGGCCGACCTCACCACCGAACGCCGGCCAATCCTGGCGCTGGTTGCGAGCCCGGACGGGCGGTTCCTGGCGGTCGGCGACGGCGAGGGTTACATCACCATCATCGACACCGACGACTGGACGATCACCCGCGATTTCCGCGCCGCCGTGAGCGGGCCGATCTGGGCGTTGCAGTACGACCACGACGGCGAGCGGCTGCTGGCCGGCGGGGTGGCCGACGAGGCGGCGCTGTGGCCGGTCGGGGGCGCGCGCGACGCGCTGTTCGCCGAGGCTCAACACCAGTACCACACGCCGCCTTCCGAGATGACCAACGGCGAGCGCCAATTCGTGCGCAAATGCTCGATCTGCCACACGCTGGCGCCCGCCAGGAAACCCGGGGACGCGCGCCGGGCGGGGCCGACGCTCTACGGTCTGTTCGGCCGGCCGGCAGGCACGGTGCGGGGCTACCGTTATTCCGACGGGCTGGCCGGGTCGGGGGTGATCTGGGAGGCGGACACCATCAACCAGCTGTTCGAGCAGGGGCCGGCAAATTTCACTCCGGGCTCGAAAATGCCGATGCAGCAGATCGCAGGGCTTGCGGACCGGCAGGATCTGATCGCATATTTGCGTGACAACACGGGACCCCGATCGACGTTGCACCCGGGGTCGCACATGGGTCCGGAAGCCGCAGGAGGAACGGAATGAAAGCCTTTCTCGCCGCCCTGGTGGTCATGGCCGCGATTGCCATCGGCGCCGATCTCTATCTCGACACGCTGGGCTTCTCCAGCGCCGACACCTACACCACCTCGAACGTCCGCCTGGGCGGCTGAGCCTGGGGTCGGGGGCGTTCGCCTGCCGGCACCGCTATGCACGGTGGAGACACCGCAAGCCTCTCCCCCCGACCCCTCTCCCAGAGGGAGAGGGGGGCGCTAGCGGCGGGGGCAGTGCCTATTCGGGGAAGGGGGCGGTAGATGCTGGCGTTGGCGCTTGTCCTCGATGCGGTGTTCGGCGAGCCCGACTGGCTGTGGCGGCGGGTGGCGCACCCGGCGGTGCTGTTCGGGCGGGCGATCGACCGGCTCGAGGGGCTGCTGAACGAGGGCGCGAACCGGCGGGCCAAGGGGGTGGTGGCGGTGCTGGCGCTTGTGGTTGCAGTCTGGCTGCCCGCCTGGCTGCTGTCGCAGGGGATTTTCCTCGGTGTCTTCGAGGTGCTGGGCGCGGCGGTGCTGCTCGCCCAGCGCGGCTTGGCCGACCATGTCGGCGCGGTGGCCGACGCGCTCCGGGTCTCGCTGGCCGAGGGCCGGGCGGCGGTGGCGCGGATCGTCGGGCGCGATCCGGAGACGCTGGACGGGGCCGGGGTCGCGCGCGCCGCCATCGAGTCGGCGGCGGAGAACTTCTCTGACGGGGTGGTGGCGCCGGTGTTCTGGTTCCTGATCGGCGGGCTGCCGGGGATCGCGGTCTACAAGGCGGTCAACACCGCCGATTCGATGATTGGGCACCGCAGCGAGCGCTACCGTGAATTCGGCTGGGCGGCGGCGCGGCTGGACGATCTGATGAACTGGATCCCGGCCCGGCTGGCGGGGCTTCTTATTTGCCTGGTCGGCGGGGGCAGGGCAGCGATGGACGTGATGTTCCGGGATGCGGGCTTGCACAAATCTCCCAGCGCGGGCTGGCCCGAGGCCGCCACCGCCGCCTCGCTGGAGATCGCGTTGGCCGGGCCGCGGGTTTATGGCGGTGTGGTGACGGAAGACCCCTATCTCAACGCCGACGGCCGCCAGGCGGCGGGACCGGCCGATATCGAGGCGGCGGTGCGGCTGATCTGGCGGGCGTGGGGTGGGGTGCTTGCGGTGGCGGTGCTGGCGGCGTTGCTGGGGCGGTAGGGTTTTGGCCGTAGGGTGGGTCGTTTCGACCCACCGTTTTTTGCGGTTCCCACAAATGGTGGGTCGGGACGACCCACCCTACCGGTCCGCGACCCGGTAACTGCCAGAATCGATATCCCCGAGCCAGACCCACAGCGCCAGCAGCGGCTCGCCCAGGGTGCGGGTCGCGTGGCGCTCGTGCGAGGCGTGGCGGAACAGGGTGCCCGGCGGTTCGGGCTGGCCGTCGATGCCGTCGCGGGTCCACTCCGCGGTGCCGCTGAGGATGAAATACAGCTCCTCCGCCGCGTGGTGGTGGAGCGGGTACCAGGTGTCCGGGTACTGGAGAAAGGCGCCGAAGCGGAAATCGGCGGCCGGGATCGTGCTGTTCGGGCCGGCGATCTCGGCGGCGGAATAACGGCCCCTGAAGCCCTCGGGCATGATCATGTTCGCGCTGGTGTCGGCCCAGGGCAGCGCCGGCGCCAGCGGCGCCAGCAGGCGGGTCAGCGGGTCGGCGCCCGGCGCCTCCAGGGCCCGCTCGAGACAGGGCGGGGTGAACCCCGGCTGTTCCGGGCCGGCGTTCGCGCGCTGCGCCGCGGCCGCCAGCAGATCGCCCGCGTGGCGCGCCGCCGGCAGATCGCGGGCGCGGAGAGCCGCGGCGACGGCAAGCAGGAATTCCCGCATCAGAACTCGACGCCGATCTGGGCCTTGATGCCGCCGCGGAAGGGGTGCTTGACCAGTTCCATCTCGGTCACCAGGTCGGCGATCTCGATCAGCTCGCTCGCCGCGTTGCGCCCGGTCAGGACGACGTGGGTCATGGCGGGCTTCTCGTTGGTGAGGAACTCCACCACCTCGGCGATGTCCACATAGTCGTAGCGCAGGGCGATGTTGATCTCGTCGAGCAGCACCATGCGGTTGCGCTGGTCGCGGATCAGCTCCTTGGCCTTCTCCCAGGCGGCCCCGGCCATCTCGGTATCCCGCGTCCGGTCCTGGGTCTCCCAGGTGAAGCCCTCGCCCATGGTGTGGAACTGGCAGATATCGGCATACTCACGCAGGATCAGGTCGCGCTCGCCGGTCGACATGCCGCCCTTGATGAACTGGACCACGGCCGAGGGCATGCCGTGGGCGATGCAGCGGAAGATCATGCCGAAGGCGGCGGTCGACTTGCCCTTGCCCTTGCCGGTGTGGACGATGATCAGGCCCTTCTCGGCGGTCTTGCCGGCCATGATCTTGTCGCGCGCCACCTTCTTCTTGGCCATCTTGGTGGCGTGGCGGACGTTCGGGTCGATTGCGGGCTTTGCAGGTGTTTCGGTCATGTTGTGTCCTCAATGGGCCTTGGGGGTGGGCCAGGGGTCTATGGTGATTTCGGGCCAATTCGCCCGGTTACGCTCGGCCTTTTCCGCATAGGTGCCGGAACTGGCGTTCAACGGGTTCGGGACCAGCCTAAACGCAAAGATCGGGTCGAGGCCATAGGGGGCGTGGATGTCGAGCCGCCCGTCGGCCTCCAGCCGGGCGCCGACGCAATGGGTCAGGGCGGCGAAGCGGCCGATGCTGTCGTCGGACGAGCGCAGCGGCGCGATCGGGTGGCCGAAGCGGGCCTGGTACCAGAGATGGACGCGGGCCTGGTTGCGGATTTCCATCGGCGGGCCGTCATTGGAGAAATGCGCCGCGCCGCGCCGGATGACCCGGTCCTCGGCCTCGTAGCCGAGGTCACCGGCGTCGAAGTAAAAGAGGTCGATGTCCTTGATGCCGTGGCCGGAGGGCCGCCCGGTCAGGCTGTTCCAGACCGTGTTGTAGAGCGCCCCGGCGACGATGCGCCAGTCGGGCAAGGCCAGCGCCCGGGCCTGCTCCAAGGCCCGCCAGATCAGCGGATCGGCGCGCAGGATCGCCTCGAGGGCGGCGCGCTGGGTGGCGGCGTCGCGGCCGGCGTATCCCAGATGCGCGGTCATGTGTCCGGCCCGGCTCGGCACAGCGGCATTTTCAAATCCTTCATTCGACTTCCCTGCCCTTCAGGTCGTCAAAGGGGATGCAGATGGATTTCATATAGGAGGGGCGCAGCCTCAAACGCTGGTACCACGCCTCGACATTGGACAGCGACGGGCGATCCAGCTCCATTTCGAACCAACGGTACAGCACCATCCCGGCGGGGATGTCGGCAATGGTGAACCTGTCCCCTGCGATATAGGGGCGGTCGGCGAGTTGGTGGTCGAGAAAGGTCAGTCGTGCGGCGGTCCGCTCGGCGTGGCCGCGGATCGCGGCGAGGTCGCGCCGATCCGGCGGCGTGCGCACGAGCTTCCAGAACAGGTCGATCCAGTCCGGATACAAACTCATCGTGGCCCAGCTCATCCACTGGTCGACCCGAGTGCGTTCGGCGGGGTCTTCGGACCACAATGCGTCTTTGCCATAGCGGGCCGCGAGGTAGCGGACGATCGCCTCGCTCTCCCAAACCGTGACGTCGCCGTCGCGCAGCACCGGGATTTGGCCGGTCGGGTTCATCGCCAGAAACTCCGGCGTGTCGAGCCCGCCGAAATCGCCGCCCGCGTCGATCCGCAGGTAGTCGACGCCGACCTCCTCCAGCGCCCATAGCGCCTTCTGGACGTTGCAGGACGAAAGCCGGCCCCAGAGGGTGATCCGGTTCATTTGATCAGCTCCTCCAACAATTTCCTCGCTGAATTGCTCCGTGGCTGCCAGAGGCCGCGTTGTTCGGCCTCGAGCAGACGCTCGGCGATCTCGCGCAAGGCCGCCGGGTTGGCCTCGGCGATGAAGTCGCGCACCGTGTCGTCGGCGACGATGGCCTCGTGGACGAGGTCGAAATGGTGGCTCTTGACCGCGTGGGTGGTGGCGGCGAAGGCGAACAGGTAGTCGATGGTGGCGGCGATCTCGAAGGCGCCCTTGTAGCCGTGGCGCATGACCCCGGCGAGCCATTTCGGGTTGACCACGCGGGACCGCACGACGCGGCCGATCTCCTCCTCGAGAGTGCGGATCACCGGGCGTTCGGGGCGCGAGTGGTCGTTGTGATAGATCGTCGGGGCGGCGCCCTTGAGGTGCTCGACGGCGGCCGCGACGCCGCCCTCGAACTGGTAGTAGTCGTCCGAATCCAACAGGTCGTGCTCGCGGTTGTCCTGGTTCTGGACCACCGCCTGGACCTGGGTCAGGCGGGTCTCGAACAGGCCGCGCTCAGCCGCCCCCTGGGTGTCGCGGCCATAGGCGTAGCCGCCCCATTCGAGATAGCTCTCGGCCAGATCGGCGCGGTTGTCCCAGAGCCGCGCGTCGATCATCGCCTGCAAGCCGGCCCCGTAGGCGCCCGGTTTTGAGCCGAAGATGCGGAACCCGGCGCGCCGCGCGGCGTCGGTCTCCGCCGCCCCCTCGGCGATCAGCCGGGTGCGCTCGGTGCGGTAGCTGGCCGCCAGCGGGTTCTGCGCGTCGGGCTCGTCGAGTTGCATCACCGCGCGGGCGGCGGCGTCGAACAGCTCGATCTGGGCCGGGAAGGCGTCGCGGAAGAAGCCGGAGATGCGCAGCGTGACGTCGACGCGGGGGCGGTCGAGGTGGTCGAGGGGGATGATCTCGAACCCGGTCACCCGGCGGCTGGCCTGGTCCCAGCGCGGGCGCACCCCCATCAGGGCCAAACCTTGAGCGATGTCGTCGCCGCCGGTGCGCATGTTCGCGGTGCCCCAGGCGGTGATCACCATGGCGCTGGGCCAGTCGCCGTGGTCCTGCAAATAGCGCTCGACCAGCAGGCTGGCGGAGTGCCAGCCCAGCGTGTAGGCGGTCGGCGTCGGTATCGCGCGGCTGTCGATGGAGAAGAAGTTGCGCCCGGTGGGGAGCACGTCGGGGCGGCCCCTTGTGGGGGCGCCGGAGGGGCCGGGGGGGATGAAGCGGCCCTCGAGCCCGGCCAGCAGCGCCGCTCGCTCGGCCGCGCCGCAGGCGCGGATGGCGGGCAGGATCTCGCCGTGGAGCGCCTCCAGCACCGGGCTGGTATAGCGGAAATGCTTGGGCGTCTTGGGCCATTGGATGGCAAGTTGGGCCAGTTTCTCGAGCCGCTCGACCGTGTCGCCGTTGGTCCGCCACGACTCAGTCACGCTGCCGGATGCCCAAAGAAATTTGTGGCGCGGACCGTCGTAAGCGGCGCCCATTTCGCAGTCGAGCGGGTCGAAGTGCTCCGGGTCGATGTCGCAGTCGCGCGCCAGCGCCCGGATCAGCGAGGCATTGCCGCCGCTGCCGTCGCCGCGCGGCACGCGCAGCAGCGCGATGGCGAGGTCGCGCTCCAGATCGCCGGTGGGCGAGGCGCCGAAGATGTGCAGCCCGTCGCGGATCTGGCTTTCCTTCAGCTCGCAGAGATAGGTGTCGAGCTGGGTCAGGGCGGCAGTCTCGTCCATCTCCGGGGTGATCCCGGCGTCCTCGTCGAGGCGGGTGGCGGAGACCAGCGAGCGGATTTCCTTGCGCAGGTGGGTCAGGCGGCGGGGGTCGACGCCGCTGGCCTCGTAGTATTCGTCGACCAGGGCTTCGAGTTCCTTGAGCGGGCCGTAGGTCTCGGCCCGGGTCAGCGGCGGGGTCAGGTGGTCGAGGATCACGGCGGCGGTGCGGCGTTTGGCTTGGGTGCCCTCGCCGGGGTCGTTGACGATGAACGGGTAGAGATGGGGCAGGGGGCCGAGCACGGCCTCGGGGAAGCAGTCCTCGCTGAGCGCCACCGATTTGCCGGGGAGCCATTCCAGGTTGCCGTGCTTGCCGAAATGGATCACCGCGTGGGCGTCGAACGTGCGCCGCAGCCAAGCGTAGAAGGCGAGGTAGTTGTGGGGCGGGACCAAGTCGGGGGCGTGGTAGGTCGCCTTCGGGTCGATATTATAGCCGCGGGCGGGCTGGATGCCGATAACGAGGTTGCCGAAGCGGAGGATCGAGAGCGCAAAGCGGCCGCGATCGGCATCGTCCTCGATGGCGCCGGGGATGAAGAACGGATCCTGCTCGGGCGCGCCCCAGCGCTCCTCGATTTTGCGGCGGACCTGGTACGGGAGTTCGCTGTAGAAGAGCTGGTAGTCGGCAAGCGCGAGGGTCTCGCCACCCTGGCGCTGCACCCGGTCGGTCAGCCAGTTGGTCGGGGCGGCCTGGATGCTGGTCATCAGGTCTGCGGCAGTTTCTGGCGCCTTGTCAATGAGATATCCGGTTTTCTTGAGAACGGATATCATGTCGACGACGCTCTGCGGCGTGTCGAGGCCGACGCCGTTGGCGAGCCGCCCATCCTTGTTGGGGTAGTTCGCCAGCACGATGGCG
>Ga0209980_10001322_pt1 | contig 13681 bp, 10 predicted proteins | sample CR02metaG_FD_183611 | JGI IMG/M metagenome (GOLD analysis project Ga0209980, IMG submission 183611) | Deep subsurface microbial communities from Mariana Trench to uncover new lineages of life (NeLLi) - CR02 metaG (SPAdes) (version 2) | ecosystem: Environmental > Aquatic > Marine > Ocean trench... | reverse complement strand
CGATTGGGCCTGGGGATTATTGATGAACAACACCGCTTCGGGGTGTTTCAACGCATGGCGCTCAAGCGCCTTTCGACTGGGAGAAACTCGACCGCTCCCTCCCAGGCCGAATCCGATATTCTTCTGATGAGCGCAACTCCCATCCCCAGGAGTCTGGCCATGGTCCTTTACGGTGATATGGAGGTCTCATCTCTTGACGAGATGCCTCCTGGCCGAACTCCGACGAAGACTAGACTGTTTAATGAAAGGGAGAGGTCCGTCGTCTATGAAATCGTGCGGGAGGAAGTCCACAAGGGACATCAGGCGTATGTTGTCTATCCATTGGTGGAAGAATCAGAAAATCTGTCCCTACGGGATGCGACCGGTATGGCAGAGGAGTTCTCCCGGGTCATCTTCAAGGATTTCTGCGTGGGGCTCCTTCACGGAAGGATGGCCGCAGATGAACGAGAACAGGTGATGCGCCGTTTTAAGAAAGGGGAGCTACAGATCCTTGTGGCCACAACCGTAATCGAGGTAGGAGTCGACGTGCCCAATGCAACTATGATGGTAGTGGAGCATGCCGAGCGTTTCGGCCTATCTCAACTACACCAGCTTCGAGGAAGGGTGGGAAGAGGGAAAGATCCGTCCCAATGTCTTCTGGTGCAATACGGGACGAACAGCCGTGAGGCCATCACGCGGCTTCGAGTCATGGAGCAGGTTAAGGACGGCTTTAAGATTGCCGAGGCGGACCTTTCGCTACGCGGGCCTGGAGAACTATTAGGGACCCGCCAGTCCGGACTCCCGGATTTTCGCCTGGCCAGTCTCGCCCGCGATTCCCAGCTTCTCTTGGACGCACGCCAAGAGGCCCTCGACTGGCTTGCAAAAGACCCATCGCTAACCCAGATAAAGTCCCGAGCTCTGAGAGAGATTTTAAATTACCGCTGGGGTGGAAAGCTGGAACTCGGGAGTATCGGGTAGATATGCTGTCAGCCATCAGCCATCAGCTAAGGGCAAGCTCTCTTGGATTGCAATGGGAGGTTTATGATTATTCAATATAAACCCCGCCTCTTGAGGCGGGCATAAAGCCGATGGGGTTTCCAAAGGGGAGAAGCAGCAGCTCTCCTCTTTGGTCAAACACAGGGATTCAAACCCTGTGTTCGATATAACTTGATTTTGCAAATTTCATTTTGCACTGTTGGTTTGCACCTAAGGGCGGATAGCTTGTAATATAAGCCGTCAGCTATCAGTTTTCTGCAGAAAACAGAAAAGGTCTCTCGAAACAGCGCTCCCCCGACCTGTGTTACTCTTGGCTGGCAGCTGAGCACTGATAGCTAAGAGGAAAAAAATGGAATTCAACCGCATCAAGAGGCTTCCCCCCTATGTCTTTAATATCCTCAACGATTTAAAACAGGAGGCCAGGAGGAAGGGCGAAGATATCGTTGACTTTGGCATGGGGAACCCCGATCAACCCAGTCCCGCTCATGTGGTCAGCAAGCTTGTCGAAGCGGCAAAGAAACCACCGAACCATCGCTACTCGGCATCCAAGGGTATCTACAAGCTACGCCTTGCCATCGCCGATTGGTACCAGAAGCGCTTTCAGGTTTCCATCGATCCAGATTCCGAGGCGATCGTCACCATTGGTTCGAAAGAAGGGCTGGCACACCTCGTCATGGCGATCCTGGATCCAGGAGATGTCGTTTTCTGCCCCAGCCCAACCTATCCCATCCACCCATACTCTGTCATCATTGCTGGAGGGGATCTGCGCAGCATCCCCATGTATTCGAGTGGGGATCTCTTCTCCCATCTGCAAGAAGCCGTTAAGCAGAGCTGGCCCAAGCCCAAACTTCTGATCATCAACTTTCCGCATAACCCTACGACGGAAGTTGTGGACCTGGACTTTTTCTATCGGATTGTCCAGTTTGCTCAAGAACACGGTCTCCTTGTCATCCACGACTTTACTTACGCCGATATCGCCTTCGATGGGTTTCAGCCTCCAAGCTTTCTTCAGGTCCCTGAGGCTAGAGAGATCGGGGTGGAGTTTTTCTCTCTTTCCAAAAGTTACAACATGCCGGGTTGGAGAGTAGGTTTTGCCGTGGGCAACTCTGATATGATCAAGGCCCTTGCCAGAATCAAGAGCTACCTCGATTACGGGATTTTTCAGCCCATACAGATAGCGGCCATCCATGCCCTCAACGGGCCTCAACAGTGTGTAGAGGAAATCCGAGAACGGTACCGTCGTCGGCGAGACACCCTGGTCAATGGGTTGGATCGCATCGGGTGGAAGATCAAGCGACCTAAGGCAACCATGTTTGTGTGGGCGGAGATCCCCGAGGCGTGTAAGAAGATGGGCTCTCTCGATTTCTCTAAATTTCTCCTCAATAAGGCTAAGGTGGCCGTTTCTCCGGGGATCGGCTTTGGGGAATACGGCGATTCCTTTGTGCGCTTTGCTCTCATCGAAAACGAGCACCGTACCCGACAAGCCGTGCGAACAATCCGAAAGGCACTGGGAAAATATCTGGACTAAAGATGGCGCGATCAATCAACATAGCCCTTCTCGGGCGCGGGACCGTAGCCCAAGGGGTGATTAAATTACTATTTAAAAATCAAAGCCTTATAGAGAAAAGAGTAGGTGCTACCTTAACTCTCTCCAAAGTCCTGGTAAGAAATACACGCAAGCACCGAGAATTCAAATTGCCGGCCCGGTTGCTGGTTGACACCCCTGAGAAGATTCTCAATGATCCGAAGATTGACATCGTTGTTGAGTTGATGGGTGGTTATGAACCTGCGCGCAGCTATATCTTAAAGGCCATGGAAGCCGGAAAGGATGTCGTAACCGCTAACAAGGCACTTCTTGCAGTTCATGGGGAGGAGATTTTCACAAGGGCACAGAGCCATGGGATTGATATTGGATTTGAAGCCAGCGTGGGGGGAGGAATCCCTATCATTAGAACCCTCAAAGAAGGATTGGCCGGAGACCGTAACCGGGCTCTTTATGCCATCCTCAACGGGACCTGCAATTACATCCTCACTACAATGGAAGACAAAGGCGAAAGCTTCCGCGAGGCCCTGGCGAACGCACAGCGGCTGGGCTATGCGGAGGCCGATCCGAGCTTTGACATTAATGGCATAGATGTGGCGCACAAGCTGGCCATTCTGATCATCTTGGCTTTTGGAACACGGGCGAGGTACAGAGACATCTACACAGAGGGAATTCGGCAGATTGGCGCTATGGACATTTCCTATGCGAGGGAATTGGGGTACAGGATCAAACTCCTGGCCATAGCGAGACATGAAGATGGCGTCATTGATGCGCGGGTCCATCCTGCCATGGTTCCGGTGGACCATCCTTTAGCCTTGGTGAGGGGGGCCTACAATGCGATCTTTATCGATGGAGAGGCCCTGGGGCCTACCATGTATTTTGGCCAAGGTGCGGGGATGATGCCTACGGCCACGGCAGTATTGGCCGACATCATCGAGATTGCCAGGAATCGGATCCATGGAAAGAGTTTACGTATCCCTCCACTTGGATACTCTATGAAGAGTTTAGGTCGATTTCCGATGAAAACGATCGATGATTTAAAGACCCAGTACTATCTCCGTTTCATGGTATTGGACAGGCCCGGAGTGTTAGCGCAGATTTCTGCCATCCTTGGTCACAAAGGAATCAGCATTGCCTCGGTAATTCAAAAGGAAGAAAGAAAAGGTAAATGCGTCCCTGTCATTATTCATACCCGGGCAGCTCGAGAAAGGGACCTCAAGGATGCTATCTCCCGGATTAACCAACTCAAGGTAGTGAGGGCCAAGACCGTTTACATCCGGGTTGTCGCATTTGCTTGAGCGAGATGAGAGCAAACAATCAAGTTATATCGAACACGGGGTTTGAATCCCCGTGTTCGACCAAAGGGGAGAGCTTCCGCTTCTCCTCTTTGGAAACCCCATCGGCTTTGTGCCCGCCTCAAGAGGCGGGATTTACATTAAATCTAAAGATTACCAACAGGGAGAAATTGCTGGGCGACAGTCTCGCCCGGCCCCGTGGGGTCTGTTATTGTCGAATTGCCTCCGACCCAGATGCCCTCGCATCTTTCTTCAAACAAGCGGGAGAAGGTCCGTGAAATATATCATTCTGCAAGGGGATGGCATGGCGGACTATCCTATTGAGTCCCTAGGAGGAAAGACGCCGCTTGAGGCAGCGGCAACTCCAAATATGGATTGGCTTGCCTCTCACGGGATATTCGGCCTCGCCCATACCATTCCAGAAGGATTTCCGCCAGGAAGTGATGTGGGTAATTTGAGTATTCTTGGCTATGATCCTAAAATCTACTATACGGGCCGTGCACCGTTAGAGGCAGCCAGCATGGGGGTCCGACTGGGTCCCGAAGATATTGCCTTCCGCTGTAATCTTGTTGCCCTGAGGGAAGACGGAAAAGCTACTATCATGGAGGACTTTACGGCGGGACACATCTCCAGCGCCGAGGCCAACGAGATTATTCAGGATCTAAATCGCCAACTAGGGGATGACAGCGTGAAATTTTACCCGGGCGTTAGTTACCGTCATCTGATGGTTTGGTACGGTGGAAGAGGAGATATTAAAACCACTCCGCCACACGACATCACCGATAGGGAAACCGCCCCATACCTCCCGGAAGGGGATGGTGCAAAGTTCATTCGTAATCTGATGGAGCGCTCGAAGTCGCTTCTCGCCCGCCATCCGATCAACCGCGAACGGGAGAAGAGGGGAGAGAGAAGGGCAACTTCCATCTGGCTCTGGGGTCAGGGCAAGGCGCCCAACATGCCCTCGCTGAACAAAAGGTTTGGCATCAACGGAGCCGTTATCTCAGCAGTGGACCTCATCAACGGACTCGGGGTCTATGCCGGACTTGAACGAATTTCTGTGCCAGGGATCACGGGCTTTATCGATACAAACTTCCAAGGCAAGGGGGAATACGCGCTGGAGGCCCTGAGACAAAAAGACCTGATCTTTATCCACGTGGAGGCCCCGGATGAGGCCGGCCATATGGGGGACGCCGCGGCAAAGGTCAAGGCCATCGAGGCCGTTGATGAAAAGGTGCTAGGGACCGTTCTTCGTGGAATGGACCATTGGCCCGACTGGAGGCTCCTCCTCCTTCCGGATCACGCAACCCCTGTAGCTTTGAAAACCCATGTCTCCGATCCGGTTCCTTTTGTCCTCTATTCCTCGAAGGAAGAAAAAATTCCAAAGAGTCTGAGATTTAACGAAGGTGATGCAAAGAAGACTGGAATTAATGTAAAGAAGGCTTATACCCTGATCGAGGGGCTTATTAAAGGGAGGAAACTATGGATCGAAACCTCGCATTAGAGGTTGTTCGTATCACTGAGGCGGCTGCCATAGCGTGCGCTCGGTATATGGGAAGAGGAGACGAGAAGGCGGCAGATCAGGCAGCAGTGGATGCCATGCGACTCGCCTTTAACGACATCCCTATAGACGGCACGGTGGTTATAGGAGAAGGGGAGAGGGATGAGGCACCCATGCTTTTTATTGGCGAAAAGGTGGGTTCCGGAGAGGGGCCTCCCTTGGACATTGCCCTCGATCCGTTGGAGGGGACAACCATCTGCGCCAACGGAGGTCCAAACGCCCTGTCTGTCATTGCAATGGCAGAGCAGGGGAGCTTTCTCCACTCTCCCGATACCTACATGGACAAGATCGCAGTGGGTCCGGCGGGGAAGGGGATCATTGATCTCGACAAGAGCCCTACGGAAAATCTCAAGCTACTCGCAGAGGCCAAAGGATGCCGGGTAGACGAGTTGACCGTGATTATTCTCTATCGCCCTCGACACGAGGCCTTGATTCATGAGGTCCGCAGGGCCGGGGCACGTATCAAGCTGATCAGTGACGGAGACGTCGCAGCAGCGATTGCCACAACGAAACTCGAGACCGGCATTCACATGATGCTTGGGATTGGGGGTTCCCCCGAGGGTGTGCTAGCTGCAGCGGCACTACGCTGCGTTGGGGGTGAAATGCAGGGCCGCTTGAAACCCAGAAATCAGCAGGAAGTTGAGCGAGCCCAGGCCATGGGCATAAAGGATATGGATAAAAAATATTCCATCGAAGAGCTAGCAGGGGGGGAAGTCATGTTTGCTGCTACCGGTGTAACGGATGGCGACTACCTCAATGGGATTCACTTCTCTGCCGATGGGGCGACCAGTCAGTCCATCGTGATGCGGTCCAAGACCCGCACCATCCGTGTCATCAACGCCACTCATCACTTTGCGTTCAAACCTGGGTTTTGAATCACTGCCGTCCATGCTGCGTCTGTGAAGAAAAAAAAAAGCAAAAGAAGGTTTGCGCTTATAACGGTATTCATTCTGTTGGCGGTTCTCCTCTGGATCTTCCGGAATGACCTCCAGGATCTTGCCAAGTCTGCTCGGCAAAAAATCATCCCCGGTAAGTCCGAGAAGCCACCGCAAGAGAGGATCCTGGAACGGGAGAGAAAACAGCTTGAGGAGATCCTCAAGCGCCGCTAGCGATGGTCATCCGTGTCTGATACCGTGCAGCGGAGGGCTCCTTGCCTGAGGTAGGACGGAGGATAATGAGTGGTATTGCTAAGATGTTGGTCAATCAGCTCTTTTAGAAGATGGCGAGTTTCGTTTGAGGAGTTTTCGGCGTGGATCTATAGGAGTACCATTGACGCGAACCTCATAATGCAGGTGAGAGCTCGTACTTTTTCCTGTATTTCCTAGATTGGCGATCTTCTGATTCTTGCGGACTCGATCTCCCTTTTTTACATAGATCTTAGATAGGTGCCCGTAAAGGGTGGTGATCCCCTGGCCGTGTTTTAGGACAATGGTCTTGCCATTGCCGCCTTTTATACCGGCGAACTCCACAACTGCATCCCCCGATGCATAGACTGGAGTTCCTTGCCGATTGGCAATGTCGATTCCAGAATGAAACTGCGACTTTCCTGTCCAGGGAGAACGGCGCCTTCCAAACCGGGAGCTTAGCCGCCCCTTCGTAGGCCACTCGGAGGGCATAGAGGCGATAAGTTCCTCCAGCTCATCCTCTAGAGAGGAGAGAAGAGTTTCCAATTCTCCTACGATCTGCTGACCATTTAGAGAGGATCTGCGTTTACGTGGTAGAGAATCCTGGATTTTCTTTCGCAGCCCCTTCCAGTTGACCAGAAGCTGCTGGCTAGCCTTCGCCCGGTCGCGGAGGGCTAACAGCTTCTCCTGCTGGACCTGCACTTGAGCCCTCAACGTATTCAGCTCTTCATTGTGCTTAGACTTCAGCTCGGTCACTTCCTCTTGGTGCCTGGCATTCACTGCCGCCAGGCCATCTTTGAGCCTGGTACGCAACGTGGTCACTTCCCCTTGGTGCCTGGCATTCACTGCCGCCAGCCCGTCTTTGAGCCTGGTACGCAACGTGGTCACTTTCTCTTGGTGCTCGGCCTTCATTGCCGCCAGGCCATCTTTGAGCCTGGTATGCAATATGGTCACTTCCTCTTGGTGCCTGGCATTCACTGCAGCCAGTTCCTCTTTGAGCCCGGCACTCAGTGCTGTCACCTTCTCATTGAGATGGGCACCCTGAACCTTTAAATGGTCTCTTTCAAGTTTCGTTTCGGTTAAAAGTTGCTGGCTGTTCTCGATGAGTTCTTTAAGGCTCAACAGGTTTTCTCGCTGCGCCATAACCTGAGTCCTCAGGGTTGCTACCTCTACTTTGAGCTGATCCCTCAGGATTTTTATCTCTTCCCTCTCGACTTTCATCCACAAATAATCGGCAAGCAGCCACCCGCTGAGCCCCAGCAGAGTGAGCACCGCGCATGTGAAGATACGAATAAACCTTCTGGATACGACCAGATGCCTTATCCGAGTTCCCTGCCGTGGATGAATTAGAATCGAGTAGGATTTATCCATACACCATCAGATTTGCGTGACGATTTAGAAAGTCATGCTGACGCCTGCGAGTGAAAGGTCCTTATTTTTGCGAGAAGGGTATCCGATAATGAACTGCCATGTCAAACTAATGTTGACTCAATTGCGAAAAGTGTGGGCTCGGAGGAAGCCGAGGGGGCCTGCCCCTCAGCGGGAGCCAATGGGCCTCTGCTTAACTGTTCCCAAGTACTCAACCTAGGCTCCTTTCTCTCTGAGAACGTTTTGTATCGGATGGCTCCCTTTCTTCGGAGCAGACCCCCTCGGCACCACCCATTGAGTGTAAATTTCCGAGAGGGAGGAAGCGTGAAGGCCTGAGGAACAGGGAGGAGATGGTTGGTACAGGCCCTGACAGTTGGAGAACCGACACAATGGGGTTGGGAGGTGGTCCTCAAGGCAGTAATCTATTTCCTCAGGCCGGAAGGCTTACTTCCTCGAGGAGTGTGGATTCATAGATAGTCGAGGGGGCCTGCCCCTCAGCGGGAGACCATGGGCCTCTGCTTGTCTGCTCCCAACTACCCAGCCAGACGCCGAAACTGAGCTGCGGCAACCTTATCTGCTCTGCTAAACCATCAGCTCCAGTGACTTGTAATAGTATTTGTCTACCACGAAGATCACGAAGAATTTTATATTCTGATTTCACTTTCTGCCCTTCGTACTCTTCGTGATAATATTTCTCTCTCGCTATAAGCTGCATTCTCTCTGTGAGAACGTTGAGTGTCAGATTTCTCCCATCTTTCGGAGCAGACCCCATCGGCTGCAAACGGTGTGTGCGCTTTCTTCCCACTTTTTGACCGAGAACCCTAGTCCTGTTGACATGCATCCCATATTTTGCATTTCGTATGTCATAGGAGGCGGTAATGAATGACTATGATATGGGTGTACGGGTCGAATGCTATGCTGGATATCGAGGGGAAGAGACACCTCGGTTTTTTTTCTTTGGAGAAAGGGAAGTGGAAATAGTCGAGATAGTTGATCGTTGGGTCACCCCAGAGCATCGTTACTTCAAGGTACGGGATAAAGATGAGGGGGTAACTATCTTGCGCCATGACATAGTCTCGGGGCGATGGGAAATGCCAAGGTTTAGCAGTAGGTTCCGGCAGGAGACTCGTTGATGACACGTCATTTTAGACGTTCTTGAATACAATCCTGCGATGAAATAGAGTTTTTCACTAATCCAGTGGCCGTTTCAAGGGAAAGGAAACATGGACAACCTGACTCGCCTAATAGCCGATTATGCCTCCAGTCTGTCTTTTGAGGAGTTGCCGGCGGAGGTGGTGCATGCCGCGACACAGAGGACGGTGGATAGCCTTGCTTGTGCCATTGCGGCCTACCGCTGTGAGCCTGCCCAGATTGCGCTTCGGCTTGCCCGGAGAGCAGTTCCAGAGCGATACCCTGGCCGAATTCTGGGTTTTGGCGAGCAGTCCACGGCGGAGTCCGCTTCGTTTGTGAATACCGCAATGATTCGGAACCTCGATTTCAACGACCAGTATCCGGGCGGCCACCCGAGTGATTGCCTGGGCGCTTTGTTAGCGATAGCCGAGTCGGCGGGAGCGGACGGTCGCCGGTTGCTGTCGAGCGTGGTGGTTGCCTATGAGTTATTTCCACGCCTGAACGACCCGACCGGATTACGGGTGAAGGGGTGGGATCAGGGGTATGTCATCGGCATTTGCACCGCCGCTGGGGTAGGTCACCTTCTGCGTTTGTCTCCTGAGGTGCTGGGGGAGGCGATTGCTATTACTGCCGTGGCCAATGTGCCTATGCGAAACACGAGGGCGGGAGAACTATCGCTCTGGAAGGGTGCTGCGACAGCGTTTGCTACGCGCAACGGTCTTTTTTCGACACTGCTAGCCGCAGAAGGAATGACCGGACCTGACCGGCCCTTTGAGGGTAAGCACGGGCTCTGGGACCTGATCACCGGTCCCTTTGAGCTTACCCCCTTTGGCGGTCGAGGTGGCACATTTCGTACTCCGGAGGTGCAGCTCAAATTTTGGCCGGTGGAATACAACGCCCAGTTGGTTGTGTGGGCGGCTTTGGAGCTTCGCTCCAAGGTAGACTGGCGCAAATTGGATGATGTGAGTATTGGCACCTATGCCTTCGCATACAACGAGATCGGGAGCGATCCCGAAAAGTGGAATCCCAAAACCAGGGAGACTGCCGATCACAGCCTCGCTTACATTTTTGCCAGGACGCTGGTGGATGGGACAATCAACGCCGCTTCTTTTGAGAAGGTCGCTGTCCTCGATGCTTCCCTTCGGCCACTCATGGCAAAGATCCGGGTGCGCATAGACGAGGCGGTCGATGCCGTCTATCCAGAGATCGTGTCGATGAAGGTGGAGGCCACGACAACTGACGGAAAACGCTATTTGCTGGAACCCAGGGATCCCCTGGGTCACAACAAAAACCCCATGCAGGACAAAGACATCAAAGAAAAATTCCTGCAGGTAGCAGAGCCGGTACTGGGATCGGTCCGGGCTTCTACGGGCTGGAGAGCTGGTGGGATCTTCAACATGTTTCTGAAATCTCGGAGGCGCTGGCCCTTCTGGATATAGAGGCCGGAGCTATTAAAAAGGAAAATCCGGCATCAAGGTGACTACCTTCAGCCACTGAGACGCTGGTAAGCTGAAATTGCACGACAAAATTTTCTTTAGGAGGAAATGGATAATGATCTCTTCAAGCCACTGGAGGGTTCTAGCCCTTTCATCTCTATTCGGTATTCTCTATCTGTTCTCATCCCCAATAGGTGCCCGTGCGCAGACGGTGGGTGAGGTTATCCGATCTCTCAAAGGGCTTTCCCCTCAAGCTAGACTTCAAAAATTAGTGAGTGGTGCAAAACGTGAAGGAAGAGTGGTCTTTTACGGTACAGTCAGCGCAGCACATGCACGCAAGTTTCTGGATGGATTTAAGCAGAGGTATTCGTTTCTTACGACAGGCCATTACCGAGCCGGGGGATTCAGGCTAATCAACAAGATTACCACTGAAGCTAGAAGTGGAAGGTTTGAACCCGATATTATTCAAACTAGCGCCCTCGTCGGCTTCGAGTTAATCCGGGCAAAGCTGGTTGCTAAATATTTTTCACCCCAGAGAAAATACTTGCGAAAGGAGTTCCTCGACAAAAACGGCCTCTGGACAGCAATGCAGCACGTTCGTGTAGCTCTGGGGTACAATACCAATCTCGTGATGACCGAGGAGGCGCCGAAAACCTATGAGGCCCTGCTCGATCCGAAGTGGAAGGGAAAAGTAGTCATCGACAATCAGGATCAGGACGTCCTCTCGGCCCTCATCGATGCCTGGGGAGAGGAAAAGGCACTGGCCTACTTTAGAGGGTTGGCAAAGAACCAGGTGGCCATCAGGAGGAGCCGGACCTTACAGGCGCAGCTCCTCGTAGCGGGGGAATTTCATATCGCTGCATTCCTCCATGGGTACAGGCCGGCGGGAATGAAACAGCAGGGAGCACCGGTGAATATAAAAATGCTTGATCCGTTTATCACCAAACCCAGTCCCATTTTTCTCGCAAAGCACTCCCCTCATCCCCACGCCTCGCTCCTTCTTTATGACTACCTTCTCTCGGAAGAAACCCAGAAGATTGTGGGGGAGGATCTTGGTCGGGGCCCCGTAAGGATTGGTACTCGGGAAAGGTACCCGGAGCTCAAGCGTGACCGTTATCAAATCGTCAATCCAGACACGGCAGGACCCAACCTCCGCAAGCTGCGTGAGTTTTTCGACCAGGTCTTTGGTACCAGCGGTTAGGGCGTGTGAATCGAAGGAGGGGATTCGAGTTATTGTCGCAGGCCGTACTCCGCTGACACGGCCTCCAAAGAGTCGAAATCCACCAGGGTTCGGAACGTGGCAAAGGTTGGAAAATTCATAGGCAGCGAGCCTCGCTGACAAAGGTCCAGTGCCCGGTCGGGCGTTATCCACATGCTGGTGTCCGGCCCCTGAGAAACGGAGCTGAGCGTCTGGTCCGGCTGAAGGACAGCGAGAAAGAAACGGGTATCAATACGAGTAGGGGAATCCTCCGGCGCTAACCACTGGGAAAAATATACCAAGCGTGCCGTGTCACAGAAAATTCCCTCTGACTCCAGAAGCGTCAAAAAATCTTTAGTACCTTCGATTAGGGCTTTGTGTCCCTGTGCCATGTTCTCCCTTAACCTGCGATCACTCATATCCAGGGGGCAGCCATTCTCGGTGGTACCCAGAAGGATACCCGCCTTTTCAAAGAGCCCTCTGATCCCGGTCACCCAGAGGCCTAGAGAGAGCTCGGGTGTGAGTTCGCTGCCGATTATATTCCGGGCCTCTGCCCTGCTAATGCCACGGCAGCGCTTCAGGATACCCTGTGAGCAATCTTCTTTTTTGACGCCTTCACCCGGAAAGGAATAGATTCTTCCGTGATTCATCGTCTCTGTAGAACGACGGGATAAGAGAACTTCGAATCCCCCGGTCGCCTCTGGCCGGAGAAGGATGACCGCTGCGGCACTTTTGGAACACTGGCTCTCTGTCATTGTTATTTCGTGGGCAGGACCCAAAGCCACGTACGTGAGTCCGTGGTACGGGGTTTACCAGAATGAACCATCCTAGTGCAATAGATAATTAGGCAACTCCGCGGCTTGCCGCGGGGTTGCCTAGTAACCTGATTATACTTTGTGTCCTTCGTACTCTTCGTGGTGATATTTCTCTCTTGCTGAAACAGACAAGAGACTGCGTCCGGCTTCACTGGCCTGCTAAACCGTCAGCTCCTGTGATATGTGATAGTATTTGTCTACCACGAAGCACACGAAGATCACGAAGAATTTACAATCAAATTATATCGGTCCCTGCGTTTCAAAGCCCGTGGTCGATATAAATTGATTGCGACCATATTGAAGTTGGGGGACCCTCATGATACCTTTCGGAGTGTCGAAGGCGATTTTAGGAAAAACAAAATTGTTGATAGCACTGATACCATGAAGCTCTACATTCAAACCTACGGCTGCCAAATGAACGATCTCGATTCGTCCCGCATCGTGCAGTTCATGAAGCAGATGGACTATGCTCTTACGGATAATATCGAAGAGGCTGATCTTCTCATTCTGAATACCTGCAGCGTCCGCGACAAGGCGGAACAGAAGGTCTACAGTGCCTTAGGCCGCTGGCGCGAGCTGAAAGAGAAGCGAAAAGGGCTGATCATCGGTGTGGGCGGATGCGTTGCCCAACAAGAGGGAGAGGCCCTGTTGCGTCGCGTTCCGTATCTCGATCTTGTCTTCGGGACCCACAACGTCCACAAGCTCCCGCAGATGGTGGGGGAGGTCCAAACTCAGGCCCAGCGCCCGATCGAGATCGCATTTTACCGAGAACCCTTCTTTCTGGAGGACTCGCAGGGAAGACTCGAAGTTCAGGGCCCCAAGGCTTATGTCACTATCATGCAGGGATGTAACAAGGTGTGCAGCTTCTGTATTGTCCCTCATGTGCGTGGAAGGGAGATCAGTAGGTCCAGCGAAATGATCCTTGCTGAAGTTCGAAGCCTGGTCCGGCAAGGGGTTAAAGAGGTGATGTTACTGGGACAGAATGTGAACTCCTATGGAAAGAATTCTCCCGGCGAGTTGTCGTTCCCGCAGCTTCTAAACAGGATAGATGAAATCGATGGACTGGAGCGGATTCGATTCACGACTTCCCATCCTCAAGATCTTTCAGCGGAACTGATCGAGGCGTATGCGAAACTGGAAAAGCTCTGCGAGCACCTCCACCTTCCCGTCCAGTCGGGAGCAGACACAGTGCTCCAAAGAATGCGCAGGGGATACAAACTCAGCGAATATGTCGACAG
>Ga0209980_10001320_pt1 | contig 13702 bp, 15 predicted proteins | sample CR02metaG_FD_183611 | JGI IMG/M metagenome (GOLD analysis project Ga0209980, IMG submission 183611) | Deep subsurface microbial communities from Mariana Trench to uncover new lineages of life (NeLLi) - CR02 metaG (SPAdes) (version 2) | ecosystem: Environmental > Aquatic > Marine > Ocean trench... | reverse complement strand
CGCTTCGTTCATGGCGCGCCACAGCACCTGTTTTTCACCGGGCGCCTCGGTATCTTTGTAATAGTGCACCTCGCAAGGCAGGGTCATCCCTGTTTCGTAGAGAATTTCGACACGCCTTTGCATATCGCTATAAGTGCACAAATAGTTCTGGGGACTCTCTGCGATTGACAGGCAAGGCAGCATTACCATTAACGATACGGTCGATACGGTCAGGAATTTACGGTTCATAACGGCACCTGGGTTAGGTCGAGAGTGCGACGAGTATAACAAAAGGCCGCCATTAGCGAGCCTCAGGCGCCTCGATAAAACCCGACCAACGCTCACCCAGCGTCAGCAATCCATCGACCTCGGTGGTTTTCGCTATTGCCAATACACGTTCCGGCATGCCCGTATAGCGAATCTCGCGTACTGTGTGATTCGCCCAGGTGACCCACTCCAGCAACAGTGCCAGCCCTGCTGAATCACTCAACCTCACGCCGGACAAATCGATTTCAAGACTGGTGTGCTCAGCAAAGGGTATCTCGCTGGCCTCGAGAATACGCTCGGCAGTATTGAATGACATCTCGCCACTCAGTGCGAAGCGTCCGTCCCCGCGATCTTCCAGTGTGAAATCACTCATTGTTCGAGATCCCGGCCTCGCGCTCGAGTCGCTGGATAACCGCATCGAGACTGGAACTGCGAATTTCCGAGTCTATTTCAGCCCGAAAATTGCGCACATAAGAAATACCCTCAATAGAAACATTAAACAGCAGCCATCCCGATTCGCGCTTCACCAGATCGTAATCAACGGCTACTTTGCTGCCATTTTCCAATTGCACCGTGCTGCGAACTTTTGTGCGCGATTTCGAGGCATCGCCACGGTATGGCAGGACTTTGACTTTGTCCGACTCGAACCGCAACAAGCCATCAGCGTAACGGCGCAATAACGCCTGGTAAAAGGCCTCGATGAAACGTTCGCGTTGGCTCTCGCTCGCACCGCGCCAGTGTTTTGCCAGTACCGCCTGTGCGGCGAACTTGCGATCGAAGCGCGGCAACAGAATCTCGTCAATGAGTTCATACAATGCCGCTCGATCTGCGGCAAGTTCATCTCTGCGGCCGTCGAGACTTGCGGCAAATAGCGCAACAGCACTCTCCACCACCTCGTTCGGCGTTTCGTCTGCGGCGAATGAGCCTGACGACAAACCTGCCGCAAGCAGGATCGCGAGAATGAGCGACTTAGTCAATGTTACTCGATCCGGAATTTACGAGGAACTTACCGATGAGGTTTTCAAGGATAATCGCTGACTGCGTAAACAGGATTTCACTGCCATCTTCGAGATAGAAATCCGAGCCCCCCGCCTGCAATCCTATGTACTGACTGCCGAGCAACCCGGACGTCAGAATACTCGCGTCCGAGTCATCGGGAATCCGGTCATACTGGCTGTCAATCACAAAAACCACTTTGGCCTCGAGGGTATCAGGATCAAAAACGACACTGGTAACGCGACCTATGGTGACACCTGACATCGCGACTGGCGCCCTGCTCTTCAAGCTCCCAACATTGCCGAATCGAGCTTCGACCTCGTAGGTCTCCGCCGCCGAAAAATTGCCCCCGCCAGTCGTTTGTGTGGTGAGAAAAAATAACGCAGACATGCCGAGCAGGACAAACAAGCCTGTACCAATCTCAACTGATCGTGTTTGTTGCATACAATTTCCTCACAGCATCACCGCTGTAATCATGAAGTCCAGAATCAGCACCGCTATCGCCGATATAACAACGGTTCTCGTCGTCGCCCTACCGACACCTTCGGCGGTGGGTATGGCATTGTACCCTTCCCACACAGCAAGCAGGCTTATGACGATACCGAAAGCGATACTCTTGTAAATGCCCTCATAGATATCGATCAACTCAATCGAAGAGCGCATTTGCTGCCAGAATGCGCCAACGTCGACGTCCAAGAGTTCCACAACGACGACATGTGCGCCGAACAGGCCAACACAACTGAATATTGCGACCAGCATTGGCATTGCAATGACTCCACCGAGAAACCGGGGAACCAGCACACGACGGACTGGATTGACTGCCATCATTTCCATAGCCGAAAGCTGATCCGTCGCTTTCATCAGGCCAATTTCGGACGACAGTGCAGTACCGGCGCGTCCTGCGAACAGCAACGCCGTGATCACCGGGCCCAGCTCCTTAATCAGCGCCAGCGCAACTACGGTGCCGGTCGAATCCTCGGCATTGAATTTGGCGAGGTTGGCATAAGCTTGCAGCCCTAATACACCGCCGACGAAGAATCCGCAGACCATGATGATGACCAGCGACAACGCGCCTGTGTTGTAGATCTGTTTGATGACCAGCCCGGGCCGGCGCACGATCAGGGTGGGCGAATGCATGAGCAAACGCAGGAAAAACAGCTGAAATGCACCGAAAGTGCGAACAAATTCGAAGATGGAGATGTATATTTCGCGAACCAGCGCCCTCATTCGGAGTCCCGACCCAACAGCTGCTCGGCGTAATCCGGTGCGTCATAATGAAACGCGACCGGACCGTCAGCCATGCCGTGCATAAATTGCTGCACGAGTTTTGATTTGGTTGTTCGCAATTCATCGGGGCTGCCCGATGCCGCCACCTTGCCACCGGAAATCAGGTAACTACAGTCGGCGACCGTCGAAACTTCGGCAACATCGTGACTCACAACAATGCTTGTAATTCCCAGTGCATCATTCATGCGCCGCACCAGCCGCACGATGACACCCATCGAAATTGGGTCAAGCCCAACGAAGGGCTCGTCGTAGATCAAGATGTCCGGATCCATGACCATGGCACGTGCCAGGGCGACGCGGCGCGCCATTCCGCCGGACAATTCTGACGGCACCATGTCCGCAGCGCCGCGCAGGCCTACGGCATGCAATTTCGTCAGCACGACATGGCGAATCAGTCGATTGGTAAGCTCTGTATGCTCGCGCAGAGGAAACGCTACGTTTTCAAAGACGTTCAGGTCCGTGAGCAGCGCGCCGTTCTGAAATAGCATGCCAAAACGCCGCCGCATCTTATACAGCTGCGCGAGATTCAGCGTGGCTATGTTCACGCCGTCAATAAGAATTGTGCCTCGGTGTGGAATCAACTGGCGCGTGATGAGTCGTAATAGCGTGGTCTTGCCAGTACCACTGGGCCCCATGATCGCAGTTATCTGACCACGCTTAATGGTCAGATTGAGACCCTTGAATATCACGCGAGCACCGCGTGAGTAATTCAGGTCGCGTATCTCAATCAGATTTTCCGAATCGCCGCTCACCACCAAGTCGCACCGTTACACAGTTGCGGGCTCCATTGCCGTGTCGAAACTACCGGCGTGCGCAAGACTGTTGAATTTCGCACGCTTGAACAATGCAGCCTGCCCTGCCGCAAAGTTATCTTCCTGACCTTGCCAGGCATCCAGGGCCGGCGCCTGCAATGCACGACCATAAGAGAAAGACAGTTCCCAAGGCAAATCACCCGTCTTGTTCATGATATCAAGGTGCTCCGTCGCCTCCTCGGCGGTCTGACCACCCGACAGGAACGCTATGCCCGGTACGTTCGCCGGTACATGCGCTTGCAGACAGCGTAATGTCGCTGCGGCGACTTCGGCCCGACCTGCGCGATCTGCAGCAGCGCTACCCGAAATAACCATATTCGGCTTCAGGATAATGCCCTCGAGAACAACCTTGTGCTCTGCAAGCGCTGTGAACAATGCATCTAGCGCCGCATCTGTTACCTCTTCGCAACGCGCTATGCTGTGATCACCGTCCATTAGAACTTCCGGCTCCACTATCGGCACAATATTCGCTTCCTGGCAAAGCGCGGCGTAGCGCGCCAAAGCACGACCATTCGCCTGCATGCAGAAGTCCGACGGAATATCCGCGCCGATATTGATCACGGCACGCCACTTCGCGAAACGCGCACCGAGTTCGTAATATTCCGCAAGGCGATCGCGCAGACCGTCAAGGCCTTCGGTAACGGTTTCACCCGGGAAACCGGCCAGCGGCTTCGCGCCCGTGTCGACCTTGATACCCGGAATTATGCCGAGATCATCCAGGTATTTTGCGAACGGCACGCCGTCAGAGGTGGATTGCCGCAGCGTCTCGTCAAACAAGATGACTCCACCGATGTAATCGGCGATGCCCGGCGTTGTGAACAGCATCTCGCGGTAGCGCTGGCGAGAGGCTTCTGTGGATTCGGTGTTAATCGTAGCGAAACGCTTGCCGATCGTCGGTGTACTCTCGTCCGCGGCCAGGATGCCCTTGCCATTGCCGACCATCGCCAGGGCGACGGCGTTCAACTCGTTACGGTTCATGCGGGTCTTCTCCAGCCAATCAGGACGGCGTAGCATAGCAAAAAAGGCCATTGGTATAGCCTCGGAGCATAAATAGGACTAAAATGGTCCTTTATTCGTTCGCACCGGGAGCTGGCCTTGTTAAGAATCACCAAACTCACCGATTACGGGACCGTTGTGCTCGCCCACCTGGCAGCGCATGACGGCTGCGTGTGCAGTGCAGCAGACGTAGCGACGGTCACGGGTCTGGCACAGCCGACGGTTAGCAAACTGCTTAAATCACTGGCCCGATCTGGGCTCGTTATCTCCACGCGTGGCGCCAGCGGCGGCTACAAGCTGTCTCGCAACCCGGACGACATCAGTGCGGCGGACGTCATCGATGCGCTTGAAGGCCCGGTCGCCATCACCGAGTGCAGCTCCAGCAACAGCCATTGTGAGCACGAAGGCGTTTGCATCGTGGGGGGAGCCTGGCGGCGCATCAACATCGCGATGCGGCGCGCGCTTGATGACATAAGCCTCACCAATTTACTGCGCAACAACAGCCCGGTGCCGCGCTTCCGCTTCGCCGGCATGCCAATCACCGTTGAAAATGAAAGCAATTTGAGGAAGGACTGAAGCAATGGCCTCTGAAAACATGGAAAGCCTCGTCAACCGACGCTATGAACACGGCTTCGTAACGGACATCGAGACCGAAACTTTTCCGCCCGGTCTCGATGAAGGCGTCGTGCGTGCGATTTCGGCACGCAAGAATGAACCCAAATTCATGCTCGAGTGGCGACTGCAAGCGTACCGCCAGTGGCTGGAGATGCGGGAACCAACGTGGGCTCACGTGCACTACCCGCAAATTAAATTTAATGAGATCTCCTATTTCGCGGCGCCTAAGTCGGACGAGGACCGACCAAAGAGTCTCGATGAAGTGGACCCGAAACTTCTGGAGACCTATGAGAAGCTCGGTATTCCGTTGCATGAACGTGCGCGGCTTGCCGGCGTCGCGGTTGACGCCGTTTTCGATAGCGTTTCTGTGGCCACGACATTCAAAGAGAAGTTATACGAGGCCGGCGTAATTTTTTGTCCCTTTTCGGAGGCTGTACGCGAACACCCGGAACTGATAAAAAAGTATCTTGGCAGTGTTGTTCCCCGTCGCGACAACTTCTATGCAGCGCTGAATTCGGCCGTATTCAGTGACGGATCTTTCGTCTACATACCGAAAGGCGTGCGCTGCCCAATGGAGCTGTCGACGTATTTCCGTATCAATGCAGCCAACACCGGGCAATTCGAACGCACCCTGATCATTGCCGACGAAGGCAGTCACGTCAGCTATCTCGAAGGTTGTACAGCACCGATGCGCGATGAGAACCAGCTGCATGCCGCAGTTGTGGAACTCGTGGCGCTCGAAGACGCAGAGATAAAGTATTCGACCGTGCAGAACTGGTATCCGGGAGACGAGAACGGCGTCGGAGGCATCTACAACTTCGTCACGAAGCGCGGCGACTGCCGCGGTGCGAATTCGAAGATCTCCTGGACCCAGGTGGAAACAGGATCTGCAATTACCTGGAAATACCCGAGTTGTATCCTGCGCGGTGCAAATTCCGTCGGCGAATTTTACTCGGTAGCAGTTGTAAACAACATGCAGCAGGCAGATACGGGCACCAAGATGATCCACATCGGCCCGAATACTCGCAGCACAATCGTTTCGAAAGGAATTTCCGCGGGGAAGGCACAGAATGTCTATCGTGGGCTCGTGCGCATCATGCCGCAGGCGCACGGCGCACGGAACCATACGCAATGCGATTCCCTGTTAATCGGCAGCGAGTGCGGCGCGCATACCTTTCCATACATGGAAATCAAGAACCCGTCGGCCAAAGTCGAGCACGAAGCAACGACGTCAAAAATCTCTGCAGATCAATTGTTCTACTGTCGACAACGCGGCCTCTCAGAGGAGGATGCCGTAAACATGATCGTCAACGGCTTCTGCAAGGAAGTCTTCAAGGAACTACCGATGGAGTTTGCTGTAGAAGCACAGGCTTTGTTAAACGTCAGCCTTGAAGGTGCAGTTGGTTAATTATTCACCCGGAAATAGAAATGCTTGAAATCAAAAATCTGAAAACCCGTATTGGTGATACCGAAATTCTTCGCGGGCTAACGCTGTCGGTGCAAGCAGGCGAAGTGCACGCCATCATGGGGCCGAACGGCTCTGGCAAGAGCACACTCGCACTGGTTATCGCAGGACACGACGACTACGTTGTAACCGACGGCACGGTGACCTATAACGGGAAGAATCTGCTGGATCTCGAACCCGAGGAGCGCGCCCGCGAGGGAGTTTTTCTGGGTTTTCAGTACCCCGTCGAAATCCCGGGCGTGAACAATGCATATCTTTTGAAAGCCGCGGTCAACGCCAAGCGCCGGCACAACGGTCAAGGTGAAGTCGACGCATTCGAATTCCTCAAGCTTGCCCGCGAAAAGATGGCCGCGTTGGGCATGGACCCCAAGCTTCTGAATCGCGGCATCAACGAAGGCTTCTCCGGCGGCGAGAAGAAGCGCAATGAAGTCCTGCAGATGACGATGCTCGAGCCCAGCCTGGCCATTCTCGACGAAACCGATTCAGGACTCGACATTGATGCGCTCAAGGCGGTCGCCAAGGGCATCAATACTTTACGCAGCCCGGACCGGGCGATCGTACTCATCACGCACTACCAACGCCTGCTCGATTACGTGCAGCCTGATTTCGTACATGTATTGTCAGAGGGACGAATCGTGCGCTCCGGTGACAAGTCCCTGGCGCTGGAGCTGGAAGACAAAGGATATGACTGGGTTCGTGAGGCCGCAAGCGCATGAAGCAGCAGCTACTTTCCATCGCTGGAGTCAGAGACGCAGTCCTGCAACTGCCCAATGATGCACTCACGCCGATGCGCGAGGCCGCTCTGGCTCATCTTGACGAACATGGCTTGCCTACGGTGCGCAATGAGGACTGGAAATACACTGACCTCGGTCCCGCCATCGACATCAGCAATCGCTGGTTGGCTGCCGGGGCCCGGCTGGATGTCGGCGGGGATATGGATGCGGCCATCGCCGCAATAACCGCGACTATAGATGCCAACTGGCTGGTCATCGCCAATGGTCTCATCGACGACTCTCGAACAACAAGCATTAACGGGCTGGAGTTTTCACGCTTTAGCGAACGCCCCACTCCGTTCGACATGAACCGACCGCTCGCCAACCTGAATGCAGCTCTTTTACGCGACGGACTGCGAATTCAGTTGTCAGCCGCTACAGAAAAGCCGCTGGGCCTGCTGATAATCGACAGCGCGGACGAGGAGGATGGCGTTTCCCAGGCAAGCATTGAGATCGATGTGGCTCCGGGTTGCGATGCAGAGATTATTGAATACCAGGCGTCTGTTGGTGACGGCAACCACTACGCGAATTCGATCGTGACACTGCATATTGGTCGGAGCGCGAGCACGAACTACGTGCGCATTCAGAAACGCGCCAGGTCTCATGTGCAAACAGGCCGGATATCGGCAACGTTGGACGCGGACAGCAAGTTGCGCATGGCCAGTTACGACATGGGTGGTGGTCTCATCCGTAATGACGTCGACATAGACATGAGTGAGCCTGGCGCCGAGGTTATTTTCAGCGGTCTGTACATCGCCGGCGATGGCCAGCATATCGATAACCACACCAAGGTAGACCACCGTGTTGGGCCAACGACTTCATCGCAGGAGTACCGCGGCATATTGAACGGCAACTGCCGCTGTGTATGGAACGGCAAAGCCATCGTGCACAAAGGCGCAAACGGCACAGATGCCAGTCAGGCCAATCACAACCTGCTGTTGTCAGACAAAGCCGAAATAGACACCAAACCGGAGCTCGAAATATACGCCGATGACGTCAAGTGCAGCCACGGTACGACCGTCGGGCAACTGGATGCAGCCGCGCTGTTCTACCTGCGCACGCGCGGACTCGATAAGCGTCGCGCAACAGAGATTCTCACACACGCATTCGCCGTCGACATAGTCGATCGGGCACCGGTTGCCGCCGCGAGAGACGCCATAGCTACAATGGTTGAGTCTCGTCTTGCGGACCTGGTCCAGGACGTCGCGCTATGAATCGGCCGCAGCAATCATCAGACTTTGGCACCGCAATTGCGAACTGCCGCAATGACTTTCCTGCTCTGAAACAATCAGTCAATGGGCATCCGTTGACTTACCTCGACAGCGCGGCTTCCGCACAACAACCAACGGTCGTCATTGACACCGTCGCTCGCTATCAGCGCGAGGACCATGCCAACGTGCACCGCGGCGTACACACGCTCAGTGGCCGGGCAACCGACGCTTACGAAGGTGCGCGTGACAAATTATGCAAATTCGTCAATGCAACAAGCCGTACGGAAATAGTGCTGACCAGCGGCACAACGGAAGCCATAAACCTCGTCGCACAAAGTTTTTGCCGTCCCCGGTTTGGGCCCGGCGATCAGATTCTTATTACGCATCTTGAGCATCACTCGAATATCGTCCCGTGGCAGATCGTATGTGAGCAAACCGGCGCTGAATTAGTCGTTGCACCCATAGACGATGCCGGTCAGATCGAGCTGGAAGCGTTGTTCGAAATGATGCAAGGGAAAGTCAGGTTGCTGGCCATCGGCCACGTTTCAAACGCTCTCGGCACGATAAATCCGCTGCGGCAGATCATTGAGCAGGCACATCAACACGACATTCCTGTGTTGGTGGACGGCGCACAGGGCGTGCCGCATTTGCGCGTGGACGTGCAGGAACTCGGCTGCGATTTCTACGCGTTTTCCGCCCACAAGATGTTTGGCCCCACCGGCAGCGGCGTGCTTTTCGGTCGGGAGGCGTTACTCGAGGAGATGCCGCCGTATCAAGGCGGCGGCGATATGATCCTGGAAGTCAGCTTTGACGGCACCATTTTCAACGAATTGCCCCACAAATTTGAGGCGGGGACACCCAATATTTCCGGCGTCATCGGCCATGGCGCCGCGGTCGACTACCTGCAGGCTATTGGCATGCAGGACATTCATGACCATGAGACGGCATTGCACGAGTACATGGTCAGCGAACTCGGCAAGATTGATGGCATCCGGCTTATCGGCACAGCCGAAAATCAGGCCAGCGTGCAGTCATTCATGCTGAACGACATACACCCACACGATCTCGGCACGATACTCGATCAACAGGGCGTCGCCATACGCACCGGGCACCACTGCGCTATGCCAGTCATGGAGCGTCTCGGCCTGCCGGGAACGGCCCGCGCATCGTTGGCACTGTACAACAACAGCGCCGACATCGACCGCCTCACCGAGGCGCTTGAGAAGGCACGGCGGATATTCGGATGACGCACGGCGTAACACAAGACGCAGAGCTTCAGGACCTGTATCGGGAACTGATACTCGACCACGCTCGCAGCCCGCGCAATTTCGGCCGCCTCAACAACCCGACTCATGCCGCTGAAGGAATCAATCCGCTATGCGGTGACAAGTTGAAACTGTATTTGAAGATCGATGCTGACGAACGTGTGCACGAGATCTGTTTTGAAGGCTCCGGATGCGCAATTTCAGTGGCCTCTGCCTCTTTGCTGACGGAAACCGTCGCCAGCTTGACGGTGACAGAGGCTGAAGCTGTCATTGAATCGGTAACGACACGACTGACTCACGGATCTGCAGTCATCGAAAATGAAAAACTTTATGCACTTGACGGCGTGCGCAAATACCCGATGCGCGTCAAGTGCGCGACGCTGGCCTGGCACGCATTGCACGCCGCGCTCAGCAGCCAAAACACTACAGCCACAACGGAATAGAGACGACGATGTTTGGTCATTCAAATGAACCCTTTACGCTCGCTCGCGATGTCACTGCAGTGATCATTCCGGCGGGCGAGGAACTGACCTTGCGCGAAGGCACGAGCGGTTTCATCACCCAATCGCTTGGCGGCAGCTTTACTGTCTATGTAGAGGGCAACTTGTTCCGCATTTCAGGATTCGATGCGGACGCAATTGGCAAAGAACCCGAAGCAGTACCCAGCGTTCCCGACAACGCCACTGACGCCGACATTGAAGCGGTTATCTGGGAGCAACTGAAAACCTGCTACGACCCTGAAATTCCGGTGGACATCGTGAATCTGGGTCTTGTGTACCGATGCGACGTGACCGCCCTGGGCAATGGCCAACGTTCAGTCAGCATCGACATGACGTTGACCGCACCTGGCTGCGGCATGGGTGAAATTCTTGTCGCCGACGCCCGCGAAAAAGTCGCCGTCATCCCGACGATTGCCGACGTTAGCGTAGAGCTCGTGTTTGATCCGCCGTGGAACGCTAGCATGATGTCGGACGAGGCCCGTTTACAGACAGGTTTGATGTAATTTCTTATATAACAGCGTTAACTTTATGAAAATATTAACGTTAGTTAGGCACGCGAAGTCCAGTTGGAAGGACTCCAGCCTCAGCGACGGCGAACGGCCTCTCAATAAACGCGGCGAACATGACGCGCCGATGATGGGAGAGCGCATAAGAGATCACGGTATCCGACCGTCACTGATCATCAGTAGTCCCGCGGCCCGTGCGTGGACGACAGCGCGGCTGATCGCAGCGAAAATAAGCTACCCGACTGAGTTTCTGCAACGCGAAAACAAATTGTATCTGGCCTCGCTCGATGACTTACTGGACGTTGTCGTTGCCCAGGACGATGGCTTCAACAGCTTGCTGGTGGTAGGCCACAACCCCGGGTTGACACACTTCGCGAATTTCCTGTCGCCAGGTCTCACTGACAACCTGCAAACCACTGGTGTCGTCTCAGTGCAAATCGATCGAGACGACTGGAGTCTCCATGACCAACCTGCAACGGAATTGCTGGTGCACGATTATCCGAAACGCGGTGCATAGAGCTTCCCTGGCGTTGGGCTAACACTCCGGAACGTTCACGGCGAGGCCGCCGCGCGACGTTTCTTTGTAATGAGTTGACATGTCGAGGCCCGTCTGGCGCATCGTCTCGATGACCTGGTCCAATGACACTTTGTGCGTACCATCGCCGTGCATCGCGAGTCTGGCAGCATTGATTGCCTTAACCGAGCCCATCGCATTGCGCTCGATGCACGGAATCTGCACCAACCCACCTATTGGATCACACGTCAGGCCCAGGTTGTGCTCCATGCCGATTTCAGCAGCCTCTTCGATCTGATCATTACTGGCACCCAGAACGGCTGCAAGACCGCCCGCTGCCATTGAACACGCAACACCCACTTCGCCCTGGCAGCCCATCTCGGCACCCGATATCGACGCATTGATCTTATAGAGAATACCGATCGCACCCGCCGTCAGAATATACGTGCGAATGCCTTTCTCGTCTGCCCCGGGAACGAAACAAACGTAGTACTTCAAGACAGCCGGAATGATTCCGGCGGCACCGTTGGTGGGAGAAGTGACAACACGCCCGCCTGACGCGTTTTCCTCGTTGACGGCAATCGCATACGCATTGACCCACTCCATGGCATCAAGTCCCGATGTATCACCACGCGCGGTCAGATTTTTACGCAATTTCGCCGCACGTCGAAGCACCGATAATTTGCCCGGCAGCACGCCTTCTGTGTGCAATCCGCGTTCGATGCAAGCCTCCATCGCGCTCCATAAGCCCGCGATGCGGCTATCGACCTCATCCTCATCGCGCCATGATACTTCGTTGCGATAAACGAGCTCGGCAATCGTCAACTTGTTGTCCGCCGCCTGTTGCAGCAGCGATTCGCAACTGGTGAACGGCAACGGCGCTGCACCTTCCTGCATGACTGGTTCCGGATCGTCATTACGAGCGATGAAGCCACCGCCGAGCGAATAGTAATTGTCATTGACCAACTCATCGCCGCTGGTCGATCGGGCGATAAACCGCATACCGTTCGTGTGGCGAGGCAATTTGTTCTCGAAGTCGAACACAAGCTGTGACTCCGGATCGAAGTCCAGCATGCCGATTCCGGGAATGTCGATGCGCTTATCCCTGTGCAGCGTGCGCAGAAATTCGTCTACGCCATCCGGGTCGATCGTGTCGGGTTCCAGCCCGGACAGTCCGAGCAGAACCGCAGAATCGGTACCATGGCCCTTACCCGTCCACGCGAGCGATCCATGCAGTGAGACTTCGATCGAGCCAACCTCGGCCGTCAAATTGCGCAAGCTGTAAACGAAAGCCCTCGCCGCTTTCATGGGCCCAACCGTATGCGAGCTTGATGGCCCGATGCCGATTTTGAAAATATCGAAGATGCTGATCGAAGTGGTGGCTGAAGCCATTAATCCGTACCCAGTGAAAGCAGGCTTGCGTTGCCGCCGACCGCCGAGATGTTGTTGCTCACAGTATACTCAGTTCCAAATCGCGGCACATAATGCGGCCCCCCGGCTTTCGGGCCCGTACCTGACAAACCGCGACCGCCGAAGGGTTGTACGCCAACCACCGCGCCGATCATGTTGCGATTGATATAAATATTGCCAGCACCCGACATTTCTGCCAGCTTGGTGGCACGCGAATCGATACGGCTGTGCAAACCCATGGTCAAACCGTAGCCCGTCGCATTCACTGCAGCGACAGTCGCGGCCAGGTCCTTGCTCTTGTATCTCAACACATGCAGTACCGGTCCGAATACCTCTCTTCGCAGTGTATCGAGGCTGTCAATTTCCACCAATGTCGGCGCAAAGAAAGTACCGCCACCCGTCGCCGCATTAAGCTCGCAACGATGAACGACTTTGGCATCAACCTGCATACGCTCTACGTGTTCAGCCAATAGTTCCCTGGCCGCATCGTCAATAGCTGGACCCACATCAGTTGACAACAACGCAGGATCGCCAATAGACAACTCATCCATGTGTCCGACAAGAAGTTCCATGACCCGAGGTGCGATTTCTTCCTGGAGACATAGCAATCGTAATGCCGAACAACGTTGCCCTGCACTGTTGAATGCCGAGTAAATGCTGTCGAGTACAACTTGCTCAGGCAGTGCAGAGCTATCGACGAACATCGCGTTCTGGCCGCCCGTTTCGGCGATAAACGTCGCAATCGGTCCATCACGATTCGCGAGTGCCTTGTTGATCAATCGGGCCGTTTCAGTCGAACCTGTAAACGCCACGCCTGCAATTCTGGGGTCGGCTACAGCCAGTCCACCAATTCTCGCACCGTCGCCAGGGAGAAAGTGCAGTACGTCACCCGGTACACCCGCCTCATGCAACAACTGCACAGCCCGGTAAGCGACCAAAGGAGTCTGCTCGGCAGGTTTCGCAATAACCGAGTTGCCGGCGGCAAGAGCCGCGGCAACCTGCCCGGTAAATATCGCCAACGGGAAATTCCACGGACTGATGCAAACGAATACGCCGCGACCACGCAAGCCGTGCGTGTTGCGTTCGCCCGTCGGTCCCGGCATCAC
>Ga0209980_10001315_pt1 | contig 13730 bp, 9 predicted proteins | sample CR02metaG_FD_183611 | JGI IMG/M metagenome (GOLD analysis project Ga0209980, IMG submission 183611) | Deep subsurface microbial communities from Mariana Trench to uncover new lineages of life (NeLLi) - CR02 metaG (SPAdes) (version 2) | ecosystem: Environmental > Aquatic > Marine > Ocean trench >... | reverse complement strand
CAATTGCTTTATCCATAACAATGGCGCCTGCGACAGCGCTGCCTCAGGATGAAGGCGCCGACGACGTCATCGAGGAAATCGTTACGACGGGTACGCGTAGACAAGGACAATCTCCGACGGAGACTCTTTCGCCGATCGATGTGCTCGGCGGCGATCTTATCGCCAATCAGGCTGCCTTCGATCTGACCGATGGCCTGACGAAAATTATGCCTTCCATCAACACGCAGCGCTTCCCGATCGCGGACGGTACCGCGTTTATTCGCCCGGTCAGCCTGCGCAATCTGTCACCGGATCAGACCCTGGTGCTCGTGAACGGCACCCGCCGCCACCGTTCGCCGCTGGTGAACCTGCAGTTTGCGCCGCTGGGCACCGTGAATCAGGGTGCCCAGGCCGTGGATTATTCCGCACTGCCGGCCGCGGCCATCAAGCGGATTGAAGTATTGCGGGATGGAGCGTCGGCACAATACGGCTCCGATGCCATCGCCGGCGTGATAAACGTCATCCTGAAAGACGCCGACGAAGGAATCACCCTCTCGGCCCAGACCGGTGAATATTTTGAAGGCGACGGCACGCGCACGACGCTTGCCGCCAACGCGGGTTTCAGCCTGGGCGACGGCTTCCTGAACGCAACGGTCGAATATTCGACGGCGGATACAACGTCGCGTGGAGTGCCGCGTCTTGACTGTGCGGGGGTGGAGGCAGTCGTTGGACTCGGGGTAGTGCCGTTGGATGGCCTGTGTCAGCGCTGGGGCGATCCGGACGTCGAAACGCTCAAGTTCTTTCTGAATGCCGCCATCGACGTCAATGACAACGTGGAACTGTTCGCAAACGCCAGTTTTTCAGATAACGACACTATTTCGGATTTCTTCTATCGTGTTCCGGTATTGGATCCGACAGCGATGATTTCAGGGCGCAGCACCCTGATAGTAGACGTCGATGGTGATTTCGTACCCGATGATGCCCCGCAGAGCCTGGTGGACGACATCACCACGGCCGGCCTGAACCCGTCCGATTATCTGACGGTCGACGCAGGCAGCGCCAGCGGGTTCGTGCTTCTCAATCCGATCTCCAGCCAGTTCCCGGGCGGCTACAACCCGGATTTCGGGGCGGAAATCAGCGATTTTGCAATCGTGGTCGGTGCGCGCGGCGAGACGGCTGGTGGCCTGAGCTGGGATGTTCGCGCACGCACTGCGGAAAGCGAAGCGGATTACCTGCTCTCCGAGACCATTAACCCGAGTCTGGGTAGCTTGTCGCCGACCAGCTTTCGTCCGGGAAAATTGACACAGGAAGAAACAAGCTTTAACGCTGACTTCGTCAAACCCATGGACGTCGGTCAGCTGGCATCACCGCTTAACGTCGCTTTTGGTTTCGAATTTCGTGACGAGACTTACGTGATCGGTGCCGGCGATCTAGCGTCCAGAGACGCGGGGCCGGTTTTCATTTTTGGCGTGGGCTCCGACGGCTTCCAGGGCTTCCCGACGGCGTCCGCCGGCAGTTTTAGTAGTGACAGTATCGCGGCCTATCTCGATCTCGAAGCGGATATCACGGATCGTTTCTCAGGTGGCGTTGCGTTCCGCTACGAGGACTACGATGAGTTCGGCGACACATTTGACTGGAAACTGTCCGCACGACTCCAGGTGACCGATACATTTGCATTGCGCGCAACCGCCAGTACCGGCTTCCGCGCACCCACCCCGGGGCAGATCAATACGCTCAACACGACGACCAGTGCCGACGCCGCCGGCAACCTGATCCCCAGCGGCGTCTACCCGGTCAATAGCCTCGTTGCAACGACGCTTGGGGCAATACCGCTGACGCCGGAAGAGTCAACCGCCTTTACACTTGGCGCGATACTTCAGGCGACAGACAACATCAGCATCACGCTGGACTACTACGACATCGAGATCGAAGACCGGCTGGCGCTGCTAGGCCCCAGCATTCTTACTCAGGCGGACATCGATGTTTTGACGGCCGCGGGCGTACCGATGGCCAGCTTGCTCCTCGGCAGCAGCGCCAGCTTTTTTGCGAATGCGTTCGATTCCGACGTCACGGGCATAGACCTGGCGATCACCGGCGATTTCGACTTGGGTCCCGGTTCGCTGACCGTGGATTTGCGTCACAACTTCAACGAGCAAGAGGTCAGCAAGGTCATAGCGAATACGATCAACGCTTCGCGAGTTTTTGACCTGGAAAACCAGGTGCCCGAGCAAAGAACGACAATTACGTTCGATTATCGGACTGATGGAATGTTCGGTGGTTATGTGCGGCTCAACAGATACGGCAGCTGGAAATCCACTGGCGGACTTTTCAGCCCCGGTGACGCCTCTGACGCTGCTACTTACGGGTCCGAGTTTCTCGTGGATATCGAGGCGACCGTGACGCTCAACGATACATTCAGGATTACCGTGGGTGCCGAAAATGTCTTCGATGAGGAGCCGGATTTAGAGCAAGATGGGACCTTGGTATTTCTGGGTGCTCTCACATCGATCACTTCGCCGTTTGGCAATAATGGGGGCTTCTGGTACGTGAGACTTGCGGCCGACTTTTAAGCCACCAGGAAACCGCGTCAATGTTGCAAAAGGCCCGGCCCTCAAAAAGCCGGGCCTTTTTTCGGGCCACGGCCGGCACGGTGTAACGCAAAAATTGCAGGAGCGGCTTCAGCCTCTACAGGGTGCGTCCCGATTTTCGGGTCTGTCAGGTGCCCGATGCCTTACATATGCTTGCTATCGATGCATTCAGCATCGCGTTGAATTCATCATCAGACTGTTGTACCGCCAGGCCTTCGGACAGTGCGCGCGAGAAACTCGCGACCATGCCGATATTGCGGGACAGACGTGAATTGGCCTCTTCGCGAGAATATCCACCGGACAGCGCAACGACTCGCGCAACGTTCGGGTGCGCAATGCAATCACTGTAGAGATTGTCCTGCTCGGGCAGCGTCAGCTTGAGCATGACTACTTCCTTCGGATCCAGGCGGTCAAGTTCGGCCATGATCGCTGTATGCAGGTAATCCTCGGCCTCGGCCTTGTCCGGACAGTGAATGTCGACTTCGGGTTCGATGATCGGCACCAGCCCCGCGGCCACGATCTGACGGCCAACTTCAAACTGCTGTTTAACGACTGCTTCGATCCCCGTCGCACTGGCTTGCTTGATGACGGAACGCATCTTGGTTCCGAAGATGCCGTTCGCTTTCGCCTTGGCGAGCAGGCCGGCGAGATCCGGCATCGGTTTCATCATCTGGACGCCATCGGCCTCATTGGCCAGACCCTTGTCCACCTTGAGGAATGGTATGACGTTCTTGACGCCCCACAGGTACGATGCAGTCGGTTTCCCGTCAACCTCACGATCCATCGTGTTCTCGAACAAAATAGCTCCAAGGATGCGGTCGCCGTTGAAAGCAGGGCTTTCAACAATTCGTGAACGCATCTGGTGTACGACCGCGTACATCTCGTCCTCGCCGGACCAGGCATCTTCGGTAATACCATAACGCCCCAGGGCGGTTGGCGTGCTGCCGCCGCTTTGGTCGAGGGCCGCAATGAAGCCGGGCTGTGTCTTGATTTTCTCGAGTTGCTGTTCGAAATTGCTCACTGTGATTCTCTATTGTTGATGATGAGTGAGGAAAATGAAGGCCGGATTGTACAGCGGAAAGTGGGGTCGAACCGCAGTTTTTCGGGAATGTGGGAAAACTGCGGTTCGACCCCACTTTCCTAGTTGACGAGCACCCTGAATGTGAGCTCGAACTCGGGTGCGCCGCCACCCGTGTCGGCCGCGAACGTGCCCTTCGGGTTCACGCGAATGTCCGTGACGGCAGCGTCGCAGCCGAAGCCATCCGGCGTCGGCGTATACGTATACGTGGCGCCGCCGTCACTCGAAAACTCGAGGTCGTCGGTCGCGTCGCCGAGACTGAGGAACGAATACGTCAGTGTGCTGCCCGGGCTCCCGTCCTGAAACGAGACCGGCCCCGAGCCGGCGCCGCCGAGATCGGTCACTCGCATGCAGCTGTTGGCCGGGATCGCGTCTGTAATGACAACCGCATCATTGTCGACAGTGCCTGCACCCTGATTGCTGACCGTCAGCGTGTACAGAACCTCGCTGCCGGGTATGGCTTTCGGATTGCTCGTCATGTTGACGGGATCTTCAACCGTCGAGACCACTTTGGTGACCAGCAATTGGGGCGGCAACAAAATGCCGATCGTGTCGACAACGGAGTCCGTAATCACCGGCCGAAAGTCCGAGGCGGCCGTCGTGGTCACCGTGGCGGCGTCACCGAGTCCGACACCCGCCGGAATGTCATAAACGATCAGAATGGAAATCGACTCGTTCCGGGCAAGAATTCGAGTGTTCGCAAACGTGTCGCCGTCAGTATCCGTCAGCAATACGTCCCCTGCCGTGACCGTGCCGCTGCCATCAACGTCTTCGTAGTAGCTGATCGTGGGTGTAAAGGTGCCGCCGACGACTGAGGTAAAATCGTAATAGTCCGGTGCGTTGCCGGTGTTGGTCAGCGTATGCACGCCGACGATGGTTTGTGTCGCAAAACCCATCAATGCGCGATCGGGCGTGAACGTAACGCCGGAGACGACGGTCGTTCCAAGCCCGCCGCCGCAACCGCTCAGGTTGTCATCGACGTTGGCGGCGAAATTATTCGCGTTGAGCGCCGCATTCGAGCTCGAGACGTGAAACGAAAACGCATCACCGGAGTTCAGTCCCAGCTCGGCCCAGGTGACATAGAACTCCATCTGCGTTCCGTCGGACGAACCCCAGGCGCCGTCGCGGGTCGTTTTACTACCGGAAGGCACGTCGACGAAAGAACCGGGCAGGGTGTAGCCATCGCCCATGCCGCCGCCGTCGAGCATCGGGTCACCGCCGGCGGCGACAGCGACGTAGGTGAAGATGTAAACATTGACCTGGCGGTTGCTGCCCTTCCAGGTTACGCCGATGATGGGCTCGCCCGTCTCCATCAGGCCATTGTTGTTCGTGTCCGCATAGTAGACAAAGGACTGGCTGTTTTTGGACGAGCCGGCCCGCTCCGTGAACAGGTAGATATTGTTCGTGTCCCAGGTGTACGCGAAATGCGTGAGATCGCGTCCCGTGGATTGCACCGGCGCATCGAGGTCAGTCAGGCCGCCCGAGGGTCCATCGCAGACATTGTTGTCGGGATCTGCGTGCACGGATGCCCAGTCCGAGATGTCGCCATCGACGTTGATCGTCTTCAATTCAAACAGACCATCGCCGCCGCCGCACATGCAGACCGCCCAGGTCGCCACGGGTAAAGCGGCCGCGAGCACAAGAACGCCAATGCGTGATGCCAGGGTTGAGGTGCCGGGCGGGCGACGATCAGCGTTGGACATATTTACTCCACATAATCCAGAACCCTAGCTTACCGGGCGTGTGCCGGTGGGAATGCGACACCCTTCATAAAACGGCCGGCTTATCGGGGATTTTCGCCGAAAAATGTGACTTTGGCCACGCAAAGCGGCGTGTAGCGTTGAAATATCGACGGGAGACTGGACGTTCTGGCTACCGATGTGGCCGAATAACACATGCTGATCAGCAAGCAAGTGACATGGACATAGCCGCTCTCGACGGTCTCAGGATAGTTCTCGATCCCATCGGGCAGGTGGGCATCGCCGTGGCATTGATGCTTGTCATGTTCAGCGTGGCGCTCAGTCTGCGCGTCAGCGATTTCGGAATCATTGCAGAGAAACCATTGCTGTTTCTCGGTGGCATCGCCACGCAGGTTGTCGGCCTGCCGCTCATTACCCTTGTCCTTGTCATTGCTCTTGAACCGCCCGCCTCGATCGCACTGGGAATGATCGTGGTTGCCTGCTGCCCAGGTGGCGCAAGCTCAAATTTTCTGACTTACCTGGCCCGGGGCGACGTCGCGTATTCCGTTTCGCTGACGGCAACATCGAGCATTCTTGCGGCGATACTGACTCCGGTCTCGATTCTTTTCTGGTCGCACGCCTACTCGCCCACGGCATCGTTGCTGCAGTCGCTGTCCGTCAATCCTGCGGCGTTCCTGGTGCAGACAACGGTCTTGCTCGCACTACCGTTGCTCGTCGGCATGATCGTTGGCGCGCATGCTCCGGATGTCGCCGGCCGGCGGTCAGCGCCTGCTGCAGACCGCGCGAGGTTTTCGTGCGACGCTGGTGAGCGGCCTCGAAGTGGTCGTCAACGATCAGGTCACGGACAACAGGCCGGGCAGGCTGGTGCGGTTTAACTAGGGGCCGTCTCGACTTGTCATGGTCGTCGTCGCTCTGCCGCACTTCTGACTCATCATGCCGGAGGCGTGGCTTGCACCGCTAGTCCAGGGTCACGACTCTGCCGGCAAAGCGTCTCGTTGTCTTACCATCGACAAACGCAAGGACGCCGTTGACCCAGACTTTGTTTACACCGACCGATATTGCGGTCGGGTCGCTCATCGTTGCGCGGTCGGCGATAGTCTCGGGGTCGAACAACACGAGGTCCGCATAGGTGCCGGGCTCGATGCGACCACGGTTCCTGATGCCCATCGCGTCCGCCGTTCGCCCGGTCATTTTGAAAATCGCCTCTTCGAGTGAAAAGATGCCAAGTTCGCGCACGAACCGGCCCAGCACGCGCGGGAACGAACCGTGCCCGCGTGGATGACCGCTTGCATGGCTGCCATCTGAGCAGATATTGGTGTAGCGCCATTGCATCAACTGAATGACGTCGGCCTCGTCCATCCCCTTGACGATGATACTCGCGGCCCCCAGTCCGGTTTCTTCGCGATAGCCGTCGGCCTCCTGCGCGAGCGACAATAACGTAGCGACCGGATCTCGTTCGGTCACGCGCGCAATATCGGCAATGCTCATGCCGTCGAAGTCCGGGTTCGGCAAATACTCGATGAGCACGATGTCCTGCGGTGCGGCCGTGTGTTCGAACGTATAGTCCGCAACGTCCACGTTCGCGAAGTCCCGGTTGGGAAACAACACGGAAATATCGCTTTGCCAGCGAAGGTAAGGGTAAATGTCCGCGCTGACTTCGATGCCGTCGGCACGCGCGGCCTCGAGTGTTTCGATAACGTGATTCGCGGTACCCCAGAACACCCTGTCTGCGAGCTTGATGTGCGATACGTGGACGCGCAGCTCAGCCTGTCTGCCGATCTCGACGATCTCCGCAAGCGCTTCCATGAAGCGATCGTCCTCGTCGCGCAGATGGCTCATGTACGCGCCGCCGTAGCGTGCGACAACCCGCGACAGTTCGATCAGTTCCCCGGTCGACGCGTAGATGCCGGGTTCATACTCGAGGCCGGTGGACAGACCGATGGCCCCGGCCTGCATGTCGGCATCGACGAGTTTCTTCATGCTGTCGATTTCGCCAGGCGTCGCCTGTCGCCGGTAATCGTCGCCCATGACGGTATAACGGATGCTTCCATGCGCCGAATATGACGCGAAATTGACGACGGCGGGGTTGGCCGCGAAATTGCGGTTGAAGTCGTCCTGCGACAGGTATCGGCGCTCGCCGGAGACGTCCGAATCACCGTCGGCGCCGCGGACAAGCGTTGTCACTCCCTGACTGAGCACGGCGGGCATATACGGAAAATCTTCCAGATCGCCGTCGTGATGACTGTGGCTGTCGATGAACCCGGGTGCCAGAACGAGGCCTGTTGCATCGATCACTGTTTCACCCGGGCGTGGCGTCAGGGCACCGATTTCGGCGATACGATCGCCATCGATCCTGACGTTCGTCACGACGCCACTGCTGCCCGTGCCATCGATCACGAGTGCGTTCTCAATCAGCGTACTCGTCGGCTTTTCGACTTGCCCCGGGCACGCGCTCAGGAGACCGAGTGCCATCAACAGTGGCGCGCGAGATGACCAGTAGCGAGGATTTGAACTCATCGTGCCTGCGGAATCGGTGGCGGTCCGTCGGGGATGTACGCCTTGTAGACACGACCCGACGTGTCTTCGCGAAACTGTGCCCGAATCGCTTTGATCGTCTGCGGCGAAGAAAACAAGTCCACCATGCTCGTCGCAAGCACATTGGAGGCATAGTGCATGCCGCGGTGTCCGATCGACATGCCGCTGGCCGCCACGACGCCCCAGGAGTGCCATGGAATATCAACGGGCGCCGTCGCGATATTGAAGTTGATCGTCGGTACGATCCAGCTGACATCGGCGACGTCCGTCGAACTGCCCCTGATCTCGGTCGCATCCAGGTCCAGCGGCCTGACCGAGCCGTCCAGACCGAGTTCGGCGACGCCCATCGCCTTCTGCAACTCGCGCGCAAATTCGTTTTCTGCGGCCGTAAACCGTATCGGTCCCAGCTGCAGCATATTCGCTTGTACGATTTTGGCAGCCTCGCTGTTGTTCACAATGCTGTACGTGCCGGTGACGAGAATCACCTCGGCCTCGACACCCGCCGCCATTGCTGCACCGTGCGCCATGACCTTTGCGCGCTCGAGAAGCTTCATGACACTTGCGATCTCGCTGTCTCGAATCCACACTGAAGCGCTTGCGGTGGCAGGCACGACGTTCGGTGCGCCGCCGCCGTCGACATAGGCGTAGTGCATGCGCACACTCGGCCGGACATGTTCGCGCATCAGATTCAACGCGTGCGTAAACAACTCGAGGCCGTCGAGCGCGCTCCTCCCGTTCCACGGATCGTAAGCCGCATGCGACGAAACGCCGGTAAATTTCACCATGGTCTCGACCATCGCGTTGGATCCGGCCATTTCGATTTTGGTTTCATCCTGTGGATGCCAGGCCAGCGCGACATCGAGATCGTCGAACAGGCCGTCCCGCGCCATGTAGGTCTTGCCGCCGATTGCCTCTTCGGCCGGCGTACCGTAATAGCGGATCGTTCCGTGCAACTCGCCGGACTCGATCAGCTGCTTGATCGCCGTTGCCGCGCCGAGACTTGCGACGCCGAACAGGTTATGGCCGCAACCATGCCCGGCGGCACCATCATGGATCGGGGAGCGGGCCGGCGTCGCGGCCTGCGACAAGCGCGGCAGCGCATCGAACTCACCGAGTATGCCGATAATGGGTTTTCCCTCGCCGTAGCTCGCGATGAACGCTGTCGGCATGCCGGCAACGCCGCGCTCGACGTCGAACCCCTGTTGCTCGGCGTAGTCGGCGAGCAACCGCGATGACTCGGTCTCGTAAAGCGCGGTCTCGGCATGCGCCCAGACTGCATCGCTCATCCGGATCAGCGTGGCTCGTTGCGCATCGATCGATGCGATCGCCGCATCTTTGAGCCTGGCCGTGTCGTCGCTCTGTGCTGATGCCGTCACGGCCGTACACGCGAGCAACATTGGCGCCACAAATTTACTGATCATGGATTCCCCCGAGCGTGCCGTTGGTTAGTGACTGTGGTCGGCGGATATTACCAAGATGTGGCTGCAATGCCCGGCCCGCGTCAATACGGTAGGATCACGGGCGCGCTAATCAGCAATTATTTTAACAAGGGGAAGACGTGGACGGCAGGGCGGTCGTGCTTTGTGAGGGCTGTTTCGACAGCGACAACGGCAAGACAGCGCACGGTCTCGTGCGTCATACCGAGCGCTATGAGGTCGTTGCGGTACTGGACTCGCGGCTGGCCGGCCAGGATTCCGGCGAATGTCTGGACGGCGTGCCAAACGGCATTCCGCTGATCGCCGCGCTCGATGAGGCTGCGTCAGCGCAATACCTGGTCATTGGCCTGGCGCCGGAGGGCGGTCAGCTCCCGGGCGAGTGCCGCGAGATCGTCAAACAGGCAATGCGGTCAGGTCTCAACGTCGACAGCGGGCTGCACGAGTTCCTGTCCGACGATGCGGAGCTCGCATCCATCGCGAGGACAAACAATGTGACGATTCGCGATATTCGCAAGCCGCCGCCGCGAAGGGATCTGCATTTCTTTTCGGGCGACATAGCCCGAGTCAAATCGAAACGCATTGCCGTACTCGGCACCGACTGCGCACTCGGCAAGCGCACGACGGCTGTGCTGCTCGTCGCGGCGCTGCGGGCGTGCGGAACTTCCGCCGAACTCATCGGCACCGGGCAGACGTCCTGGCTGCAGGGTGTGCGTTACGGCATCTTGCTCGATTCGATCGTCAACGATTTCGTGGGCGGTGAGCTCGAACACGCCATCGTCACAGCCGATCGCAATGCGGCGCCCGATGTCATGATAATTGAAGGACAGGCTTGCCTGACACACCCGGCCGGATCGGGCGGTTTCGAGATTCTGGGATCGGCACGGCCCCAGGGCGTGATTCTTCAACACGCGCCGGCAAGACGGACGTACTCGGGCTACGACGATTTTCCGATCGCACCGCCGGAGGCACATATCCAGGCGATCGAACAGCTGTTCGGCGCCAGGGTCATCGCAATCGGCGTCAATTCGGAGGGGCTGACTGCCGACGGCATTGCCGCTGCAGTGGCCGAACTCGAGCATAAGCATGGCATTCCGTGTTGCGACCCTTTGACGCAGGGACCGCAAAAACTCGTGGACGCGGTCACCGCATTGTGAAGGTCCGTAAATACGATGCCAGCAAGGTCGCACTGCCTCTGATCGAGGGATATCGAATCGCGGGCCACACAATTACGACTACGAACAATTTCATCGTCAGGCTTGAGACGGATACCGGGCTCGTCGGTCATGGATGCGCCGCTCCGGCTGTCGATGTGACCGGCGAGTCGGATGACATGTGCTTCGACGCCTTGCGCGGGCCGCTGCAGGACCTGCTCGATGGCACCGGCGTACCTGATGATCCGTCGCACATCGCGCTCGACGCGATCCGGAAACTGCCTGAGTGCCCGGCGGCATGTGCGGCCATCGACATGGCGTTATGGGATCTTGCAGCGCAAAAGGCGCAGCAACCACTGTTCCGTTTCTGGGGCGGCACATCGATGCCGATGGCGACTTCGGTGACAATCGGCATCTGCGACGTCGAACAGACGCTGGCCGAAGCGCGCCAGTGGTCTGAAAGAGGATTCAACATCCTCAAGGTCAAGATCGGCGACAACATCGATGCCGATATCGAGCGACTGTCGAGACTTCGCGAACAAACCGGTGCAGCTTGTGTGATTCGCGTCGACGCGAACCAGGGATACGATCTCTCGGGCGCAAAGAAATTGTTGCGCGAAACCGCAAGCCTCGGTTTGGAGATGATCGAGCAGCCGCTGCAACAGCACGATCTCGATGGCCTGGTGCAACTGACCGAAATGAGCGGCGTACCCATTGTGGCCGACGAATCGGCGGACTCGATCGAGGGCTGCAGACAGGTCGTTGATCAGCGAGCGGCGCATGGCATCAACATAAAATTCATGAAATGCGGCGGGCCGAGCGCGGCCCGAGTGATACATGATTATGCGCATGCGGCTGGAATTACGCTGATGCTCGGGTGCAACGACGAGACGCGCGTTTCGATTGCGGCCGCGCTGCACCTGGCGCAGACGTTGCCGGGATTGGTTTACGTCGATCTGGACGGACACATGGACCTTGCAGAGGATCCGGCATCCGGTGGTTTCGAGATTCGCGACGGCGCCATGCACGTGAGCGAACGACCGGGCCTGGGCGTGACAATGGCGGCATAATTCAGAACTGCCACGCGGCAAATACGCTGTGCTATCGTTTGGCATGAACCTGAGCAACATGTTTCACATTGTGGAAAGAGAATGATGAGTGCGGCGTGGCGATATCCTGATACGCGATCCATTCCGGAGCTGATTGCCGGTCAAAAACCCGGGTACGCGCTGGAGCAGCGGTTTTATACGGATCCCGCGATATACGAGCTCGAGCTCGAGAAGATCATTTGCAAAAACTGGATTCTTGCCGGGCATGAATCGGAGCTGCCGAACCCAGGGGACTTCAAAGTACTCAAGGTTGCGAACGAGTCGGCGATCATCATTCGCGCGAAAGATGGCACGATCAACGCGTTTGCGAACGTGTGTCGCCATCGCGGGTCGCTTGTCTGTCTCGAGTCGAAAGGCAACAAGCAAAAACTCACGTGTCCGTATCACGGCTGGATGTACGACATCGAAGGCAAGCTGATTGTGGCGCGTAACATGCCCGAAGACTTCGACAAAGCCAGCCACGGACTGCACAGAGTGTCCGTCGACGTCGTCCACGGTTTGCTTGTCGTGTGTTTTTCGGATGCGCCGCCGTCGCTGGATGGCGCCAAGAGGGAGCTCGCGGAGCCGATGGCGATGTTCGGTTTCGAGAATCTCAAGGTTGCCGCGCATAAGGAATACGATATAGCAGCAAACTGGAAACTCTCGATAGAAAATTACCAGGAGTGCTATCACTGCGCGACCGCACATATCGATTATGCGCGCATGCACACCTTGATGCTGGACGACAAAAAGCGCGAACGCGTACAAGCACACATGCTCGAAAAAATGGAGTCCTGCGGTATCAAGAACATCTTCATCGACCGCATCGATACCAATGCGCGCCCGGGCGAGATCGGCTACGGCTACAGCCGGACAGCGATGTTCGATGGTTACAAGACCGGCAGCAAGGGAGGCAAACCAGTCGCGCCGCTGCTCGGTGACTTGAAGGACTACGATGGCGGCGCATCGGATTTCTGCCTGGGGCCGTTCTCGTTCTTGCTCGCCTACAGCGACCACGTCGTCTGCTACGTGTTCACGCCGACGGACATGGGCAACTCGAAGTGCGACATCTATTGGCTTGTTCGTAATGATGCGCAGGAAGGCAAGGACTTCGACGTTGACGAGCTAACGTGGCTCTGGGATGTCACGACCACATCCGACAAGGAAATTATCGTCAACAACTGGAAAGGCGTGCGCTCACGCTATTACAGGCCGGGTCCGTTCTCCGGCATGGAGCACGACGAGCGCGTCTACATCGAGTGGATCCTGCAGGAGCTGGCGTCGTAGGAGGGCCGTCAGGCTCGATTCGTGTGGGCCCGTTTCGCGGCGCGGCGCATCGCGAACCAGGCCGCGAACACGCCCACGGTAACGACGAGAATGATCAATGTTGCAAGAGCATTGATGTCCGGTGATACGCCGAGCTTGACCTTCGAGAAGATGTACATGGGCAGCGTGCTGCTGCCTGGACCGGACACGAAGCTGGCGATCACAAGGTCATCGAGCGACAGTGTGAACGCGAGCAGCCAACCCGCCACCATTGCCGGCGCAATCAGCGGCAACGTGATATCGAACGCGACACGAGCCGGCCGACCGCCCAGGTCCATCGCGGCCTCTTCAAGGGATTCATCCATCGAGCGCAGCCGCGACTGAACGATCACTGCCACATACGCCATCGAAAATGTCGTATGCGCGATCGTGATCGTGGCGAAACCTCGCTGTCCGGGCCAGCCGATCAACTGTTGCAGGCTGACGAACAACAGCAACAATGACAAGCCGGTGATGACCTCGGGCATGACGAGCGGCGCCGTGATCATCCCGGAGAACACGGTCCGGCCCCGAAAACGGCCAAAGCGGCACAGCGCCAGGCCGGCCATTGCGCCGAGGACCGTTGCAAAGGTCGCCGATGTCACGGCGATGCGCAGGCTCAAAAACGCGGCGTCCAGCACTTGCTCGTTGCGCAGCAACTCGCCATACCACCGCGTCGAAAAACCTCCCCAGACGGTGGCCAGCCGCGAGTCATTGAACGAATACACGATGACCAGAACAAGCGGGATGTACAGGAACGCGTAGCCGAACGCGAGAGCGGACAGAACGAAGCGCGAGTGACGCCTCACGCCATGTCCTCGACATCGCGGACCTGGCTGCGCTGCAGCAAGACAATCGGTACGACAAGCA
>Ga0209980_10001313_pt1 | contig 13749 bp, 13 predicted proteins | sample CR02metaG_FD_183611 | JGI IMG/M metagenome (GOLD analysis project Ga0209980, IMG submission 183611) | Deep subsurface microbial communities from Mariana Trench to uncover new lineages of life (NeLLi) - CR02 metaG (SPAdes) (version 2) | ecosystem: Environmental > Aquatic > Marine > Ocean trench... | reverse complement strand
GATCGCGAAGATGGAGGACACCGACCTCCTGGAGATGCTCCGCTCGGCGGAGGCGGACGGCCGGGTCACCATCGGGCTCGATCCGAGGAAGCTCGATGACGTCGATTCACCGATCTCCATCCAGGCCGAATCGACAAGGTGGATCTATGGTCTGATGGCGGCGGCCTTATTCGTCTGGTGGCTTGGGGGCGCCTCTGCCGGCATCGGCGCAATCGCGGCGGGCGCATTGATCTACGCCACCATCGGCAGGAGGCAGGTGGAGCGGAACATTCGCCGCCGTTTCTATGGCCACGGCATCAGGGACATCGGAACCTGGCGCAAGCTCTGGCGCCTCGAGGGCATCACCTTGGCCTGTCCCGCCGCGAGGGCCGGCACCAAAGGCGCGCCGGTGTGCTCTTCTCCCGATGGTAACTGGCAGCGCTTCGTCCTCGACCATATCGCGCCCGCCTCGGCGGCCGGCCCTGGCTCCGTCGGAGGCTTCGCCGAGGCGAGAGCCGCTACGGCGTGGCGAAGGTCCGACGGCGTGGAAGAATAGCGCGCCGGGCGGGCGCGGTCGTTTCGAGCCACACTTTGTTATGATTTGCCTCGCGCCGGTTACTGTGGCACAAGTGCCGCCCTGAACATCGACGGATGAGCGCGACATGAAGATATTCGGGGTCAAGCGCCGTTTGAAACTTCTCGCTGTCGTCACGGCCCTGCCGTTCGCGGGGCTCGGGGCAGGGGGTTCGGGCGCCACCGAGACCGATTTCGCCACCTGGCTCGAGGCCGTCTATGAAGAAGGCCTTGACCGGGGCATCTCCAAGGCCACGCTCGATGCCGCCCTTACCGGGTTGGCGCCGATTCCCCGGGTGATCGAGCATGACCGGCACCAGCCCGAATTCACCATGACCCTGAAGAAGTACCTCGCCAACGTGGTACCGCCGTCGCGCGTCGAAAAGGGCAAGCGGAAAATCTCGGAACACCGTGATCTGTTGCGCCAAGTCGGCGCCAAATTCGGCGTCCAGCCGCGCTTCATCGTCGCCCTGTGGGGGATCGAATCCAGTTTCGGCCGTCACAGGGGCGGTTATTCCGTGGTGGCGGCCCTGGCGACGCTCGCCCATGACGGCCGGCGCGGCGCTTACTTCCGGAAGGAACTTTTCAACGCCCTCATGATTCTCGATCAGGGGCACATCTCCGTCGGCGCGATGAAGGGATCGTGGGCCGGCGCCATGGGCCAAAGCCAGTTCATGCCATCCAGCTTTCTCAACTTCGCCGTCGATTTCGATGGTGACGGCAAGCGCGACATCTGGAACACCGAGGCCGACGTGTTCGCCTCGGCGGCGAACTACCTCAAGCGCTCCGGTTGGCGTGGTGACCAGACCTGGGGCCGCGAAGTCAAACTGCCGCCAGCATTCGACGCCGCCGGCCTGATGCCGTCCAAGCCGCCCAAGGGCTGCAGGGCGTTGAAGCACCTGACGATGCGAAAACGCTTAACCGAATGGCAACGCATGGGCGTTCGCCGCGCCGACGGCGGCGCGCTGCCGAGGCGGGACCTGGCGGCGTCGCTGGTGCTGCCGGACGGCCCCGGGGGCGCCGCCTTCCTGGTCTACGACAACTTCCGCGCGGCGCTCAAATGGAACTGTTCGATTCTTTTCGCCACCGCGGTGGGACTGCTTGCCGACCGCATTAAAGGCGGCTAGACTACTATATCAATGGGCTGAATTCGCAGCGGCTACAATATATGGCCTCAACACACCGCTTCCTCGGGCTGATCGTCGTCGCCGCAAGCGTCCTTCTCAATGCTTGCGCGACCACGGAGTTGGTTTTTCACACCGCCAAGAAGATCGGCGGCGATGAACCCACCGGGCGAGAGGACGCCGTCTACAAGATCGGCAAGCCCTATGAGATTTCGGGTGTCTGGTACTATCCCGCGGTCGATTACGATTATTCGGAAACCGGTATCGCTTCGTGGTACGGCTCCGATTTCCATGGCCGCCCCACCGCCAACGGTGAAATCTATGACATGAACCGGGTGACCGCCGCCCATCGGACGCTGCCGATGCCGAGCGTGGTGCAGGTGACCAACCTTGAGAACGGCCGCTCGATTTCGCTTCGCGTCAACGACCGGGGACCCTTCAAGCGCGGCCGCATCATCGATCTCTCGCGCCGTGGCGCCCAGCTTCTCGGATTCGAACGCAACGGAACGGCCAAGGTCCGGGTCGAGATATTGGCGGCGGAAAGCCGGCGGATGGCGGCCGAGATGAACGCCGGGAACGGCGCCAAGGTGGCGGAGAAGAACGGCGTCAAGGCGGCCTCGAGGGTCAGGATCGCCTCCGAACCGCTACCGCCGCCGCCCGGCATGAAGGCCGCGGCCAAACCAGCGCCCGTGGCCGACAACGGCGCCAAGCTCGCCGCCAGGCCGGCGCCGGCCAGGAGGTCCATCGCCAGGCCCAACGGTGCCTTGGCCGCCAGGGACGCGAAGGTGACGATCTTACCCGTCAAGGCCACCAAGATTTACGTCCAGGCGGGCGCCTTCTCGCAATTCCACAATGCCAACCGTCTGAGGGTGATTTTGTCCAAATTCGGCCCCACCAGGGTGACGACGGTCGCCATCGGCGAGTACTATCTGTTCCGGGTCAGGCTGGGGCCCATGAGTTCGCTGCCGGAAGCGGACAGGATGCTGGCAAGAATCATCGGCGCCGGTTATCCCGAGGCCCGGTTGATCGTCCAATGATGAACGGCGCGAACCGGAATGGCGGCATAATTTCGGCACATTGAACGATTAATACCAAAGGGCCTTGAACCGAGGCCAAGGGTTTTTGGCCGGGCCGCCAGTCGAAAGACCCCTATATCGAGCCGATAAAATTGATAAAGAGTCGAGATATGAGCGTATCCGGACCGAGAGCATATTATCCGCGCTTGCGCCTGGGACCGCTGGCTTCGGCCGCCCTGTTCCTGTACCTCGTGGCGGCGCCGGCGGCGGCACTCGAGACCATCGCCAAACAGGCCATCCTCATGGACGCGGAGACCGGCACCGTGCTGTTCGAAAAGAACGCCGACGACACCATGCCGCCGTCCTCCATGAGCAAACTGATGACCGTTTACATGGTGTTCGAGGGCCTCAAGAGCGGCAGCCTCACGCTCGACGACGAATTCCCCGTCAGCAAGAAGGCATGGCGCAAGGGGGGGTCCAAGATGTACGTGCTGGTCGGCAAATCGGTGCGCGTCGAGGATCTGTTGCGCGGCGTCATCGTCCAGTCGGGCAACGACGCCTCCATCGTCGTCGCCGAAGGCCTCAGCGGCACGGAGGAGGCGTTCGCCACCGAGATGACCAAGAAGGGGCAGGATATCGGTCTCAAGAACAGTGTCTTCAGGAACGCCTCGGGCTGGCCCGAGGAGGGCCACTACATGACCTCGCGTGACATCGCCATACTGTCCCAGCGCACGATCGCCGATTTCCCCGATTACTATCATTACTACGCCGAGAAGAGTTTCACTTTCAGCGGTATCCGCCAGGGCAACCGCAATCCGCTGATCTACCGCAATATGGGCGCCGACGGCCTCAAGACCGGCCATACCGAGGCGGGGGGCTATGGGCTCGCCGCTTCGGTGATACGCGACGGACGACGCCTGGTCCTGGTGGTGAACGGGATCGAGAGCGCCCAGTCCCGCGCTAACGAATCCCAACGGCTGATCGAATGGGGATTCCGCGAGTTCGCCAACTTCGCCCTGTTCCGCGCCGGTGAAACCGTGGACGAGGCGAACGTATGGCTCGGAACGGAAGCGAAGGTGCCCCTCATTCTCGACAAGGATCTGGTGCTGACCCTGCCGAGGCGCGCCCGGCGCACGGCCAAGGTCAAGGTGGTGTACACCGCCCCGATACCGGCTCCCATACCCGACGGAGCGGAAATCGCCAAGCTGGTGATCACCGCGCCGGGACTCGACGACCTGGTGGTGCCGCTCAAGGCGGGCGCGGAGGTGCCGCGCCTCGGCTTCCTCGGCCGGATCTCGGCTTCCATCCAATATTTGCTTTGGGGCGGCCAGCGCTAGGATCGAAACATTGGCCCCGGCGACAGCGCCTGGCACAAGCTAGGCCCAAGGAGAGCGAAAGCTTGGCCCCCGACGGATCTAAAGGCGGAAAATTCATCACCCTCGAAGGCGGGGAGGGGACCGGCAAGTCCACCCAGGCCCTGCTGCTGGCCGGCCATCTCGAGCGCGCCGGCATCGATGCGCTGGTGACGCGCGAGCCCGGCGGCGCGCCCGGCGCCGAGGAAATCCGCAAGCTGCTGGTCGAGGGCGCGCCGGGACGCTGGGATTCGATAAGCGAAACGTTGCTCCATTTCACCGCCAGGCGCGAGCATCTCGAGCAAACGGTGCTGCCGGCGATCGCTCGTGGGCAGTGGGTGATCTCCGATCGCTTCGCCGATTCCACCATGGCCTATCAGGGCTACGGGCTGGGCGTCGGGCGCCAGGCGGTGGAAGCGCTTTATCGCATCGTCGTCGGCGCTTTCGCCCCCGATCTCACCATCATCCTCGACCTCGCGCCGGAGCTGGGTCTTGAGCGCAGCCGGGGCGGGCAGAGCGGCGAGGACCGCTACGAACGCATGGACGAGGCTTTCCACCGCCGCCTGCGCGAGGGATTTCTGGACATCGCCCGGCGCGAACCCGAAAGATGCGCCGTCATCAAAGCCGATGGCGCCATGGAAGAGGTCGAGGCGAAGATCCTCGCCACCGTCGGCGAGCGCCTGGGGGTCAGTTTTCGATGAACGACGCCGAAACCGTATCGCCGCCACAACCGCACGCCAATCCCGACCTCATCGGCCACGGCGAGGCCGAGGGTGCGCTGCTCCGGGCCTATGGCGCCAACCGGCTGCACCACGCGTGGCTGATAACGGGGATGCGCGGCATCGGCAAGGCGACCCTGGCTTATCGCTTCGCCCGTTTCGTGCTTGCCGGGCCCGCCGAGGGGGACTTGTTCGCAAGCACGCCCGCGAGCCTCTACGTCGCGCCCGAACATCCGGTGTTCAAGCGGATCGCCGCCGGCGGCCATGGCGACCTCAAGTCCCTGGCGCGGGGCTATGATCAGGAGCGCAAGAAGACGCGCAGCGAGATCGTCGTCGGCGATGTCCGTGGCATCGGCGCCTTCCTGAGCCTGACGGCGGCCGAGGGCGGCTGGCGGGTGGTCGTCATCGACGGCGCCGAGGACATGAACCGCAACGCCGCCAATGCCGTTCTCAAGGCGCTGGAGGAACCGCCCAGGCGCACGGTGCTTCTGCTGGTGAGCCACGCGCCGGGCAGGCTGCTTGCCACCATCCGCTCGCGCTGCCGTCATCTGCCGCTTAAGCCCCTGGCGGAGGAGGACGTCACCCGGCTCCTTCACCGCCTGAGGCCCGGACTCGACGCCGGCGAGGCGACGGCGTTGGCGCGGATCGCCGAGGGGAGTCCCGGCAAGGCGCTTGCTCTCGCCGAGGAAGGGGGGATCGAGCTTTACCGCGAACTGATCGGCCTGCTGACGCCGTTGCCCGAACTCGACGTCAAGGCCCTGCACGGTCTCGGCGACAGGCTCGGACGCAGGGGCAATGAGGTGGGCTTTCACACCTTCACCGAACTGACGCGCTGGTGGTTCGCCCGCCTGGTGCGCGCCGGCGCCCTGGGCGTCCTGCCGCCGGAGATCGTGCCGGGCGAAGGCGCCCTGATGGCGCGGCTCATCTCCCTTCGCGGCCTTGATCAATGGGTCGGGGTATGGGAAAAGACCAGCCACCTGTTCGACCGGGCGGACAGCATCAAGCTTGACCACAAGCAAGTGGTGCTGAGCGCCTTCTTGACCCTTCAGAGCGACATGCGCGCCTGAAACTTCCGGTAGCGCCGCCCGAACCCCGCCTCGAGGTAATCCCGATGTCCGGATCGACGCCCTATTACGTGACGACGCCGATCTATTACGTCAACGACAAGCCCCATATCGGCCACGCCTACACCAGCCTCGCCTGTGACGCGCTGGCCCGCTTCATGCGCCTCGACGGCAGGAACGTCAAGTTCCTGACCGGCACCGACGAACACGGCCAGAAGATGGAGAAGGCGGCGGCCGACGCCGGCATGGAGACCCAGGCCTTCGTCGACATGAACTCGGAGAACTTCCGCATCCTCACCAAAACGATGGGCTTCACCAACGACGACTTCATCCGCACCACCGAGCCCCGCCACCGCGCCGCCGTCCAGGCCCTGTGGCGGGAGCTCAAGGCGCGGGACCAGATCTATCTCGGCAGTTATGCCGGGTGGTATTCGATCCGCGACGAGGCCTTCTATACCGAGACCGAGCTCACCCAGGGGCCGGACGGCAAGAGGATCGCGCCGAGCGGCGCCGAGGTCGAGTGGGTGGAGGAGCCGAGCTATTTCTTCAAGCTCTCGGAATGGCAGGACCGGCTGCTTCGCTTCTACGACGAGAACCCGGATTTCGTCGCGCCCCCGACCCGGCGCAACGAGGTCATCAGCTTCGTCAAGGGCGGGCTCCTGGACCTCTCGGTGTCGCGCACCAGTTTCCGCTGGGGCATCCCGGTGCCGGACGATGCCGATCACGTCATGTATGTGTGGCTCGACGCGCTGACCAACTATATGACGGCGCTCGGTTATCCCGACACCGGATCGGACGGCTTCACGACCTTCTGGCCCGCCGATCTGCACATGGTCGGCAAGGATATCTTGCGCTTCCACGCCATCTACTGGCCGGCCTTCCTTCTCGCCGCCGACATCGCGCCGCCGAGGCGCGTCTTCGCCCATGGCTGGTGGACCAACGAGGGCAAGAAGATCTCGAAATCCTTGGGCAACATCATCGATCCCTTGGAACTGACGGCGCGCTACGGCCTCGATCAGGTGCGTTACTTCCTGTTGCGCGAGGTGCCGTTCGGCAATGACGGCGATTTCTCCCACCGCGCCATGATTGGGCGCATCGACGGCGACCTGGCCAACGATTTCGGCAACCTCGCCCAGCGCACCCTTTCGATGATCAACAAGAACTGCGATGGATGCGTGCCCGAGCCCGGCGAGTTCACCGGCGCCGATAAAAAGCTCCTCGGCGCCGCCGATGGTTTGCTCGCCGATATGCGCGCCCTGTTCGCCGAACAGAGCTTCCACAAGGCGCTGATCGCGATGTGGGCCGTGATCGGCGACGCCAACCGCTATATCGACGAGATGGCCCCCTGGGTGCTCAGGAAATCGGAGCCTAAGCGCATGGCGACGGTGCTCTACGTCGTCGCCGAGACGCTGCGCCACCTCGCCATCCTCGCCCAGCCGGTGATGCCGGGCGCGGCGGGGCACATGCTCGGCCAACTGGCGGTGGCGGAAGACGCCCGGACCTTCGCTTATCTTTCGCCCGATCACGCGCTCATCCCCGGAACGCCCTTGCCGAAGCCCGAAGGCGTGTTCCCCCGGTTCGAGACAGCTTCAGGTTGACTCCCGGTTAAAGTCGCCTAAGTAAATTAAGAGCGTTACGACGCACGCGAGGGGAGGATGCGCAAGGCCGTCGAAATACGGGCCTTGCAGAAATAATCGAACCGTCCCGCCGTGCCCGCGGGATTGGAAAAGCAACTGCGGATAAGGGCGCCCCTTCGACCATCGACTGAGACGCGGCGTTTTTCCTGCCGCGTTACCGGCCAGCGGAAGCGGCCCGGTGATTCCCGTCCGATAACGGACGGGGAAAGGCGTGTGCGTTGGTACGCGGGTGTTAGCCCGGAAAACGACCAGCGCATCCGCGAAATTCCGGTCCACATCGAGATAGAGGAGGAAATCCGATGATCTGTCGAAGGCACCCATTTCTTTGCATCGTGCCGCCGCACATCCTGAAAGAGGTCACACAAAAGGGCACCGACCGGCAGAAAGAGTGGGCCTGGCGGACCCTGACGATGTCCGAGCAGGTGCGCGGACAACGTCAAGCGCTTGGCACCATTGCGGCCCTCGGGGTAACGCCGGTGGGTCAGAAGCGCCGCTCGGTCTACGACGCGGAACATGGTGACGTTCTGCCCGGCCGGTTGGTCCGCGCGGAGGGAGACGGCCCCACCGGCGATTCCGCCGTCGACGAGGCCTTCGACGGGGCGGGGGTGACATATGATCTGTACGACCAGGAGTTCGGGCGCAACTCGATCGATGACCTCGGCCTGCGCCTGGACTCCACCGTCCATTACCTCGAGGGTTACGACAACGCCTTCTGGACCGGCGCCCAGATGGTCTATGGCGACGGCGACGAGGATCTGCCGGAAGAGGAACGGCTGTGGAATCGGTTCACCAGCGCCGTCGACGTGATCGGGCACGAACTGACCCACGGCGTCACCCAATACGAGGCCAACCTCGCTTATCGCTCTCAATCCGGCGCCGTGAACGAGTCTATCTCCGACGTGTTCGGCTCCCTGGTCAAACAGAAGACCCTCGGGCAGACGGCGGACCAGGCGGACTGGCTGATCGGGGAGGGTCTTTTCACCTCCAACGTGAACGGGGTCGCGCTTCGGTCCATGAAGGAGCCGGGCACGGCCTATGACGATCCTGTCCTCGGCAAGGACCCGCAACCCGGCCACATGAACGACTACCAGAACGTGCCGTACGACAACGGGGGCGTGCACATCAACTCCGGCATCCCGAACCATGCGTTCTACTTCGTGGCCACGGAAATCGGCGGGCACGCCTGGGATCAGGCCGGCCAGATATGGTACGTTACCTTGCGGGATCGGCTCCGCCGCAACTCGGATTTCCAGGACGCCGCGAATCTGACCTTCCGGGTCGCGGGCGAGCTCTACGGAGCCGAAAGCACGGAGCAGCAGGCCGTCCGCAACGGTTGGGCCCAGGTGGGCATCGGCGTGGTGGCGGCGGCGGCGAAGGGGAGGGGGAAAAAGAAGAAACGTGCGGTTAGGTGAAAATCAGAAAGAAAGGCGCGCTGCTGAGTCTCCGCGGATGGCACAACACTATGCTGTGTGGCGCCGTGTTGGTATTGTCGGCTGCCGTTCCGCCGGCTCAGGGCGCGCGATTCCTCGTCTCCGATCGGTCCCGCGGCACGGCACAAGGCGACGTGCAGACGCTTGAGAGGAAGACCTTGAAGGTCCAGTGGGAGCGCACCGGTGGCTTCGCCGGCATGCGCATGGCGGGGTCGATTGACTCCGGATCGCTCTCGGATGCGGAGGCGCGCCGCCTCCGCGAGTTGGTCGAGGCGGCGGGATTTTTCGAACTGCCCGAAGAGCTCGCCGGTCCCGGGGGCGGGGCGGACCGCTTCCTATACACCCTGACGGTCGAGATGGACGGGCGGCGGCACACCGTGCGCACGGCCGAGGCGGCGGCGCCGGCGGCGCTCAGATCCCTGATCAGGTGGTTGACCAACACCGCGCGCGCGCGCCGGCGGTGATCGGCGCCGCCCGGTCGTCCTCGGCCTTCGCCGGCCTCACGCCCGATCGCGCCGCAACGCGCGTAGGGCGGGGCGAAAGACCCTGAAAATCATAAATTTTGCGCTTGTGGTTAGGTGAATGCAGCCGTCTTCACTGCAGTTGTTGGCAAGCGGGCGCTATCGTATGAATCGCTGATTTTGGCCTAAACGTGCCCGAGTCGCACAGCAGATTTTCCCCGTTGAGGGCGGCCGGTAACAATCGTATACAAGGCGCGCGTTCGGTGCCTTGGAGACGGCAGGCCGCGGCGCGGCCGAAGGTGAGGGCAGGGCGGCGCGTGCGATGCCAACGCCCTCTATCAACGCAATAATTGGGTCCTTGGCCGATCAAGAATATGCTGGTTGACAGTCACTGCCATCTCGATTTCCCGGACTTCGAAGACGAGCTCGAGGACGTGATCGCGCACGCCGGGGCGGCCGGCGTCGGCACGATGGTGACGATCGGCACCGAGGTCGCGCGCTTCGATCGGGTGCTGGCCATCGCGTCGGCCCATGAGAATATCTATTGCACCGTCGGCACCCACCCCCACGAGGCCGGCACGGATGGGGAAAAGGACGCCGGCCCCGAACGCCTGGCGGCGTTGGCGGTGAACGACAAGGTCATCGGCATCGGCGAGACCGGGCTCGATTACCATTACGACAACGCCCCAAGGGCGGCGCAGCTAGTGAGCTTTCGCGCCCACATCCAGGCGGCGCAAAAGACCGGCTTGGCGCTGATCGTCCACAGCCGCGACGCCGATGGGGACACCATCAAGATCCTCAGCCAAGAGTTCGAGAAGGGGGCGTTCGGCGCCGTCATGCACTGTTTCACCGCCGGGCGCGAGTTAGCGGACGCGGCGGTCGAGCTCGGCTTCTATATCTCCTTCTCCGGCATCTTGACCTTCAAGAACGCCGAGGCCGTCCGCGAAATCGCCCGCGCGGTGCCGGCGGACCGCCTGCTGGTCGAGACCGACGCCCCTTATCTGGCGCCGGTGCCCAAACGCGGCAAGCGCAACGAGCCGGCTTATCTCGCCCACACCGCCGCGTATCTTGCCGAACTTCGCGGCATGACGCCAGAGGCACTGGCCGAACAGACGACGGCGAACTTCTTTCGCCTGTTCACCAAGGCCAAGGCGCCCGCGGCCTAGGCGGCCGGCGCGTTCGGGGAAGGGGACTGAAGCACATGCGCATCACCATCCTCGGCTGCGGCGGGGCAGGGGGCGTGCCGATGATCGGCGGCCGGTGGGGGGCGTGCGACCCCGAAAACCCCCGCAATCGGCGCCGGCGGGCCTCGATCCTGGTCGAGGAGGGCGGGACGGCGGTGCTTGTCGATACCTCCCCCGATCTCCGCCAACAGTTGCTCGACGCCGATGTCAGCCGGCTGGATGGCGTGATCTACACCCACGATCACGCCGATCACGTCCACGGCATCGATGAGCTCCGCGCGCTCAACCGGCTCCAGCGCCAATGGATCGACCTTTACGCCGATACCGGGACGCTGAACGGTCTTCGCAAGAGATTCTCCTATGTCTTTGAACCGGAAAGGACAGTTCCCGAAGAGTTTGCCTTTTACAAGCCCTGCCTCACACCCCACGAGATCGCCCCGGGCGGCGCTTTCACGGTCGGCGGCCTCGAGATCGAACCGTTCGACCAGGATCACGGCTTCATGCGCACCCTCGGCCTCCGCTTCGCCGACGCCGCCTATACCACCGATGCCGTCGATCTGCCGCCGAGCGCGTTCGCGGCGCTAACGGGGCTAAAGCTCTGGATCGTCGGCTGTTTGCGCTACGATCCCCATCCGACCCACGCCCATCTCGACAAGGTGTTGGACTGGATCGAGCGCGTCCAACCGGAGCGCGCGGTGTTGACGCATCTCGGTACCGACATGGACTATGAAGAACTTGCGGCGCGACTGCCGCAAGGGGTGGAACCGGCTTATGACGGGCTCGTGCTTGAAGTTGGAGAGTTAAGATAACGTTGGAACTTATTGAGATCACGGAGAGACCTTTAATTTTCCATAATATACATTATGCGATAATTAACGGTTTGGAGAGGGTCTTGAATTCGCCCGGAGAAAAGCCACCTAGCCGCTGTTTTGGGGCCGCCGGCGTCTCGGAGGTAAGGCGCCCTTCCCCGGCTCCCGGACCCTTCGCCTGCGTGAAATTTAGCGGCTGGCGGCAAAAACCGATCGATCCGACACACGATTGACACCGCCCCACCACGCCAAGGAGGCTTCATGAGCGAACCGATCGAGCGATTGCTGGACATCATGGCCAGGCTCCGCGATCCCGAAACGGGATGCCCGTGGGACAAGGAGCAGAGCTTCGAGACCATCGCGCCCTACACCATCGAGGAGGCCTACGAGGTCGCCGACGCCATCGCCAAGAACGATACGGTGGCGCTCATGGACGAGCTCGGCGATCTCCTGTTCCAGGTCGTCTTCTACGCCCAGATGGCCCGCGAGCGGGGCCAGTTCGACTTCAACGACATCACCACCGCCATCGCCGATAAGATGGAGCGGCGCCATCCCCACGTCTTCGCCGACGCCGAGATCGGCTCGACCGAGGCCCAAAGCCTGGCCTGGGAGGCGCACAAGGCGCGCGAACGGGCGGCAAGGGAGGCCGGGAACGGCGATGGCGGCGGCGAACGCCCGGTGAGCCTGCTGGACGGCGTCGCCCTGGCGCTGCCCGCGCTCATGCGCGCCAAGAAACTCCAGGCCCGGGCGGCGCGCGGCGGCTTCGACTGGCCGGACGCCGCCATGGTCATCGACAAGATCGCGGAAGAGATCGGCGAAATCGAGGATGAGATCGCCGCCGGCGGTTCGGACCAAGCCCTGCGCGAGGAGATCGGCGATCTCCTGTTCGCCTGCGTCAACCTCGCCCGCAAGCTCGGGATCGAGCCGGAGACGGCGCTCGGCGCCGCCAACGCCAAGTTCACCCGGCGCTTCCACCGCGTCGAGGCGTTGCTCGCCGCGCAGGGCAAGACACCGGGCGACTCGACGCTCCAGGAAATGGACGCCCTCTGGGACCGGGTCAAGGAAGAGGAAAAGGAAAAGGGCTGAGGCCCCCTTCCCTTTGGACCGTACCTACCATCATGATGGTAAGGATGCCGTCCTCCGCCCCCGCCTGGCAGTTTGAAGACTATAGGCTTTTCGGTATATTGACCCCTGGGTGCATCCGCCGGCGACGACTTAAGGCCTGAGAATACGTCGCTAATGGCGATTTTTTTCTCGACATTTTCGTCGCTATATGCGACACTCCCTTCATGTTCAAGATCACCTACAGCCGCCAAGCCATCAAGGGCATGATGCGGTTGCAGCCCGCGAAACGCCAAGCGGTCATACCGGGCATCAACGCCATCGCCGCCGCGCCGCCGAGCGCCAGGCATCCGAACGTCGCCGGGCTGTCCGCGTCGCGGGCCTACAGGTTGCGGGTCGGCGATTGGCGGGTGATCTATGAAGTGGACAGGAAAACGAGGACCATGCACGTTGTTGTCATCGCACCGAGAGGAAGGGCGTACCGATGAAAAACCGTGTTCAGACCATCGATCGTGATGGCAAGCCCGAATATGCCGTGATCCCCTGGGCCGACTATCTGCGCCTAACGGCAGGTGAGGACGAGATGAGCGACGAGGTGCTCTATGCCCGTGCCAAGTACACCGACGAAGACCTCGCGGCGATCCCGAGCGAGATCGCCGAACGGATTTTCGCCGGCGAGTCCCCCATCCGCGTCTTGCGCGAATGGCGCCGCCTCAAGGTCAAGGAACTCGCCAACAGGGCCGGGATTTCACCCTCCTATCTCTCCGAGATCGAACACGGCAAGCGCGCCGGCGTCCCCACCTTGATCGCCATCGCCAGGGAACTCGCCGTCGGCATCGATTTGATCGTGACAGACGGCGGCGAGAGAGCCGGATAACAGCGTCACGGGACCCCGGGCGCCGGCGATGATGCGCCCCGGTGGCTTGATCCCCTGCGGCCCTCCGTACAACTTCGGCCTGCCCTCCTGTACGACTTCTTCGGGAGGCGGGGAGCCGGGCCTGCCCTTCGCACGGACGCCTATTGGCGGCGAACGGCGCTCACATCGAAAGAGACCGCCCCTTCACTTCTCCATCAACAGGTGGATGAGGCTCGAGGTGTCGAAGCGCTCGCCGCCGCGTTGCTGGACCTGGGCGTAGAACTGATCGATGAGCGCCGTCACCGGGAGGCGCGCCTTGTTGTCGTGCGCTTCCTCCAGGCAGATGCCGAGATCCTTGCGCATCCAGTTGACGGCGAAGCCGAAGTCGAACTTGCCCTCGATCATGGTGTAGCCGCGGTTCTCCATCTGCCACGACTGGGCCGCGCCCTTGGAGATGACGTCGATGACCTGGCGCGCGTCCAA
>Ga0209980_10001312_pt1 | contig 13750 bp, 15 predicted proteins | sample CR02metaG_FD_183611 | JGI IMG/M metagenome (GOLD analysis project Ga0209980, IMG submission 183611) | Deep subsurface microbial communities from Mariana Trench to uncover new lineages of life (NeLLi) - CR02 metaG (SPAdes) (version 2) | ecosystem: Environmental > Aquatic > Marine > Ocean trench... | reverse complement strand
TAAGTTACACTGTATATAACATATTTGTTTACGACGGGCCGATTTTGAAAAATCCAATTGATCACGAATTAGGCGAGATTGTACTAAGGGACAAACGTTTTTATTATTGCGATATACTGCCAGTTTGATTTATGTTTCGATAATAATTTTGTGAGAATGTGTTTTAAGCTTTTTTAGGGATTTCTGATCTAATAACGACTCAGGCATATTTCTAAGAACAAGAGTGGAGTTAAACATTCTTGCAGTTTCCAATATTGATTCTATTTCCTCTTCATGCTCAGTCGCGTCTATTGAAACGCTGAATCCAATCTGCATTAGCTCAATTACTTTTGAAGATGTTAGATTATCTGACATGTTGCATTACTCCAATTTCGCGAGATATTTATGAATAAATATTCAGAGAAAATAAACACTTTCAACTTTATATCCGGAATACTAGATAAGATCTTTGACCTTTTTCAGACAATTGATTATGTCTTGGACGAGGATCTGATTACCGTAAAAGAATCAGAGGAACTTTTAAGTCAGTTAAAAGACCTAGACATTTCAGGCAGTCTTTTCTGCTCTTATACCGGATTTATTGTGCTGGGTCACAAATCTGAATGAATCGTTATTAATTTGAAAATGCTATTTGATTGTCTACTATAGTAGAAATAGTTGGCAGTAATCATAGAAGATTTCCGGAGGTCCGTCATTGCAAAATGATCTATTGAAAGAAACTATAGAGGTTACTAACTCTGACCTAGTTATACCAACCCACGCAAACCATTATGGCACCATTTTCGGGGGTAGGGTGCTTGAGCTCATGGATTTAACAGGTGCGATGGCAGCCATGAGATTTGCCAATGAGGATGTTGTTACCGCTTCTATGGATGCAGTTGACTTCAGAAAACCAATTAAAGTGGGTGATATGGTTGAGCTTAAGGCAAAGGTAATACATACTGCCAGGACGTCGATGGTTGTTAAGGTAGATCTTTATAGAGTGGGAAAGTTTAGCAGTCAAATGGATTTTAGCTGCCGGGGGTATTTAGTATTTGTAGCTATTACATCTGATGGTGAGCCTAGAGAAGTCCCAACACTCAAAGTACTTACAGATGAGGATAAGAAAAACTGGGGTATTGGAGAAAAAATTAAACAGAGAGCTAAAGAACGGCGAGTCAGGGATTCTGAAGAATACTAATCTCCCCTATTCAGGCATTTGTGATTCCATTTCTGTACAACTTACTTCTGCGTTCTCAAGATTGTTAGCTGTGCCTGCTGCGCGCTGGCAGCTATAAGTTCTTCCCTGGCAAAGAGCCGTCCATGTGGCACTTCCGTCTTCGTCGTTGATCTTATGCTCAATTACCTCTATATGGTCTGCGTTGCAGGAGGTTATCTGGCTGACCGATTGTTGTTGTAGAGTTTGGATTACTAGTGGGTTCCCACATGCAAATAATCCAAAAGCCGCTATTGCTATTACCAGTCGTTTCATAATTCACCGCCTTTGTATTAACTTTATTTTTTCGAGAACAATTCTCTTTGCTAACTAGAATAATCATAATAAGCTAGAATACTAATATTTTCAATCTCTAGGAAGTGATATTGATATGAAAGCAATTGTGCTGAGTAAAACAGGTGGGCCTGAAGTATTAGTCCCAATAGATGTTAAAGAGCTTGAGCCGGGGAGGGGTGAAGTTCTTGTAAAGATTAATTATGCGGGCATAAACTATGCTGAGATTCTTTCTCGTAAGGGGTTATACGGATGGGCACTACAACGCCCCTATATATTAGGCATGGAGGCTTCTGGCATAATTGACGAGCTTGGGTCAGGAGTAGGTAATCTCAAAATCGGACAAAAGGTGATGGTCGGGACCAAATGCGGGACTTATGCAGAGAAAATTGTAGTTCCTGAGGAGAGAGCTGTTCCTGCGTTAGAAAATTTCAGTATGGAGGAGAATGCTTCATTTCTGGTTAATTACATGACTGCCTGGGTTTCACTTATTAAAATGGCGAAAATTAGTCCCGGCGATAAAGTCCTTGTTACCGCCGCCGGTGGAGGTGTGGGCACTGCCGCAGTGCAGCTCGCCTCTCACTTGGGATGCAGCGTATATGGTATGGCTGGAAGTGAGGAAAAAATTGAATTGATAAAATCTTTAGGTGCTTTGGACGGATATAACTATCGTGATCCTAATTGTTTTCAAGACTTTTTAGAAAATACGGGTGGAGTGGATGTTGTAATAGAAATGGTAGGAGGGGAAGTATTTAAAAAGAGTCTGGATGTATTAAATCCCTTTGGGAGGTTAGTAGTGGCCGGATTTGCAAGCCTTGATTTAAAAAGATGGAACCCTCTTTCTTGGATTAAAACATGGAGAGACATACCCAGAGTTAATATTGGCAAACTGGCCCAAAAGTCGGCTGCAGTTATGTCCTCTCATTTAGGTTATTTACTAGAGGAGGAACCTGAGCAGATGGAAAATATTTTAAGTGATTTAATGGATTTTGTTAAAAAGCATGACATTAGACCTGTAATTGGGAAAGTATTCCCATTTGACGACGCGCCTCAAGCTCATAGGTATATTGAAAGTCGTCAAAGTTTTGGGAAGGTTCTTTTAAAGATCGGGAGCTAATTCTCGTAGACTGGATTTCAATTTAAAGATTGTTAAATGTGTTTAGGCCATTTCCTGTTTGCCGGAGACTAGTCTGTTCAGTATTTCTTTCTGTATTTCTTCTATTTTCCCTTTTGCTTTGTTAATTTCTTCAATTGGTTTTCCCCTTTGTTTGCATTCCTCTATCAGATCATTTACGTTTGACGTAATCTGTTTTAATTTCGTCTGGGCTTCAATATTAGCCTTGATGTGCATGTCTTCGTTTTCCCATTCCCGTTTGCTATAACCGTCAAGCTCCTTTGCCTGGATTACAAGCTCCCTGAGCCTATCCATGTATCCGTGAAGTGCTTGATGAATAACTGATTGAATTTCCGCTTTTTCTCCGGGATCTCTCCATAAAACGTTTTCCAAAAACCGTATGTCTTCCTCTGAAACTTCTCCTCTCCCGTCCAGATAAGCTTTAGCTTTAAGTAGGGAGATACTTTGTTTGTATCTTCTGTCCGATGGGGTTATACCTTTTTTCTTAAGCTCCTTTCTTATGCGTCCTATGAGCTTTAATATATTGGAAGGAACAACTGTTTTCCCGGCTTGAGATTTACAGTAATCGAGCTCCTCAGGAGTAATAACGGTCTCTTTTGAATCCGTACTATCTCCCTGGAGCAGTTTTAGGAATCTAAAATCCTCTTTTATATAGTCCACTACATATCTAAGTAAGAACCTGTCATAAAGAGCATCGAGCTCGTCTTCTTCCGAAGGGAGTTCGTTGCTGGCTCCGAAAAGAGAAATCAGCGGAATCTCTGTCACTTCAGTCCCGTTATAGTAAATTCTCTCATTCATAACCGTAAGAAGGGTATTTAGTATAGAGGAGCTTGCCTTAAAAACCTCATCCAGAAACACAATGTGAGCTTCCGGCAACTTTCTGCTTGTAACTCTGCGGTATTCGTCGTTTTCAAGCCCTTTAAGACTAACAGCTCCGAAAAGCTCTTCAGGAGCAGTGAACTTGGTAAGGAGCCACTGAAAGTATTGAGTACCTTTAATTTTATTACAAACTTCACTTACAAGCTGTGATTTTGCGGTACCCGGAGGGCCTATAAGTAGCATATGATTATTGGTGAGGAGCGCGGTGAAGGTCCCGTCTATCACATCATCCCTTTCATAGTACTCAGCTTTGAGTTCGCCTCTGATCTGTAATAGTTTTTCTAAAGCTCTTTCCATGAAATTATATTTACCTTGTCTTGATTGTTTTCTCTAGTTTTTCTAAGAACAGCTTCGATTATTCTTTTTGTAGGATTTGATTCCCCCAAACTCCCAACGGATTTAACCGAGAAGACATCGCTGTAACCGGAGTTAAGCGTTACGCCGACCAATCCGGCGCTTATTTCAGATGTTGAATCCACTTCAGTCGCTATTTCTCTTGCTTTTTTTTGATCAATAACCGGCTGATCCTCTCTGGCATCAATTATCTCATCAGCTATTTGCTCAGCTATAGCGTCAGACACTTCATTTGCTTCTGAATTCCCTTGCCCTTCGATGGCAGGAAAAGCTGAAGCTTTAATTGCCGCCATAATTACTACTTTAGGTGCAGTGCTGAAATTTATCTTTTTATCTCGAGGGTAAACTGTAACATAGTCCTTTATTTTGTTATAAAACTCTTCGTCCATTCCGTCAATTAAACGTATTTCCTGAGTACTGTCAAGGGTGCCGTCTTTAATGGTGTAAGGGTTTTCCAAATTTGAATAAAATCCTGTATTAGCTCCGCTGGAATCCTGATCGTTCTGAGAACCTTTTAAAGGTTTATCAATCCAGTTTACTAAACTTGAAATAAATCGCTCAGATTTGGAGCTGTCTACTTCAACAAATCTGAACAGTTCCCTTAACTCTGTTAGCACCTGTTGGTCGACTCTGTTCGATGAAGAAGCTACTAGAGCATTTAGGTTTACTTTTGATCTCTCATCTATCACAGTTACTGATACGCTACCGTCCCCGATCGGGAAATAGGGCACGTTAATTACCCAAAATCCTTTTGAGTTTTCACTTTTAGAAGCCAGAGTTGACGCTATTTCGTCTAAGTCTTCGAGCGGTTGTGCTTTAAGTGTACCTGCAGCAACATGAACGCCTGATTTAGCAATATAACGGGCCTTAATCTCATCTATCGTATTACTTGATATTTCCCTATCAATATGAGTAAAGTATATGAGGTCAGCAACTAGTATAGTAAGTATGGATACAATAATTATTACAATTACTAAGACAATTCCATTTTCCGAGTTATTTTTTTTTAATTTTTGTGTTTCTTTAGAGTTTCTCATCTGTTGAACCCACTTTTAATTCTATCAGTCAACCACCGGTATTATAATTAAAGAGTTAAATTCGATATCCTCTCCTCTCGGACTTCTAATAGTTAAATTTACATTAACCGCAGTTGGCAGTGAAGATGTTTCATTAGAATTCCATTCAAATTCCAATTCTTGATTATCATTTCCAATTGATGTGTTGCCTAGATATGAAACTTTAAATGCGACTATCCGCTCTGAGATAGGATACTGAGCCCCACCTCCATCAGTTCCAATAGTGGGGTTATCCCTTCTTATAAGTACGAATAGGTCAGGAGTATCTTCGGCAGGTTCGAGAAAATAACTAATCTCCGTTTGATCTGATTCCCTGGCGCCCTTGGCGGGTCTTCGTGATAGAGATGTAAAGGTAAGAGAGCTGTTATTACCGTCTTCACTGCCTATGAAAAAGGGGTACTTTAGATTCGAAGAATCTGAATTAACTATTCCTCTTGGAAATGCTGTGACTAGATCCTTAGTCATTTTAGAGAAAATAACTCTGGTTTCATGATAAAGTTCAAGCTCTTCTTCTACTTTTTCCTTTGCCTTTAAAATCTGGAAAAAAGAAGCATACAATACAGTCAGCACAATCGATGCGATAAATACTGCTAAGAGTACCTCAATGAGGGTAAACCCTTTATTTGTAGTCTGAGATTGCTGTTGCAATGGTAAGTACCTTGTTCCCTTCATCCCATGCTACATCCAAAATTACTATTCTTATTTCTGTGCCCAGCTGCTCGATATCGTATGGCAGCACCCTTAAGTACCAATAAAACCCGGGATATTCTTCAAATGCTCCCTGTTGCTCACCTATTTGGGGATAGCCTTCAAGCTCAATCTCACCAATCTTCTGCTGGGCGAGGGCGGAGGCAATTGTTTGGTTCTTTGATTGAGAGGCTAGAACCAAATTCCTGTTTACAGAGCCTAAAAGAATTGCGAGGGAAGCCCCCATTATGGCAACTGCAATTAGAACTTCAAGAAGTGTAAAACCTCTTTGTGCAGACCTTGAGGACTGCCTATCCATATAGAAATTGCCAATTCTATAGTCTCTACTATCTCTTAAGAAGTTCGACATATTCATCGTATACCTTTGTTCCGCCTGTATAGGGCTTAGTAGCTAGCGTATAATATCTCTCACTCTCCGTGTAAAGGTGGATAACTGCGGGCTCAACAAACCCTGTGGGTAAAAAGAGTATAAAGGCCTTTTCATCCTCAAGTGGATTTCTCCCCAGACTACGCTCTGTTATAACATCCTTGAAGTACACACCAGTGGGCAGCTTCCGTCTTTTGTGAACAGAATCCCCTGAAGCTCTGTATTCGTTTCCCTGAAGGGTTTCAATCCAGTACTCTCCGTTTTCTAAATCAAATGCCAGCCGGTAGATATTTTTCTTAAAAGCGGCTTCATTATATAAATATTTTATCGTTGCGCTCAGATTTCGAGATGCGCTCTTTAGATTTACTTCTGTTAAATCCTGAAACTTGGGCACCGCCACAAAAAAGAATGCCCCGATTATAAGCATTACAACTAAAATCTCTAACAGTGTAAACCCGTCTTTTCTTTTCATTACCTGATATTTCGGCTAGAAATATCGTCCTCCGTTTGAGGTACTCCGTCCTGACCCGGGGAAATTATCTCATAAGTCGTGCCACCCGTCTGATCTGGGCCTATATAGATCAACTCACTGCCCCATTGATCAAGAGGAATTTGGTCCCCATCAAGGTATCCGCTTGAATCATAACGTCTTGGCTCCCTTCCCGTAGTTGGCATTACGATTAAAGCGTCTAAGCCCTGTTGTGTGTCGGGATAAAAACCGTTATCCACTTTAAATAACTTAAGAGCTGATTCAAGCTGGACAATCTGGATTTTTGTATTTTCTATTTTAGATTTGTCCAGCTGGCCAATTACATTGGTACCTACTACATAAGCTAATCCTGCTATGATTAGCAGTACAACCATTATTTCAATTAATGTGAAGCCACCTTGGGCTCTCATATCTATTACCTCCTGTTAACCTAGTGTTGATGTCAAATTAAATATCGGGAGAAGTACCGCAAAAACGATAAATGCCATCACAGCACCTATTATTACAATCATAACAGGTTCAAGAAGGGATGTCAGAGTTGAAACCATAGTTTCGACTTGTTGATCATAAATATCCGCAACTTTAGAAAGCATAGCTTCCATTTCGCCAGTCTGCTCACCTACAGCTATCATACGTGTGACAAGCGGAGGGAATACGCCGCTATCTTTAAGTGGCTGAGCGAGGCTCGCGCCTTCTCTTACATTATCTCTTACTTCCTCTAGGGTTTTTCCATAAACTTTGTTACCCATAACGGCCTCGCCTATTTCAAGTGCATCTAAAAGCGGAATGCCGCTTGATAGGAGAGTTGCCAATGTACGGGTAAATCTCGATATTACCACCATGGAAATGAGTTTGCCGAATACCGGCACTTTTAATATTAAGCGGTCAAAAAACATTTTACCCCTCTCTGTCCTATTAAAGCGGATTGCTGCGAAGAAGAGAATTATTACGAATAATAGAATTAATAGTATGTAGTTATTAAAAAAGTCACTTATTTTAATTAGAATAACTGTCATTAAGGGAAGTGAGCTTTGACTCTCTTCAAATATTTTAGCAATTCGCGGAATTACAAAAGTCATGGTGAAAAATAGAACCCCCCCTCCAATGAAGAACATAAACAAGGGATAGATTAGAGCTCCTTTAACTCGGGAAGTAAGAGCAGCCTGTGACTCAAGAAAGTCTGCCAGTCTGAGAAGCACAATGTCGAGAGACCCGCTTGCTTCGCCAGCTTTAACGATATTAATATAAAGATCAGAGAATATATTCTTATGTTCGCTTAGTGCGTTTGCCAGTGAGCTACCTTCGCTCACTCTTTCTTTGACTTGAGCAAGCACTTGACCCAGTCTGGCATCCTCCGTTTGTTCTGAAAGTGCAGTCAAGGAAGCTTCAAGCGGAAGCCCGGCGGAGATAAGAGTAGAAAACTGTCTGGTAGTTACTGCAAGTTCAGATATCTTTATTCCTTTAAAAGGATTAAAGCTCCTTGATCTGCCTTCTTTAGCCTCATGAAGGGCTGAAAGGAAAACTCCCTGACGTTTTAGCTTTTCGGTGGCTCCTTTGGGTGAATCGGCATCTATAACCCCCTGAACCGCCTTCCCGCTTTCATCTATGGCTTTGTACTTATATACCGGCATATTTAATAATAATTATACGTTGGATAGTTAAAATTGTAAGAACGTGCTTTAGACTATGAATTATTGTTCTCCTCTTCAGTGATACGCATTACCTCATCTACAGAGGTTACACCTCTGATTATGTGATCGGCCCCGTCCATTCTTAGTGGTGTCATTCCGTGCTCAATTGCTTTTTTCTTTATCTGTCCCGAATCAACATGGCTCAAGGTCAGATTTCTAATATCATCGTCTACAAGAAGCATCTCAAAGATTGCTGATCTGCCGCTATATCCCATATCAAAACATCTATCACAGCCTTTTGCGCGGTAAAGCATCCCGTCCTTAAGCTGCTCTCTTTTGATCCCGACTTTTTTAAGTTCATCGTCCGAAGGTTTATAAGACTCTTTACAGGAACCGCAGAGAAGACGAAGTAGCCTTTGCGCGATCACGGCCATAAGAGAGGATGCTACAAGAAACGGTTCGATTTTCATATCTATGAGTCTTGTGATAGCGCTTGCTGAGTCGTTCGTGTGCAGTGTGGAGAAGACAAGATGCCCGGTCAGTGACGCATGAATTGCGATGTCCGCGGTTTCCCTATCTCTGATTTCACCCACAAGTATTACATCCGGGTCCTGACGAAGAATTGATCTAAGCCCGTTGGCAAATGAGAGATTAACTTTAGAGTTGACCTGAATTTGGTTTATCCCCTGGATTTGATACTCCACAGGATCTTCGACTGTAATAATCTTTTTGTCAGGCGAGTTTATTCTTTCAAGGGCTGCATAAAGAGTTGTTGTTTTTCCGCTTCCAGTTGGTCCTGTAACGAGGATAATACCATGAGGGCGGCGTATTAATGACTCTACGATTTTAAGCTTTTCACCTTTAAGCCCAAGATCCTCTAAACTAAGTAAAACGGTGGATCGGTCTAATAGCCTCATTACCACACTCTCCCCCCAGGTTGTAGGAACAGTTGATATACGGACATCTACATCTCTGCCCGCTACTTTTACCCTTATCCTGCCGTCTTGGGGTTTTCTCTTCTCCGCAATATCAAGCTCAGCCATGATTTTTACTCTTGATATCACAGAAGCCTGAAGTTTTTTGGGCACAGAAGTTATTTCATGCAGTATCCCATCTTTTCTAAACCTTACTAACACTTCTTTTTCGAAACACTCGAGATGGATATCGCTCGCTTTTTCTTTTACAGCCTGAAAGAGTAGAGAATTTACAAATCTGATAATTGGGGCCTCATCATCGGCATCCAAGAGGTCCTTGGGTTCATGAATATCGTATTCTGTAATCCCCTCAGTATCGTCTTCAATTCCTTCCCCTATTTCCTTGTCGCGCTCATAGACACGGTTAATGATATTAAGAACGACGTGATCTAAGGCTAATACAGGTTCGATCTCGCATCCGATAAGCGATTTAATTTCGTCTAGAGCGTATAAGTCGAGCGGCGGGGCAAATACTATTACTATACTGTCTTCTTTCCTTTTAAATGGAATGACCCGGTATTTTTTTGCAAAGCTGATAGGAAGTATTTTTACGAGCTCAGGATCAATATCTTTCTCAGATATTGTAAGTATATAGGGGAATTCGTAGAATTGTGAGAGGATCTCAAGTACTTCCTCTTCCTCTAATACATGAGATTTTAAAAGAGCCTCTTCTAAACTATCCTCATTCTTAGACAAAAATTCGTCTATCTCTAGAAGCGCTTCTGGTTTTCTTTCACTAATTATTTCTTGAATGCTTTTCATCGTGATCGGTTAATATTAGTTAGGTTCTTCCCTGTTAAATCCCCTTTCCTGCAGCAGCATGTTTCGTCTTTGTCTCTCTTCAAGTATGCGCTGCATATCAACCTCATTCTCAATTATTCTCGGTGTAATAAGAATTAAAAGATTTATTTTCTGGCTTTGTCTCTGCTTAAATTTAAATAGGTTTCCAAGAATAGGTATACTGCCAAGTATAGGTACTCTGTTTGTCAGCACACTTTCTCTATCCTGAACGAGGCCGCCTATTACAATTGTTTGACCGTTCTTTACAACTACCGATGAATCGGCAGTTCTAGTAGTTGTGGCAATACCGAACTCCGCTGTATTAAGTCCCGCCACCGGGGTATCTCTTAATGCTGATACTTCCGTAAGTATATTCAAATTTAAATAATCACCTTCGCTAATTTGTGGAGTTATTGTAAGTCTAATACCGACAGGCTCTCTCTCAATCGTTTGAACTGTTACTCCACCGTCTCCGATCGTGCTACCGGTTGGAAACGGAATAACGTCTGCCACAATAATCTCAGCAGGTTCATTATCTGTGGTAATAATACTTGGTGTGGAGAGAACAGTAACATCTGTAATTGACGTGAGTGCTTGAAATAGAGCCGTAAATGAAGGGATTGGAGGTATTGGACCAGAGCCGTCTACATCAACTTCTTCTCCAACAACCCCCAAGAATAGGCCTGATAGGCTTCCTATTAGGCTTGCAGCAACGTCAGGGTTCGCCGCAACTCCTAGAAGGCTTGGAACTCCTGGAAGAATAGTCCCGCCGAAGCCAAGAATGCTGTCATTTACAGTAAATCCAATGCTCAAGTTTGTCCCAAATGCTCTGAGTTTTTCTAAGCTAACTTCTAGAATAGCGGCTTCTACAAAAACTTGCTTTCTCCGAATATCAAGCTCATCAATTACATCCTTAATTTCTTCATAATCTTTTCTAGATCCTATTATAATTACTGAGTTGGTAGCCGGGTCCGCAGTGACTCTGACATTATCGGTTGAGGCAACGATTGAAGCGGTTCGACCAATTCCTTGTCTTGAGATAGTCTGCCTTGTCTGTCCTTGTCCGAAAGTGGACCCCCCCCCGCCAGTTCCGAACCCTGAGCCAATGCCTGAAGTTCTCTGAACTCGCTGCGCAGTACCAAATCCACCACCACCACCACCTCCACCTCCACCGAATAGAGCTGATAAAACTCCTACTATTTGCTCAGCATCAGCATTTAATACTCGAATTACATATATTCCTTCTTGGGGCTCATCCGTTTTTACATCGAGTATTTCGATTACGGCTTTAATTTTGTCCATATCGCTAGGGTATGCAATTATTATTAAAGAGTTAGTTCTTTCGTCTGTGATTACTTTAAAGCTTACAGGTGAGGATTCCTGAGTTGACTGAGATGTTATAACAGGGGTGGTTTGTTGTGTTCGCGAACGTCTGCTTTGGCTGCTAGTACGCCCTCGTTGTTGGGCAACAGTTGCGCTTCTTTGTGAAGCAGCAGTACTCCGGGATCCTGAGGAGCTACTAATACCTCCGAATATCTCTAAAAGTTTGGAAGCTACTTCACCTGCATCAGCATTTTGTATCTTTATAAATTCAATCTCTGTTTCAACATCAAAGTTCTCAATAATTTTTAGTATTCTATTAAGATTATCTACCCTTTCAATTATGATCAGCGTATTTGTCGCTGGATAAACTACTATATCTCCCTCACGGGAGATAAGAGGTTTAAGTGTATTTGCTACATCATTTGCTTTAACATTTTGGAGTTCAATGAGTCTTGTAATAAATCTGTCGGATGACTCTGCAGGATCAGTTCCCAATACTGTTGGGATGTCTTGGAATTTAATGTCTCTTTTTGGAACAATAATGTTTGTTCCATTCTTTTTAACCACAGAGAAACCGTTTAGACTCAGAATTGTTTCAAAGAGCCTCATAGCGTTTTCTTTTTTAAATCCACCCGGGGCAACAACTGTAACCCTTTTCCCTTTAACTGATTCATCCAGAATGAAACTTTCTCCGGTGATCTCACTTATTGTCTGAATCAGATCCCGAATATCCATTTCTGATTGTAGGTTAACTATTTCCCCATCTGTGATTAAAACTTTTGTCTCTTCTTTTCTATCTTTATTATCTTCGGTTTTTTGTTGTCGTTTTATAGCTGGCTGATTTTCTCCCGTCGTTTTCCTTTTTATAAATTCTTCTCTCTCCTTAATCATCTGCTGACGTCTTTTTTCGCGTTCCTGTTGTTTTTCAATCCTTTCCTTTTGTTCCGGGTTACTTTGCGCTTGGGCATTATCGGCGGGAACGCCTAGGTCGGGAGCTGCTTCAGGATATGTTTGAGCAATGGTTTTGGTGTCGTTTAAATCGTCAAACGAATCATCTTCGTTATTGTTTGGTACTTGATAATTATCATTAATGACACTAACTGCGATGTCTATATAATCCCCAGCTACTATTTCGTCTTCTCTAAGGCCATTTAATTCTTTTATGTCGGTTACGGATACACCAAACTTATTTCCTATAGTAGAGAGAGTATCTCCTTTTTCTATCCGATAACTTATATCCTCATCTGATATAGTACTACTCGGGGTTTCTTCATGTAGCTCCATTGTCTGTGCGGAATTTTCTTGAATAGTTATCTTTCCGCTGTCGGTATTTACATAAACGTATAGCGTTAAGAGAAAACCAAGTATAAGAATATTGATGAGCAATCCTTTCATCGTGTAAACCTCTCTATATTAAGTACAGTATCCATATTCGATAAACAATTAAGGTCTTATCTCACACTACTTACAAAGTCAAGATAAACTTGAAACACATAAGCTAAAACTTTTCTCATTTAACAGTATATTCATAAGTATATTTTTGTCCGGCCCTCGTAAGGTCTATAGTAAAAGAGTTTTGATATCTAAGCTCTTCAAAGATACTCAGCGCTTTTTCAAGATTATTTAGTTCTACGTTATTTATTCTGTGTAAAGTATCGCCATTTTTAATTCCGATTTTCCAAAATATGCTATTTGATCTAATACCAAAAAATCTAAGACCATCGTCTTGAGGGATTACTCTGGCTTGTTGGATAATTTTCGACGGGTCGCTTAGAAGATTTTCGAGCAAATCGCGGCTAACCTCATACTTGTTTTCTCCGATCTTGTTTATTTTTTCGGATTTTTTGCTTCCTGGTCTTCTATTAGTATCAGAGGCCGCCGGAGACTTTTTAAAACGTAGTCTTTTATTATTGCCTCCTGCAGATGCAACGTCGCCAAGGTTCTTGCATTTAATGGTCTCAGGACCTTTTCCTTCGCGTTGAATTACAGCTTTACAATGCTCTACATTTAACAACTTCACAGTTTCGGAATCAATTATATCAATACTTTCCCCACCGCGGTAGCCATTTATTTTACTATTATCATCGTTTTTAATTATGGCTACAGATTTAGCATCTGGATTAATAATTGTTCCAAGCAGAATAAGATTAAGATTAGATTCCGGTAATGTGTCCGGGTTAGCCTCGAGATTTTCAGACGAATCGGTCTCAGAAACGCCGAAGATATTTCTTTTAAGTATTATTTGATAGCTTGATATAGGTATAATCTTGTTAGATCTCCTGGTTTCATTATTTTCAGACGGAAATTTTTTTTGTGATGCTACAGCATTTTGTGAAGTTACTTTGCTCTGAATTTTTCCATTAACACTTAGGGCAAGTAAATATGCAAGCACAGCTAGCAATATAAGATTTACAACCCATACATACCTTTTTAAAATTGTGGCGAACATTTAAGTAGAATAGTTAGTTTTACCTTAAAAAATAAAGTGAAACACTTTATTTGTCAAGAACAAATCCTATTAGCTGAAAAATCTAATGAAAAATG
>Ga0209980_10001311_pt1 | contig 13751 bp, 16 predicted proteins | sample CR02metaG_FD_183611 | JGI IMG/M metagenome (GOLD analysis project Ga0209980, IMG submission 183611) | Deep subsurface microbial communities from Mariana Trench to uncover new lineages of life (NeLLi) - CR02 metaG (SPAdes) (version 2) | ecosystem: Environmental > Aquatic > Marine > Ocean trench... | reverse complement strand
CTGGATGAAGCCGAAGCCCTTGGTGGCGTTGAACCATTTCACGGTGCCAGTGGCCATGTCCGTGTCTCCTTCAGTGGGTGCCGCGCGCGGGATGCCGCGGCTGTAGCTTCTCGGTCAGTTCAGAAAGACCGGCAGCCTCGAGAGACGGACAGTGATTTCCATTGGTGATCGATAGCGCGCTGCATATCGGACTTTTTGGCGCGAATCGCAAGCCCTGATCGACATTCGAACGAACTGGACCGGGGCTTTTCGCTGCGCTACACAACATCTATGAGTACGATCCTGCCGGACGACGACATGCAGGGGGTGGTGACCGAGCCCCTGGCCCGCGCGCTGGGGGATCGCTACCTCACCTATGCCCTCTCGACCATCATGCACCGGGCCCTGCCCGATGCCCGCGACGGGCTGAAGCCGGTCCACCGCCGCCTGCTCTGGGCGATGCGCCAGCTGAAGCTCGACCCCTCGCAGGGCTACAAGAAATCCGCCCGCGTCGTCGGCGACGTGATCGGCAAGTATCACCCCCACGGCGACCAGGCGGTCTATGACGCGCTGGTGCGCGCGGCGCAGGACTTCTCGTTGCGCTATCCGCTGATCGACGGCCAGGGGAATTTCGGCAACATCGACGGCGACGGCGCTGCCGCCTACCGCTACACCGAGGCCCGCCTCACTGAAGTCGCCGCCGCCATGCTGGAGGGGATGGACGAGGACGCGGTCGATCTCAGGCCCACCTTCAACGGCGAGGACGAGGAGCCCGGGGTCCTGCCCGCCGCCTTCCCCAACCTGCTCGCCAACGGTTCCACCGGCATCGCGGTCGGCATGGCGACCTCGATCCCGCCCCACAACGCCGGCGAGCTGGCCGAGGCGCTGCTGCACCTGATCCGCCACCCCAACGCCCGGGTCGACACCCTGATCGACATGATCCCGGGGCCGGATTTCCCCACCGGCGGCGTGCTGGTGGAGCCGCGCGAGAGCATGCTGGAGGCCTACCGCAGCGGGCGCGGCGGGTTCCGGCTGCGCGCCGCCTGGGCGGTCGAGGAACTCGGCCGCGGCACCTGGCAGATCGTCGTCACCGAGATCCCCTACCAGGTGCAGAAATCGAAGCTGGTCGAGCGCATCGCCGAGCTGATCAACGCGCGCCGGATCCCGATCCTGGGCGATGTCCGCGACGAGAGCGCCGAGGATGTCCGCCTGGTGCTGGAGCCCAAGGCCCGCACCGTCGACCCCGCCCTGCTGATGGAGACCCTGTTCAGGCATTCGGACCTGGAGGTCCGTATCCCCCTCAACATGAACGTCCTGATCGACGGGCGCACCCCGAAGGTGTGCTCGCTGGCCGAGGTTCTGCTCGCCTACCTCGCTCACCGCCGCGAGGTGCTGCTGCGCCGTTCGCGCCACCGGCTGGCGAAAATCGGCCACCGGCTGGAGGTGCTGGCGGGCTACATCATTGCGTTCCTCAACCTCGACCGGGTGATCGAGATCATCCGCACGCAAGACGAGCCCAAGCCGGTGATGATGGCCGAGTTCAGGCTTACCGACGTGCAGGCCGAGGCGATCCTCAACATGCGCCTGCGCAGCCTGCGCCGCCTGGAAGAGATGGCGCTTCGCCACGAACGCGACGGGCTGATGGTCGAGCGCGCCGAGCTCGAAGACCTGGTCTCGGACGAGACCCTGCAATGGGGCCGCATCGCCGACCAGATCCGCGCCATGCGGGACAAGTTCGGCGCCCCGCCGGCGCTGCGCCATCTGCGGCTGGCGGAAGATCTTGCCGCCGCCCGGCTCGATCACGAGCCCTATCCGCTGGGCGCGCGGCGCACCGGTTTTGCCGACATGCCCGCCATCGAGGAGGTCCCGGCCGAGGCGCTGATCGAGCGCGAGCCGATCACCGTGGTCTGTTCGAGCCAGGGCTGGATCCGCGCCATGAAGGGCCATGTCGCCCTCGACAGCGAGCTGAAATACAAGGACGGCGACAACGGCCGCTTCGTCTTCCACGCCCAGACCACCGACAAGATTCTCGCATTCGCCACCGATGGCCGCTTCTTCACCATCGCCGCCGACCGCCTGCCCGGCGGGCGCGGCATGGGCGAGCCGGTGCGCCTCATCCTGGACCTCGCCAACGACGACGACCTGGTGGCGCTGTTCATCCACCGCCCCGGCGAGCGGCTGTTGGTGGCCTCGTCGGCGGGCGACGGCTTCATCGTCGGGGAGAGCGAGGTCATCGCCCAGACCCGCACCGGGCGGCAGGTGCTGAATCTGCGCGACGGCGTCCGGGCGGCGGTCTGCCAGCCGGTCACCGGCGACCATGTCGCGGTGGTCGGCGAGAACCGCAAGCTGCTGGTCTTCCCGATGGCGGAACTGCCCGAGATGACCCGCGGCAAGGGCGTGCGGTTGCAGAAATACAAGGATGGCGGGCTGGCGGATGCGCTTTGCTTCGCCATCGCCGACGGGCTGACCTGGAAGGATCCCGCCGGACGCACCCGCACCGAGCGGGACCTGGTCGAATGGCAGGGCAAGCGCGCCGGCGCGGGCCGGATGGCGCCGCGCGGCTTCCCGCGCGACAACCGCTTCACCTGAGGGGGGCGATGAGCAGAACCGTCCTGATCACCGGCGGCTCGCGCGGCATCGGGCGGGCAGTGACAACCGAGGAGGTGGCCGAGGCGATCGTCTGGCTGCTGTCCGACGCCGCCCCCTGCGCCACCGGCGCCAGCATCGACATCTCGGGGGGCCGCTGAGATGGAGCCGCGCCGTCTGGTCACCCGCTTCTACGACGAGGTCTGGAACCGCCCCGACCCCTCGGTCATCCCCCAGCTTTTCCACGAGGATTGCGTCTTCCGCGGCTCACTCGGGGCCGAACGACGCGGCCATGAAGGGCTGGCCGACTATGTGCGCGAGGTCACCGGCGTGCTCGGCGGCTACCGTTGCGACATCGAGGCGCTGGTGGTCGAGGGCGAGCAGGCCTTCGCCAGGATGCGGTTTTCCGGCCGCCACACCGGCCTATTCATGGGCTTCGCGCCCACCGGGGCCGAGATCGCCTGGGCCGGGGCGGCGCTGTTCGACACCGACGACGGGCGCATCCGCTCGCTCTGGGTGCTCGGCGACCTCGCCGGGCTGACCGCGCTGCTGGAACGTCAGGCCGGGGGCGCCTGAACCTCCGGCCGACGGAGTTCACGACGCGATCAAACCTGCATGAAGCCGCTGCGAAGCCGGGCCGCCGTTCCTATATGATAGGCGATGGCCCCCGGAGATCGTCCGGGCGCCGCTGCTTTCGGCCCGGAGGATGATCTCATTCCGTCCCGCGTGCACCATGCGCTTCTGCTTCTCACCACGCTCGCCGCCTGTACGACGCTGACGGCCGAGCAGCGCACCGCTGCCTGCCAGGCGACCGATTGGGCAAGCTATGGCGACAATGACGGCCGCCTGGGGGTCGCGACCGCCGAGCGGGAAAAGAAGTTCGCCGATTGTGCCGAGCTCGGCTATCCCGCCGACGTTGCCGCCTACCAGGCCGGACGGGCGGAGGGGCTCAGCACCTATTGCACGGTCAAGAGCGGCTATGAGGTCGGGTACGCGGGCCGGCGCTACCGCAAGGTCTGCCCGCCGGAGCTGGAACTGGGTTTCCTGCAGGGATACGCGCAGGGCGTGGCGGAGCGTCCGGTGGTCGAGGTCTACCCGTCATTCGGCTTCGGCTACGGGTACTACCGCTATTCGTATTTCGGTTACCGGTTCCGGTCCCGCCGGCATCGCCGCCACCACAGACATCACGGCCATCGCCGTCATCATCGCGGCAGCGAGTAATAGGGCTGCCCCCGGCTACTCCGCCGCCTGCGCCACCGCGTCGGCCTCAACGGCCAGGAATTTCTCCGCCTCCAGCGCCGCCATGCAGCCCATGCCGGCCGAGGTCACCGCCTGGCGGTAGACATGGTCGGTCACGTCGCCGGCGGCGAAGACGCCAGGGATCGAGGTCGCGGTCGAGAAGCCCCTGGTAACCACATAGCCGCCCATATGGGTCTCCAACTGGTCGACCACCAGCTCGGAGGCGGGCGTGTGACCGATGGCGATGAAGACACCCGACGCCGCGACCTCGCGGGTCTCGCCGGTCTTCGAATGCCGGAGCCGGATGCCGGTGACGCCGTCGGCGTCCGAGCCCAGGATCTCGTCGACCTGATGGTCCCAGATGATCTCGACCTTGGGGTTGTTGAACAGCCGCTGCTGCAGGATCTTGTCGGCCCGCAGCGCGTCGCGCCGGTGCACCAGGGTCACCTTGGTGGCGAGATTGGTCAGATAGATCGCCTCCTCGACCGCGGTGTTGCCGCCGCCGACCACGATGACTTCACGCCCGCGAAAGAAGAACCCGTCGCAGGTGGCGCAGGCCGAGACGCCGAAGCCCTTGTATTTCTCCTCCGAGGGCAGCCCCAGCCACCTGGCCTGGGCGCCGGTGGCCATGATCACCGCATCCGCGTGCCAGACGGCGCCGCTGTCGCATTCCGCCACGAAGGGGCGGCGCGAGAGGTCCAGCTTGATCACGTGGTCGGCGATCACCTCGGTGCCGACGGCGCCGGCGTGGGCCTCCATCTGCAGCATCAGATCGGGGCCCTGGGTCTCGATGATGCCGGGCCAGTTCTCGACCTCGGTGGTGATGGTGAGCTGCCCGCCCGGCTGGATGCCCTGGATCAGCACCGGCTCCAGCAGCGCCCGCGCGGCATAGACGGCAGCGGTATAGCCGGCCGGGCCGGAGCCGATGATCAGGCAGCGGGTAGTGCGGGTCTCAGGCATGCGGGCGGTCTCCGGGTCGGTCGGTCTGGGGGCTGGTTCGCCCTTAGATAGACCGCGCATGCGCCTGCGCCAAGGGGGCAGTCGGGCGCATTGCACCGTTGAGCGCCCCCGGTGGCCGGGCGGGTCGCCAAACGGCGCTCGGGCGCGATCGATGCGCTACAACAGGCGCGCGTCAACCTCCGCCGCCACCCGGTCGGCCTCGGCCAGCGGCGGGTAGTCCCACGCCTCGATCCTGCCCTCGAACCGCCGCGTGGCGCCGCGCGCCTCCAGTGCCGTGTGAAAGCGGCGGATCTTCGCGCTCATGCGGTTCAGCGGGAAGATATGCACCGGCTTGCCGGTCGAGGCGGCCTCCGAGGTCATGTTGACCGAATCCTGCGTCACCAGCACCGCATCGGCCAGGCCGAGGATGCCCGGATAGGGGTTCTCCCCGGTCCGGTCCCAGACCAGGGCGCGGTCCCCCAGCAGATCGTGCAGACGCGCCACCAGCCCTTCCGGGGTGCGCCGCGAGGGCGTCACCATCAGCCCGTGGCCGTGGTCCGCCAGCCCCTGCAACGCCACCGACAGCCGTCCCGCGGCGCCGCCGCCGAACCGCGCCGCGGCGCTGGGTCCGCCCAGCAGCACCGCAAGCCGGGGTTGGGGCAGGGCGGCGAGCCGGTCGCGCCACGGCTCGGCTGCCAGCGCGACGGTGTCCGGGGTCATCCGTCCGATCGAGCCCACCGTGGCGATCACGTTCGGCCCCGTCACCCGGTCATGTTCCGGCACCGCCACCAGGTCGAAATCGGCCAGCGGCATGCGTGGGTCGAGGATCTGCACCACGTTCACTCCGTGCAGTTTCCGGAGTGCCGCCACCAGCGGCGCGATCCGCCGGCCGGCGCCGATCACCAGGTCCGGCCAGGGTGGCTTGATCCGCCGCACCCGGGCGCTGTAGGCGGTGAACGGCCAGCCCCCCTCGCTGGCGCCGAGCGCATGCCACATCCGCGCCGGCAGCCGCGCGGTCCAGGCCTTCGGCGCCACCCGCCTCAGCGTGATCTTGGCGGGACGGCGGCGCGCAATGGCCTCGGCCAGCCCCAGCGCCTGCGCCTCGTTGCCGGCGCGGCCGTCGGTGATGACCCAGATTTTCAGGGCTCCGGTTTCCATTTCTTGCGCGGCCTCGCAATTTTATTGCGTTCGAGGGGCGGTCAGCCTAAGTATCCGGAAAACCACGCCGCAGGCCAGAGGATTGAGCCCGGGCGGCGGAAACGGAGGAAGAAATCCTATGTCCGGCACCAAGCTCGACCCGATCGACCGCAAGATCCTGGCCGAGCTTCAGGCCGACGGGCGGATGACCAATGTCGAGCTTTCGCGCCGGGTCGGCATCTCGGCGCCGCCCTGCCTGCGCCGGGTGCGCTCGCTGGAGGAGGCCGGGCTGATCGACGGCTACCACGCCCGGGTCAACGCCCGCGAGCTCGGCTACGAGGTGATGGTGTTCGCCTTGGTCAGCCTGAAGAGCCAGGCCGAGCACGACCTGGTCGCCTTCGAGGACCTGGCCCGGAGCTGGCCCCTGGTCCGCGAGTGCCACATGCTGAACGGCGAGATCGATTTTGTGCTGAAATGCATGGCGCCGAACCTGCTGACCTTCCAGACTTTCCTCACCGGCAACCTGACCGCCGCCCCCAACGTCGCCAGCGTCAAGACCTCGCTGGTGATCCGGGCCGCCAAGGACGAGCCGGGGGTGCCGTTCGAGATCAGCGACCATTTGGCGGCGGAGAAGGTGTAGGGTGGGTCGTTTCGACCCACCGTATTTTGGCAACCGGAAAATGGTGGGTCGAAACGACCCACCCTACACCCTATTCGTCAGCCGGTAGCTTGCCATGCGCCCGCAGCCTGTCTTCGACTTCCTTCATGATGTCGGGCACCTGCCGGGGGCTGACGCCGCTGGCCTCGGCCGTGGTGATCAATTCCTGTAGCTCCGTGATCGCCTGCCGCCGCTCCTGATCGCGGCGCACCAGGTCGCGAAAGAACTCGCTGACATTGCCGTACTGGCCGGTATCGATCCGGCTCGCGACATAGTTACTCATCCGGTCGGGCATCGAGATGGTGATCTTGGCCATGGGGATTCCTTGGGTTAGCATGCATCCCGGATCATAACTGATAAGAATAGTTCATACAATAAAGCAAGCGTAGGGCGGGGTTCACCCTGCCATCCTTTCCGTGTTTCCGGGCAAGATTGGCGGGGTGAACCCCGCCCTACCAGACTGCGTTCAGCACGTCCTGAATTGTTATGGTTTCATAAACCATAAATCGTCATTTTTCGAAAATCCGTCAAAATCAAACACTTAACCCCCTGCCCACGCGTGGGCAAATCTTCGGCGGGTTCTCTGAACCCATCATTCCGGCTGCCCCCTCACCCCACCACCATCTCCAGCGGCATCCGGCTCAGCCTCTCCGCGCCCGTCTCCGTCACCAGCGAGGTCCGGCCCAGGGTCATCGCCGTGCCGCTGTCTGAATTCATCAGGATCATGTGCAGGAAGAACACCATGCCCGGTTCCATCACCGTCGCAGCACCCTGGTAGAACATCTGCGCCTCCATCCAGGCGGGCGAGAAGCGCGGGCCCAGCGAATAGCCGCAGGCGTTGAGCCGGTGGGCGCCGAGGCCCGCCTGGTCCAGCACCCTTGCGTGGGCGGCGTAGACATCGGCCATCGGCCGGCCGGGGCGCAGCGCCGCCTCGCAGGCCAGCAGCGCGTCCTCGGCCGCCGCCTGCATCGACACATGCTGCGGGCGCGGCTCGCCGATGATGATCGTCTTCATGTTGGCGGCGTGGTAGTGGCGCCAGGTCCCGGCCCATTCCAGCGTCAACTGGTCGTCCGCATCCAGCTTGCGCCGGCCGGACTGGTAGCGGCACAGCAGCGCGTTCTCGCCCGAGCCGATGATGAACTCGTTGGCCGGATAGTCGCCGCCGCTGGCGAAGATCGCGTCGTGCATGGCGCCGAGGATCGCGCCCTCGTCGGCCCCGGCATGGGCCCGCGCCACCGCCGCGTCCCAGGCGAGGTCGGAGAGCTCGGCGGCCTTGCGCACATAGGCGATCTCGGCCGGGCTCTTGACCAGCCGCAGCACCCCCATCAGGTCGGTGGCGTCGGCGAGGCCATCGAGACGCGCCGCCAGCCGGGCGCCGTGCAGGTGGGTCAGACCTTGGGTTCCGGTCTCCCAGCCGATCCGCTTGGCCGTCAGCCCCATGTCACCCAGCAAGGACGCCAGATCCTTGGTCGGGTCAGCTCCGGCCCGGTCCTTCCAGATGCGGATGTCCTTGATCGTCGAGGTCAGCTGCGCTTGGCGCAGGTCGGCCGAGCGGGTCAGTAGCACCGGCGCGCCGTCATGGATGATCAGGCACTGGAAGAAGCAGTAGCCGAAGGTGTCGTAGCCGGTCAGCCAGTACTGGCTTTCGGGGGCGAACAGCAGCAGCGCGTCGAGGCCGCGGCGCGCCATCTCGGCGCGGGTGCGGGCCATGCGGTCGTCGAACTCGGCGGCGGTGAAATGCAGCATGCGCGTCCCCCTGATCAAAGCGCGATGGCGGCGACGAGGCGGCCGTAATCGGCCTCGCCCCGGTGGCAGGTGCGGCGGTAACTGAAGAACCGCGCCGCGTCGGAATAGGTGCAATGGCCGGTCCACTCCGCGCTGCCGACCCCGGCCTCGCGCAGGCGGTGCAGGCAGAAGCCGGCCAAGTCGAACATCGCCCGGTCGGTCGCCTGGTCATCGGGGCCACCGGCGAAGAAGCGGGCATGCTCCGGGTCGTCGTCGAGGAACCGTTCGACATATTCCGGTCCGACCTCGTAGGCCCGCTGCGAGATCGCCGGGCCGATCACGGCGGCGATCCGCCCGCGCTCGGCGCCGAGCCCGATCATGGCGGCGACCGTCGCCTCCAGCACGCCCGTCAACGCCCCCTTCCAGCCGGCGTGCGCCGCGCCCACCACCTCCGCCTCGCGGTCGGCGAACAGCACCGGGGCGCAGTCGGCGGTGAGGATGGCGAGCCCGATCCCGGCCCGGTCCGTCACCATTGCATCCGCCCGCGGCCTGGCGCCCTGCCAGGCCCCGGAGACCACCTCGACCCGGTCGCTGTGGACCTGATGCACCGAGACCAACCGCTCCACCCCCAGATGGGCCGCGATCCGGGCCCGGTTCTCGCCCACCGCGGCGCGCGTGTCCTGCGAGCCCTGCCCGCCGTTCAACGCCGCGTAGATCCCGGTCGAGACCCCGCCGTGGCGGGTGAAGAACCCGTGGGTGACGCCGTCAAGGCTGTCGGCAAGGATCGGCGTCAGGCTCATGCGGTCTCCTCGAATCCCCGGTCGAAACCTGGTGGCGGCCTCTGCCCGGCAGGCCAGGCCGCCAGCGCCTTGAACAGCGTTCCCATTCGATCGCCCGCCGTCAAGCGTTCCAGCGCCTCGGCGATGGCTTCGGCCTCGCCGGGCCGCGCCGCCGCCAGTTGCGCGGCGCGCTGGCCGATGCCGAGCCGGGCCAGGAACGCCCCCTGCGGCGCGCAGGCAGTGGCGAGCGGCGCCAGCCCCGCCGCCAACCGGTCGAAATCGATCAGCCAGGTCAGGTCGGCCTGCCCCGGCGCGTCCAGCGGATCGGCCGGCGCGTGGCCCCGCAGCGCCTGCAGGGTGAACCCCGCCGCCCGGTCCGCCGCCCGGTAGCCGTAGTCGACGATCAGTGCCGCACCACCCTCGCCACCGATCCGCGCCGCGATCTGCCCCGCTATCGCGCTGGCCAGCGCGGACTCCTCGCGCCATGCCCCTTCCGGCGCCTCACTGCCGCCGGGGAGCGCCGGGGAAAGCCCCCAGGCCAGGCCCTCCGGCCCCAGCCCCACCAGTTTTTCGCGCCAGCCCTCGGCGCTGGCGATGAACTGGCGCATCGGCAGGGCGTCGAGGAACTCGTTGGCGACCACCAGGCACGGGCCCTGCGGCACCTCCTCCAGGCGCGCTACCCATTGCGCCCCCGGCAGCCGCTCGGCCTGCGCGGCGCGCAAGGCCGGCGAGGTCTCGACCAGCCACAGGTCCGCCGCCTCCGCGAAGCCCGGCGCCGCCCTTGCCGCCCGCAGGGCGTCCGCCATGCAGGTGCCCCGCCCCGGCCCCAGCTCGACCAGCCGGAACGGCGCCGGGCGACCCGCATCGGCCCACACCTGCGCCAGCCACAGCCCGATCATCTCGCCGAACATCTGGCTGATCTCGGGCGCCGTGGTGAAATCGCCCGCCGTCCCCAGCGGGTCGCGGGTGGTGTAGTAGCCGTGCTTGGGGTGCCCGAGGCAGAGCGCCATGTAGTCGGCCACCGTCATCGGCCCGGTCGCGCGGATCTGGGCGCGGATAATGTCGAGCAGCGCCGTCACGCGGCCCTGCGCGCGTTCCAGATGAAGCCCAGCCCGATCAGCACCATCGGCAGCGACAGCATCTGCCCCATGGTCAGCCCGCCGGAGCCGATCTCGATCATGTAGCCGAGCTGCGCGTCCCACTGGCGGAAGTTCTCGACCACACTGCGCGCCAGCCCGTAGCCGATGAAGAAGACGCCGATCACCGAGCCGGGCCGCTTCAGCCAGCCGCGCCACAGCGCCAGCCCCCACATCACCGCGCCGAGCAGCAGCCCCTCCAGCCCGGCCTCGTAGAGCTGGCTGGGGTGGCGCGGCTCCGGCCCGGCGCCGGGGAACACCATGGCCCAGGGCACATCGGTCACCCGCCCCCACAGCTCGCCATTGATGAAGTTCGCCAATCGCCCGAACAACAGCCCGGCGGGTGCGGCCAGCGCCACCGCGTCGCCCGCCTGCAAAAGGGGCATGCCGCGCGCGCGGGCGTACAGGATCAGGCTGACGATCACCCCGATGAAGCCGCCATGGAACGACATCCCGCCCTCCCAGACCCGGAGGATTTCGCCCGGATGGTCGAGGAAATACCCCGGCTGGTAGAAAATCACATACCCCAGCCGCCCGCCCAGGATCACGCCCAGGATCATCCAGGTCAGCAGCTCCTCGGGTTGCGCCGGGGTCATCGGCGCCTTGTTGGCGGGCCACAGTCCGGGGCGGCGCATCAGCCGCACCATCAGCCGCCAGCCCAGGATCAGCCCGCCGATATAGGCCAGCGCATACCAGCGCAGGCTGAATTCGAAGCCGCCCAACGCGATGGTGAACAGGGCCGGGTCGATCTGGGGGTAGGGTATCGCGAATATCGGCATCTGGTCTCCCTCTCGGGCCGGTCGCCGTTCGCCGGCGGGACCGCCCTCCCCGTCGTGTTGTTGCGTCAGCCGCCAGATGGGGACATATATGCTCCGACCCCACAGGTGAAGAGGCGCCCATGCAAACCCGCGACAAGTTCTTCGACGACATCGGCCAGCTCATGACCAACGCCGCCGGCATGGCCCAGGGCATGAAGACCGAAGCCGAGACGGCGATGAAAAGCTGGATGGAGCGCTGGCTGGCCGAGTCCGACCTGGTCACCCGCGAGGAATTCGACGCGGTGCGCGAGATGGCGGTCAAGGCCCGCGAGGAGAACGAAAGCCTCGCCGCAAGGATCGCCGAGCTCGAGGCCCGACTTGCGGACAAGCCCGGCGACTGATCTTTCCAGGCTCCCAGGCCCGAAGAGCAGTGCCGCGATGCGCGGCCCGGAACGATTATTTCGTGATTATTCCGGGCGCGGGCGGATTTCCTCTTTACGGCGAACCCGGTTGGTGCCACCATATCTAGTGGGTCTTGAACACAGGCACTACGACCCGTGGAAACCCTGGGTGTATCCTGTGGGCATCATCTCACAGGACCACCATAGAATGGGGGACAGAGGTATGGCTGCCGTCGAGCACTATCTACCGGAAACCGATGTTCACCCGATCGACATTGTCGAAACCCTGGCCGAGCAGAGTCGCTGGGACTTCGACCGTGTCGGCGAGGACCAGATCGCCGTGGCGATCGAGGGCGCATGGCGAACCTACTCCCTGTCGCTGGCCTGGTCAGGCCATGACGATATGCTGCGCCTGTTCTGCACCTTCGACCTGAACCCACCGGAGGAGCGGTTGGGCGAGTTCTATCGTCTGCTCAACATCGTCAACGACAAGATCTGGGGCGGCAGCTTCACGCTTTGGCGTAAGCAGGAGATGCTTGCGTACCGTTGCGGGCTGACGCTCGCGGGCGGCGCTCATGCGACGCCGGAGCAAATCGAGTCGATGCTGCACTCGGCGATTGCGCTGAGCGAGCGCTTCTACCCGGCCTTCCAACTGGTCGGGTGGAGTGAGGAAAGCGCGGAGGTGGCGGTCGAGATCGCCATCGAGGAGGCATACGGCACCGCCTGACAAGCGCCCAGGCGCAGGTTAGGCTGAGCGCTGGCCCCACGGGGGAGGGGCCGGCGCATTTTTTTGCCCGGCGCGTTTTTTATACGATCGGAGGATAACGGCATGGCGAAGACAAGTCTGGCGGAGGCGGGGGTCGACTCGCTGGTGTTGCTCGGCTGCGGCAAGATGGGCGGGGCCATGCTGGAAGGCTGGCTCAAGGGCGGGCTGTCGCCAGCGCAGGTGCAGGTGATCGACCCCTACCCGTCCGGCTGGCTGAAGCGGCAGGCGGCGCGAGGCGTGACGGTGAACCCGGCGCAACTGGCGCCCGCGACGGTCGCCGTGATCGCCGTCAAACCGCAGATGATGGCCGAGGCGGCGCCGCAACTTGTGGTGCTGGCCGGGCAGGGCACGGTGTTCCTGTCGATCGCGGCGGGCACCCCGATTGCTGCCTTCGAGGCGATGTTCGGGGCGGCGACGGCGATCGTTCGGGCGATGCCCAACACCCCCGCCGCGGTCGGCCGCGGCATCAGCGCGCTGATCGGCAACGGCGTTGCGACCGAGGCGCAGATAGCGATGGCCGAGGCGCTGCTGGGCGCCGTCGGCCAGACCGTGCGGCTTTCGAGCGAAGAGCAGATGCACGCGGTCACCGGCCTCTCCGGCTCCGGCCCGGCCTATGTGTTCCACATGATCGAGGCGATGGCGGCGGCCGGGGTCGCGGCCGGGCTGCCGCCCGATCTCGCCATGCGGCTGGCGCGGGCCACCGTGGCCGGCGCGGGGGCGCTGGCCGATGCCTCGCCCGAGCCCGCCGAGCAGCTTCGGGTCAATGTCACTAGCCCCGGCGGCACCACGGCGGCCGGGCTCGCGGTGCTGATGCCCGAGCTTCCCGACCTGATGACACGGACCGTCGCGGCCGCCGCCGGACGGTCCCGGGAACTGGCCAAATAAAAAATTGTGCAGTGCACAAAAATTCTCCTTGACAAGTTTTGTGCACTGCACCATATACCCTCCAGAACGCACCGGGACAGGTCTCGTGCCTGACCCCGAACCCAGATCCCAGGAGAGAACCGATGAATGCCCAGAATTTCCCCTTCGCCTTCCCCCTCACCTTCGACGCCGACAAGCTCAAGGAGCTGTTCAGCGCCGCCAAGCTGCCGGGCGTCGATGCCGACGCCGTGCTGGCCGCCCAGCAGAAGAACGTCGATGCCCTGATCGAGGCCAACCAGGTCGTGATCGCCGGCTACCAGGACCTCTACAAGCGCCAGGTGGCGCTGTTCGAGGCCGCTGTCGCCGAGACCAAGGACAAGCTGACGCAGGTCCAGGGCCAGCCTCTGACCGCCGACCAGGCGACCCAGAACGTCGACGCCCTGAAGGCCGCCTTCGAGAAGGCCGCGGCGGATGTCAAGGAGCTCGCCGAGCTGGCCCAGAAGGCCAACACCGGCGCCTTCGAGATCGTCAAGACCCGCGCCGAGGAAGCCGTCGCCGAGTTCAAGGCGGCCGCCGAGAAGACCGCCCTCTGAGGCGACCGGAATACGACCAAGAAACGATCGGACAGTGAGTCGATAATAGCGTAAGCGTTCCCTGTCAGGGCCGCCTGCCACCTCCCGGCAGGCGGCCCTCTTGCTTTTCCGGACACCGGACGGGTATCTGACCCGCGCAAGCAAGCGAGAGAGCCCATGTCCGACACCATCAGCTTCGACGATTTCCTGAA
>Ga0209980_10001310_pt1 | contig 13753 bp, 12 predicted proteins | sample CR02metaG_FD_183611 | JGI IMG/M metagenome (GOLD analysis project Ga0209980, IMG submission 183611) | Deep subsurface microbial communities from Mariana Trench to uncover new lineages of life (NeLLi) - CR02 metaG (SPAdes) (version 2) | ecosystem: Environmental > Aquatic > Marine > Ocean trench... | reverse complement strand
TACGAAGCGCACCCATCGGCAGACCGCGCCTGGCAGCGGCGAGGTCGAGGCGGTTCCCGATGGCGCGGATCCTCATGGTGTGCGGCCAGCCAGCATTCGCTCGCCGTCAGCACACCGGCCACGCAATCCCAACCGGAGGTGTGGCCTATTGTGCCGACGACATCCAGAAGCCGGCGGAGGGCGCCGCTCTCGCCGACCAGCAGCGCCGCCAGCAGATCATCGATGGGGGCGCTGCCGCCACCCGCCGCGGCAACGGCCAGATGGCCGAAGCTGATCGCGTTTCCCGCATCCGCTGAGAGCGGCCGCACGCGGTTCCACAGCCGTTCCGCGACGCCTGGGTGCCCGAGGCGGTGCAGGGTGAACAGCACGCCGCAGAGAAAGTCGTCACCGGATGGCGTCAGTCCCGGCCCGAGCCCCACCAGGTGGTGCAACGCTCGGGGATGATCCGAACCGGACACCGGCACCTCCCACATGGCCCTTGTCATAGCCCCGGTCAACCATGTGCGAAGCCCGTTGATCGGGGCCATGGCGAAGCTGACCAGGCACGGCCGTGTTGTTGCATCTTCGCCACCCACGGCCGCTCTCCCCAGGCCTTCGTGGGGCGCCCGGAGCGTGCAGAGGCGTCGCAGCTCAGCCACGCTGCGACGCAGATCCAAAGCATTCCAGTGCCGCGGCGTCGCGGTCGTGAACCAGGTTTCGGTTTCCTGCATGGCGATGGCATAGCGCCCGCCTACATGGAGCGTTCCCCCCAGCATCCGCCACCGGGCGCCGGTTTTCAGCCCACCGGCCGACCAGTCCAGGCTTGCGGGCGCGCTGGTATTGACGTTCAGGGAGCACGCGTGCAGGGATCCGTTACCGACGCAGGCGATGGCGCCGCCGGCTTCCAGGTAGAAGCTGGACTTGAACAACGCAACGATGCGTCCCCGTCGTCCATCCAGCAGCAAATCATGGGCGAAGCTGCCGCACCGGGTGGCGCGAAAGCGCGTGTGATGGGCGCCGCTATGCATCATCCGCCACGATGAGGGTGCCTGCTTGGCCGCGCAGTGCCGGCATGAGGTCGTTCAAATGCGCAATGATGACGCGCTCGCCGCCGCCCTCCAGAAAGCGGATGGCCGCTTCGACCTTCGAGCCCATGCTGCCGGCGGCGAAATGCTGCTGCGCCTGCAACGCCCGCAGCTCATGAATCGTGACCCGATCGAGCGCCTGCTGATGGGGTTTTCCGTAGTGAATCGCCACGTTGGGAACTGCCGTGAGAATAATCAACAACGCGATGCCCAGCACGTTGGCCATGTGAGCCGAGGTGAGGTCCTTGTCGATGACGGCCTGCACGCCGTAGCGTATTTCTGCTCCGCCGAGGTGCCCTCGATTTCCTGCGGATGGGTGGCATTGCCGCCGATGGCGACGAGGATGCGGTCGGGAATTTCCAGGTTGCGCGTCATCGGAGAACACTCACCGCGCCCGCTGCACCATCGCCAGGGCCAGGGCAGCGGCATCGGCATTGCATGGCGCCACCAGCACCCCCGCGGCTTCCAGCTTGGCGATCTGCGCCGAGCGCCGTTGCGGATCGTCCTCGGTACCGGTCACCGAGGCGATGATCGTCGGCGCGTCGTTCGATGGGTGGCCCGCGATCACCCCTGCCAGGTGGCCGGCCGGATCCGTGTGGGCGCCGTAACCGATGATCACGTCGACGAGCACCACACCCACGTGCGCGCTTTCCAGGGCGCGTCCCATCGCCTGGTCACGACCACCGGGATCGATCATGGGGTGCGGCCGGCCCGACGTGTATTCGTCTGCTCCCAGATCGATCATGGCATGTGTCTTGCCCGACGCATCCATCCGGGCCACACCGGGAATGGGCGCGTTGGACGTAACCGCGACCCCGCCCGCTTTGAAGATCCATTGGGCCTCGGCACACAGGGTGCCGCCGCAGAACAAGCCGCGCACGGCGCTCTTGTTCGCCGGCAATGGCGCCGCCGGGGATGCGGCGTCGAAGGGCGGGATCACGCCGGCGCCGCCGCACGCCAGCGCCGCTGCCTCTTTCAGGGTAACGGCCGTCACGGCATTGACCGGGACCTGCCCATCGCCGCCGCCCACCAGGCAGACGGTGAACGTCTTGGCACTGGCGGCGATCCGATCCATCACCCGCGCCGCCACGGATGCGGGCGGGGGTTTGGAAATGAGGACGATGTGCCGCGTCTGCGCATCGGCATCCAGGGCATCCAGAGCCATCAAGGTGGATATGCCGCCCACCGCTTCCGAGAGATCCCGGCCACCCACGCCGATGGCCTGGGAGATCCCCTGGCCCTGGCGGGCGATCAGGCATGCGACTTCCTGCATGCCGGTTCCCGATGCAGCGACGATGCCGATGCTGCCCCGGGGAACCGCATTGGCGAACGCCAATGGCGTGCCGCCGATGATGGCGGTGCCGCAGTCCGGCCCCATGACCAGCCGGCCCAGGCCAGCGGCTTCGCGCTTCAGCGCCGCCTCTTCCTCGATGTCCACGTTGTCACTGAAGATCATGACGTGCAGGCCGTTGCGGATGGCTTTGCGCGCCTCGGCGACGGCGAAGCTGCCGGGCACGGATATCAGCGCGAGATTCGACTCTCGCGCACCCTTGACGGCGGCTTGTAACGAACGCGGCTGCCACGCGCCGGCATTGCCGTGAGCGGCGAGCGGCCGGTCCAGCGCGTCGCGGGCTTCTGCCAGCGCCAGCTCCGCGGTCCCCGCGTCGGCGGCGCGTATGCCGATGACCAGATCGCCCCCGGTGGCCTCAACCCCCGAGGCCGGGAGCAATCCGGCGTCGGCCATGAGTCGCTTGTTGGCCGGCGTGCCCATCATCAAGGCCGCCTCGGAGACGCCCTCGCGCTCGGAAATGCTGCGCGAGAGGCGCATGAGCGCCACGGAATCCAGGTACAAGCCCCGCCGTACCTCGTTGACGACGGTGTCACTCATGTCACGCCCACGCTTTTCGCGAAACTTTCCAGAGCCTGGCGGAAACACGCCATGGGTGCGCGCACCACGCCGGCGCCCACCTGGCCGACCCCCGGCTCGCGGTGGGCGATGCCGGTGTTGATGGTCGGGGTCAGGCCGGTTTCCACCACCAGACGAATGTCGATGCCGGTGGGCACCCCCAGATAGTCCATGGCGGGAATGGTCCATTCGGGATTCTCGTCGACGGTGATCTCGCCCATGGTGCGGGTGAAATTGCCCGCCTCGGATGGCGCGCCGGCACCCACGAAGCCGGCTACCGCCGGCGCCGCGCCCATGGCGAATCCGCCCAGGCCGATGGTTTCGATGATGGTGGAATCCCCCATGTCGGGATTGGCGTCTGCCTCGGTGAAGCCCGGGAAGTACAAGCCCTGGGGCATCTCCACCGGCGCCGTGAACCAGGTGTCGCCGGTGGCGCTGACGCGGATGCCGAAGTCCGTGCCGTTGCGGGACATGGCCGTGACGATGCTGGCGCCATGGATACCGCATACCGGATCCATGATCGCCTTGCCCATGGCCATGGCGATGTTGAGAAAGAACTGATCGTTGGCGCCGATGAAGTCCAGGATTTCGCCCAGGGTCTGACTAAGCGCGTTGCTGTCGCCGGCGGTCTTCGCCAGAGCGGGAGCCAGGGCCCGCAGCACCAGGCCCGAGCAGGCGACGTTGCGCTGATGCATCTCGTCGCCCATGGTCAATCCGCGGGCAACCAGGCTCTTCAACGCGATGCCCCCGGACGCGCGCAGCGCGCCACCCATGGCCGGACCGAGCACATCGCGCAGCCAGCGCAGGCGATCCAGCACCTGCGCGTCGTTACCGCCGAAGCGCATCACTTTGCCGAGCCCTTCGTTGATGGTGCAGTAAGCGCGGTTTCCGAAGCGGCGATTCTCCACCACCATCACCGGTTGGCTGACGGTGGTCATGCCGGTCATCGGCCCGACGGCATCGAAGTGGTGGTTGGGGCGCAGCTCGAAGGCGCCATCCGCCGCCATGCGCGCCGCGCAGTCCAGGTCCGGCGCCCAGCCTTCGAACACCGCGATGCCGCAGACTGCGCCGCGCATGGGCCCACACATGCGCGGCCACTCGATGGGCGGTCCCGCGTGCAGGATCATGCGCTCCCCCAACGCAGGGATCGCCTGCCCCGCCGGTATCACATCGACGAGCACCGGATCCGCCGACAACATCCGCCCCACCGCTTGGTTGTTTGCGCTCGAGATGGCGACGTCCTCGCCGCCGGCGACTGTCTGCGCGAACGCCAGCTTCGCGAGCAGGCCCGCGAGCGCGGCATCGCCTCCGGCGGGCGGCACCCAGTCCACCTGCACCACCTGGTTGCCGTGGGCCTGCAGATCCCGCGCGAAAGTGGCTAGACCCACGTTGACGATCCTCGGCGGCGAGGCCAGCAGGCTCTTCAACTCCTCTGTGCTCATGGATTCATTTTCCTGGTCTGTGGAGCTCGGCGGGGGCGCGGGTGAAAGTGCGTCGTCCGCGCTTGAAACCGAACAACGGCGACGCCAGCTCGCGCACGGCGTCCGTTGCCGTGGCGCAGTCGAGGACGATCATATCCGCCGGGTTGCCGACGGCGAGACCGTAGTCCTCCTTGCGCATCAATCTGGCCGGCCGGTGCGTGACCATCTCCAGGCACTCGCGCAGACCGGAACCGGATCCGACCTGTGCGATGTTGGCGTACAGATTGGCCATGCGCACCAGGGAGCAGTCGCCGAAGGGGGTGAAGGGATTGAGCACGTTGTTGGTGGACAGGGCGCAGTTGACGCCGTGCCCGATGAGGCGATGCACCGGCGCTACACCGCGAACCACATCGTGGTTCATTTCTGCTCCCATGAGAAAAAGATCCGTGGACGGCAGCACCGTCACTGCGACTCCCGCCGACGCGAGCCGGGCGGCGACGCGCGCGAGCTGGTCGGCATCCAGGGCAGAAAGCTTACTCACGTGACCGATGGCAACGCGGCCGCCATAGCCGTAACGGTCGGTCAGCTCGCAAACCTCGTCCACGGTCATGCCGTCGGGGTTGGTATCGAAGTCCAGATGGAAATCGATATCCACATCGAACTCCCGTGCAATGGCGAAAATTCGTGCGATCTGCCCGCGGGGATCGCTGTCGGTGTAGGGGCAACCGCCCACCACCGTGGCACCGTCCTTCAACGCCTGTCGCATGAGCGCGTCGGTTCCGGGATTGTTCAAAAGACCATCCTGGGGAAACACGCAGATCTCCACATCGACCGCCCAGGCATACTCCCGTACCAGGGGCAGCACCGCATCGATGCTCTTGGTCCCGATCACCGGATCCACCTCCAGGTGCGCGCGCATGCGCGTGGTGCCCTGAACGATGCATTTCTCGATGGTCGCACTCGCCCGCGAGCGAATGTCCTCCACGGTAAATGACTTTTTTGCTTGGGCGACATCGCGCATGGCGTGCATCAGCGTTTCGTGTTCGGACTTGCAGCGATCGAGGATGCAGGCTTTGTCCAGATGGATATGGGACTCCACGAAGCCCGGGACGACCAGGCGACCGCCCGCATCCAGGATTTCGGCGTCTGCCGACAGGGCGTCCTCCATGGCGATGATGTTGCCGCCGGCGACACCGATGTCGGTGGTGCGCTCGTCCACACCCCGCGACACCCGGCAGTTTTTCAGGATGAGATCGATGACCCGTCCTCCCGCTGCGGATCGAGGCGGTGATCGTTACCGTGCGAGCAGATCCTGCACGGCTTTCCGCAGCACCGCCTCGTCCTGTTTGCAGTGGGTGGGATTTCCGGCACGGTGGCCGAATTTCGACTCGATGGGACGGTACTCCGCGTTCGGCATCATGGCCGTTTCGGCTTCGCTGTCTTCCGCTGTGAAATAGAGATCGGTACGGCCGGGCATGACGATGGCGCGGGCCCGAATGGCTGCCAGGGCGGCCGGCAAATCGTGCGAATAGGTTTGGTTGGCGCTGATATCCGAACGTGCCCAGATCTGAAGCTGTGCCAGCAGGTCGTTTGCGTCGCGTCTGAGAAAGTTGGCTTCCCAGAACTGCACGATAAAGTCCTCGATGGTCGACACGCCGAAGTGCTCGTACAACCCATCGCGGTAAAAGGCCTGAGACATCGCCCAGCCGGCGTATACGCGTCCCATGGCACGCAGGCCGCGTTCAGGCTTACCCTCGAACCATCCATCGCGCCAGGCGGCGTCGCCGGTCAGCGCCGCCTTGACGCCCTCGATGAAAACGAGATTGTGGGGTGACGTTTTCGCGGAACTGCAGACGGCGCAGAGTCGCTCGACCTCGTCCGGGTAAAGCGCACCCCAGTGCAGTGCCTGCTGAGCGCCCATGGACCATCCATAAATCAGCGCGATGTGCTCGACCGCGAACACTTCGTGGAGTAATCGCCGCTGGGCGGCGACATTGTCCACGTGGGTTATCTCCGGCCAGTTTCCGAAGCGATATTCCTCCACGCAGTTGCTCGGGCTGGTCGAGAGCCCGTTGGTAAACATGTTCGGTATGACGATGAACCACTTGTCCGGATCGAGCACCCGGTCGGGCCCGATCAACCACTCCGTATCGAAATGCTGAGCGCCGTAGGAAGTCGGGTAGAGGATCAGATTCGAGCGGTCCGGCGCGAGCTGTCCGTAGGTTTTGTAGGCAAGAATCGCTTCGGGCAGGGTTTTCCCGCACTGGAGTGCCAGGTCGCCCACCTCGAAGAGCTCATAGTCACTCATGGTCGTGTGCGCGTTTCCCGGAGTTCAAAATCGACCGTGGCGAGAAAAAATCAATACGCCGAGACCGCACCGCAGCTTCGCGGATCGGTGGCACCGTCCATGGACCCGGAAGGGTGAAGAACGATGGCGCCCGCGTGGCCCATCACTTCGTCGAAGGCATCCACCGTGTTGACCTCGTGGCCGACATTGCGAAGCGCATGGATCAGCTCTGGCGGAAAGCGATTTTCCAGGCGCAGATCCGTGCGCGTATCACCCCAGGTGCGGCTGAGTACCCAACGCGGCGCGCTGATGGCGTGCTGCAGCTCCACCCCCAGCATGGCGTAGCGTGTGAACACCGCCGCCTGGGTCTGGGGCTGGCCCTCACCTCCCATGGCGCCGTAGACCATGACCCGGCCATCGTTCAGCAACGCCATCGCGGGGTTGTTGGTGTGAAAGGGCAGTCGCCCGGGGCGCAGGCTGTTCTGCTCGCTGCCATCCAGGGAGAAGCTGCTGCCCCGGTTCTGGCACTGGATGCCGGTGTCGCGCAGCACCACGCCGGAGCCGAACTCCCAGTAGATGCTGTGGATGAAGCTGACCGCTCGCCCGGCGCCGTCCACGGCGCCCAGCCACACGGTATCACCCGGCACCGGATCGACGGGCCACGGTAAAGCATGGGATGGATCGATCTCCGCGGCCTGGGCAGCCAGTGACGCGTCGTCCAGCAACGACTGCGGGTCGATGTCCATGTAAGCCGGATCGGTAACATGGGCATTGCGCAGCAGGATCGCGCGCTTGGTCGCCTCCACCACAGCGTGAATATGCTCGAAGCCATCGGCCTCATGGCAGTCCAGGCGATCGAATATGCCGAGGATCATCAGCGAGGCGAGCCCCTGGGTCGGCGGCATGGTGTTGTAGACGTCGCCGCATCGCAGCCGCACGCAAAGTGGCTCGGTGGTGACGGCACGTTGCTGCCCGTAGTCCGCGGCATTCACCGGGCAGCCGGCGCGTTCCAGATCGGCTGCGATGCTACGCGCCAGCTGGCCGCGGTAAAAGTCGTCGAGCCCGGCGTCGGCCAGCCGGCGCAAGGTGGCGGCCAGGGCCGGCTGCTTGAAAAGCGTTCCCGGGGCGGGAGGTTCACCGTTGGCGAGGAAGGCATCGGCCCAGCCGGGCACGTCCACGAGCTCTGCCCGCTTGGCGGCGGTGTTGTGGTGCTGGCTGTCGGTGACCGGAAACCCTGCTTCGGCATAGTGGCTGGCATCCTCCAGTAAGCGCGCCAGGGGCATGTTTCCGCCCCACGCGCCGCTCATCTCCAGCGCCGCCTGCCAGCCGGAGATGGTTCCGGCAACGGTATTCGCAGCCAGCGGTCCGCGGGACGGGATCTGCGCGAGATCCTGGCGTCGGTAGAGATCGGCATCCACTCGGGCGCCGGCGGCGCCGGCGGCGTTGATGGCCCTGGGCACTCTGTGAGCCGGCTCCGAGATCAACCAGAAGCCGTCGCCGCCCAGACCGTTCATGTGAGGATAAACCACCGAAATGGTCGCCGCCGCCGCCACCATGGCCTCGATGGCGTTGCCGCCTTCGCGAAGACACCGCAGACCTGCTTCGGCTGCCAGGTGATGAGAGGAAGTCACCATGCCGCGGGTCGATCGTAAGGTTTGCAGCATCGCTCAGGCCCTGGCTCGAGCTCTGGAATCGGCCAGTGTGTAGTCGCGGACTACCTCGGCCACGCGAATGCGGAAGTCGGCGAAAATCTCCTTTTTACCCCGCGCTTGCGCGAGCCGATGCTCGGCATGCTCGCGCCAGGCCTTGACGGCCTGCTCGTCGCGCCAGAACGAAAGGGAAACGTACTTGCCTTCGTTGGACAGGCTCTGAAAGCGCTCCACGGAGATGAAACCGTCGATCGCCTCCAGCTCCGGTTTAAGACTGCCGGCGAGGGCGAAATAATCCTGATCCCGGCCGGGATTCATCTCGACTTCGAATATGACCGCTAACATCGAACACCCCCCATCGCCGTCAGCGCTGCGCAATGCCAAGGCGCTTGCGCACCATCGATGCACCGTCCGCCAGGGCGCGAAGCTTGCCCGCCGCCACATTCCGCGGCAACGGCGCCATTCCACAGTTGCTACAGGGTAACAATCGTTGGGAATCGACGAACTCCAACGCGGCTTCGATGGTGGCCGATACTTTCTCCGCAGACTCCACATCCATGCATGCGACATCGATGCCGGCATCCTCCTGCTCCTCGAGCCACACCAGGACCGCGTCGCGCTTGCCGCGCTCCAGGCCCTCGCCCTCCAGGCGCCAGGCCGGCCATAACTTCTCGGGCTCGGCCAGCCAAGCCGGCTCGGGCAGGCTGCCTGCGATGGTGGTGTCCAGAGTCATGCCTCTCCCTTGCGGGTTTTCGAGGCCGGTTAGTTTAACCCAGAAAATCGCGCCGGCAGGCCAGGTCGCTGCGAACAGCTCCCCACGGGGCCTCCAACGAGAGCGACCCCATGACGCTTGTGCTTTATACTGGCCGGAATTTGGGGACAGCCGCAACGGCGTTTCCCGTGTGCGTCTATTGCGCAGCGTGTCATTGAATTCAGCTCGGGGCTGCGGGCTCCAACGCCCGGCCCGTGAGAAAAGACGAGAGAATAAAGATGAAGTAGAGAGGAGAACACAATGAAACGTCGTAAGTTTTTGAAAAAAGCCGCGGCCACCGGCGCTGTCGCCGGCGTAGCGTCCACCATCGCCGCTCCGGCCATCGCCCAGGGTATCAAGCAGATCAAGATGGTTACCACCTGGCCCAAGAACTTCCCTGGCCTCGGGACCGGCGCAGAGAACCTCGCCAAACGGATCAACGAGATGTCGGACGGCAAGCTGCAGGTCAAGGTGTACGCCGCCGGCGAGCTGGTCCCGGCGTTCCAGTCCTTCGACGCGGTGTCCAGCGGCAACGCCGAGATGAGTCACTCCGTCTCCTACTACTGGCAAGGCAAGTCGCCCGCCTTCAACTTCTTTGCCGCGGTGCCATTTGGCTTGAACGCGATCGAACACGCCGCCTGGATCCAGTACGGCGGCGGCATGCCGCTGTGGGAGGAGCTCGCGGCCGGGTTCGACATCAAACCCTTCATGCGCGCGAGCACCGGCGTCCAGATGGGCGGTTGGTACCGCAAGGAGATCAACAGTCTCGACGACTACAAGGGGCTCAAGTTCCGTATGCCCGGTCTCGGCGGCGAGGTGCTGCGCGCGCTCGGAGCGGCGGTGGTCAACCTTCCGGGCGGCGAGATCTTCCCCGCCCTGCAGGCCGGCACCATCGACGGCACCGAGTGGGTCGGTCCCTGGAACGACCTGGCCTTCGGCTTCTACAAGGTCGCCAAGTTCTACTACTGGCCGGGCTTCCACGAGCCCAACACCACCGGCGAGGTGATGGTCAACAAGACGTTCTACGATAGCCTGCCCAAGGACCAACAGCGAATCATCGAGGTCGCGGTCCAGGCCGAGGCTTGGCGAGAGTTCAGTGAGTTCTTCGCCGCGAACTCCGGTGCCCTCAAGACACTGATCGAGAAGCACGGGGTGAAGCTGCGAAAGTTCAACGACGAGCTGCTCACGCAGATCGGTACCACGGCTGGCGAGGTTGTCGCCGAGGTCGGCCACAGGGACCCGTTCACCACCAAGGTCTACAACAACTTCATCGACTTTCGTAAAAAGGCGATCGGCTGGAGCAAGCTCAGCGAGCAGGGCTTTTTGAACGCGCGCTCATTGCCGTTCAAGTACGCCTCCTGACTGGCGCAACCTGCCACGACGCGGGGCCGCGCCCGCTTTGAGGTGCGCGGCCCCGCCCAACCAGCGAAGGCGCCCTATTTCCGCCCCGCGTCGTACCCGCCTGGCTGAGCAGCGCCCAGGCTGCGGGAATAAGGGCGCGACCTGCCCTCGGAGTCCGATGTGAAAGCACTGCAGCTCATTGCGCGCGCGATCGACACGATCAATGAACGCGTCGGCCGGACCGTGGCCTGGCTGGCGCTGCTCATGGTGCTGACCCAGTTCCTGGTCGTGGTGATGCGCTACGTGTTCGGCATCGGCTCGGTGGTCATGCAAGAGTCGATTGTCTACATGCATGCCACCCTGTTCCTGGTTGTCGCCGGATATACGCTGCTGCGCAACGGACACGTTCGCTGCGACATCTTCTATGCGGACGCCACGCCGAAGCGAAGGGCGCTGGTCGACATTTTCGGTGTCTTCGTGTTTCTCCTTCCCATGTGCGCTCTCATCGGTTGGACGGCTTGGCCATACGTGGTCTCGGCCTGGGCGGTGTATGAAGGATCGCCCGAGGGCGGCCTGGGGATCCCGGGCGTGTACCTGCTGAAATCGACGATCCTGGTGTTCGTTGTGCTGGTCTCGCTGCAGGGCCTCTCGTTGGCCATACACTCGCTCTCGTTGCTCCTTGGCATGGAGATGAAACCCAGGGCCCATGAAGCCTCTGGAGGAACGCAGGAATGACGACCGGAGAAATTCTCTCCCTGATGATGATCATCGCCCTGTGCGGTTTCACCCTCGTAGGCTTTCCCATTTCCTTCACGCTCGCTGGCGTGTCTCTGATCATGGCCGGTATTGGCGCTGCGCTTGGAGTTTTCGATACCTCGTTCCTGGGGTTCGTGCCGAACCGCATCTTTGGCGTGATGACCAACGAGGTGCTGATCGCCATCCCCCTGTTCGTGTTCATGGGCGTCATGCTCGAGCGGTCCAAGGTCGCCGAGGAGCTGCTCGACACCATGGGCCGGCTGTTCGGCAACCTGCGCGGCGGACTCGCGATCTCGGTGACGGTGGTGGGTGCCTTGCTGGCCGCGTCCACCGGCATCGTGGGCGCCACGGTGGTGACCATGGGACTGCTGAGCCTGCCGACCATGCTGCGGCGCGGCTACGACCCGGCGCTCGCTTGCGGCTCCATCACCGCGGCCGGCACCCTCGGTCAGATCATTCCGCCCTCCATCGTCCTGGTCATCCTCGGCGATCAGATCTCCAATGCGTACCAGGTGGCCCAGAGGGAGCTGGGCAATTTCTCGCCCGAGCCGGTATCGGTGGGCGATCTCTTTGCCGGCGCCCTCCTTCCCGGCCTCGGCCTGGTCTGCATGTACATCCTGTACCAGATCCTGGTGGCGTGGCTGAAGCCCTCCTCATCGCCTGCGATCCCCAAAGAGGAGCTGGAAGATGGCGGCGAGAGTCTCGCCAGCCGCCTGATGCGCGCGTTGGTCGCCCCGCTGGTGCTGATTGTCTCCGTGCTCGGATCCATCCTCGGAGGGGTCGCGACGCCGACTGAGGCAGCCGCGGTCGGCGCCATCGGCGCGACCCTGCTGGGCGGGGTGCGATTGAATCCGGAAAAGCCCTGGCCGATCTACGTAGCCGCGATATCCCTGGTGATCATCATAACGCTCGTGATCACGTTGGATCTGCGCGTCGCCCGCTCGGAGATCGCCCTCCGCGACATGCTCGGAATCTCGGTCGCCGCCATGGGCTGCCTCTGCCTTATCTGGGGCTTGTGGGTAAGCTTGTTACGGATTCACCGCATGGCGCTGCTCAAGGATGTCACCCGCACCACTGCGCGCTTCAGCTCCATGATCTTCGTGATCATCGTCGGAGCCGGCGTGTTCTCGGTGGTGTTCCGGGGCTTTGGCGGGGACGTGATGGTCCACGAGTTCCTCAGCCAGCTGCCCGGGGGCGTGGTCGGCGCCATGGTCACTGTCATGCTCTTGATGTTCATTCTGGGGTTCTTCCTCGACGTCATCGAGATCACCTTCGTGGTCGTGCCCATCGTGGCCCCGGTCTTGCTGATGATGGACCTGAACCCCGTGTGGCTCGGCATCATGTTCGCGGTCAACCTGCAGACCTCCTTCCTGACTCCGCCGCTCGGCTATGCGCTCTTCTATCTGCGCGCGGTGGCGCCGCCCGAGGTCAAGACCATGCAGATCTACCGCGGGGTGGTGCCCTTCGTGTTCATTCAGCTCCTGATGCTCATCGTGCTCTCCATGTTCCCCGCAATGACCACGTGGTTGCCGGGGGTCATCTTCGGCTGATCGTGCGCACGGTTAAGCCAGGGGGCGAGCGCGCCGTCGCTTCGAGCCGGCCCGCCCGGAGCTTGTCGGGGCGCGCTCCTGCAGGAATACCGAATTCAGGAGGCCGTATCTGTGATCAATAAAAGAAAGGTGACTACCGAGCTGCTCGATGCAATCCAAGATGCCTTCAATCGACACGACGTAGACGGCATTCTTGGGTATTTTGCCGATGACTGTGAGTGGCTGATGGCGCGCGGTCCCGACCCATGGGAGGGAAAGCGCCTGCGCGGCAAACCGGCTATCGCCGGGGTGCTGTCGGCAAGGTATGCGGTCGTCCCGGATATGCGCTGGGTCGACATGTCGCACTTCATCTCCCCCGACGGCAGCAGGGCCTGTTCCGAGTGGACCGTCAAAGGCACGCCGAAAGACGGCGAGCCCATCGACTGGCTGGGTTGCGACGTGTGGACGTTTTCAAACGGACTGGTGACGAAAAAAGACACGTACTGGAAAACCATCGCGTGAAATCCGCGGAACTCGCCCGACGTCCAACGCCTGCAGGAACGAGCCCGCTCGGGAATGATCCGGCGGTTGCTCTGTTCGCGGGCACCTCTACCCCCGCAGGGCGAGCGCGACCGTACGACACGCAGACCTCTACCCGATCACATCGGTTTCCCGCGCCAGAACAACGGGGGGGTCTCCGGCCGGGGCGAGGTAGTCGGCATCGACCGGCGGCCGAGAAGGCTCACCCCATACGCGTTGGAAGGCTGATGGCGATGTCGTCGACGTCAGCGAGCGCCTCGGGCGACCAGTTTACTGCGTAGTCCATTTGGCAAGTCGCGTTTCGGCTTCCTCTTGGGAGACGCTTCCATGCTCCTCGGCGGCGGCGATGCCGTTTCGGATTTTCTCCAGCACGTAGAGGTGATACTGGATGTCCTCAAGCGTGCACTCGTTTGCTCTCCTGCTCTTCAGTCCTGTCAGAACGCCCTTCCCTCCAGCGGTGAGATCAGTCCGTGACGCAGGGACAAATGTGTGAGCTCCACGTCGCTGCG
>Ga0209980_10001308_pt1 | contig 13771 bp, 11 predicted proteins | sample CR02metaG_FD_183611 | JGI IMG/M metagenome (GOLD analysis project Ga0209980, IMG submission 183611) | Deep subsurface microbial communities from Mariana Trench to uncover new lineages of life (NeLLi) - CR02 metaG (SPAdes) (version 2) | ecosystem: Environmental > Aquatic > Marine > Ocean trench... | reverse complement strand
CGTGCAGAAACCGAGGATTTCCTCGTTGCTGCCGGGTTCCTGGGCGCCGAACTGATTGCAGGGAACACCGAGCACGATCAGGCCCATGTCGCCCATTTCCCGGTGTAGCGTTTCCAGTCCTTCGTATTGAGGCGTATATCCACATTCGCTGGCCACATTGACGACCAGGACCGTCTGGCATCGAAATTCGCCCAGCAAATCATCATCACCGGCGATACCCGCCAGCTCGATATCGAAAAAACCACTCACATCGTTCACCGTCTCCCAACCATCCGTGACGCCCGGTACACTGTGATAGCATCCGGGGCACACAGAACCTGGGAATGTATCATGCGCCGCCTGTTTATAGTCTTTCTGGTTGTCTTCGTTCTGGTCCTGGTTTCTCCGGCGCTGACCCGTTCAGTTGCCCAAAAACAATTCCAGGGTGCATTGGCGGATCTCGAGGAACTGGTGCCGGGGCTGCTGTTTGAAGAGACTCAGGCCGATTCGGGTTGGTTCAAGTCAGTCAATACCCAGGAACTGGTTTTCAAAGACATGCTGGTTGCCAAAGACGGTTCGGTCGAGGACCAGCGCAGCGGTATATTCGTGGAAACCGAGATTTTCCATGGCCCGCTGATATTCGGGATGGGCGACCCCGATATGCCAGCAATCAGTTTTGGCGCCGCGATCACCCGCTCCAGCGTCAGCTTCGTCGATGGAGACAAAGAACCAGTCGAAATACCGGGCGGTATCTACAACCGGATTTCATTCGATGGCAGCGGGTCGCTGTCCCTGGTTTTCGAATCCTTGTCAGAAGAATTCAGCGATAAAGCCGCAGCCGGCGGAACCACCATCACCTGGCAAGGCGCACACCTGGAGATCGATTACGATGCAGGCTTGAGCCATATGGAGTCCGTTGGCCTCATCAGGCCTTTGCGCATCGTGTCTGCCGACGGCGAGTTCCGTCTCGGTGAAATCAGTTTCGAAAGCTCGGCCGATTACAGTGATTTTGGCATCTGGACCGGCAGCTCCCACACCAGTGTCGAAGAGTTGACCGTGGTCGGCTCGTCGGCGGAGCTCCCCGCGGCCTTTTCCCTGAAGGGAATGACCATGTCCGGCGACACCGGTATCGAGCAGGGTCGCCTGACGGGAAGCGTCAACCTGTCGATATCCGACCTCGAAATGAATGCTATCGCTGGTAGTTCAGTCCAGTTCGCGATGACTGCCGAGGTCGATGCTGCGACTATCGGCCGCTTGAAGAACGCTCTTGAGACGCGGAATCCTGCCAACACCGAGGATAGTGCGGAGGTACCGGCGGATTTGCAGGATGCAGGAATGGATTTGTTGGCTGCAGGCCTGTCGCTCGAGATCTCCGAGCTGCAAATCAATACCGTTCAGGGCGATGCACGGTTTGCGCTCCGGATCGATATCCCGGCAAGCGATTTGAGCGGCGAAGCAGTGGTAATGAACGCTTTGTTTTCCATGTCCGCCGAATCGAAGCTGCGTATCAGCCGTTCCCTGTTCGATTTTGTTTCCCAGAGCAACCCGGTCATGGCGCCACAAATGATGGCCTTGCTGTTATCCGGCATGCTGATCGATGAGGGCGAGCAATTAACCCTGATGGCGATCTACGACGGCGGCCTGCTGACCGTCAACGGCATGCCGATTCCGTTGCCGGTCGTACCGCAATAGTTCGTTAACCGAAATCGAGCCTGGCCTCCGAGGCCAGCAGGTTTTGCGTGTACGGATGTTGAGGCTCGCTGAGTATTTGCCGCGCCGGGCCGCGTTCAACGATCCTGCCCTCGTGCATGACAATCAACTGGCTGGCGATCCGCCGGACGACCCCCAGGTCATGCGCGATAAACAAAATCGACAGCTCCAGCTTTTGTTGCAGGTCCAGCAGCAGGTTGATGACCTGCGCCTGCACCGAGATATCCAGCGCACTGACGGGTTCATCGCAGATCAGTACTTCGGGCCGGTTCGCCAGCGCCCGCGCGATTGCCACTCGCTGGCACTGCCCGCCCGACAACTCATGCGGATATCGATTGGCGATGTCCGGGCGCAGACCGACCTGAGCGATCAGGCTGGCCAGCCGCTTGCTGATTTCGCCGGCTGCAGGCCGCGCGTCGCGGGCGGCCGACAACAGCGGTTCGGCCAGCGATCTGGCGATGGTCTGCCTGGGGTTCAGCGAAGAGAGCGGGTCCTGGAAAACCATTTGCAGATGCTGCGCCTGCCATTTCAGGTCTTTCGCCCGCCGCCTTGCCAGCGGCCGGCCAAGTAATTCGACGCTGCCCCGCTCAGGCGCCAGCAAGCCGGCGCAAGCATATGCCAGGGTCGATTTCCCGGAACCTGATTCGCCGACGACTGCCAGTGTCTGGCCGCGGATCAGTTCGAACCCCACGTCTTCCAGAGCAACGAAGCTGCCGCCGCTGCGCTGGTAACTGACGTGCAGATTCGCGACTTTCAATACCACGGCGCTCACTCCTCAGGCTCCAGGTGACAGGCCACCCAATGGGATTGCGTACCCTCGATACGCCGCACCGGTCTGGGTCGCGGTATTTCCTTGTTGCAGTGGGTCAGCACTTCACTGCAGCGTGGATTGAACGGGCAGCCTCCCGGCGGGTTCCGCAGGTCCGGCGGTTCCCCCGGGATCACGGACAACGGGCCCGTGCCGCCATGCAAATCTTCCAGCGTCCGCAGCAATGCCGCGGTATACGGGTGGGTCGCATGCAGCAAGACCCGCTGGCTCGGACCGCGCTCCATTTCCATGCCGCCATACATGATCATCAGGTTCCGGCACATTCCTGATAACACGGCCAGATCGTGGCTGATCAGGATCAGCGCAGTGCCGGTTTCCCGGCACCGGGATCGCAACAATTCCAGGATCTTCTTCTGCACCGTGACATCCAGCGCAGTCGTGGGCTCATCGGCAATCAGCAGCCGCGGGCCGCAGGCGAGCGCCATCGCGATCAGTATGCGCTGGCGCTGGCCACCCGAAAACTGGTGGGGATACGCCTTGCTGCGCCGGCCCGGCTCGTCGATGCCGGTCATCTGCAGTAATTCACAGGATCGTTTCGCGGCCTCATCGGCGCTCATTCCCTGGTGCAACTCGAGAACTTCACCGATCTGACGGCCTACCGTCATATAAGGGTTCAGCGCGCTCATCGGATCCTGGAACACCATTGCCAGGCTCTTTCCGCGCAGCCGGTCCAGGCCGCGCTCGCTCTCCCCGATCAGCTCTAGCCCATCCAGCCGAATGCTGCCGCTGACCCGCGCGTTGGCCGCCAGCAAACCCATGATGGCCAGCGCGGTCTGACTCTTGCCCGAACCCGACTCGCCGGCGATCCCCAGGCTATCCGCTTCGTCCAGCTCGAAGCTGAGATCGCGCACGACATCGATTACGCCATCCCGGGTGGGATAACTGACTTTGAGGTGGCTTACCTCAAGCAGGCTCACCAGCCGTCCTCGTCACTTTTGGCGTCCAGCGCATCGCGCAGGCCGTCGCCGATGAAGTTGAAGCAGAACAAGGTCCCCGCCAGGAACAGCGCCGGAAAAACCAGCAGCCAGGGTGCGGTTTCCATTTCCAGCGCGCCCTGGTTGACCAAGGCGCCCCAGGACGTGAACGGTTCCTGTACGCCAAGCCCGAGATAACTGAGAAACGATTCGACCAGCATGACCTGAGGGATCGTCAGCGTGACATAGACGACGACGACACCGAGCAGGTTGGGAATGACATGGCGGACAATGATGGTCAGCGTCCCGGCGCCCATCAGCGTCGCGGCCTGGATGAATTCCCGGTGCCGCAAGCCGATGGTCTGGCCGCGCACGATACGCGCCATGTCCAGCCAGTTGATCGCGCCGATGGCCACAAAAATCAGCAGGATGTTGCGGCCAAAAACCACCATCAGGAGAATCACGAAAAACATGAATGGCATTGCGTATAAGGTGTCGACGAAACGCATCATCAGCGCGTCGACGCGCCCGCCGCAGTAACCGGCGACGGCGCCCCAGAAGACGCCGATCAGCAACGAAACCAGGGTGGCCACCAGGCCGACCAGCAACGAGATGCGTCCGCCCGCCAGCGTGCGCGCCAGCACATCGCGCCCCAGCGCGTCGGTGCCGAACCAGTGACCGCCGGCCAGGCTCGGGGCGGTCGACCCCAGTGACAGGTTGGTCTGCGTGTAATCATGCTGGGCCAGCCAGGGGCCGGCGACGACCAGGACAACGAAAAACAACAACAGCCACAAACTGAACATCGCCGCCTTGTTCCGCCGCAGCCGCTCGCCGGCATTCTGCCAGAGACTGCGGCCACCGACGGTGTCGTTTGCGCCGTGTTTGTTCATTGCCGCCGCCGGCTCCTCGGGTCCAGCCAGGCATAGAGCAGATCGACCAGCAGGTTCATGACGATGATCAACGCCCCGTAGAAAATCACCACGCCCATGACCAGCGTGTAGTCGCGGTTCAGGGCGCCGGTTACAAAATACCGGCCGAGACCGGGTATCTGGAAAATCTGTTCGATGACCACCGATCCGGTCAGCAAGGCTGCCGTCGCCGGTCCCAGGTAGGAAATGACCGGCATCAGGGTCGGTTTCATCGCGTGACGCCAGACCGCCTGGCTGCGCGACAGCCCCTTCGCTCTCGCAGTACGCAGGAAATCGCTGCCCAGGATATCCAGCAGGCTCGCCCGGGTCAGCCGCGCAATATAGGCGGCCTGCGGCAGAGCCAGCGTAAACGCCGGCAGCACGACACTTCCCAGGCCGCGCCAGCCGCCGGCCGGCAGCCATTGCAAATGCACAGCAAACAGCAAAACCAGTAGCGGTGCGAGCACAAAATTGGGTATGGATATTCCGCTCATGGCCAGCGACATCACCGCGTGATCGCTGAAACTGTTACGGCGCAACGCGGCGAATACGCCGGCCGTTACCCCGCCCAGCAATGCCAGCAACAATGCCGTCATCCCGAGCGTGAACGAGACCGGAAAACTCTCTGCAATCAGCTCGCTGACATCGCGGTCGCGATAATAGTAAGAGGGACCGAAATCACCCCTGACGACGCCTTTCAGATAACGGCCAAACTGTTGCAGCAACGGCTCATCGAGATGGTAGCTGCGCTCGATATTCGCCCGGATATCCGGCGGCAGGTTTCTTTCGCTGTCGAACGGCCCGCCCGGTGCAATACGGATCAGGAAAAAGGTTGCCGCCACAACCAGAAACAATGTGGGAATAGCGGACAGCAGCCTTTTCAGCGTAAACGTGAGCACCGGCTCAGTCCGCCGCGTCCGCGCCGGCCAGCGACAGGTCCTGGCTGTAATGAATGTTCAGGCTGTTGTTTTGCCAGCCTTTGACCCGCGACGCAACCATGCGCTTGTTGACGTAAAAATAGATCGGCATCAATGGCTGGTCCTCAAGCATGATGGCCTCCGCCTCCTGCAGCAAAACGCGTCGTCGATCCGCATCCGGCGTCGCTGCGGCCCTCCCCAGCAAGTCGTCGTAATCGGGATTGGCATAGCCGACGAAATTTGCCGCCGCGCCGGTGCGCATTATCTCAAGGAAGGTAAAAGCGTCATCGTAATCGGCGATCCAGCTGCTGCGGAAAACATCAGCCTTCCCGTTACGCATGTCCTGCAACAGCACCTGGAACTCCACGTTTAGCTGGCTGGCCTGCACGCCCAGGGTTTCGCGCCAGATGCTGGCGATCGCCACCGCGATGTTTCGGTGAATATCGGCGCTGTTGTAGCGGATCTCGATCTTTAGCGGGTTGGCCGCGCTGAAACCGGCCGCGCGATACAGCCGCCGGGCTTCGGCCAGCCTTTGTGCCATGGTCCAGGCGGCCCATTCGGGCTCGATCGCGGTGTAGTTGGCGACGCCGGGCGGCACCCAGCCAGTCGCCGGTTTCTGGCCGGCAGTCAGGATGCTGCCCGCGAGCAGCTTGCGATCGACGACCATGGATAACGCGCGGCGCAGCCCGCGTTGTCCCGCGAACGGCGCACGCCGCAGATTGAAACCGTAATAGTAGGTCGTCAGTTGCGGCGAAACCCTGAGCTGGTCCGGATAGTTTTTCGCGGCCAGCGCAAACTGGTTATTGGGCACGGTATAGGTTATATCGAGTTCGCCGGCGCGAAATCTGGCCAGCTCCGCGTTCTGATTGGCGATCTGGTGGTACACGACCTTCGCGATCGCGGTATTTTCGGCGTCCCAGTAATTCGGGTTTTTCTCCATCGAGTAATGCGAGCCGATCACGGCTTCGGAAAGAACATAAGCGCCGTTGGAAACCAGATTCCCCGGCCGGGTAAATTCTCTGCCATGGTGGCCCAGCGATGGCCGGTGCACCGGGAAATTTGCCGGGTGCGTCAGCACCCCCGGCAGATAGGGGGTCGGGGCCCGGAGGCTTATTTCCAGCGTGTGCTCATCGAGCGCGACAACCGCCAGAGCGGTGGCGGGTCTGTCACCGGCAATAATTTCCGGCGCGTTGATGACCGGGCTCAAAAAGAACGCAAACGCGGCCGCGGTCTCCGGGTCAACCAGTCTGCGCATGGAAAAAACATAGTCATGGGCGGTCAGTGGATCGCCGTTCGACCAGCGCGCTGCGGGCCTGAGATGGAATGTGTAGGTCCTGCCATCGGGGGAAACATCCCAGCTCGCCGCGGCGCCGGCAATGACCTTGCCATCCGGGTCCAGCCGCGTCAGCCCCTCGAACAGGTCCCTGAGGATCGCACCCGACGAATCGCTGCGGGCGATCTGCGGGTCCAGCGATTCCGGCTCGGGGCCGTTACCCCGGTGCAACACGGCGAGTGTGTCCGCGTCACCAGCACCTTCGCCCGGCGCAGGGTCATCGACCAGCCGCCAGCCCATCCAGAGCAGCACCAGCAGGCCGAGCAGAATAATGATTCTTCGCATGTCCGTGTCCGTCCGATGGGCACGGTGGAAGTATATAGCCGGCGCGGGATTAAGCCGAGCGCTGGTAGTCGCGCTTCTTCAGATGAACCAGCAACAAAGAAAGGGCCGCCGGGGTGACGCCGGAAATCCTCGCCGCTTGCCCTAGCGTTGGCGGCCTGGCCGCGGTCAGCTTTTGGGTGACTTCCGCAGACAAACCGCTGACTTTCCGGTAATCGAGATCGCCGGGCAGAACGGCATTCGCCTTCCGCTGCAAGCGCCTGATTTCAACCTCCTGCCGCTCTATGTAGCCCGAGTAACTGGCCTGGATCGCTACCTGGTCCCGAACCTGGCTCCACAACCACGGGTCTTCATGCTCAGGTTCGCCGACCGCCTCGATCCGCGCCAGGTGACGATATGAAACCTGGGGCCGGCGCAGCAGATCCATCGCCTTGATGGCGCGGCCGGGGGCTCCGCCAATTTCCCCGGCAAGTCCGGGCGGGATATCGCCGGGCTGAATGACTATTTTTGCCAGGCGCGCCTGCTCGGTTTCTATGGCCTGGCTTTTGCTCTCAAAAACCTGCCAGCGCCGGTCATCGACGACACCGAGCCTGCGCCCCGCCGGTGTCAGGCGAAGATCCGCATTGTCCTCGCGCAACAACAGCCGGTGTTCGGCGCGGCTGGTAAACATGCGGTATGGCTCGCTGGTTCCGCGGCTGACCAGGTCGTCAACCAAGACCCCGATATAGGCTTCGTGCCGCTGCGGACACCAATCCGGCTCACCGCGAATTTTCAGCACCGCGTTGATGCCGGCGAGGATGCCCTGGGCCGCGGCTTCTTCGTAGCCGGTCGTGCCATTGATCTGGCCGGCGAAAAACAGGCCGTCTATGAATTTTGTCTCTAGACTGCTGCGCAGGTCACGCGGGTCAAAATAATCGTACTCGATGGCGTAACCGGGCCGCGTGACATGCACCTGCTCGAAACCACGAATACTGCGCAGAAACGACAGTTGCACATCGAACGGCAGGCTGGTCGAAATACCATTCGGGTAAACCTCGTGCGTGTTCAGGCCTTCCGGCTCGATAAAAATCTGATGCGAGTCCTTGTCGGCAAAACGGACGATCTTGTCTTCGATGGACGGACAATAACGGGGTCCTACCCCGTCGATTGCGCCGGTGTACATCGGCGAACGATGCAAGGCCTGGCGAATGATGTCGTGGGTTTGCTCGTTGGTACCGGTTATGTGGCAATTTACCTGCCGCGGGTGTTCTTCCCGCCGGCCCAGGAAAGAAAACACCGGCGCCGGATCGTCGCCGGGCTGCTCGGCGAGCTGACTATAATCGATGCTGCGGCCATCGAGCCGCGGCGGCGTACCGGTCTTCAGGCGTCCGACCCGGAACGGCAGCTCCCGCAACCGCTCGGCTAACCGGTTGGCGGGCGGATCGCCGGCCCTGCCACCGCTATGCTGCCTCTCGCCCACGTGGATCAGGCCGCCGAGGAAAGTTCCGACCGTCAGCACCACCGCACGGGCCGCAAAATTCAAACCCATCCCGGTCACTACACCGGTTATCCGGTCGTTTTCCACGACCAGGTCATCGACCGTTTGCTGAAAAAGGCTGAGCCCGGGTTGGTTTTCCACGATCGAGCGGATCGCCTGCCGGTAAAGCACGCGGTCCGCCTGCGCGCGCGTCGCCCGAACCGCCGGACCCTTGCTGGCATTGAGCGTGCGAAACTGGATGCCTGCAAGATCGGCCGCATGCGCCATCGCGCCGCCCAGTGCATCGATCTCTTTGGTCAGGTGTCCCTTGCCGATGCCGCCGATCGCCGGGTTGCAGCTCATCTGACCCAGGGTCTCGATGTTTTGCGTCAACAGCAAGGTGCGCGCACCCATACGCGCGGCAGCGAGCGCTGCCTCGGTACCGGCGTGACCGCCGCCGACGACAATGACGTCGTATTGTTCCGGGTGCTTCATCAAAATTACCAAAGCCGTGTATGGGTGGCGCATTGTAAGCGCCGAATGGTGCCCGTACCAGCGGAATGCTTTACACTTCTACCGATGCCTGTTTCCCGATCGCCCGTCAGCAGGGCCTTTTTTTTATGCCCCCCGATTCATCCCATTGTCAAAGTCCGGGTAAACCGGTTGGTGGGCAGCCTGATGGTAAGCCTGCTTCTCATTGCGCCAGTTCCTTCGACCCTCGCCGAAAGCGACCTGCCGGCCGATGCGGCGCCGATTTCCTCCATCGATGAGCTGCGGGACTGCAATCTTTACGCGACATCGGGTCTACGACGCATCGAGGCACGCTGCGGCTGGTTCGAAGTAGCCGAGAACCGCGACGACGCAGACAGCAGGAAAATTCGTCTGCACATCGCACTGATACCTGCGGTTGATGAAACAGCCGGCGGTTCGCCGCTGACTTTGCTGGCCGGTGGCCCGGGTCAGTCGGCACAGGACGTTTACACCAGCGTCGCACCGGCGCTTTCGCGAGTGCGCAAAAAGCACCCTATCTTGCTGGTCGATCAGCGTGGCACCGGCAGGTCCAACCAGTTGAGCTGCGATGACCAGGAAGAAATTGAGGACCAGGAGTGGAGCACTGAGTTGATGCGCGAGGTAGTCGGCGAGTGTCTGGAAGCACTTGATACCGATACGCGTTTTTATACGACCAGCGTCGCTGTTCGCGATCTGGACGAGGTGAGGCAGATGCTCGGTTTCGAGCAACTGAACCTGCTTGGGGGTTCGTATGGTACGCGGGTAGCGCTGCATTACCTTCGGCGTTACCCACAGGCGACGCGTGCCGTCATTATCGATGGCGTGGTGCCGGCCGATCTGGCGCTGGGCCCCGGCATTGCGATCGATGCGCAAAACGCGCTCGATATGGCGTTTGCCCGTTGTGCGGCGGACGATGCCTGCCACGAGGCTTTTCCCGATCCCGCGGCCGATGTCAGATTGTTGCTGGAGCAACTGGCGGCGAACCCTGTTTCCTTGACCTTGCCGGACCCGTTGACCGGCGAGATGCTCGACAAGCGCCTCGATAAGAATCAGTTTATGGGCGCGCTGCGAATGCTCATCTACTCTCCGGAAACGGTTGCCCTCATTCCTTTGCTGCTCAGGGAAGCAGCCAGCGGAAATCCTGCCCCTATGCTGGCGCAATCGCTGATGATCGCCAGCAACATCGGCGAAATGATGGCGATGGGTATGCACAATGCGGTGATCTGCACGGAGGACGTGCCGTTTTTTCAGGACCCGGACAGCTATGAGCCGGAACTCGAAAGGACTTTCCTGGGCACGATAATGCTCGATGGCATGGGCGCCATTTGCGATGTCTGGCCCGCGGGGATAATCGATGACGAATTCAAGACCCCGGTCGTCAGTGATATACCGGTCCTGCTGTTGTCGGGCGAAGCGGACCCGGTGACTCCGCCGGCCTATGCCATACAGGCCATGGAAACTTTGAGCAATTCCCAGCACCTGGTGCTGATCGGACAAGGCCATGGTCAGATCGGCACCGGTTGTATGCCGCAGTTACTCGGTGAATTTATCGCCAATCCCAATTCGCTGCCCTTGGACGACGCTTGTATCGACCGCACCAGGCCGACCGGTTTTTTCCTCGATTTCAACGGGCCATCGCCATGATACGCGCACAGGGTCTGAGTAAAGCTTTTGGCAAAATTCAGGCTGTGGACAATTTATCGTTCGATGCCGTAGACGGGAAGATTACAGCCTTGCTCGGACCCAACGGCGCGGGCAAATCAACGACCCTGCGCATGCTTTACACGGTACTGAAACCCGATGCGGGCCAGGCGCTGATCGATGGCGCCGACATCCAGGCCGATCTGCTGGCAGCCCGCCGCAAGCTCGGTGTGTTGCCGCACAGCGCCGGGCTGTACCCGCACCTGACTGCGTTGGAAAACATCCGTTACTACGGCCGGCTCAGCGGTCTGGAAAATGCAGAGCTCGAACAGCGCGTGTCCGAATTGAGCGCTGTCCTGGACCTGGGGCCGATCGCGGATCGCCACGCCAAGGGTTTTTCCCAGGGTGAACGCACCCGCGTCGCACTGGCGCGCGCCCTGGTACACCGGCCGAAAAACCTGCTGCTCGATGAACCGACCAACGGCCTCGATGTAATGGCGACGCGATCCTTACGCAAGTTGCTGCTGCAACTGAAAGACCAGGGGCATTGCATCTTGCTGTCCAGCCACATCATGCAGGAGGTCGCCGCGCTGGCCGACCAGATCGTCATCATTGCGCATGGCCGGGTCGTCGCCGATGGCACGCCGGAGCAAATTCTCACCAGAACCGGCGCCGATGACCTGGAGTCCGCATTTGTCGATCTCATTGGCGCGGAGGACGCGGGATGAGGCTGCTGACGATCGTATGGGCCAAGGAAGTACTGGACAACCTGCGCGACCGGCGCACGCTGCTTTCCTCGCTGATATTCGGCCCGTTGTTTGGCCCGATACTTTTCGTTTTCATGATGAATTTCATGCTCAACGAAGCAACCTCCGATGTGGACGAGCTGCTTGAATTGCCGGTCAGCGGTCAGGAACATGCGCCCGAACTGATTCGCTGGCTCGGTGGCAACGGCGTCAATGTCCTGGACGGACCGGAAGATGCTCGCGAGGCGGTCAGCCGTGGCGATTTGAGCATGGTGCTGGTCATCCCGGAATCGATCGGCGAAAAGTTGCGCGCGGGACAGCCTGCGCCGTTACAACTGGTTGTCAACAATGCCAAAAGCCGCGACCGGGGCGATGTGCGCAAGGCAAGAAATTTGCTCCGCGCTTACCGAAACCAGCTCGCGGCATCGCGTTTGCAAGCCCGCGGAATCAGTCCGATGGTGCTGTACCCCGTGGTCATCGATGAGGTCGATGTTTCCACGGCGGTGGGACGAGCGCTGGTGGTGCTCGGGATGTTGACCTATTTCATATTGTTTTCGATGTTGATGGGCGGCATGTACCTGGCGATTGACACGACCGCCGGTGAACGGGAGCGTGGCTCACTGGAACCACTGCTGACACTGCCGGTACCCACCGGCCAGCTGATCATGGGCAAAGTCGCGGCGACCTGCACATTCATGCTGGTGGCATTAGCCATAACCGTCACCGGGTTTTCGATCAGCCTCAATTTCCTCGACCTTCAAGCACTCGACATGCAAGCCAACTTCGGTCCCGGTATCGCTTTGTCGGTGTTCGCGGTCATGCTGCCATTTACCTTGTTTGGCGCTGGCATGATGACGCTGGTAGCCTCGTTCACCCGAAGCTACAAGGAAGCCCAGACTTACCTGACGATCGTGTTGCTGGTACCGACCCTGCCCATCATTTTTGCCGCAATTTTCTCGCTTGACCCCACCTTCGAGTTGATGGCCGTTCCCAGTCTCAGCCAGCACTTGCTGATCACCGCCATCATGAAAGGCGAAGCATTGCAGACCGAGTGGATATTGGTCTCAGCGGCAAGCACCATGCTGGCCGGCGCACTTTTTATCTGGCTTGCCAGTTTGTTTTATCGCCGGGAGAGCATCCTCGGCTGAGCAGCCCCGGCAAATGACTATTGTTCGCGAGCACGGTATTGCGATTATCGGGAGACCCCTCACATCGCAGGTCCTCTATCTGGGGCTTTTTGAAATCATTAGATTTGACATAATCCACGCAGTTATCATGAATGCGACAGCCCTCACGCTTTGTAAAGCCGATTTCCCCGATGCTATGCGACATACACCAAACCAGGAACTGGTAAGTGGATTTTTCACTGGTACCACAAAACGATCCAAAACAGGCCTTGCGCCTCCGCCGATTCGGCATGGCGCTGATCTCGTACGTCTTGTGGGTCTCCCTTGGTCTCGCAGGGTACTACAGCGGAATCCTGACGCTGGATCAGGATCTCCTGCTGTACCTGCTCGGTGGCATTGCGGTTACTAATCTGTTGATTTTTGTCGTTTTGCGCTCTGGCCTTAACAAACACTTCAAAGATCCATCGCTAACGCTTTTTCAGTGCCTGGTCGCGATGTGCTGGATCCTGGGATTGATGTATCTGTCGCCGCCAGCCAGAGACGTCATGCTGATGGTCTATGTGATGACCATGCTTTTCGGGATGTTTCGGTTGAGCCGCGGGGAACTGCTGTTACTCGCCGTGTTCGCGCTCGGCGGCTACGGCGCCTTACTGGTTTTCGACAATGTCCTTCAAGCCAGCCAGGATGTACTGACTCGCGAATCACTGCGGTATTCCGTTTTGATCGTGATGATCTTGTGGAGCGCCTATTTTGGCAACTACGTCGGCAGCCTCAAGCAAAAGCTGCGCCGGCAGAATCATAGCCTGATTCGCGCCGTAGAAACCGCCACCCACCAGGCGGAGCGCGATGAACTGACCCGGACCTATAATCGCCGTTTCATCATGGGCAGTCTGGATGACGAAAAAATCCGTGCCGATGAAGAAAACCGGATTTTTTCGATCTGTATTTTCGACCTCGATCATTTCAAGCGCGTCAATGATGTGCACGGCCACCAAGCTGGCGACCAGGTACTCGCGGAGTTCACGATGCGCGCCGGCGGCATCCTGCGATCGATGGATCAGGTCCGCAGGCGGGGTCATCCAATGGGCCGTTACGGTGGCGAGGAATTTATCGTGCTGCTTCCCGGCACCGGGCTGCCGGGCGCAATAAATTGCGCCGAGCGAATTCGCGAACTGACCGAGAAGCGTACCTTCGTCAACGATATCAAGGTAACCGTGTCTGTCGGCGTCGCCCAGTACCGGGCTGACGAGGAAATCAAGGAAACCATTCAACGGGCCGACGAAGCCCTGTATCAGGCCAAGGCCCTTGGCCGCAACCAGGTTTGCGCGGAGCCACGCTTCGACAAGCCACAGGGCCTGGATACACATTCCGAGACCGTGCTCACGGGCCGGCAAAAGCGCCTGTCGACCTGAGCGAAGC
>Ga0209980_10001306_pt1 | contig 13776 bp, 14 predicted proteins | sample CR02metaG_FD_183611 | JGI IMG/M metagenome (GOLD analysis project Ga0209980, IMG submission 183611) | Deep subsurface microbial communities from Mariana Trench to uncover new lineages of life (NeLLi) - CR02 metaG (SPAdes) (version 2) | ecosystem: Environmental > Aquatic > Marine > Ocean trench... | reverse complement strand
TATTAGTGACCATTCGCTACGGATTGTGCGCGTATTCTCGTTGTCCCCCAAGCCCGCACCTGTTATCGGGAGATAGGGAAACGCGCCGGGCTCGAAATGGCGCGGCCCAGGGAGACGGAACCGGGAACCGGCGGGGGGCGATCATGACCAACAGGGCGACGGGCGCGGACCCACCCAGGCGGCCCGAACGCGTCGAGTGGCCGACGCTGGCGGTGGCCGCGGCGGTCTATGGCGGCTTCGGGCTCGCGACCTGGCACCACGAGGCGCTGCCCTGGTGGCTGCTGCTGCCGCTGGGGGGCTATCTGGTCGCCTGGCACGGCTCGCTCCAGCACGAGGCGGTGCATGGCCATCCGACGCCCTGGAACTGGCTCAACGAGGCCCTGGTGTTTCCCAGCCTGTGGCTGTGGCTGCCGTTTCGGCTTTACCGGGTCAGCCACCTCACCCACCACAACGACGCGGTTCTGACCGAGCCGGCACGCGACCCGGAGTCGTTCTACGTCGCGCCCGCGGATTGGGACCGCCTGGGGCCGCTGGGGCGCGCCACCTTCTGGACCGTCAACACGCTCGCCGGGCGGCTCCTGATCGAGCCCCTGCGCTGCGTCTGGCGGGTGCTGGCCAGCGAGATGCCCCGCCTGGCCCGCGGCGACACCGCCAACCTGACGCCTTGGCTGCTGCACCTGGCTGGCGTGGCCCTGGTGCTGGCCTGGGCGCTCTGGGTCTGCGCCATGCCGCTCCTCGACTACGTGGTGTTCTTCGCCTATCCGGGCCTCTCGTTGACCCTGCTGCGCTCCTTCCTGGAGCACCAGGCGCGGCCGGTGGCGGGCACGCGTTCCGTACTCGTCGAGGCCGGCTGGCCGCTGTCGCTGATGTTCCTCAACAACAATCTCCACGCACTGCACCACGCCGAGCCGGGCCTGGCCTGGTACCGGCTGCCGGCGCGCTACCACGCCCGGCGCCAGGAACTGCTCGCCGAGAACGGCGGCTACCGCTACGGCGGCTACCTGGAGATCGCGGCCCGTTACCTGCTCAAACCCAAAGAGCATCCGCGCCACCCACTGACCGCCACAGCCGATTAGAGCGCGCCTAACTCGGGCAAAATCGGCCGCCCGCCTTTGCGGATCGGGGTGGCGATGCTATATGACAGCGCAGTGCGACCCGGCCCCCGGAAACGGCACCCGACCCATCCGCGCGCCCGGTTGCCAAGCCGCAACCCCCGCGATCACCAGCACCCTAGCGAGCTTTCATGTCGTCAGGCCATCGCCGCCGCCGCACCTTCGCGATCATCTCCCATCCCGACGCCGGCAAGACCACCTTGACCGAGAAGCTGCTGCTGGCCGGCGGCGCGATCCACCTGGCCGGCGACGTGAAGGCGCGCGGCGACCGGCGCCGGGCGCGCTCGGACTGGATGAAGATCGAGCAGGACCGCGGCATCTCGGTGACCAGCTCGGTCATGACCTTCGAGCACCAGGGGCTGGTGTTCAACCTGCTCGACACCCCGGGTCACGAGGACTTCAGCGAGGACACCTACCGCACCCTGACCGCGGTCGATTCGGCGATCATGGTGCTCGACGCGGCCAAGGGCATCGAGAGCCAGACCCGCAAGCTGTTCGAGATCTGCCGGCTGCGCGACATCCCGATCATGACGCTGGTGAACAAGGTCGATCGCGAGGGCCGCGACCCTTTCGAACTGCTGGACCAGATCCACGACCTGCTGCAGCTCGACATCGCGCCGCTGGTCTGGCCGATCGGCATGGGCTCCGTGTTCGCCGGCTGCTACGACCTCCAAGGCGATCGCTTCCTGACCTCCTCCAAGGGCCCAGGCTTCAAGGGTGGGGGCGGCGCTTTCGACACGGTGCTTCCCTGCCAGGGCCTCGACGACCCGCAACTCGACCAACGGGTCGACCCCGACACCCTGGCGGCGGCGCGCGAGGAGGCCGCCCTGGCCCGCGCCGGCTACGCCGAATTCGACCGCCAGGCGTACCGCGACGGCAACCTGACGCCGGTGGTCTTCGGCAGCGCGCTCAAGGGCTACGGCGTCGAGTTCCTGCTCGACCTGGTCGCGCGCCACGCGCCGGACCCGCGGCCCAGCCCGGCCGATGTCCGCACCATCGAACCGGACGAACCCGCGATGACCGGCTTCGTGTTCAAGGTCCAGGCCAACATGGACAAGAATCACCGCGACCGGGTCGCCTTCCTGCGGGTCTGCTCGGGCCGATTGCACCGCGGCATGAAACTGCGCCAGGTGCGCACCGGCAAGGACATCATGATCCACAGCCCGCTCACCTTCCTGGCCCAGGACCGCGAGCTCGCCGCCGATGCCAGCCCCGGCGATATCGTCGGTATTCCCAACCACGGCACGATCCGGGTCGGCGATACCTTTACCGAGGGCGAGACTCTGCGCTTCACCGGCCTGCCGGCGTTCGCGCCGGAGATCCTGCGCCGCGTGCGCCTCGGCGACACCACGCGCATCAAGCAACTGCGCCGCGTACTCGAGGACATGGCGGAGGAAGGCCTGATCCAGGTGTTCCGGCCGTCGCTCGGCGCACAGTGGATCGTGGGCGCGATCGGGGTCCTTCAGCTCGACGTGCTCGCCGCGCGCGCGCGCGAGGAATACCGCATCGAGATCGAATTCGAGACCGCGCCCTACGTCGCGGCGCGGTGGCTGCGCGCGGCCGACGACAAGGACCTCCAGGCCTTCATCTCGGCGCATAGCAACTCGGTATTGCTCGACCGCGACGGCCAGCCGGTGTTCCTCGCCGCCAGCCCCTGGGAGCTGGACTACCGGATCAAGAACAACGAGCGCATCGAGTTCCTGAAGACCAAGGAACTCGAATGATACCAAGGAGCGCCGCCATGACACTTCGGATCGTGCCGCTGAGCGAAGCGCTGGGGGCGGAAGTCACCGGCCCGGACTGGGCCCAACCTTTGGACTCCAGGGCCTCAGCGGCCCTCAGGCACGCGTTTCTCGAATTCCATCTATTGTGTTTGCGTTCCGAGACCCTGACATCTTTGGCATTCCTGAGGCTGGCCCGGAACTTTGGCACGCCACAGACCCAGCTTATCGCCGAGGAGCGTCAGGCGGACGCGCCGGAGGTATCCCGGCTCGAAACCACCTACCAAGCGGCGGTGGACAAACCGGACGACATGGGATTGGTCCGGCTGTCTGGCTGGCATACCGACGATTCCTACTTTCCGGTCCCCGCCAAGGCGACCTTGCTCCAGGCGCTGGCGATTCCCGACAGCGGCGGACAGACGCGTTTCGCCAACATGCAGACCGCATACCGGGACCTTCCCGAAGCGATGAAGGCGCGCATCGAGGGTTTACGCGCCGTCCATCGCTACGACACGCGGCGCGCCAAGGCGCGGCCGATCGAACTCACCAAGGAAGAGGAAGCGGAAACCCAAGAGGCGGTGCACCCCTTGGCGCGCCGGCATGAAGACAGCGGCGAAAAGGCGATCTACTTCAACGCCAACAGGACCGATAGAGTGGTGGGCATGCCGGCGACGGAAAGCGATTCCCTGCTCGACCGACTCGACCAACATATGATCCAGCCGAGGTATCAGTATCATCACAGCTGGCGCGTCGGGGACATATTGATCTGGGACAACCGCTGTCTGATCCATTCGGTCAACATGGATTTTCCGGTTGGCCAGCGCCGCATCCATCAGCGCATCCTCCTGGCCGGCGCGGCACCGGCCGGCGAGCGCAATATCGCTCAGACCGGCAGCACCCGGCCGACGCCCCGCTCTTTGGCCCGCTCATAGACCGCAGCGGCGACGGCGACGTCGGCCAAGCCCAGACCGGCGAAGACCAGGGCGTTGCGTTGCGCCGCGCCCTCGCGGCCGGACAGGCTGCCGGCGACCAGGCCGGCGACCTCGCCGTGGTAGCGATCGCTATAGGCGAGGCGTTCGGCGCCGGCCTGGGCGATGTCGTCGGTCACCACCAAATCGAGCGCCGGTAGGCTCTCGGAAATCCACGACAAGCCGAGGTCGACCATGCTGGCGAAGCAGCCGGCCTCGAGCCAGGCCGCGTCCAGGAAGGGTTCCGTGCGCGGCACCACCGGGGTGCTGGAGATCACGATGTCCATGCCGGCGACCGCCGCGCGTGGGTCCTCGACCGCCTCCGCCGCCAGGCCCTGGGCGCGGGCTTCCTCGACAAATTTCTGGGCGGTCGACAGGCGGCGGCTGTAGGCGCGCAGCGTGGCGAGCGGGAAATGGGGCTTGAGCGCGGCCAGATGGGCGCGCGCCTGAAGCCCGCAGGCGATGAAGCCGATGCGCGCGCTCTCGGGCCGCGCCAAACGCCGGGCCGCGACCGCGGTGATCGCGGCGGTGCGCACCCCGGTGATCCAGCGCGCGTCCAGGATCGCGACCGGCATGCCGGTCGCGGCGTCGTTGAGCAGCACCGTGCCGGCGATGTGCGGCAGGCCGCTGGCCGCGGCGTCGCCGACGCCGACCCACTTGACGCCGCCATAGGCCGCGCCCAGGACCCCGGCGCTGGCCAGGAACAGGACGCCGCCGGGGGCGTGCAGAGACAATTTCGGCTTCATCACGGCGCGGCCCGCCGCCTTGGCCGCGAACACCGCCTCGACCGCCGCCTCGACCTCGGCCAGGCTGAGACCCGCGGCCCGGATATCGGCGTCGCAGAGATAAAGGATGTCCCGTCCCAGGGTCATATTGCCGCAGGTCCCACTCACGCCGCCCCGGCGCCGCCTTCTTCCGTGCGGCGGGCGACGAAGGCCTCGAGCTCCTCACGCACTGTGGGGTCGAGGGGCGGCGGCTCGAACTCGGTCAGGACCCGTCGGTAGATCTTGTGGGCGCGCTGGGTCGCGGTCTCGGCGCCGGCCTCCTCCCAGGTCTCGTAGTTGCGCCAGTCCGAGATCAGCGGCGTGTAGAACGCGGTCTTGTAGCGCTCGAGGGTGTGGGCGGCGCCGAAGAAGTGGCCGCCGGGCTGGACCTCGCGGATCGCCTCGAAGCCGAGCGTCGCCTCGTTGACTTCGATGGGACGCAACAGCTCGGCCATCATCTGCAACAGCTCGACGTCGAGCACGAACTTCTCGAACGAGGCGGTCAGCCCGCCCTCCATCCAGCCGGCGCCGTGCAGCACCAAGTTGGCGTGACCCATGACCGCACCCCAGAGCGACATCTCGGATTCATAGGCGGCCTGGGCGTCGACCAGGTTGGCGGCGTTGGCGTTGGACGAGCGGTAGGGCAGCCGGTAGCGGCGCGCGAGCTGGCCGCCGGCCAGTGCGGCCCGGGTGTACTCCGGCGTGCCGAAGGCCGGGGCGCCCGACTTCATGTCGACGTTCGAGGTGAAGCCGCCGTAGACCACCGGCGCGCCCGGGTTGACGAGCTGGACCAGCGCCAGGGTCGACAGCGCCTCGGCATTCTGTTGCGCCAGCGCCCCGGCCAAGGTCACCGGGCTCATGGCGCCGGCCAGCGTGAACGGCGTCACCACCACCGGCTGGTTGCGCTGCGCCATCTCGATGATGCCCTCGATCATCGGCGCGTCCAGGCGCAGCGGCGAGGAGGTGTTGATGACGGTAAACAGGCTCGGTTCGCGGGCCAGTCGGTCGGCGTCGATGCCGCGGGCGATGCGGGTCATCTCGATCACGTCGAGGATCCGCCGGCGGCCGAGCGAATAGCCGTGGTAGGCCTTGTCCGAGAGCGTGACGAAAGCCAGCGTCGCGTCCAGGTGCCGGGTCTCCGGCGGCAGGTCGATGGGCTCGACCGGATAGCCGCCGATGAGATGGACGGTATTGAAGGCCTGGGCCAGGCGGATCAGGTCGCAGAAATCCTTGTAGTTGCCGTCGCGCCGGCCGCCGGCCAGGTCGGAGGCGTTGACCGCGCTGCCGACGGTGGCGAAGTTGATGTGGTTGCCGCCGATGGTCAGGTCATGGGCCGGGTTGCGCGCGTGCAGCGTGAACTCGGCCGGGGCGTGGCCGACGGCTTCCTCGATCAGTCCTCGGTCGAAGCGCACCCGCTCGCTGCCCGGCTCGACCTCGGCACCCGCGCGGCCCAGGATCTCGCGCGCCGCGGGGTGCAGAAAGTCCATGCCGATCTCTTCCAGGATCCGCATGGAGGTGTCGTGGATCGCCTCGATCTGCTCGGCGCTCAGCACCTCGATCGGCGCATAGGGATTGCGCAAGGACCGCCACGGCAGTTGGGTCAGCGCCGCGACCTCGCGCCGGTGGCGTCCGCGTCGCTTGGTGCCGTCTCGCGCCATGGGGCCTCCCGAGAAAAACGTAACCATCCCTCTTACAGCCAGTTGCCCGATCCACCAATACGGAATCGTGACAGGAGGCTTGACGGCGCAGGCGTCAGCCTATCCCCTTGGCGACGGACCGACGCCGCACCCCTGTCAGCGCACCAGAGACTTTCCATGACCGCGCCACCATACCGCGTCCAGTTGGCGACCGCCTTGGCCCTGTTCGCGGCCTTGCCGGGCTGCGCGCCCACGGTGGTGAGCCTCGGGGCCGACGCCGCCTACACCGTCTCCGAGCAACGCACCACCGGTGAGGTGGTCGACGACAACAAGATCAAGATCGAGCTCAATAAGCTGTTGGCGGACGACAGTCTCGGGCTGTGGACCGACGTGGGCACCGTGGTCTACCGCGGCCGGGTGCTGTTGCTGGGCGGCATCGAGACCGCCGACGCCAAGGCGCGGGCTGGCGCGATCGGCGCCACGCCCGAGGGCGTCACCGAGGTCATCAACGACATCCAGATCACCGATGCGGGCGGCGTCGGCGCGTTCTTCAACGACGTCGCCATCGAGAAGTCGATCCAGGTCAAGTACCTCTTCGCCGAGGGTATCGACTCGGCTAACTTCCGGGTCCGCTCGGTCAACGGCACGGTCTACCTGATCGGCCAGGCGGGGACCCAGGCCGAACTCGACCGGGCGCTCGAGATCGCGCACGCCACCGGGGACGTGAAAAACGTGGTCAATCACGTCCGCGTCCAGGCGCCGAAGTCCTGAACCGCTCCGCGGAAGCTTAAGGCGCCCGGGCGGCGACGATGGGCTGGTGGAAGCCGGTCGCATCCGGCTCGTGCCAGGCCACCTCGGTGAACCCGGCCTGGTCCAGCAGGCCCTCCAGGCGCGCCCGGGTAAGCGGCCAGTAGCGGCTGGTGAAGACCTGGGTCTCGGCGCCCCGGCCATCGCGGTAGCGGACGAAGTAGAGGTGCAGCCGGTAGCTGCCGCCATCCGCCGCCCAGTCCCAGACCTGGAACACCACGCGGTGGCCATCGGGCTCGTCGATCACGCGCGGCGCCTCGACCCGCGGCCGGTCCTGCAGCATGGCGTCGTAGTCCCGGACGCTGGCCAGAAATAACCCGCCGGGCGCCAGCAGCGCGGCCAGGCGGTCGAGCGCCGTGGCGACCTCGACCTCGCCCTCGAGATGGGGCAGCGCGTTGTCGAGCACGCAGACCACGTCGAAGGGCCCCCCCACGGCCTCGGTCAGCTTGCGCAGATCGGCGACCTGGGTCGAAAGCGCGACGCCCAGGCGCGCCGCCTCCTTGCGCGCGCGCGCCACGGCGGCGGAGCTCAGGTCGGTCCCGGTGACCTGGTGGCCGCGCTGGGCGAGACCGATCGCCTGGGTGCCGATGCCGCAGGCCGCGTCCAGTACCCGCTTGGGGCCCGGCCCCAGAAGCTTGCCGATGAGACCGTCCACCACCCGGCCTTGGCGCGCGACCGCCTCGTCCCAGTCGGCGAACAGCAGATGATACTGGGCGCTGAGTTCGTCATAGAACTCGGAGACCTCGTCCATGGCTATCTATCCCTTTCGTCTCGCCGGCACCCCACGGCGTTCACGGCGTCAGTTCCGCGATCACGGATTTGTAGGCCGCGAGGATCCGGTCCTCGCGGGCGTGCCGGCCATCGCGCACCACCCAGTCGCCGCCGACCATGACCCCAGTCACCGGGTTGTCGTTGCCGGCGAACACCAGGGCGTCGAGGAACAGATCGTCGGTCCGGCCGGTGAGGTTGGGCCGCTCCGGGTCGACCACCAGCAAATCGGCGCGGGCACCGGGCGTCAGGCGCCCGATCGGGCGTCCCAAAGCCTGGGCGCCGCCGGCGAGTGCGTCCTCGAATAGGCGCGCGCCGACGGAGGACGTCCCAAGGGCGGCCCCAGGGGATGCCCCGGGGGGCGCCTCGGGACCGCGCGCCAGCAGGTTGCGCCGCCGCGAGGTCAGGCGTTGACCGTATTCGAGCCAGCGCAACTCCTCGATCGGGCTGACCGAGATCTGGCTGTCGGATCCGATGCCGAAGGCGCCGCCCGCCGCCAGATAGGCCGGCGCCGGAAACACGCCGTCGCCCAGGTTGGCCTCGGTCGTGGGGCAGAGCCCGGCCACCGCGCCGCTTTGGGCCAGGCGCCGGGCCTCCTCCTCGGTCACGTGGGTGGCGTGCACCAAGCACCAGCGCGGCCCCACGGCGGCGTTCTGGAGCAGCCACTCGACCGGCCGCAGGCCGCACCACGCGACGCAGTCGCGCACCTCGCCCTGCTGCTCGGCAATATGGATGTGGACCGGCGCCCGGGCATCGAGGGCGTCGAGGCCCGCGAGCGCGGTGGCCAGGGTCTCCGGGGTGACCGCGCGCAGGGAGTGGGGCGCGATGCCGACCCGGACGTTCGGATCGCCGCGATAGGCTTTGAACAATCCCTCAACCAGCTCCAAGAACTTGTCGGGATCATTGAGAAAACGCCGCTGCCCCTCGCCCGCCACCTGGCCGCCGAAATCGCCGTAGCCGTAGAGTACGGGAAGCTGCGTGATGCCGATGCCGGTGGCCTTGGCCGCCGCGATCACGCGCCGCGACATCTCGGCCAAGTCCGCATAAGGACGGCCGTCGGGATCGTGGTGTAGATAGTGGAACTCGCCGACCGCGGTGTAGCCGGCCTTGAGCATCTCGACGTAGAGCTGGGTGGCGATCGCCTCGACCTGCTCCGGGGTCAGGGCACGCACGAAGCGGTACATGACCTCGCGCCAGGTGCAAAAGCTGTCCTCGCCCGGGCCGGCGCGCTCGGCCAGCCCGGCCATGGCGCGCTGGAACGCATGGGAGTGCAGGTTCGGCATACCGGGCAGCACCACGCCGCCCGCACGCGGCGCGGCGCCGGGCGTGGCGCCGGACGTCACTGCCGCCAGCGCGCCGTCGGGGGCGATCTCGAACAGCACGTCCCGGGCCCAGCCGTCGGGCAGCAGCGCGCGCTCGGCGAACAAGGATGACTCGGTCATGAGGTGTGAAGGCGCCTTGCGGTTTCCCGGTGCGAGCTTATGCCGTAAGACTGGGCTTGTATAGACGACGGCCCGGAGAAGAGCATGTGGGACACGATCTGGCTGGGCGGCCGCCTGGCCACCATGGCCGGGCCAGCAGGGAGGGTCGGGCCGGCGGGGCGCGAAGCCTACGGCGCCATCGAGGACGGCGCCATCGCCGTGGCGGATGGGCGCATCGCCTGGGTCGGGCCGCGTATCGAATTGGTGGGCGCCCCCAAGAGCTTGGCGCGCGAGGTCCACGACCTGGCCGGGCGCTGGCTCACGCCCGGGCTGATCGACTGTCATACACACTTGGTTTACGGCGGCGACCGCGCGGCGGAGTTCGAGGCGCGCCTGAAGGGCGCCAGCTACGCCGAGATCGCCGAGGCCGGCGGCGGCATCGTCTCAACCGTCACGGCCACGCGCGCCGCCAGTGAGGACGACCTGTTTCACGCCGCACGGCCGCGGCTCGACGCGCTGCTCGCCGAGGGCGTGACGGTGGTCGAGATCAAGTCGGGCTACGGCCTCGACCTGGACAACGAGCTCAAGCAATTGCGGGTCGCGCGCGCACTCGGCGTGGCGCTACGGGTCACGGTCAAGACCACGTTTCTCGGCGCCCATGCCGTGCCGCCCGAATTCACCGACCGGGCCGAGGACTACATCGACGCGGTCGTGGCCATGCTGCCCGAGGTCGCGGCCTCGGGACTGGCCGATGCGCTCGACGCCTTCTGCGAGACCATCGGGTTTTCGCCGGAACAGACCGCCAGGGTGTTCGAGGCGGCGCGCGCCTGCGGTCTGCCGGTCAAACTGCACGCCGACCAGCTCTCGGACCTGGGCGGGGCGGCGCTCGCCGCGCGCTACGGCGCGCTCTCGGCCGACCACCTGGAGTACACCAGTGCCGACGGCGTTGCGGCGATGGCGGCGGCGGGCACGGTGGCGGTGATCCTGCCCGGTGCCTTCTACGTGCTGCGCGAGACCCAAATGCCGCCGGTGGCGGCGCTGCGCGCGGCCGGAGTGCCGATCGCGCTCGCCACCGACTGCAACCCGGGCAGCGCGCCGGTGACCTCGCTCTTGCTGATGCTCAACATGGGCTGCACCCTGTTCCGCCTGACCCCGGAAGAGGCGCTGGCCGGGGTCACCCGCCACGCCGCCACCGCGCTCGGGCTCGGCAACAGCCACGGCACGCTTGAGGTCGGCAAGGCCGCCGACTTCGCGGTCTGGAACATCGCGCGCCCGGCCGAGCTCGCCTACCGGATCGGCTTCAACCCGCTCGCCTACGCGGTCAAGGAGGGGGTGGTTCGGGAAATGTCGGTCGAATGATCGGTAGCGTCTAAATGGTCGATATTTACGTCGATGCCGACGCCTGTCCGGTTAAGGATGAAACCTTGCGCGTCGCCGCCCGTCACGGCCTGAAAACCTATCTGGTTAGCGACGGCGGCATTCGCCCGCGCCAAAGTCCACTGGTGGAACTGGTCATCGTCGCCCAGGGCGCGGACGCGGTCGACGACTGGATCGCGGAGCAAATTCAACATGCCGACATCTGTATCACCAACGACATCCCGCTGGCCGCGCGCTGCCTGGAACGGGGTGCGCTGGCGATCAAGCCGAATGGCCAGCCGTTTACGGAAAACGGCATCGGCATGGCGCTGGCCAACCGCGAACTGATGCAGGGCTTGCGCGAAAGCGGCGAGATCACTGGCGGGCCAAGGCCATTCAGCAAGGCCGACCGCTCGGCATTCCTCAACCGCCTCGAAACCACCGTGCAGGCGGCAAAGCGCCAAAGAGATCGGGCCTAAGCCCGAGCGTCTTTGATGGAATCTCCGTAGCCTCGAGCGTCAGGTGACATTCACAGCATTCCTCGACAGCATGGATTCGGGTAAGGCGTTCAGCTACGCTCCCTTTTCAGGGAGGAGTCCATGGAGCGCCGCCTCGCCGCCTTTTTGACCGCCGATGTGTCCGGCTAGTCGCCTCCCCAGGGCTTCGCTGGTCAACGGCCCGACACCGCTCGAACAGCTCCATCGGATTGGGGCCGAGATCGGCCATCGGGCGCTTTTCGTCAAGCGCGACGATGTCATGGCGCTGGGTCTTGGCGGCAACAAGCTGCGTTCTCTTGAATTCTGGATCGGCGAGGCCTTGAAGCGGGGCTGCGACACGCTGTTGGTCGCGGGTCAGCCTGTATCGAACCAATGCCGGTTGACCGCGGCGGCGGCGGCCAAGATGGGGTTGGCCTGTGTTATCCTGCACAATGCCGACCGCCCCGCAGAGGTCGAGGGAAACCTGCTTTTGAGCCACCTTTACGGGGCCGAGATTTGCTACCTTGGCCCGCTGGATGAAGCGGCGCGCCACGAGGCGGCCCAGGAAAAGGCGCGCGAGTTGCGCAAGGCCGGGCGGCGACCCTACATGATCGGCGATCCGGTGCTGGGCGCGCTGGGCTATGTCGTCGCGGCCGAAGAGCTTCTTGGTCAGGCATCCGTGGCGGTCGGAAAATTCGACCACATTGTCATTCCGGGTTCCATGGGGCCGACGGAAGCAGGCCTTCTCTATGGCCTGTTACAGGGCGGCTTTACCGGCCAAGTTCATGTCATCAGCGTCGAATACGGCGCGGACGAAATGGCAGCGCGGATCGAGGCCATCTTTGCGAAGCTGGTGGAAAAACTGGGCACGCTCGAGGTCGGACCCGCCACGATCGCGCGCTATGACGACAGCTTCCTTGGCCCCGGTTATGGCGTGACAACCCCGGCAGCCGCCCGGGCGATGAAACGCTTCGCGACATCCGAGGGCCTTTTGCTGGAACCGACCTACACCGCCAAACCCTTTGCGGCACTGCTCTCGATGATCGAAGACGGCCTCATTCCCGGCAGCGCGCCGGTCTGCGCGCTCCACACCGGCGGCGTGCCGTCACTGTTTGCGAGTTCGACGCTTTCATGAGCATTGGATAGGGAACCCACCCCGGTCCAAGCGACGCGAAGACCGTGTGTCCCAACGGCCCAGTACCGGACCTGAAGCAGACAGCGCCACTCGCAACCCCCGCGCCGCAGGCGTCCGTTCCGATCAGTCCTTGGTCATGGAAACGCGGCCATCCTTCCCGATCGCCCAATGCGGATTGTAGGCAACCTCCCAGCAATGACCATCAGGGTCGGAGAAGTACCCCCGAGTATCCGCCCCAGAAAACTTCCGCTGGCGCCTTTACGATCGGCGCGCCTTTGGCCTTCAGTTGGAAAAAGATCGAATCGACTTCTTCCTTGCTTCGCGCGTTATGGGCGAGCGCGAAGCCCCGGTAGGCGGAGTCGCCGCGATCGTCACCCGCGGCGTTCATGTCCCTCGCCATGGCATCGTGCGGGTAAAGCGAGAACACGAGCCCGCCGAGATCGAAAAAGCGATTTCAGACCGGCCCGGGGCCGCTTTCCAGCCGACCACGTCCTCATAAAACGCGATCGCGCGTTCCAGGTCGGCCACACCCAGTGTGATCATACTCAAGCGTTGCTCCATGACCGTCCTCCTCCCATGGCTCACAGCGGTGGACCGTAATGTTCGACCGTGGGGAAGGGCTCGTAGAAGTGATGCAGCGCCGCCTTCCAGTCCTGGTAGCGCTCGGAGCCGCGGAAACCCTCGGTGTGGTCCTCGAGCCGCGCCCAACGGACCAGCAAGAGGTAGCGGTTCGGGTCCTCGAGGCAGGGCCGCAGCTCCAGGCCCTCGAACCCTTCCGAAGCCGCGATCAACGGCCGCGCCGCGGCCATCGCCGCCTCGAAGGCCGCGCCCTGCCCCGATTTTACGTTGAGAATTGCCGCTTCCAGGATCATCGAAACGCCTCCCCCAAATGTCGTTCGAAGCGGCAGCTTATCCAGAGTCGCGAAATAGCGCGTACCCTTATTTTGCCGAACGGGATATGTTCACGCAGGCGTGCATGGCCGCCGATCCGTTCAATCTGTTATATTGCTACGGTTCGACGGCCGGACCCCCGGTGGCCGCAGGGAGGAACATGCCGGACCTACGATTCTCGGTGAGCGACGGGCGCGACTTCCTCGCCAAGCACGACCTGCTCGGACACCTGACGCCCGAGGAGCTCGACCGCCTGCTTGCGCCCGCCCGGGTCGAACGCGTCGACGAAGGCCGGGTCCTGTTCCGCAAGGGCGATCCGGGCGACCGGCTCTACGTGGTGCTCTCGGGCCGCATCTCCATCGGCACCACCTCGGAGGCGGGCAAGGAAGTGGTCTTCAACGTGCTGGGGCGCGGTGAGGTCTTTGGCGAGATCGCGCTGCTCGACGGCAAGGCGCGCACGGCGGATGCCACCGCCATGGCGGAAAGCCACCTGCTGGTGCTCGATCGCGCCGATTTCATGCCGTTCCTGGAGCGCCACCCGGAGGTCGCGGCGCGCCTCATCGCGGTGCTCTGCGAGCGGGTGCGCTGGATCAGCGAGTCCTACGAGGACTCGATATTCATGGAGTTGCCCGCGCGTCTCGCCAAGCGCCTGCTGCTCCTGGCCGAGACCCACGGCGAGCCGCGGGAGGGAACGACGACGCGCATCGCGTTCCCGCTGTC
>Ga0209980_10001305_pt1 | contig 13787 bp, 11 predicted proteins | sample CR02metaG_FD_183611 | JGI IMG/M metagenome (GOLD analysis project Ga0209980, IMG submission 183611) | Deep subsurface microbial communities from Mariana Trench to uncover new lineages of life (NeLLi) - CR02 metaG (SPAdes) (version 2) | ecosystem: Environmental > Aquatic > Marine > Ocean trench... | reverse complement strand
GGCTGATCGCCATTGTCTGGGGCCGGGTCCCGGCCCAGGCCGTGCTGACGGCCGCGCCCGACGCCTGGCTCGGCCTGCATATCGTGGCCTCGGTGGCGACCTACGGCCTGTGCACCCTGGCCGCGGTGGCGGCGGCGGCGGCCTTCCTGCAGGAGCGCGCGCTCAAGGGCAAGCGGCCGACCGCGCTCAGCCGCGTGCTGCCCTCGATCTCCGATGCTTCGCGGCTCCAGGTGCGCCTGCTCGCCGTCTCCGAGGCGGTGCTGGCGCTGGGCATCGCGACCGGCATGGCGCGGGGTTACCTGAGCAGCGGCCGATGGCTCCAATTCGACCACAAGACCTTGTTGTCGGGGCTCGCCTTCCTGGCGATCGGCGCGCTCCTGGTTCTGCACTATCGCAGCGGCCTGCGCGGCCAACGCGCCGCGCGCCTGGTCCTGGTCGCTTACCTGCTGCTGACCCTGGCCTATCCCGGGGTCAAGTTCGTCACCGACGTGCTGATCGGGTGAACTCGGCCGAATTCCCTTGCCTTCGCGTGGACAGAGGCTAGAACAGCCCAACAAATAGGCAACAAGGAATTTGCCTAAGAGATGGGCATTGAGATCGGACCCCTTCACATCGCCGAGCCGGTGATCCTGGCCCCCATGTCCGGGGTCACGGACCTGCCGTTCCGGCGCCTGGTCAAGCGCCTGGGCGCCGGCTTGGTGGTCTCGGAGATGATCGCCAGCCAGGCCATGATCCGCGAGACCCGGCAGTCGATGAAGCTGGCCCAGGCTTGCGCCGAGGAGTTCCCCATGGCGGTGCAGTTGGCCGGTTGCGAGCCCGAGGTCATGGCCGAGGCGGCGCGGCTGAATGCGGACCTGGGCGCGGCCCTGATCGACATCAACTTCGGCTGCCCGGTCAAGAAGGTGGTCGCCAAGGCGGCCGGCTCGGCGCTGATGCGCGAGCCCGCGCTCGCCCGGCGCATCCTCGAGGCTACGGTCAAGGCGGTCGCGCTTCCGGTCACGCTCAAGATGCGCACCGGCTGGGACCAGACCAGCCGCAACGCGCCGGAGCTCGCGCGCATCGCCGAGGACTGCGGCATCCGGATGATCGCGGTGCACGGGCGCACCCGCTGCCAGCTCTATGACGGCGTCGCCGACTGGGGCTTCGTGCGCAGGGTCAAGGAAGTGGTCGGCATTCCGGTCGTGGTCAACGGCGATATCGAGAGCCTGGCCGACGCCAAGCGCGCGCTCGACGCCTCCGGCGCCGATGCGGTCATGATCGGGCGCGGCGCCCAGGGCCGGCCCTGGTTTCCCGGCCAGGTCGCGCACTATCTGAAGACCGGGGCGGTGCGGCCCGCGCCGCCGCTGGCCGAGCAGCTCGAGTTGGTGCTGGCGCACTACCAGGACATACTGTCGCATCACGGCAGCCATCGCGGCGTGCGCCACGCGCGCAAGCACCTGGGCTGGTACGCGCGCGGCCTGCCCGGCGGCGCCGAGTTCCGGGCCCGGATCAACCGCGAGGACGATCCCGGGCGCGTGCAGGACCTGCTGCGCGCCTTCTACGCGCCGGCGATCGAACGGGCGGCGATCGAACGGGCGGCGGCGTGATGGTGGGGGCGTGATGGCGGGGGCGCAATGACAGCGGTGAGGGACCCCAAGGTCGGAGAACGCGCCGGCTTCGCGGGCGGGGCCGAGGCCGTGCTCAACGCGCTGCCCGAGCCGGTGCTGGTGATCGATGCGGACGGCACCATCAGTTACCTCAATCCGGCCGCCGAGCAATTCTTCCAGGGCAGCAGCGCCGCCTTGGCCGGCCGGCGGCTCGATGCCGTGCTGCCCGCCGACAGCCCGGTGCTCGGCTTGATCGGACAGGCCCGACGTAGCGGCCATTCGGTCTCGGAATACGGCATCACCGTGGAGACCCCGCGCATCGGCGCTCACTTCGTCTCGGCCTCGGTCTCGACCATGACCGAGCCTGCGGGCAGCGTCGTGGTGTCGCTGCAAGAGCGCTCGATCGCGCGCAAGATCGACGACCAGTTGATCCACCGCAACGCCGCGCGCTCGGTGACCGCCATGGCGGCGATGCTGGCGCACGAGGTCAAGAATCCGCTGTCGGGCATCCGCGGCGCGGCCCAGCTGCTCGAGCGCGGCGCCGATCCCGGCGACCGCGAGCTGACCCAGTTGATCTGCGAGGAGGCGGACCGCATCGTGGCGCTGGTCGACCGCATGGAGATGTTCTCCGACGTGCGGCCGCTGGAGCGCGCGCCGGTCAACATCCACGAGGTGCTGGAGCACGTGCGCAAGCTGGCCCAGAGCGGCTTCGCGCGCCACCTGCGCTTCATCGAACGCTACGATCCCTCGTTGCCGCCGGTCTACGGCAATCGCGACCTGCTGGTCCAGGTGCTGCTTAACCTGGTCAAGAACGCGGCCGAGGCGGCGCCGGCGGAGGGCGGCGAGATCGTGCTCACCACCCGCTACCGCCAGGGCGTGCGTCTGGCCGTGCCCGGGGTCGGCACCCGGGTCGAATTGCCGCTCGAAATTAGTATCCAGGACAACGGGCCGGGCATTCCCGACGACCTGCGCGACCACCTCTTCGATCCCTTCGTGACCACCAAGGTCGGCGGCAAGGGCCTGGGCCTGGCGCTGGTCGCCAAGATCGTCGGCGACCACGGCGGCATCGTCGAAATCGGCGGCGCGCCGCGCCGCACCGTCGCGCGCCTGCGCCTGCCGGTCGCGCCACGGGGCGCGGCGCCGGATGTGGCACCCGAGGCTGGCGCGGCCCCTGAGGCTGGCGAGGTAGCGCCATGAGCCCGGCCACGATCCTGATCGCCGACGACGACCGCGCGATCCGCACCGTGCTCAGCCAGGCGCTCGGTCGCGAGGGCCACGAGGTCCGCACCACCGGCACCGCGGCCGGCCTGTGGCGCTGGATCGAGGCCGGCGAGGGCGACCTGGTGATCACCGACGTCATCATGCCCGACGAGAACGGCCTCGACATGATCCCGCGCATCCGCAAGCTGCGGCCGAACCTGCGGGTCATCGTGATGAGCGCCCAGAACACCCTGTTGACCGCGGTCAAGGCGACCGAAAGCGGCGCCTTCGAGTACCTGCCCAAACCGTTCGACCTGCGCGAGCTCGCCACCGTGGTCGCGCGCGCGCTCTCGGAACCGCGGGCCCAGGCGCTGCCGGCGGGCGAAGATCCGGGCGCCGGCGAGGAGCAGCTGCCGCTCATCGGCCGCTCGCCGGCCATGCAGGACATCTACCGGACCCTCGCCCGGCTCATGGCCACCGATCTGACGGTCACCATCTACGGCGAATCCGGCACCGGCAAGGAGCTGGTGGCGCGCGCGCTTCACGACTACGGCAAGCGCCGCCACGGCCCCTTCGTGGCGATCAACATGGCGGCGATCCCGCGCGAATTGATCGAAAGCGAGCTGTTTGGCCACGAGAAGGGCGCCTTTACCGGGGCCGGGGCGCGCTACGCTGGACGCTTCGAGCAGGCCGGTGGCGGGACCCTGTTCCTCGACGAGATCGGCGACATGCCGCTGGAGGCCCAGACCCGCCTGCTGCGCGTGCTCCAGGACGGCACTTACACCACCATCGGCGGCCGCGCGCAGATCCGCGCCGACGTGCGCGTGATCGCCGCGACCCACCGGGACCTGCGCCAGCTGGCGCGCCAGGGCCTGTTCCGCGAGGACCTCTACTACCGGCTCAACGTGGTGCCGATCCGCCTGCCGCCGCTGCGCGAGCGCAGCGAGGACATCCCGGAGCTGGTGCGCCACTTCGTCGCGCGCGCCGAGGCGCAGGGCCTGCCCGGCAAGGCGCTGACCGCCGAGGCCATGGCCGACCTGATGGCATATCGCTGGCCGGGCAACGTGCGCGAGTTGGAAAACCTGGTGCAGCGGCTGTCCGCGCTCTACAGCCAGGACGTGATCGGCCGGCCGGAGCTGCGCGCCGAACTGGCCGAGGCTCCGGGCGGGCCGGCGGATTCCGAGGCGCCGGCGGAGTCGCTCGGCGGCGCCGTCGAACGCCATCTGAGGGAGTATTTCCTCGCGCATCAGGACGAACTGCCCGCCGCGGGCCTCTACGACCGGGTGCTTCGGGAGATCGAACGGCCGCTCATCGAGCTGTCGCTGGCGGCGACGCGGGGCAACCAGATCCGCGCTGCCAAGCTGCTCGGCCTCAACCGCAACACGCTGCGCAAGAAGATTCGGGACCTGGATATCCACGTGATCCGCGGCCTGAAGTAGTCAGGCATGGACTGTGGTAATCCTGCACGCTACACTGTGGCAATTCTACCACAGCCGACACCAGGCGCATTCGGGGGCTGAACGACGGACATGACCACGCCGAGCCAAGCGGAGCTGGGCGGCCCAGCGGCCCCGAGCGTGCCAGCCCCGGGCCTGCCGGAGCACGGCGTGGCGGCGCGAGGCTTGTCGGTGTCCCGGTTCCGGCGCGTCGCCGCCTGGGCGGGCCGGGTCAATCTCGAGCGCAAGCTGGCCATCGTCCTGTTGGTGGCCACGGTCGGCTCGGGCACCGTGACCTTCGCCGCCATGACCGGCAACCTGCCGCTGGCGGTCGATCCGAGGTCGATCCTGCTGCTGCTCAACCTGGACCTGGCACTGATTCTGGGCTTGAGCGCGGTGATCGCCCGGCGCCTGGTGATTATCTGGATCGAGCACAAGAAGGGCGTTGCCGGGGCCCACCTGCACGTGCGCCTGGTCGCTTTGTTCAGCCTGGTCGCGGTGCTGCCGACCATCGTGGTTGCCACCTTCTCGTTTCTGTTGTTCGATTTCGGGCTTCAGGGCTGGTTCAGCGACCGGGTCAGCACCGCGGTCAAGGCCTCGCTGGTGGTCGCCCAGTCCTATCTGGAGGAACACCGGCAGTCGATCAGGTCGGACGCCCTGGCGATCGCCCGGGCCCTCAACCGCGAGGGCTTTTCCCTGGTCTTGAATCCCAAACGCTTCAACCGCATCCTCGACGCCCAGGTGCGGGTGCGCTCGCTGACCGAAGCGATCGTGTTCGACAGCGGCGGGCAGATCCTGGGCCGGGCCGGGTTCAGCCTGCTGCTCGATTTCGACCCGCAGATCCCGGACTGGGCGCTGAACCAGGCCCAGAACGGCGAGGTCGTGATCCTGACCGCCAAGACCGAGGACCGGGTGCGGGCACTGCTGCGCTTGGGCGGTTTCTCCAACGCCTACCTCTACGTCGGGCGGTTGGTCGACCCGCAGGTTCTGCGCCATATGGACACCACGAAGGACGCCGTGCGGCTCTACGTGGAATTGGAGGGCAAGCGGTCCGACCTGCAGGTCACCTTCGCGCTGATCTTCGTGGTGGTCGCGCTGATGTTGCTGCTGGCGGCGGTCTGGGTCGGCCTGGCCTTCGCCAACAACCTGACCCGGCCGATCGGCCGGCTGATCGCCGCCGCCGAGCGGGTCGGCTCCGGCGACCTGGGCGCGCGCGTCGAGACCGACGACAGCCCCGACGAGATCGGCACCTTGGCCGCGGCGTTCAACCGCATGACCGGAGATCTGCAGAGCCAGCAGGAGGAACTGCTCGAGGTGAACCGGCAGCTCGATCACCGCAGCCGTTTCATCGAAGCCGTGCTGGGTGGGGTGTCGGCCGGGGTCATCGGTCTCGACCCGAGCGGCGAGATTACCTTGCCCAATCGCTCCGCTTGCGAGCTGCTCTCCCTCGATCCCGAGGCGATGCGTGGGCGCAAGCTGGCGGAGGTGGCGCCCCAGATGGCCGATCTGCTCGAGGAGGCCCGGCGCCGGCCGCACCGGTTGAGCGAGCGCACCATCCTGCTGGACAGCGGCAAGGGCACCGCGCGCACTCTTTTGGTTCGCATCGCCGCCGAACTCGACGGCAGGACCATCATCGGTTTTGTCGTGACCTTCGACGACATCACCGAGTTGCTTTCGGCCCAGCGCACAGCGGCCTGGGCCGACGTCGCGCGCCGGATCGCCCACGAGATCAAGAACCCTCTGACCCCGATCCAGCTCGCCGCCGAGCGCCTCAAACGCAAATACCTGAGCCAGATCCAGAACGACGCCGAGACCTTCGAGACCTGTACCGATATCATCGTGCGCCACGTCGGCGATATCGGGCGCATGGTCGACGAGTTCTCCGCTTTCGCGCGCATGCCGGCGCCGGTCATGTCGGAGGAAGACCTAGTGGCGCTGACCGAACAGGCGCTGTTCCTGCAACGCAGCGCCCACACCGAGATCGAGTTCGAATTCGAGCGGCCGGCCGGCCCGGTGATCGCATCCTGCGACAGCGAGCAGATCGGCCGGGCCCTAACCAACTTGCTGCAGAACGCGGTCGATGCGGTCGCGGGCCGCGCCGCCAAGGGCGCCAAGGCGCTCGAGCCGGGCCGGATCACGGTGCGGCTGATCGACGATGGGGGGCTGCGCGCCATCGAGGTCGAGGACAACGGCCGCGGCCTACCCAAGACCGACCGCCACCGCCTGACCGAGCCCTACGTGACGACCCGCGACCAGGGCACCGGGCTGGGCCTGGCGATCGTCAAGAAGATCATGGAGGACCACGGCGGCGATCTGAGCCTCGATGACTCGCCCGGCGGCGGCGCCCGTATCTGCCTGATATTCCCCTCGCCGGAGGTGTCGACTGAATCCACACCGCCGGCCAACGCCAACGCCCAGCAGAAAGCCAAAGCCCATGGCGCGTGACATACTCATCGTCGACGACGAAGCCGATATCCGCACGCTGATCACCGGCATCCTCCACGACGAAGGCTACGCGACCCGCGAGGCCGCGGACAGCGACGGCGCGATCGAGGCGATCGCGGACCGGCGCCCGGGCCTGGTGATCCTCGACATCTGGCTGCAAAACAGCCGCATGGATGGCCTGGAGATCTTAAACGCGGTCAAACGCGAGCACCCGAGCGTCCCGGTGGTCGTGATCAGCGGTCACGGCACCATCGGCACTGCGGTCCAGGCGATCAAGCTGGGCGCCTACGACTTCGTCGAGAAGCCGTTCAAGGCGGCCCGGCTGATCCTGGTCGTCGAGCGTGCGATCGAGGCCGCCAAGCTGCGCCAGGAGAACGAAGAGCTACGCGTGCGCGCCGGGCCGGAGACCGAACTGATCGGCGACTCCGGCAGTATCAACCAATTGCGCCAGGCGATCAGCAAGGTCGCGCCGACCGGCAGCCGGGTGTTGATCACCGGGCCGGCCGGGGTCGGCAAGGAAGTGGTCGCCCGGATCCTGCACCAGCAGTCGCACCGCAATGGCGGTCCCTTCGTGGTGCTCAATTGTGCGACCACCAATCCCGAACGCCTGGAACTCGAGCTGTTCGGCTGCGAGGCTGGGGTCGAGGGCGCGGGCGCGCCGGGCCGGACCGGGACCCTGGAGCGCGCCCACGGCGGCACGCTGCTGCTCGACGAGGTCGCGGACATGCCGCTCGACACCCAGGGCAAGATCGTCCGCGTGCTTCAGGACCAGGCCTTCGAACGGGTCGGCGGCGACCGCCGCGTCGAGGTCGACGTCCGGGTAATCGCCTCGACCAATCGCGATTTGAGCCGGCGCATCACGGAGTCGCGATTTCGCGAGGACCTGTTCTACCGTCTGAACGTGGTGCCCCTCGAAGTGCCGGCGCTACGCAACCGGCGCGAAGACATCCCGGCGCTGGTGCAGCACTTCATGACCCGGGCGGCCGAGGGGGCGGGGCTGCCACGGCGGCGGATGAGCGAAGACGCCATCGCCACGCTGCAGGCCTACGCATGGCCCGGCAACGTGCGCCAGCTGCGCAACGTCATCGACTGGATCCTGATCATGGTGCCCGGCGGCTACCAGGACCTGGTGCGCGCCGATACGCTACCGCCGGACATCGGCTCCATCGCGCCCTCCGGCCTGATCGGCGAATCCGGCACGGAAGTCATGGCACTGCCCCTGCGCGAGGCGCGCGGCCTGTTCGAGCGCCAGTATCTGGAGGCCCAGGTGTTGCGCTTCGGCGGCAATATTTCGCGCACCGCCGGCTTCGTCGGCATGGAACGCTCGGCCCTGCATCGAAAATTGCGCTCGCTCGGCATCAGCGCGTCCGAGCGGCAGTAGCTTCCGGACGGAAATCAGTAAGTAGCCAAGCAACGAAACCGCAGCTAGAATCACGCCATGCAAGTCATCATTTGCGGCGCTGGGCAGGTCGGCTTCAACATCGCCCGCTATCTGTCCTCTGAAAACGCCGACATCATCGTCGTCGACCAATCGCCGGAACTGGTGGAAAAGGTCATGGAGTCCCTCGACGTCAAGGGACTGGTCGGCTTCGCCTCGCACCCGGACGTGCTGGAGCAGGCCGGCGCGGCCGATGCCGACATGATCATCGCAGTCACCTATGCCGACGAAGTCAACATGGTCGCCTGCCAGATCTGCCACTCGATCTTCGACGTGCCGACCAAGATCGCCCGGGTCCGGCACCACAGCTACCTCGAACCCATGTGGGCCGACCTGTTCTCGCGCGATCACATGCCCATCGACGTGATCATCTCGCCGGAGATCGAGGTCGCCAAGGCGATCGAGCGGCGGCTCGAGATCCCGGGCGCCTTCGAAGCCCATCCCCTGGCCAACGGCCGGGTCAGCCTGATCGGTGTGCATTGCACCGAGGAGACGCCGATTCTGGACACGCCGCTACGCGAGTTGACCGGGCTGTTCCCCGATCTGCACATCACCGTGGTCGGCATCTGGCGCGACGGACGGGGCATGGTGGCGCGCCCGGAAGACGTGCTCCTGGCCGGCGACGACGTCTACTTCGTGGCCGAGACCAGCCATGTCGCGCGCTCTATGGCGACCTTCGGACACGAGGAGAAGGAGGCCCGCCGGGTGATCATCATCGGCGGTGGCAACATCGGCCTCAACCTCGCCACCGCGGTCGAGAAGAACCACCCCCACGTCAGCCTGAAGCTGATCGAGGTCGATAAGGGGCGCGCCGAGGCGGCCGCCCAGCAGCTCAACCGCACCGTGGTCATTCACGGCAACGCGCTCGACACCGAGATCCTGGAGGAGGCCAGTGCCGGCAAGGCCGAGACCGTGGTCGCGGTGTCCAACGACGACGAGGTTAACATCCTGGCTTCACTGTTGGCCAAGCGCTACGGCTGCCAGCGCGCGGTCACGCTGATCAACAAAAACTCCTACGCGTCGCTGGTCGGGCCGCTCGGCATCGACGTCGTGGTCAGCCCGCGCGCGATCACCGTCTCCACCATCCTCCAGCACGTGCGCCGCGGGCGCATCCGTTCGGTCCACTCGATCCCGGAGGGCTTCGGCGAGGTCATCGAGGCCGAGGCGATGGAGACCTCGAGCCTGGTCGGGGTGCCGATCCGCGAGGCGGCCCTGCCGGACGGGGTCCTGGTCGGCGCCATCGTGCGCGGCGAGGAGGTGATCATCCCGCGCGGCGACACCGTGGTCCGGGCCAACGACTTGGTGGTGATCTTCGCCGCGACCGAAGCGGTGAAAAAGATCGAGAAGCTGTTCGCGGTCAAGCTCGAGTTCTTTTAGTCGACCGGCCGGAAGGATCCTCACGCATGCCACGTTACGCCTACGTCAACGGCCGCTATCTGCCCCACGCCCAGGCCGCGGTGCACATCGAGGACCGCGGCTACCAGTTCGCCGACGGGGTCTACGAGGTGGTCCCGGTGTACCGGGGCGCCCTGGTCGACGAGGGCCCCCACCTGGACCGGCTGGAACGCTCGCTTCGCGAGCTGCGCATCGCCATGCCGGTCGCGCGCGCCACGCTCGAACTGATCTCCCGCGAGCTGATGCGGCGCAACGACCTGACCCAGGGCATGCTCTACATGCAGGTGACCCGCGGGGTGGCGCCGCGCGACCACAAGTTCCCCGCCACGGCGCGCCCGGCCCTGGTCATGACCACGCGCCAGACCAAGCCCCATGGCGAGGCCCTGCTGACCCAGGGAATAAAGGTGATCACCGTGCCAGACATCCGTTGGCAGCGTTGCGACATCAAGTCGACCTCGCTGCTGCCCAACGTGCTCGCCAAGCAGGAGGCCAGCGAGGCCGGCGCCTACGAGGCCTGGCAGATCGATGGCGAGGGTTACGTCACCGAGGGCAGCTCGACCAACGCTTGGATCGTCAACGCCGAAGGCAAGGTGGTGACCCGGGACGTCGGCCACGCGATCCTCAACGGCATCACCCGGATCACCTTGCTCAAGCAGATACGCGAGGCCGGCCTTGAGTTGGAGGAGCGCGCGTTCACCCTGAAGGAGGCCAAGGCCGCGCGCGAGGCCTTCCTGACCTCGAGCACCTCCTTCGTGCTGCCGATCGTGGCCATCGACGAGACGCCGGTGGGCAACGGCCATCCCGGCATCCTCTGCGGCAAGCTGCGCGCGCGCTATCTCGACTATATGGCCAGCCTCGAGGGCCGCCCCGGGGGCACGGCGTGACCCTGGTGCGGCCGCGTGCCCTGTTGTTCGACTGGGACAACACCCTGGTCGACACCTGGGGCGCCATCCACCACGCGCTCACGGTGACCTTCGAGGCCATGGACCGGGAACCCTGGACCCTGGCGCAGACCCGCCAGCGGGTGCGGCGCTCGGCGCGCGAGGCCTTTCCGGCGCTGTTCGGTGCGCGCGCCGAGGAGGCGGCCGGCATCTTCTACCGGGCCTTCGAGAGCGATCACCTGGAGACCCTGGAGGCGCGCGAGGGCGCCGAGGCGCTGCTGCGCGGGCTCGCGGAATCCGGCGGCTACTACCTGGCCGTGGTCAGCAACAAGCGCGGCGATTTGCTGCGCCGCGAGGCGGCTCGGCTCGGCTGGGAGGGCTATTTCGAGCGTCTGGTCGGCGCCAACGACGCGGCCCGCGACAAGCCGGCGGCGGACGCCGTGGAAATGGCGCTCGGGGACTCGGGGCTGTTGCCGGGGCCGGAGATCTGGTTCGTCGGCGACACCGATATCGACATGGTCTGCGCCGCCAACGCCGGCTGCCTGCCGGTGCTGCTGCGCGCCGAGCCGCCGGGCGCGGGCGAGTTCGAACACGGCGAGCCCCGGATCCATGTGGCTGGGTGCGTGCAGCTTTTGGAAACTGTTCGCGCGATCTGATTTTATCTTGACGCAAAAGCATGTTAGTGCAGTAACATACTGACCAGCGGGACCGGCGGCGGGAATTCGCCGGGCCCTGGCAGGAACGAGTCGAACAAAACAAAGATAACCAATAAAGGTGGCTTCAATGGCCGCGGAGAAATCTCAGAACGTCCAGGACGTGTTTCTGAACCATATTCGCAAGAATAAGGTTCCGGTGACTATCTTTCTCGTCAATGGCGTCAAGCTGCAGGGCATCGTCACGTGGTTCGATAATTTCTCGGTATTACTGCGCCGGGACGCCCATTCGCAACTGGTCTACAAACACGCCATTTCGACAGTGATGCCGGCGACCCCGGTCCAGCTCTTCGAGCCGGCACAAGATCAGCAGGAGACGCAAAACGCCTAAGCGCGACGCCCGGCAGCCGGGGGGACACCTAGCCAATGGCGGCGCTGCCCACGGGCAGGGGACCGCCGGGCAAGAGATCGGCCGGGCCCTCGTTTTGCATCCGGATATCCGCTCGGGTCCGACCCCGGTGCGGGATTCGCAGGCGCGCCTCGATGAGGCCGTCGGGCTGGCGCTGGCCATCGATTTGGGGGTCGACCATGCCGAGATCGTGGCGGTCGCCAAGCCACGACCGGCGACGCTGTTCGGCAAAGGCGTGGTCGAGCGCTTCGCCGACTTCGTGAAGGCCCACGAGATCGAGGTCACGATCGTCGATACCGCGCTATCGCCGATCCAGCAGCGCAACCTGGAGCGCGCCTGGCACTGCAAGGTGATCGACCGCACCGGGCTGATCCTGGAAATCTTCGGCGCCCGGGCGCGCACCAAGGAGGGCCAGCTCCAGGTCGAGCTGGCCGCGCTCAGCTATCAGCGCTCGCGCCTGGTGCGTTCCTGGACCCATCTGGAGCGGCAGCGCGGCGGCTTCGGCTTCCTCGGCGGCCCCGGCGAGCGCCAGCTCGAAATGGACCGGCGCATCATCACCAGCCGCATCACGCGCCTGAAATCGGAGCTCGACCACGTCCGGAAGACCCGCGCGCTGCACCGCGCCGCCCGGCGCCGGGTGCCCTATCCGATGGTCGCCCTGGTCGGCTACACCAACGCCGGCAAGTCGACCCTGTTCAACCGCTTGACCCGGGCCGAGGTGCCGGTCAGCGACATGCTGTTCGCGACCCTCGATCCGACCATGCGCCGGGTCGCCTTGCCATCGGGGCTCGAGGTGATCCTGTCCGACACGGTCGGCTTCATCTCGGAGTTGCCGCACGACCTGGTGGCGGCGTTCCGGGCGACGCTGGAGGAGGTAACCGGGGCCGACCTGATCCTGCACGTGCGCGACATCGCCCATCCCGACAGCGAGGCCCAACGCCAGGACGTGGAGGCGATTCTCGACGAACTCGGCCTGGGCGAACGGCTCGAGGAGCGGGTCATCGAGGTGCTCAACAAGATCGATCTACTGGACGTCGAGTCGCGCCAGGTCCTGGGGCACCGGGTGGCGCGCGGCAACGGCCAGGTCCTGGCCTCGGCCTTGACCGGCGAGGGCGTGGCCGAACTGCTCGCCGCCGTCGACCGGCACCTGGCCAAGAGCGCCCGCACCGTGACCCTCTCGGTGGCACTCGACGATGGCGCCGCGCTCGCCTGGCTCTACGATCACGGACAGGTGCTTGAGCGCCGCGATGACGCGGGCCATGCCCACTTGCGGGTCGATCTCGACCCCGCCGATCTCGCCCGTTTCCACCACCGCCAAGCCGAACCGGTCGGAGACGGCGGCTGACATATCGACCCCAACCTTTTGAGCCATAACCTTTTGAGGAGGAACAGAAGATCATGCATTTCAGGCCTTTGCACGACCGCGTCGTGATCGAACCCCTGGATCGGGAAGAGAAAACTGCCGGCGGCATCATCGTGCCCGACACCGCCCAGGAGAAGCCGATGCGCGGCAAGGTGCTGGTGACCGGCCCCGGCGCGCGCGACGAGGACGGCGCGCTGTTGCCGATGGAGCTCAAGAAGGGCGACAACGTGCTCTACGGCAAGTTCTCGGGCACCGAGGTCAAGATCGACGACAAGGAGGTCGTGATCATGCGCGAGTCCGACGTCATGGGCATCCTCGGCTAAGGTCGGAGCTAGTGTGGCGGAACAGAAATTCACCGCAACTAGGAGGCCCTTGCAGGCCGCTCGGCTCGGCGCGCGGGTCGCCGTGATGCGGTCGCATCACAAGACCCGCGCAACCACGGCCGAGGGGCCTGCAGGAGCGCCCGAAGGGCCGTTGTTCCGGTCCTCCGGAGGGCGTCACCGCCGCTTGACGATGCTGTGGCATGGCCGGCGCGACGGTTCCTACCCAGAGGACCGAAAAAGCGATCCTAGATGTGGCGAATTGCCGTTCCACCGCACTAGGATCGGCGTCCGTAAGCCTTTCGTTCCGAAATGATCGTCGATATCGAAGCGGTGACCGCGATCCTGCGCGAGGTCGCGGCCGAGGAGGTCATGCCGCGATTCCGCAAGCTGGCCGAGCACGAGATTCGGGCCAAGAACGGCGGCGAGCTGGTCACCGTGGCCGACGTCGCCGCCGAACGCCAGATCACGCGCCGATTGCGCGATCTCCTGCCCGGCTCCCAGGTGGTCGGCGAGGAGGCGACGGCCGAGGACCCGGGCCTGCTCGACACCTTCGCCCAGGGGGACGACTGGATCTGGGTCATCGACCCGATCGACGGCACCGCCAACTTCGCCGCCGGCAGGCCGGTGTTTGCGCTCATGGTCGCCTTGGTGCGGCGGG
>Ga0209980_10001304_pt1 | contig 13788 bp, 11 predicted proteins | sample CR02metaG_FD_183611 | JGI IMG/M metagenome (GOLD analysis project Ga0209980, IMG submission 183611) | Deep subsurface microbial communities from Mariana Trench to uncover new lineages of life (NeLLi) - CR02 metaG (SPAdes) (version 2) | ecosystem: Environmental > Aquatic > Marine > Ocean trench... | reverse complement strand
CGACCCGCAGGCGTCGACTTGGTCCTGGAGTATAAGGGAAAGAATGATGGACCCACGTTGCCTACCATTGCATGCGGCCAGCATCTACTGCGCCCGGGTGAGGTGACGAAAAACCGCCGCCGCACTTCCACCGGTATATTTCATGTTATGCGCGGTCAGGGCAAGACAGTCGTTAATGATACTGTGCTTGAGTGGGAGCGTGGGGACTTCTTCGTGGTACCCAACTGGAGTTGGCACCGGCACGAGAATCACTCGACCAGTGAGGAGGCCATCCTGTTCTTCATGTCCGATCGCCCATTGCTCGAGCCCTTTGGGCTCTACCGGGAAGAGTACCAGGGTTAAACTAGTGTCATTGAAGGCGCTATAACCTCCCTAGGGTTATCGGGCCTCAGTCCCTGCGCACAATTTTGCGTATCGATCTCCTATCCCGTAATTTCAGAAGCAACTACGTGCGCTTGTAAATAGGGCTGTTACGATTAGGTATCAGACGAATAGAATCGCTTGACTTTAGGAGCCGGGCGAATTATGGGGGGGAAATCTGTTCTCTCGCTTGTTCGATTCGGTGGGTCCGATTGTTAATAGAGAGGTATGAATTAACCTCGAGGAGGCAAAATGGCCAAATTTAATTTTGCTGTAAGAATTGCAGCGTTTACGTTTATCTTTTCCTGTCTTGGCTTGGTGCAGGGAAGGTTGATTATATTTGCTGAATCAAATCCCACCTGGCAGGACAAATGGGCAAAAACCGTTGAGGAAGCAAATAAGGAAGGGCGGGTCACGGTTTACTCGAGTGTTTGGGGATTGTCAAGATCGAGAGTTTTTCAAAAAAAATACCCTCAGATCAAGGTTGTCGTGGTGTCGGGTCGGGGGTCCCAACTCAGGCAGCGAATGCTAAGTGAAGACAGGGCGGGAAAAATCATAGCGGATGTCGTAACTGCCGGTGCAAGAACCAACTATCAAACCCTTCGCGCTCGTAATCTCATCGATCCGATCAGGCCTGTCCTGATCTTGCCTGAGGTTTTGGACGAGTCTCTATGGTATGAGGGGAAACACCGCTACGTGGACCCCGAAAAAAAATATGTTCTTGTTTACATGGGCAATGTGGCACGGACAGGGAGTTATAACACCAAGCTTCTGAAGCCCGAAAAGATCAAGTCCTACTGGGACTTTCTTAAACCTGAATTCAAGGGCAAGATAATAGCCCGAGATATCAGGCAGGGTGGCAGCGGAGGCGATGCAATGCGATTTTTATATCACAACCCCAAGTTGGGGCCTGAATTTGTAACGCGGCTCTTTAGTGAGACGGACATCACCATTACGAGGAGTAATCGCCAGGGTCTCGATTGGTTGGGTGTAGGCAAATTTCAGATAGGTCTTTTTTTCGGTCGGGTGCAAATGGCTCAGTCACAAGGGCTTCCGTTAGATGAGCTAGACCCCCATCTTTTTAAAGAAGGCGCACCCCTTGGCATAGGTCCAGGAAGCGTTTCACTTATGCGCAATGCGCCGCATCCTAACGCGGCAAAGGTCTACATTAACTGGTTCCTTTCCCGTGAAGGGCAGACGGTTGTCCAGAAAGTAATAGCAAGAGAAGGCTCTGGTGGGGACTCCATGAGAATCGATATTTCGAAAAAGGATATCCCCCGAGCATATCGGCGTAGAAAGGGTGCAGAGTACTTTTTCGTGGCTACCCCCCAATATACGGACATGCGCCCAATCTATAAAGTGATTAACAAGGCCTTAGCCACTAGGGGAAAGACGACGAAGAAAAAGAAGAAGTAAACCCAGTAAGACCCAAGACAATAGTTCAATTCGTTTTAAGAATCTTTTTCATTCGCAACCTTACCTCGGTCTTGGTTGTGATCGAGTAATGCCAGTCGGAATTGTCAAAGTAGGATTCGCCAGGACGAGGGATCTGCTCAGCGGGAAGGGATGACTCGTCAATATCGCTACGGGTTGTCACAGCACGGTTCACACGTGAATAAAATCCAAGTCGCTTTCGGGTCATTACGGGTTGCTGGTCTACGTATAGTCTTTTGACAAATTCTTCGCCCAGGAGTGCATAAAAAGCACTGGCAGTCCTGATCCCTGTTCCTGGGACTGTGGGATCGAACAGCGCGATTTTCCCTTTCCACCTAGGGTCAAGCAGGTCATGAACCGATTTCAAATCTTCCGGTTTGACATGACGGGTGTTGATCTCGAGCAGGTCGGCTATGGAGTTGTTCAATCGTAGTGCATATTTACCCTCAGGATCGGAAAACCAGAGTTTCCCCTTCTTCCAGTTTGAAGCCTTTAGCACGTCCGGAAGAATAAGCCCTGGTTTCAATGGATCGAGCATCTTATCGGCATAGAGGACACTGGAAATAGTACCAATACCGCCAAAGAAGACATCCATTGAGTTGACCCCAACTCGACGCTCCAATCTCAGTTTGGCTGCAACCTCGCTGCTGCGCCCAACGAGATACTCGAGAACAATGCCATACTTCCTCTTGAACTCCTTCGGCAACTCACGCCGGAGGACCGGGTCGCTAGGCGCGCGTAGCACGACCTAACCTTCTTTTTGGCCCCGGCGAGAATCTTTCGCCACTCTGTCTCCCCGCCCGTCTCTTGTGCCCAGCCAGGGGACGCTAAAAAAACAAGTAGCAGAAGCCGTACCGCCCTCGTCAATATTACTGAAATAGCCATTCCGCATTCCCTCCTTCGAGAATACTAGCCCCGATCCGACAAAAATGAGTGAGCCATATGCAGTCGTGGGCCAGACATTTCGACGGTCGCCGACATCTTGGTCGTAGGCCTGTAGTTACACTACGGGTGAGTTATCGACCCTTCGAGGACCTCAGGGCCGGACTTCGAGTGAGCCTCAGTCGAACTCTGAGCGCGTCGAAGCGGTTTATGGCACAAACAGCTCCGGAGCCCCATCTGATGCTCCCTAACGATAATTTCTTGGACCGATTAATGTCGGATTGGGGCTAGCGATATAGCAATATGCCTCACCGAGAGGCTAGAAGGTTTTGACCTATTGCCTTCTGGGGCTAAATCAACGAGGGGCGAATTGTGTCAAGTGGTGTGCTTCTATTGATCCTCTTGACAAGGAGTAGACCGTATACAATTATACGGCTCCGGAAAGCCATAGACGGTTCTAGCCACGAATAAGGGACTTTTAAGAACGGGTTTAACGAACAGGTAGGCGCCGGACAAGTAAAATCAGTCGAAGGAGATAGTATGGCAAACATGGATCCATCCCAGGACTTGCATATACACAGGCCGAAGAGCCCGTACCGCCAGTGGTTAGATCAAGAAGGGTTACCGGTTCACACCGGTTTCTTTATCGAGGACCTTCGTACCCTCGATGTTAAGCTGTGGCCTCGGATGGGGGCGCTTGGAGCATACGTCCTCCTTGAAGGGTCCGAGGAACGAGATGACGCCTATGTGCTCGAAATCTCTCCAGGCCAATGTACTAAGCCTGAGCGACATTTATACGAAGAACTCATTTTTGTTTTAAACGGACGTGGGGCGACCACGGTCTGGGTTGAAGGAGAGAAAAAGCAGACTCTCGAGTGGCACGCCGGTGCACTGTTCAGCCCCCCTCTTAATGCCTGGCATCAGCATTTCAATGGGAGTGGAAGCGAGCCGGCGCGGTTCGTGGCGGTTACGACCGCCCCCGTGATGATTAACCTGCTCCATGACCCCGATTTTATATTCAACAACAACCATGTCTTCCGGGACCGCTATGCCGGAGAAGATAACTACTTCAACGGCGTGGGTCGCTCCATCGGGACTCGATTGTGGGAGACAAACCTTGTCCCCGACGTTGGGACTTTTAAATTGCAGGAATACAAGGAAAGAGGCAAGGGTAATTCGTACATGCGGTTCGAAATGTCGAACAATTCAATGCTAGCTCATGTCTCTGAATTTCCAGTTGGATCCTATAAGAAGGCCCACCGACACACTGCGGGGGCCCATGTAATCATTGTGAGCGGTCAGGGCTATTCGCTGATGTGGCTGGAGGGCACAGAGCCTAAGAAGTTTGATTGGCACGAAGGTAGTGTGATCGTTCCTCCCGACAGGTGGTTCCATCAGCACTTTAATACGGGAACGACACCGGCTCGTTACCTCGCGCTTCGTTGGGGAAGTGTTAAGTACCCCATCATCTCTCAGAGCACTCGAGATGTGGAAAGAGTCAGAAAAGAAGATCAGATAGAATACCAGGATCAAGACCCGGCGATTCACCGCCAGTTCGAGTCGGAATGCGCCAGATTCGGCGCCCAGGTCTCGATGAAAATATCTTAGTTGGCTTTGACACGCAACCGTCCCCGCCGTCGCTGGCCTTGCCACAAACCAACTAACTAAGCTGGAAGGAACTCCAACATGTTAGTCCTCGATAACAAAGAGGTGGCTCAAATCCTGGATATGGAGTCATGCTTAAAGGTGTTGGAAAAAGCAGCGTATGACATTGCAGCTGATGAAGCAGTGGCTCGGCCTGCCACCACACTGGTCATGCCAAAATTACAAGCGTCAGGGTTGCCCGGCGCCTACCAGTTGCAGAGTCGTGAGGGGGTTGCACGATCGGTGAAGATGGCAGCCTGTCGATTGATATCGGATAACCTTGCCTTCCAGAGTTTACCGGACGGTACCGTACGAAGAAAAAAAATCCCCACGGCAAAAGGCGAACGTTATATTGGCTTGATTCTCTTGTTCGATACAGAAAGCGGCGAGCTGGTGTCGATGTTTCCTGACGCCGAGATTCAGCGGCGTCGTGTTGCAGGCACTGGGGCATTGGTGTCGAAATATGTTTCGCGGCCGGATGCCAAGACATTGGGGCTTCTCGGATCGGGTTGGCAGGCGGAGGTGGCGATCAAGGCCCACAGTATGGTCCGGGACCTATCCCGTGTCATCGTGTTCAGTCCAAATCGTGACCATCGGGAGACCTTCGTGCACAGCATGAAGGATCAAGTGGCGTTTCCCGTTCAGGCGGTGGACACGGCAGCGGAGGTCATTGCGCAGAGCGACGTGTTGGTGGCGATAACGGACGCCATTGGGGCCGTCATTGATGGGAGAATGGTAAAACCGGGCACGCACATCACATTATCGCGCTACTTCGAGTTGGACGAGATGGGCTGGAAAAAATGCGATTTGATTATTGAAGGGGCCCGTGCCAAGGACGGGGACCCAAGTTATTGGAGCAAACAGATTTGGGACAACAGGTTCGTTGTCGGCGGCCGCGAGAAGATGAAGGGTACCAGTCTCGCGTTTAGAAGCAGCGATTTTGCGACGACCAATTCGCGCCATGTGGCCTTTCCGGATCTTCTCCTGGGGGACCAGCCCGGACGACAGTCAGACCAGGAGATCAGTTGTTTTTACATCAGCAACCCATCGGGTGTTCAACTTGCCCATCTGGGATCCCTTATTGTCGAGCAGGCGAAGCGCCTCGGCATGGGCCATAATCTTCCTTCGGAGTGGTTTTCCGAGCAGGAAAGAGATTAAGGGGTGAAATATGACAATGCTAAAAATAGTTAGGATGCTCGGAGGAGTTTTATTCCTCCTCTTTTGGACGGCATCACCCTGGGCACAAGAGAAAGGCTGGCAAGAAGATTGGAATAGGATTGTTGCGGCGAGCAAAAAAGAAGGGACAGTTGTGGTGACAGGAGATCCGGACCCGGTTATGCGCAAGGAGATTCCAGCCAGATTCTCTGCGAAATACGGTATTCCAGTGCAATGGATTGGGGGTCGCGGTGGGCAAATTGCGGCCAAGCTCAGGGTGGAGCGAAGGGCCGGAGCTTATAGTATAGATGTTTTTATGGCTGGCATTGGGACCGCGGCCAACATCCTTTACAAGGAGAAAATGATCGATCCCCTGAAGCCCGCCTTGATTCTGCCAGAGGTTACGGATCCCTCAAAGTGGAAGAAGGGGAAACTACCGTTTGTAGATCCCGAAGAGAAATATATCCTTCGGCTTCTCAACTATGTGGTTGCGATCCTTTACATCAATACCACCCAGGTAAAGCGTGGGGACATCAAGTCCATGAAAGACCTGCTCGATCCTAAATGGAAGGGAAAGATTATGACCCGCGACCCCAGCGTTTCTGGGAGTGGTAGCAATGATGCGACCAAACTCTATCTTATGTTTGGCGAAGAATTCGTCAAGCGTCTCTACGTTGACCAGAAGCCAATCATTTCCCGGAACCGCCGCCAGATCATGGACTGGCTGGCACGGGGGGTCTATCCCATTTCCCTCACTGCCAGCGATGTGGAAGTAAAGCGGATGCAGAAAGATGGCTTCCCCCTCGACATCATCTATAACCTTTCGGATTTACCTGGTATTGTTTCAGGCGGCGACGGGATGATGGCATTGATGAACAATGCCCCGCACCCTAACGCCGCGCGCGTTTTTATAAACTGGGCGGCCTCAAGGGAGGGCCTTGAGGTCTTTTCCCGGTCCAGGCTCCGTGCGACGACCCGTAACGACGTGGATGAGTCCTTTCTCCCAAAGGAAGGAATTCCGGTTCCCGGTGTGGAGTACTTCGATAGCTATGGCTGGGAGTTTACCATCAAGCATCGGAAAAGGTCAGGCGTCACATGAAGAAACTCTTGGGGCGATAGAAGCTAGCAGGGAAACCGAAAAGCGACGGATGGATAAGCGAAGTTCACCTGCCAAGAAAATGACGTTCTCTGTTTGAAGCTGAGAAATAACAAGGAGAGGAATTAAGAATGGTCAAGGTAGTGAAAAAGACATGGGACGATCAACGACTAAAGTCTGACCGCCTTGTGCTGATACAGAAACAAATGAAGAAACGAGGAATCGGGGCAGTTTACTTGAGCGATCACGTTAACATGCGTTACGTACTTAATTTGAAGATTCCTGGAGCAGAACTATTCGTACCAGCAGAGGGTGAGCCGCTGGGGTTTGTTAGATCCCGGGATATGGGATTCGTTAAGCAACACCATCAAAACGTACAGTTACCTATATACACCCGCCGTGCGATTCGGGATGGAACGCGTCCAGAAGAGATCGAACGATTTGCTCAAGGTATAATCGAACTCATGAAAAGGCATGGAGTGGCAAGCCAGGTGCTAGGTTTGGATACACTCGGCGTAGCCGCTGTCCTTGCCCTCACCAAGGCGGGAATTTCTTTGACCGATGCACGCCCCGTCTTCGAGCATGCCGGGTCCGTTAAAACTCCGGACGAAATCGCTATCTATCGCAGCATCAGCGAACAGTATGCCCATACGATCAACGCGTTCCGCAATGCGATTCGTCCTGGGATCAGTGAAAACGAGCTTGCAGCCGTAGTCGTATCGGCCTGGTACGAGGCGGGCGGCGAGGACATTGCACAGCTCAATGTGTGCGCTGGAGAAAACATGAATCCGTGGCGTCGCTGGCCAAGCCAGCGCACTTTGAACGCTGGCGAATTGGTAGGCATTGATTTACATGGGCGTGGCCTGAATGGACTTCGAGGTGATGTGTCACGTACCTTTTTCGTGGGCGATCGGCCGACTGTCGAACAACGTGACCTTTACAGGCGCGCCTTCGATTATCTAGTAGGCGCGGTGGATGTCTTTCAGGCCGGGCGATCTTTTGCAGATGTTATTCGATCGGTGCCAGAGGTCCCGGAAAAATACCGAGCGCGATTTTACACTTTGAACCTCGCCCATGGCGTAGGAATGGGCTCGTCAGGGTATCCACAGATCGACAAGCATAAGTCTTCACCCGACGACACGCTGAAACCAAATCAGGTGCTGGCGATAGAGTGTTTTTTTGGAGAGGAAGAGAACCCGCTTGCTGTAAAACTTGAAGAGATGATCCTAGTGTGTGAAGGCAAACCACAGATCCTAACTTCAACGGCTCCATTTGAAGAACGGTTGGCGGCGTAAGAGAAGCAGGGCCCATTTTCTGTTCCGCATTCATTTTTTTCACTAGCGAAATCATCGCGCTAAAGTCCTGACGACCTCAAGGGAAATCAATCACTAACAGAGCCATATCCTCCCCCATGCGAACTGGGTGAGGGCCCTTGACAGGTCATGTCAAGTTATTTAACAATCGGCTGCGCCATAATTATCGGGTTGGTAACCTATCCATTTCAGGGTGTAAGACTATCACCGGTCGTGGAGGTTAAATATGGTAACCTTTTCAAGGTGCCTTAGCTGGTTGCAAACAGCTTCAACATCCCCGCGAATCTCACCTCATCCTAGGTTAAGAATCAGCGCTGCGCACGATGAGTGGAGCCACGAGGTGGAGGCCCTCGTGGCTTTGGAAAAAGGCTACTTTAGAGAGGAAGGGTTGGAAGATGTAGAGTTGATCGCCTTCGCTGACGATGAGGCAGCGCAAATTGACGCCCTGGCCCGGCAGAGGAGAGCACGCCTAAAAGCTAGCCCCGATTATTGATGGGTTACGGAAACGTACATGGCAAAGCGGCTCTGGAAGAGTCCTGATCCCTCACGGACTGGGTCAGTCAATGTCTACAGACTGTCGGCGTGCCATCAAGGGCTGCATAATCGGGGCTAGCGCATAGGAAAAGCCGTAAGGAAAGGACGGATTAGGGATGCTAACAAACGAAGAAAACGAGTTCTTGACCAGAGTGGGCCCTGGGACACCCGCGGGAGAGCCCCTGCGCCGCTACTGGCTCCCCGTTTCCATCGCCAAGGAGCTCACTGACGAAAACCCCACACAATTTGTCAGAATTCTCGGTGAGGACCTGGTGCTGTTCCGTGACAAGACCGGAAGAGTGGGTCTCCTCGAGGACCGATGTTCCCACAGGGGGGCCTCACTCGTATATGGCCGAGTGGAAGAAAGGGGCATCGCGTGCGCCTATCATGGCTGGCTTTACGATGTAGAAGGCAACTGTTTAGAAACTCCGCCGGAGCCCGCAGAAAGCAAATTCAGACTGACCATAAAGCAAAAGGCCTACCCGGTAAAAAAATTTATTGGCCTCTACTGGGCCTACATGGGTCCTGAGCCAGCACCGTTAATACCAAAATACGACGTATGGGTTCGCCAGGATGGGGTCAGACGCATCATCCTTCAACCGCAGCTCGACTGTAACTGGTTTCAAGCGATGGAGAATTCTGTGGATCCGGCACATTTACAGATTCTGCATCAAGACACGGCGAAGAGTCGGGGAAGTAGGGCCGCTTCCAGTACAACCAGGGGCTTTACGGACGATATAGAAAGCTTTGATTTTTATGAGGTACCTTACGGAATAATAAAGAAACGGACTTATAAGAAAGGTCTTGTCGACGAGCATCCCTTAATCTTTCCCAATATCAACAGGGAAGGTAATACCACCCAGATAAGGGTACCGATTGATGACACTCACACCTGGCATGTCTTTATCAGGTTTGAGCCGTCTGAAGATGGAAACAGGATCGAGGAGGAGGGAGATCCCCCTGTGGAATACCTGAGGGCGTACAAGGACCCGCCAGAGGCCCTGCACCCATTAGCGAGGTTCAGGTTGAATGAGGTCATGGCGCAAGACCACATGGCGTGGGAGACCCAGGGGCCTATTGCGGATCGTTCACAGGAACGACTGGCCACTTCAGATCGTGGTATCGTCCTACTGAGGGAAATATTGAAAAGGGAAATCGAGAAGGTACAAAGAGGCCAAGATCCAAAGGGCATAATCAGGGATGCCGCGCAGCACACGATGATCGATACGCACCTCGATGAAACCCTAAAACAGATGGCCATGTCGGGAAGGCTTCAAAAGAGCGTGGGAGCAAGATTTATGATTAATCATGAGGATAGGGGATAATCAATGGCAGCTTTTTCTAACTGTGTTTCTTGGCTGCAGAGTGCTTCCATACCCTCGCGGGCGTCGTCCCGTGCAAGGTTGAGGATCAGTTCGGCCCATCATGAATGGAACCATGACGTCCAGGTGCTGGTAGCCATGGACAAGGGATACTTCAAAGAAGAAGAATTGGAAGATGTGGAATTGATTGTTTTCCCGGGTGATGAGGCTGCACAGTTGGAGGCCCTGGCAAACGGCTTTTTGGATATAGCGATAGACCCGTTGATTCATAGGGTCTTGGCCGCCCAGGATCAAGGAGCGGACATCTATATTGTGGGACCCCGGAGAAAGATGCACAGCTTTGTGATCTTCGGCCAGAAATGGATGAAATCCATCGAGGATCTGAGAGGTCGTACCCTGCACGTTGGCAACGAAGGGGAGGTCACCCAGCAACTGAGGCGGATTTTGATATTGGCGGGGATGGAATACGGAAAGGATGTCAAAATAGCGCGACGACCGAATAAAAACATGCACGACCTGGAAGGATTTAGACAGAGCTTTATACGTGAAGAGACGCTCACCGTGAACGTCCATCCTTGGGAAACGGAGGAGTGGAGTCGAAAGGGATATCCTGTATTGGCTGATACGACAAAGCTCTTTGCCCCCCGTCAGGATAGGGTTGTGGGTGCAACGGGAAGTTTGGTCAATGGTAGGCCGGATACGCTCAAGGCCTTTCTGAAGAGCTACATCAAAGCGAGTCGTTTCATTGTGAATCGAGAAAACTCAGAGGAGATAAAGGGGATTCTGGAAAGGGCTGGTTTCTTGACCGACGAGGTAGACCGACGAAACTTTCCCAAGGTCATGGAGGGTCAGTGGCATAGGCTGTCTCCCGATGGCTCCTTCCCCCTCGAGGGAGTGGAGCAAGTCATAAAAGAACAAAAGGAGGCGGGTAATATTTCCGCGAAGGTTAAGTTAGAAAAGGTCGTCAGGTTGGCTCCACTTTATCAAGCCCAGAAAGAACTGGGCATTGAACCTAGCCAAAACTAAGGGGACAGGTCAACTCCCCTTTTAGTTTGCGTACAACTGGTCGATGAAGCCTGAGTCATCGATCATTCTAAGAAGGTGTGTATCCCAGACCTCAAACGGACCGATAAAGTTTACTTTCGGGTCGTGGCCGACATCCAAATCATAAACATTCCAAACGGCCAAGGGGTGCGGATAGGGTTTCTCAGTTAAGAGCTTCGCCCATTCAGTCTGGAGATGCTCGGCCTCATCTCTCCCTCCAAGGTGGAGCTTATCCCTTAGATTCTCGTAAATAATATCGACGGTTTCCTCTTTTTTTGTCTTAAAGAAGTGAATCGTCTCGATCAAGGCCTTCAAGAAATTGATGGTAAGTTCTTTGTTATTCTCGGCAAAGGTGGTGGTTGTACAGATGGTCGTGTTGTGAATCACCGGGACTTCAGGCAAGTCCAGTGCGTTTAGCCCCTTTTTCTTTGCTTGGAGGTCAAAGGGAATGTCCACGTGGGCCGCATCGAACTTCCCGTTTGCAACTGCTTCAACCGCAAGGCGACCGTTTACCCCTCCCACTTCGTGCGCTTCGTGGAACTCCACTGTTTCCACGTCGATACCTGCCAATCGCAAGACATGCTTCAAATTGCCAATTACACAAGGAGCCCGCAGACTGCAAACAATAACTTTTTTACCTTCTAATTCTTTGACCGTTTTGATCTTAGGGGATGCCACAAGTCGATCGTCCCAGCGGTTCTGTGTTTGGGCGAGATAAACAAGCCGCTTCTCGCCACGAGCCCTGCACACGTAGGTCTCGTGATGCAGACCGCTCAAAAATTCGTACTCGCCCGCCAGTAGTGCGGGGACCCTATCCTTAAAGCCACGGTAGGGACGGCCCGGAACCTCGACGTTAACGATGTCCACCTCGAGAGAAAAACCATACTTTTCGGGTATGCCGGATCTACTAAATGTGTAATGGAGCGGCATGTGAGAGATGTGGCTGGATAGCATACGGACTGTTTTCGCCATTGATCTACTCCATAACGAGCCTAGCTGGCTGATTCGTCTGTGACGGATTGCCAGGTGCGGACTCTGGCGGTGATGCTCGATTGTTATCGGTGAGGGCTCACGCTAACAGGTTGGGGTGTGGTTTTCAATAAACTCTTTCCCGGATTCATAGTCACATGGTATTCCAAGACCACTGACTCCTCGGTGTGGAGGGGGGAATCGGCAAGAAGAATGCAGTCTCACTAGAGCCCTTCGCCACGGGTTATATCTTAGCAAGATTTGCCAACTACTTAACAACTGTGAGCAAGTTATGGAAAACTGAACTCTTGCTTATGAGGACAGGGTGCAAGAACGCCTTTGCAGCAGGACGCACAGGGCAAAGGCACAGAAATATTATGCGATTCAATAAGTCGCTTTGGGGTGGTGGAACGGTTTGGTGCTGGGTTCTAAGACCTGCGGCTTTGGTGCGAACCGTTCGAGGGTTTGCCCAGAGGGCAATTGTCCACAGGCCCTCATGACCCCTTGGGTAGCCCGAGGGTCTTTCCCCCGGGGGAGTTGGCACTAGGGGTGAGCATTGGTCCGCTTGCTACATTCTCCGCCGCAATTGCAGACCTTGCTTTGAAGGCCAGGCTGAGGGGGGCACCCGGCGTACATCACGCCACAGCACTCGCATTCCCATAGGCCGCTTCTCTCAACGATCTCCTCGAGAAGCCGGAGCCGGTTAATCAGTGCTTGACGATCCAGTAAGATTCCATCGAGACTCATATTCTTCTACTTCACTCCTTCAAGTTGAAATTTTGTAATTGCTGTCGCTGCAAAAGGAGTGCCAGACTGTAACCAATTGATCTTTAAAGGGTAGTGGTGTAGCAGGAGCCGCTAAAGGGTACTTTTTGGGGCAATAATTTCCAAAACAGACATCTTTGGGGCTTCAGGATGCGTTGTGGAAAACCACCCCTGGTTTTGTAAGGAGACGCCAGAAAGAGGTTTGGCACCTAGCAGGCTGCTGAAAAAATCTATTTGCAGGCCGGTCAAAAAGATCTCAGAGGCGAGGCGCGCGAACAATCGACGAGCGGAGGCGTACTTAGGCGGTACGTCGGAGCGACTCCGCTTGGAGCGAGAATGATTCCCGCAGCGATCGAGCGCGACTATCCTAAACGCCTGCCTGAGGCAGGCTGTTGGCACATGAGTCTTTTTCAGCAGCCTGCTAGACCTCCACTAGCATTGAGTAGGCTGGGGTTGCCCCCAAAAGGAGATCTTTATGGGGCTGCTGGAGGGCCTGGGCGTTGTGTTCCTCTCCTCATCTCCATCACTCTAAGAGATGCCGACAACTTAGTATCGATCATGGTATCCTGAGCAGGGTCCCTGATCACACCTTTTGGATCCTGTCCTTGCCGGACCTTCTCAATCTCCCTTTTCATCATCTCTCTAAGCATCACAATCCCGCGATCCGACGTGGCCAGCCGTTCGCGAGTGCGGTCAGCAATAGGCCCCTGCGTCTCCCACGCCATGAAGTCTTGGGCCAACACCATGTCCATTCTGAACTTTGTGAAGGGGTGTAAGGCATCCTGCGGGTTCTTGTAGGGTTTGACATACTCAAAGGGAGGGTCCTCGTCGTCACTAGCCGCGCTAGTCCCTTCACCGGGTTCGAAGCGAACGTGAAAAATCCTTGTGTGGGTATCGTCAATGGGGACCCTGATTTGTGTCCTGTTGGCGTTCCTTAAGATATTGGGAAAAATCAAAGGGTGCTCATCGATCAAACCGTTCTTATATAAACGTTTCTTGATGATACCGTAAGGAACCTCGTAAAACTCAAATTTCTCTACGTCGCCTGTATGTCCCCTGGTGGAATTTCCGGTCCCGGCGGAGGCCTGACTACCAGAGTTCTGGTGCAGGATCTGCAGGTGGGCCGGATCCACGGTGTTCTCCATCACCTGAAACCAATTGCAATCGAGCATGGGCTGAACGGCGAGCCTTCTACTCCCGTCCTTTCGTACCCACACATCATATTTTGGAATGAAGGGCGCTGGTTCCGGACCCATGTAGGCCCAGTAAT
>Ga0209980_10001303_pt1 | contig 13790 bp, 15 predicted proteins | sample CR02metaG_FD_183611 | JGI IMG/M metagenome (GOLD analysis project Ga0209980, IMG submission 183611) | Deep subsurface microbial communities from Mariana Trench to uncover new lineages of life (NeLLi) - CR02 metaG (SPAdes) (version 2) | ecosystem: Environmental > Aquatic > Marine > Ocean trench... | reverse complement strand
GGCTGGCGAAAAATACCGATCCTCCGTTATTCGTGAATGCGATCGGCGGCCTGGCGGCTCCATTCTGGGTCGTCGATGCCGAATCCGGGTTTATCGGCGACGGCGATATCGGTGAACAAGCCGTTGCCGTCACCGAGAGTATTGCATTCCTGATCATGGCCAATTTTCAGGCTATGGAAAGTTGCATGCCCGGTGTAAAAAATATTATCGCCAGCGGCGGGCTGGCAGGACTCGATGGTTTGTTGCAGCGGGTTGCCGATCTGTGCGATGTGCCGGTGCGGCGATCGACGAACCTGCAGGCGACTGCCTATGGCGGCGCCCGCCTCGCCAACCCGGCATTGCCGGTGTTAACGGTAGATGACGAATTTGTACCTGTTCCCGAAAATGCGATCGCGATCAATGATCGCTACGGGGAATGGCGCAAACATCTGCAGCAAGCGATCGGCAAGAAAAAGGCCGGCGCACCGAGGTGAGCCGACCCGCTGCTTGCATCGCGATCAGTCGTCAGAATCACTGTCAGAATCGTCGTCGGAATCATCTTCGGAATCATCTTCGGAATCATCTTCGGAATCGTCATCAAGCGACAACCTGGCAAAAACGCCGAGATGATCCGAGGGGAACAAACCATCATCCGTGCGCTTTTTATCACCTACCAGCTTTACTTTGACTTTTTCCAGATTGAGCCCGCTCATCCAGATGTGATCAAGACGTTCCTGCAAAGCCAGTGTATCGGGATCATCCAGCGTCTCGGAGAAGCAACAAGTGTTGCCGTCGTCGTTGTGCTTACCCTTGCGCAGCACCCAGGCATTCAGGAAGCCAGCAGACAGCATCTGGTAGGGTGTCCCGATTCCCGCCCCGCATAGAAAGTGAATACATGGACCATCCGGGTCCGAGTTAAAGTCACCGGCCAGCACCAAGGGCAAAGACCCGAAGTTGGCTTCGAGTACAGCAAGTATCGATGGCCCGACAGGCGTACCCCCGGTAAACAGATCCACCGTCACCTGCAAAAGCTCGAGCGCCTGCACTGCCTGGATGGTCGCCGCTTCTGGGCTCGTGTTCACCTCCAGATGCGTATTCAGGAAGCGGTAGGATTGCCCGCCGAAATCAATATCCACCGATCCCCAGCCGCGGATAAATTCGATGGCCCCGCCACCAACCATGATGACGGCATTGTTAAAATAATTGCCCGAATCAGCATTACTGAAAGCGACATCTCCACGGACCAATATGACATCGCGATCCAGCAGGTTAATGAGAAAAGGAAGCCTGACCCCCGGTGCAACAGGCACAAGTGCAGGAATAAACACATCGGCATTGCTGGCTATCGCACCGCCCGGAACGACATAATTCAGACCGCGCGCTGCCAGTTCTGCCTCCAGGACGGCAAGGAAGTCGATATCGGGGAACAAAGTTGGATCGGCGCTTAATGGAATGCCGGTAAGCCTTGTCACTTCCTGCAAGCCAACAACATGCGGCTTGGTTTTCTTTATTTCATCAGCGATCAGTTTCGCCCTCTCCTGAAATTTCGACTGAAGCGCTGTGTCGACGATGTCCCCGGTAAGAAGGAGGAACTCTAGCTCGGAACTGACCGGTGCAAGAATCCTGAAGGTGTCGGCGCCGATATACAGGTTCCTGGTCATCGCACGGATTTCTTCCTGGTCATGGGCAATGGCTGTTTGGAAGCCCAGGCAGGCGATGAATCCTGCCAGCAAAAGTCTGGTTCTTTTCATGATCGATCCCCTAAATGGTCTTTTTTTCCTTCTTTGTGTTCTCTTTTCAGTGTAGTACGCGGAATAAAGTTCCGCAGACTGCCAGATTATGTAAACCTGAATCCACGCAATCCCGGGGGAAACAACCCGGTCTTAGACCGAGTCCAGAAGGTTCGTTGCGCAAACGGCGATGCTGAGCCGGACGCGGGTCTGCTAGAGTGCCCTGCCCTTTTGATTGAAATGGATACCGAATGATGAGCAAAACGCCTGCCGTTGCCACTTTCCTGACTCTGCTGTCTTTGGTATCGGCGCCCGGTCATACAGAACCCGACCTGATCGCCTTCACCGACGCGCGTTTCGATAAGCACAGCGAGCTGGCAAAGCGGATCTGGCACCTTGCCGAGCTGGGTTACCTCGAGGAAAAAAGCAGCGCGCTCTTGCAAGCGACCTTGGCCGAGGCGGGATTCGAATTAGAAGCGGGTATCGCCGGTATCCCGACCGCCTTCGTCGCCAGCGCCGGCTCAGGCGAGCCGGTGATCGCTTTCCTGGCCGAATACGACGCCCTCCCCGGCATCACCCAGACTGCGTCGCCGGTTCGCGAAGAAATCCCGGGGCAGGCTGGCAGCCATGCCTGCGGTCACAACCTGCTGGGGACGGCATCGGTTGGCGCGGCCATCGCGGTGAAGCACTGGCTCGAGCAAACCAGCAGCCAAGGAACCGTGAGGCTTTATGGCACGCCGGCCGAGGAAGGCGGTTCTGGCAAGGTTTACATGGCGCGTGCAGGGCTGTTCGACGATGTCGACGCGGTGCTCGCCTGGCACCCCGATGACGAATCCCGCGTGCAGGGTAATTCTACGCTGGCCAACCGTTCGGCCAAGTTCCGCTTCCACGGAGTTTCCGCGCACGCCGCGGCGGCGCCGGAAAAGGCGCGCTCTGCGCTGGACGCCGTCGAAGCTTTTAATTTCATGACGAACCTGATGCGCGAGCATGTGCCGCAGGAGACCCGCATCCATTACGTGATCACGGAGGGTGGGCATGCGCCAAACGTCGTTCCCGATTTTGCCGAGGTGTATTACTACGTGCGGCATCCGGACACACGAACGCTGCTGCAGATTTGGGAACGGGTTGAAGCCGCTGCAAAAGCGGCGGCCATGGGAACCGGCACGACGATAGACAGCGAAATCATCCATGGCAATCACGCCCTGTTATCCAACATGACGCTGGCCGAAGCCATGCAAAAAAACCTGGAAAGGGTTGGCGGTATTAGCTACAACGCCAAAGAAAAAGCGTACGCCGAGGAAATTTATGCCACCTTGAACCAGCCGGAATACGCGCTGGGGAGCGAAGCCACGATCATGCCGGTCAAGCTGGAGAACACCAGCGGATCGACCGATGTTGGCGATGTCAGTTGGAACGCACCGACGGTCGAGCTACGCGTGGCGACCTGGGTACCCGGCACTTCTGCTCACTCGTGGCAGGCCGTTGCGGCCGGTGGCACCAGCATCGGCATCAAGGGTGTGCAAGTGGCAGCCAAGACCCTGGCGCTGACCGCCACGGACCTGTATGCCGATCCGGCGTTGCTGGCCCAAGTCCAAAAAGAGTTTGCGGAACAACGCGGCGACGATTTCGTTTACGAACCGTTGCTCGGTGACCGCGAGCCGCCGCTGGATTACCGAAAATAAGACCTCAGCGCCTGCGCACGCGCGGGTTCATCACCGGGTCATCGGGGAAATAAGCAACTTCCGCCGGCTGCCCGTTCTCGTAGCGGCCAAGAACCGAACGCAGATGATCTATCCGGGTGTCCGGACCGCCCAGCGACTGCTGAAACCTGAGCATGGCCTCGGCCTGAAAGGCCTGCGCGTCTTCAAAACGCCGGTTGGCGGCGCTGGCCATCGCCAGCGTTTCCAGCGTGTCGACTCCAGGGCGGGCGTCGTGGATCATGTGCGCCAGTTCCAGCGCTCGCTGTTTCCGCTCCGCACTGACGTCCGGACAAACCGAGTATGCACGCGCCAGCGCCTGGAGCAGACCGCCATCCGCCAGCGCGATTAGATGCGCCCGGTCCAGCGCGGCCATCGCCGCCGGACAATCCTGCTGCGCCAGGTTGGCCAGCCCGAGGCGATACCAAAACACCGCATTGCCGTTATCCGTTTCCACCAGCAGCCGGTAATGCTTTTCGGCGTCGGTGTATCGTCCCACCCGCATCATGCTGCTGGCCAGCATCAGCCTCGCTTCGCGAAAGCCGTAGTCCAGTAACAGCGCTGCGGCATATTGCTGGTCTGCTTGGTCCTGCTGGCCGAGCGATTCCAGGGCCAACCCATAGCGGAAATGCACGAACGAATCATCCAGCCCCAGCGCCAGCGCTCGCTCGAAGGCGGCCGCAGCAGCGCTGATGCGATCGACCAGTTGCAAGGCCTGGCCCAGCGTTGCCAAGGCATAGGCGTCATCCGGGTTCAACGCGAGCGCTTTTTCGATCTGGGCCACCGCCAGGAAGTCCTTGCCGGCACGCAACAGCGCGAGACCGCGTTCGAGGTAGAGCTGACTGCTGCGCGATAGCGACTCAACGGCCGCCAGCACCGGGTCGACGACCGGTGGTCGGGTCTGTCCGGCCAGCGCCAGCTGTTTTTTCGCTGCCTGCTCCCGGCCGGTTTGCCTGAGCGCCTGGGCCAGCGGGTAACGCAACTGGTTCGCCGCCGGGTTTAGCTCCAATGCCCTGCCAAGCAACTCGATCGCCCGCCGGTAATCGCTCTGCCTGATCGCGATCCGGGCAAGACCGGCGAGCGCGGCGACGTGCCCCGGCTGGCGGCTCAGCAATGACTCAAAACTTTTTTTCGCTGCCGACTCGCGACCATCGCTCAGCTCGCTTTGCGCCAGCCTGAAGACCGCAGTGGTATAAGCCGGGTCGATCGACAGCGCCTTGCGGTACCAGTGAACCGCCTCGGCAGGCTTGCCTTGTTCCTGCTGCACGTAGCCCAGCAGGTAATTCCAGCGGAATTCTTTCGAATCGTCCGTAACGGCACGCAAGAATGCGGCTTCGGCCGCATACATCAGGTGGTGTGCGAGATAAAGCCGGCCGAGTTCGCCATAGGCGGCGCCGATTTGCTGCTCTGACGAGGCGGCGCCGAGCGCCCGCTCCAGTTCCTGCCGACCATCGTGCAACACTTCGGCTACGGGCTGTTCGAAGGAGCCGAGGTCTGGCCAGGGGATTCCCGCCCCGGGCTGGGCCATGGCTTTGCCCGGCAGCAACAATAAGCCGGCAAACAAGAACAGTGCCCAGCCTGCCGGGAGCACGCCGGTCGGATGCTGCCGGTGATGCAGCTGCCCGCTCATTCGCCGCCGGCCCCGCTGCCTTTCCTCAGCGTGTGGTAACGACCGGCGTCAAGCCCGCTCCAGTGTTCGCGTTGCCGGTCAGGCCAGACGACATCGACGCGGTACCTGGCGGGTTCCTTTTTGCCCAGACCAAAAACCAGCCGGGGATCGCTCGCCGACGCGTAACTGCCATCGGTAGCCGTGCGCCCGAGCCGAACATTCCCAACCGAGTCGCTGAGACTGACCAAGGCGCCAAGCTGATCGACACGGCCATCGGCATCGGTCAGCCTGAAACCAATCCAGCCAGCGTGGTTTCCTGCCTGGTTGAGCAACAGGCGCGCCGGACCCGCGTTGTTCATTACCAGCAGATCTATATCCCCATCGTTGTCGATATCGCCGGATGCCACGCCACGACTGACCTCAGCCATCCCAAAGACCGGTCCATCGGCGAACTCGAACAACTTGAATCGTGCGTTCCCGAAGTTGACAAAAAGCTGGTTTTTCTGGCCGAGTGGATAGGGATCGCCGCGATCGACCAGCTCCTGGTTGCGAGTGACCGCGCCGTTGGCGACAAACAAATCCAGCCAGCCATCGTTTTCGAAATCGAGCCAGACCGTGCCAAAACCGGTATAGGCAAAACTGGCGCCCGCCAGCCCTGCGGTCGCCGTGCGGTCTTCGAACCAGCCGCTGCCATCGTTGACATACAGCGTGTTGGTTTCCCGCGCCAGGTGCGTCATCAGCAGATCCATGTCGCCATCGCCGTCAAAATCGGCGACAGCCACCCCCATGCTGGCCTCCGGCGCCCCATCCATGTTCACGGCAACTCCCGACAAATACGCCTCATCGTGAAACCGCCCTTCCCCGTCATTGATCCACAACTGGTTCGGCACACCATCGTTGGCGACATAGATGTCGACCGCCATATCGCCGTTGAAATCGGCAGCCACCACCCCGAGCGCGCCACCGCTAACTTCACGGATGCCGGCGGCCCGGCTGACATCGGCAAAGCTGCCGTCGCCCAGATTCCGGAACAAGGTATCGGCTTGCGGCCGGTACACCTTGGGTGAGCAGTAATCCCTGGCGCTGGTCGTCGACCGGCAGGGCTTGTTGCCGGCGATCGTATAATCCACGTAATTGCCGACATAGATATCGAGCAGGCCATCGCCATCGTAATCGACAAAACTGCTGCTGACGCTCCACGCCGAATCACCGACGCCAGCGGCCGCGGTCACATCGGTGAACGTCCCATCGCCATTGTTATGCAATAGCTGGTTCGGGCCGAAATTGCTGATATACAAATCGATATGCCCGTCGTTATCGAAATCACCGGTGGCGACACCCATACCGTAAGCCGACGCCAGGATGCCGGCCGCTTTCGTGACATCGGTGAAGCGGACCAGGTCCGAGCCATCATCGCCGGAATCGTTGCGGTACAACCGATCGGTCAGCGGTAATTCGTGTTGCGGCGGGAAAGTCGCCGCGGAAATCTTTTTGCCTGCGCCAAGCATTGCGCCTTGCACCAGGTAAATGTCCAGGTCACCGTCGTTGTCGTAGTCGAACAAGGCGGCGCCCGACCCCATCATCTCCGCGTAATACAACTCTCCGGACATGCCGTTGAAGTGGACGAAATCCAGCCCGCTGGCGGCCGTGATATCGATAAACGGGCTGCCCGGCGTGGTATCGCGCTCGGCCGGCAATGCCGGCAGGGCCGCGAACGCCGCGATCAGCAGATACAACTTGTGCCTGGTGCTGGGATGGTTCATCGGTCTGGCTTGAAACGCTCTCGGAACTGTTCCGGCGGGCAGCGCCGTTATGGTATCTAGGAGTCTGCGCAAACAAAAGTCAATGCGCCGGATTACGGTGGTATCCTGCCGCCTTCCGCGAAGGACATATCCATGGCTGAAGAAGGATCGCTGAAGGTCGTCATCGCCGCCTTGATCGGCAATTTTACGATTGCCGTAACCAAGTTTGCCGCGGCGTCGTATACCGGCAGTTCCGCGATGCTCAGCGAAGGCGTCCATTCACTGGTGGATACCGGGAACCAGGCCTTGATGTTGCTGGGAATAACCCGGTCCAAAAAACCAGCCGACGAAAAGCATCCCTTCGGCTACGGCATGGAACTTTATTTCTGGGCTTTCGTCGTCGCGCTGCTCCTGTTTTCGCTCGGCGCCGGCATCTCGATTTACGAAGGCATACTGAAAATCCGGAACCCGCACCCGATGACCAGCCCCGGCATCAACTACATCGTCCTCGGCGCCGCATTTCTGATCGAGCTGTGGGCGTGGACTATCGCGTTCAACGAGTTCAAGGGGAGTATCGGGCGAGCCGGCTTTTGGCACGCCACACGCGCCAGCAAAAACGCTGCCGTTTTCACGGTGCTTTTCGAGGATACGGCGGCGCTGTTGGGCCTGCTGGTCGCTTTTGTCGCGATCGCCGCGAGCCAGATCCTGGACATGCCGGTCCTCGACGGTGTCGGCTCGCTGGTCATCGGCCTGATTCTCGCGCTGACTGCGATCATCCTGGTCATCGAATGCAAAGCCTTGCTGATCGGTGAAGCGGCAAGTCCGACGATCATCAATGGCATCCGCAAACTTGCCGATGAGCAGCCTGAAGTCCTGGGCATCAATGAACTGAGAACCATGCACTTGGGGCCCGAGGACGTGTTGCTGGCCTTGAGCCTGGATTTCAAGAACAACCTCAATGCAGGCCAGGTCGAGGTAACGGTGAGTCGCCTCGAACGGCAGATCAAGGAACGCTACCGGGAAATACGCAGGGTCTTCATCGAAATCCAGTCACCCGGCGCCGCGGCCGACTGAGCTCAGTGCAGGCGGCTGGATATGGCCGGGTTGGAACCGCTGGCAAACATCACCTGGTCGAACACCCGGACCAATGCGTCGGCATCCTGTGCGCCTGCGACCGCGTATTTCCCGTTGAGGATGTAGTTGGGCACACCGCTTACGCCCATCGCACGCAGGTGCTTTTCTTCGGCGCGGACTTCCGCCAAGCCGCTGTCCCGGCGTTGAAATCTACCGATCGCTGCCGCGTCGAGACCGGCCTGGCGGGCAAGCGCGGACAATAACTCATTGTCGCCGATGTCTTTGCCGTGTTCGAAAAAATTACTGAACAGCAGATCTACCAACCGGTTTTGTAACGGACCGGGGCCGGCAATCTGAATCAGCCGATGCGCATTCAGGGTGTTGGGTATGCGTTCGAGTTGGTCGAAGCGGAAGGCAATCCCCTCCTTCTCGCCCACGACGGTGAGTTCATCGAGAAACGGCTGGACCAGCTCGCGTCCACCGAATCGTTTATCCAGGTATTCGTCGAAAGGCATGCCATCGACCGGCATATCCGGATTGAGTTGAAACGGGTGCCACATGACCTTGGGCTGGTCGTCACCCTGGATATGGGTCAGCGCTCGTTCAAGCCGGCTCTTCCCCAGGTAACACCAGGGGCAGATAAAATCGGCGACGGCATCGACTTGCAGGCTCATGGCTCTCGGTATCTCCGTTTGCATTAACCCGATATAAGGTTAGACAACTGAAAAACCAAGTGTTAGCACGAAAGGACACAAGACCAGTCTTGATAATTTCATTTAATTAATGGTTATAACTTATTGTTTTATAATATTTTCTAATATTCCCACCAGGTCGTTTTCCACCAGACCGTGAACTCTTCCAGATCGATCGCCCCGTCGCAATTGGTATCGATCATCGAAAAGCCCTCGGCGGCCTGCTGGGTGGTGACCTCCGGCGACAGCGTTTTCAACAAGCGCTGAAACTCCTTGAAATCGATATGGCCGTTACCGTCGCTATCGAAGTATGCAAAGTTTGCACTGATGTCTTCCTGGCGCTTTGCCCATGCTTCTTCCATCGTTTTCTCCCGCCGGCATCGATCCTTTCAACCGAATAATGCGGATAATCCGAAAAGATGGGCAACTGTGCAATACGCACGGCGAAATTTCCTGATCTCGCGGAACCGGCGGCCAGGAAAATCGCCGAGGAAACAGATTTTCGTCGCTGCAAAAAACTGGCCGGCAAGGAGCCGGCCACACTAATTACCTTTAACAATCAGGCGGATACAGGTATTCAACCGCTGCTGATGGTGAGTTGAGCATTGCCAACGTCGGCGGATATGTCGAACTCATCCGTTCCGGACCCTTCCAGCTCCAGGCTGGCGCCGGGACCCCACCCGCGTTCCGCCTGGTAATTCTTGCCGTTCAATTTCAGGGAAACGTTGCCGACATCCGCATCCATTTCGATGTTGCCAGCCGATTTCGTCGCGCTCTTGACCCGTACATCGCCAACCGAGGCATGGGCACGAACATCACCACCCGGGACATCGATCCTGACCTCGCCAACACCGGCATGCGCGTTCACGCCACCGGCAACGCCTTCGATACTGATTCTGCCGACGCCGATCCTTACTTTCGCCTGCAATCTGGCAGGTATCTCGATCTCCCAGTGTTCCTCAATATCGTCTTCGTCCAGGCCACGGGGAAAATCAAGGCCCAGGGAAAGCTTTCCCTTCTTCGACGCGCTTTTCAGGGTAATTTTTTCCAGATCCTCGCGATCAGGTCCACCAAACCAGCCGTCATCCGGTTCGATTGACACCAGGACCGTTATTTCATCGCCACCGCCGGCTATCAGTTCGACCGAGCCGACCCCGGCGTTGATCGAGACGACATCGATTCCATCGGCAGAAAAGCTGTCGCCGATTTCTCGGGTATCGGCGGCGTTGGCTGTCGTTACGCTCATCATCGCGATGATGAAACCGGCCAGTAATTTCAGTATCTTTGGCATCATGTTCTATCTCCCGTTTCAGCTTGGATGCAGGTGGCAGGCGATTGGTTTGCACGCTGGTCGCAAAATCGGAGACAAGCCGGTGGGGTCGAAGCGTCCGCCAGGCGTTTTTCTCGTTGCTGTACTGGTTGCGGCTTTCTCTGCCCCGGCCCTCGCGGATCGCCAGGTCATAAAGATGACTATCGATGACGTCAAGCGCAGCGCGCTGGTTTTTTCGCCCTCGAACCCGGGTGACGCCAAGCTTGCACTGATTTTCGTTTTTCACGGTCGCGGAGACGACAGCGGCAAATTTGCGCGCGCCGTCAAACTGCACAAAGACTGGAAAGACGCGGTCGTTGTTTACCCACGGGGCCTGAGAATCGATACCCAACCGCCGATGCGTGGCTGGCAGGGCCGTGTCGGTCAGTACGCTGACCGCGATCTGAAATTTACCGACCGCCTGCTTCAGCGACTGAAGACGATGTTCGACGTGGACCCTCAAAAAACCTATGTGGCCGGTTTTTCAAACGGCGGGCACTTCACCTTCCTGCTACTCAAGGAGCGTACCGACAGCTTTGTGGCTTTTGCCGTAATCGGCGCCTTGCAACCGGATTTCCAGTCGGAAAAGTCGCCCAGGCCGTTTTTTTTCCTGTTTGGCCGCGGCGAAGGCACCCAGTACCAGGACCAGTGGGTGGACACGGTAAAAGCACTTGCCCGGCATAACCAGGCAAGCGGAGAGCAAACAGACTATGAGGACTGCTGTACCTTGCTTTACCCGAAACCCGGCGGCGCCATGATGGTTTATGGTTTGTATAATGCCGGACATGTCTGGCCAAACCGAGGCAACGAACGTCTGCTGCGTTTTTTCACCCAGGCCAGCAGCGACATCCGGATTGCCGGAAGCGGGAAGAAATAAAATGGCGATTACCCGATGCCCGGTCTGTAGCAAGAAAATCTCGACCAGGGCCGCCCGCTGCCCGCATTGTCATGAAGATGTGAGCGGCGATGACCCTGAACTTGCCTCCCGCCAGCGTTCGCGGCAACGCAAGAAATTGACCGCCATGAAAATGCAGCTTGCGGTGGCAATGACTTTGCTGGTCATTTGCATTGGACTCATATTGCTGGAAACGGCTCAGGGGAAAATACTGCCATCGCCATGGTATATCGGTATCGGCCTGACGGCGGTCGCCTGGTATGTTGTGACGCGGCTGCGTATCTTCCTGTCCCATCGCTAGGAGACGGCGACGTGCATGATGAAAAATTGGAACTGCAAGCTCATTTTGCCAATATCGATACCGACGGCAGTGGGTCGATCGACTACGAAGAATTCTGCAGGCTTTTACGCTCGATGGGGCTAAGCCGGGTTGACGACATCACCCGTATTGCGTTCGAGTCCATCGATAAAAACGGCGACAGCGAAATCGACTTCGATGAATTTTGCGCCTGGTGGCAGGAAAGCGGAAAAAACCTGCAAACCCCCTAGGCTCCTAGGCGACCGCGTCTGCATCTGCATCTGCGTCCGCCACTTCCGGTTCCGGGTTTCGAAGCCGCCAGGCCCGCAACACGGCTTTGACCACTGTTGCCAGCGGGATGGCAAAAAATACGCCCCAGAATCCCCACAACCCACCGAACAGCAATACGGCCGCTATGATTGCAACCGGGTGCAGATCCACCGCCTCGCTAAACAACAATGGCGCCAGCAAGTTTCCATCGAGGGCCTGGATTACCAGGTAGGCAATAACGACGTAATAGAACGATGGCTCGAGGCCCCATTGTATAAAGGCGAGCAGTGCTACCGGCAAGGTGACGACGGCGGCGCCGATATACGGGATCAAGACGGAGAAGCCGGTAATCGCACCAAGCAAAACCGCGTATTCCAGCCCCAGCAAGGAAAAAACCAGAAAGCTTGTAACCCCGATAATCATGATTTCCAGTACTTTGCCATCGACATAATTGCTGATGCTGGCATTTACCTCCGTCCAGACATCGGTGGTAACCTGCCTGTCCTGTGGCAGAAAACTGGCAAACCATTCGGTCAGCAGCGCGCGGTCACGAATCATGAACACCACCATCATCGGAACCAGTATCAGGTAGACAATGACGGTTACCAGGGTCAGAACCGAGGTCAGCGAAAAGGAAATCGCTTTCTGGCCAAGGCCGACAAACTCGCTGCCCAGCCTGCTGACGAACTCGCTGACCTGGCTCTCGGTAAAGTATTCCGGATAGCGTACCGGCAGATCCAGCAATTGTTGCTGCAACCGGCTGACGACTGCCGGCGCCTGCTGCACCAGTTCAGAAAGCTGCGCGACGACGACAGGAATCAGGCCGAGGAAAAGACTCAAGAGCAGCGCCAGGAATCCCAGGCTGACAATCAAAACGGCAATGATTCGCGGCACATGAAGATTCTCGAGCCGCTGCATAATACTTTGCAACAGGTAGGCAATGATCACGGCGGCAAAAACCGGTGCGAGAATTCTGCCGGTAAAATAAATGATCGCGCTGATGGTCAGCAGTACAACGCCCAACAAGACCATCTGCGGGTCAGACATTCGTTTGCGAAACCAGTTTCCAATGTAATTCATGTCGGACCACCCCGATATTGACACCATGCGATTGTACCCAAGTAGACGTTTGAGATGGCAACAAAACTTGCTAGTCTGTCGCGGTCACCTTTGATGGCGAACGACCGGATGGAAAACGAACGATCTTCAGAACAAGGCTGGGCCTGGCAGCGGCTGAAAACGGAAGCGTGCCGGTTGCTCGTATTGCTTGCGCTCGGCATGTGGCTGGTCCCCGCCCTGATATTCCTGGTGGGTAGTCGAATACTTGGCCCGTATGGCGAAATCGACACGCTCGCCGCATTCTATATCGACCTGTTTGGCTCTTTGCTCGAGGGCAGAGGCATAGCCTGGCTGCTGGTCAGCTCACTCTATCTTTTTCTGTCGCTGATCCGCCTTTTGACAGGGTTTTGGCGGGTCATTCATCACAGTGCCGCCAGACGCAAAGGGCTTGCCGCGGAATAGGCTAATCTTTTGCATTGCAGCAGTGAGGCTTTTTCCCGCGGTTCTTAATGATTTCCGGCCACAAGAATGTGACGCAGGTCGCATATCTGATCCTCGGAAGCGCCAAAACCCCGCATTTTTCCGACAGTTATGTAAATATTGTCACTAACGGCCCGGAATGGTCCGTTCGTGTATGCATGAGTTACGATGATGAAAAGCCTTTTTAAACGATTTCGCAATGGTTCAGCGTCTACGGCAGACCAGCCGGCGCAGTCTCCTGGCGTAAATCAGCCGTCTTTGATATCGCGCGGCCAGTCGGCATTGAAAGGCTACCTGAGGCCACCGCCCAAACCAGAGGTGGTTGAAAACGAGGACCATGCCAGGACCGTCCTGGATATCCTCGACAACCCTGACCTGGAACTGGAGCCACACGGTTTCGATCCGTACAACAGCGGAAGCTTTGACCGCAATAAACGCTGGGAACCCGTCAAAAAAAGTACCCGCTAGCTCAGTCGGGTTTAGCTTTACGCCTGGACTGAAATCTGCCGGTAATGTTTTAGCAGCAGATTTTCCAGGTCTTCACAGTATTCCTTGATCGACAACTTTTCCGCCGCGGCATTTTCGAGGCGTTCGCGTATGGCGTCGAGCCTGTCCCGGTCTTTGACCAAATCATGCGCGCGGCCCAGGTATTCATCCGCCGTGTCGCAAGTCAATTCATCGAGCCCCAGGGTCTTGTTGAGCGATGCACCCATACGGCCAAGAATTCGATTGCCACGCAGGGTCAGGGTTGGCAATCCGGCCTGCGCGGCGGCGATTATGGTGGCGCCGGCGTTGTAACCCGGCGTATCGAGCAGAAGATCCGCCGACTTCATCCTGGCGAGGTGTTCTGTCAACGGCACCCGGTCTGCAAATATCAGCCGCTCGGGACCGATACCCGCTTCGGCGGCGGCCGCAAGCAAGTTATCCCTGATAGTCGCCCGATCCGCCAACAGCCA
>Ga0209980_10001302_pt1 | contig 13801 bp, 12 predicted proteins | sample CR02metaG_FD_183611 | JGI IMG/M metagenome (GOLD analysis project Ga0209980, IMG submission 183611) | Deep subsurface microbial communities from Mariana Trench to uncover new lineages of life (NeLLi) - CR02 metaG (SPAdes) (version 2) | ecosystem: Environmental > Aquatic > Marine > Ocean trench... | reverse complement strand
ACCGCAACTCCACGGGGGAAACCCCATCGGCTTTGTGCCCGCCTCAAGAGGCGGGTTTACATTGAATCAATTCTTGATCGAAGAATTTGAGGCAATCCAGAGATTAAGCGTCCGCCCTTGCTCCCATTCTCACCGCGCCAGCGAAGGAAACCATCCTTGGTGCCTGATCAAGCCCAGCAGGTATTCCACTTGACCGGCGTGTCGTGTGTTGTCGGCGATGACACTGACCAGTCTGACGCCGACGGTCGGTGGGGTCTGATACTGGGGTTCGTTCAGGACCCTCCCAAGGTCATCCGCTGAGAGGGTAAAGAGGTAGGCCTTGGTACGTTCCAAAACGACATCATGATACTCCAACAGGATCTTAGCGTCCGTGACAGCGAAGGCATCCACCATTTCCGGGGTCTGTCTATGGCCCGAAGCGTAGTCCTTGGGTTCAGACGGCATACCGAAGCGCTTATGCCAACCCTCGGCGATCCACGCCTGTTCGCGTCCAGCCAGTGCGGAAATATTCGCGTCCTGTACACGGATTAAATGCCAGACCAGCCATCCAATATGAGGTTTGGGACCTGCGACGAGTTCCTGGGGTGTTATGTCCTTCAGATCCCGGTGCAGAATTTCGCTAACCCTGTCAAGGGCGTCAGCAACCAATGCTGGGCCTTTCATTGTTTCACCTCCTGAATAGCAGATAAATTCCCGGCAAGATCGAGAATTGCCCTAGGACTATACGTTGTGGTGTTTAAATTCTGTATCAAGATTTACCAGATTCGACAAGCGAATCAGAGGGAGCGGAGTTATATGGTTTGTGTTCTTCGCCAGGCCTTCTCGGCTTCTCTGAATCCAGACTCCTCGAGGAAGAATATCACCACGAAGAGCGCGAAGGACACAAAGTGAAATTAGATTGCAAAATTCTTCGTGATCTTCGTGTACTTCGTGGTAGACAAGTTTTATGACGTGTTACAGGAGCCGAGTATCCCCCTAGGGGCAGGCCCCCTCGGTTTTCTCTAAATTCTCACTTTTGGTTGGGAAGCCGGGTGCACAGGATCGAAACCGTGACTTCCTATAACTGGTGAATGCTCTCTGTGCGTTGTATCTTGAGGGGGCGGAAAACATAGGGTCAGTAAGATAAAGGAACAAGCGACTATGCCGCAGAAACTCGGGAACATTGAAATATATATAGAGCGGATTGTTCAATCATTCGGTCAGCCACTCACGTGAAAAATCGGTGCATGACATGTCACTGGCGTGGTAAATGCAGGCAAGCACTAAAAAAGAGCAGTTTAGCGGTTGCTTGATCGGTCAGTGCCTGGGAGACGCCCTGGGCTTTGTAGTTGAAGGTTATCCCCCAAGCACTTGTCAGAAATATGTCAAGGATACTCTAAGAAGTGGAAGCACAGGAATAGTTGGTCGTGGACCGTTTCCCTTTGGTCAGTACACGGATGACTCCCAACTCGCCCGGGAGCTCATTCAGAGCTACGTGGCGTGTGAGCGGTTTGATCCTCAAGACTATGCCGGTCGCATCGCCGCCATATTCGCAGAGGGAAGGATTGTAGGTCGTGGACGAGCAACGGACATAGCGGCAAAGAGATTGATCCGGAAAGTATCCTGGGAAGAGGCAGGAACTCCACCCCCATCTGCCGGCAACGGGAGCGCGATGCGGGCTGCTCCTATAGGACTGTTTTTTTTCGACGAACCACAGCAATTGATTCGTGCAGCTTACGATCAGGGCCGCATTACACATCAGGACAGGAGATGCTCCGCCGGAGCAATTGCCATCGCCGGTGCCGTGGCCTTAACCCTTCGGGGTAAGCCGATTCAGACAATGCCCTTTTTGTCCCAACTTGGCGTGTGGGCAGGGACCATCGAGGAATCAGTGGCTTCGGCTATTCGGCAACTGGCCGAGTGGGTTGCCTTGCCTCCCAACAGGGCAGTGAATTTTATCTCCCGGGTTGGTCTGGCCCCCGGCTATGCAGATGAATGGCAGGGGATATCGCCCTTTGTGACACCCAGTGTCCTGTGGAGCCTCTATTCATTCTTGAAAACCCCAAACAACTATTGGGAAACCATCTGCACTGCTATCGCAGTGGGCGGGGATGTGGACACCACTGCAGCGATGGCTGGTGCCATCAGCGGGGCATATTTGGGGCATGAGGCCATCCCTTCGAAGCTGGCTCATCGCTTGACCGACCAGAAAACATGGTGCTTTGACGACCTTGTCCGATTGGCACACAGATGCTACGAGATAAAGGTGCGAAAATAGCGCCCTAGTCCGAAAAGGAACATCGACCATGGTCATTGACTTTCAAAGCCATGTCTTTCCCAGGGAGTACATAGAAGAGATCAAACGCGCGGATGGGAATGTTATTTTGGAGCCGCCCGATCCTGACAGCGGGATGACCTATTTTTATGACAAGAAACTCAGGTGTCGGATCAATACGGCAATATTTCAAGGGCAGGATCCGGATCGTAGGGTCGTGCACATGGATAAGCTGGGAATAGATGTCCAGGTGATCAGTATCCCCGCACCCGGTGCGGACCGCTTTGAGCCTCAAGATGCAGTGAAGTTGGCGCAAACGGCAAACGACACGATTGCCGCCCTCTGCAGGAAATATCCCAAGCGTCTTGTTGGTTTGGCTACCCTCCCGACCTCTTCAATCAAGGCCTCACTGGATGAGCTGGAACGATCTGTCAAGGAGCTGGGTCTCAAGGGGTTCGGTTGCTACACCAATCTGAACGGAAGAGCTCTGGACAGCGAAGATCTCTTCCCGATCTATGAAAAAGTTGCGGACTTAAAAATCCCCGTCTACATCCACCCGACGGCCCCACTTGCCACAGAGGCGGTCGGTCTAGACATCATGCCCGTACTGATCTACGGCTGGGCCTTTGACAGTACCGTCGCAATGACAAGGCTCGTCTATGGAAGGGTGCTCGAAAGGTTTCCCGAGATCGATTTCGTCATAGCGGATGGCGGAGGAGTCCTTTCGTTTTTTTGCCAAAGGGCAACCAATATTTACTCAGGCAGGACGGAGGAGATTCGACGTAAATACGGTCTCAAAGAAAATCCGCTGGACTCCCTGAAACGATTTTATGTGGATACGGCAGATCACCCGTCAGCCACTCTGCGATGTGTCCTCGATTTCTTCGGTCCAGATCGGCTCGTCTTTGCCACGAACTATCCCTACGGCCCCGAAGAGGGTTGTCTGTTTGTAAGGAATAGTCTCAAGGCTATCAATGAGTTAAACCTTAAAAATAAAGAAAAAGATAAGATTCTAGGATCCAACGCAGTCAGAATCCTCGATCTTCAGACACTCTGATTTCTTGGTCACAGAGAGGTGGTGTATGAACGGTATGCCTTACGTCTTAGAACATCCACAGACTGCAAGACCGCTAATTATGGGTCGCCACGGGATGGTCTCTTCGGGCCACCATTTGGCATCCCTCGCCGGTATTAAGGTTTTACAAGACGGCGGTAATGCGGTGGACGCAGCATTGGCCACCTCCTTCACTCTGACAGTAGTCAGACCACACACCTGTGGCCCTGGCGGGGATCTGTTCGCGCTCGCCTTTATGAAAAAAAGCGGGAGTGTTGAGGCTCTTAATGCGAGCGGGCCTGCCCCTCAAAAAGCGACGATAGAGTTCTTCAAGGAGAAGGGATTGACCGAAATCCCCAACGCCGGTCCGTTAAGCATTGCTGTCCCTGGTGCAGTGGATGGCTGGATTGAGTTGCACCGGAGATACGGCACTATGGATTTGGCCAAACTTGCCGCCGATGCCATCGGCTATGCCCGGGAGGGATTCGCCCTCACCCGATCCTTGGCAGCTTCCATTGCGGAATTGGCGCCATCCTTTCCCATGATCGAGCAGTCCTTCCGCCGCCCCCTGGAAGACCTCACCCCGGGAAGGGTTCTGGTACAAAAAGATTTAGCTCAGACCCTGGAACAAATTGCGAAAAAGGGGAGAGACAGCTTTTACCAGGGAGAACTTGCTGCCAGAATGTGTAACGCGGTCCAGAAAGAGGGGGGGATCGTAAGCGAGGAGGATCTCCAGGGAAGATACGCGGAGTGGCTGGAACCTGTTACAAGCACCTACAGGGGTTTTACCCTGTTCGAGCAGCCTCCCGTCTCCCAAGGTTTTATCGTCTTGGAAATCCTCAATATCATCGAGGACTATGCCCTTGATCGGCCGGGGGTGGTGGATCAGGCGGATATCGTTCACGTCATGGTGGAGGCCAAGAAGCTCGCCTTTGAGGACAGGATTAACTATCTCGACGACCCCCGCTTTGGCGATCCGAAGATCTCGCTGCTTTTGTCCAAGGACTATGCGAACAATAGGAGGAGGCTTATCCCAGATACTGCCAGTTCGCAGGACCGGGCCGCTGCATCGTTAGGCGGCGATACGACTTATCTCTGTACCGCAGACCGTGACGGAAACGTGGTCTCTATCATTCAAAGCATCTTTGCCCCCTTTGGCTCACGCTTTGTCGCTGGGGGTACGGGCCTGATCATGAACAACCGCCTGTGCGGCTTTGGGCTTGATCCGCGGAACGTCAATGCCCTGGTTCCCGGAAAGAGACCCGCCCATACGCTCAATTCATATATGGTCTTACGAAATGGAGAGTTCTTTGCCGTGGGGGGAACTCCCGGGGCAGATGACCAGCCACAGACGAACGTCCAGGTTCTCCATAATTTGCTCGACCGCCACCTGGCCCCTCAGGCCGCAATCGAGGCCCCTCGCTGGAGCCATCTCCCAGGGACTCCGCCTCGGTCAAACGTCCCTGAAGAGCTAAGGCTTGAAGAGGGATTTCCTCCAGAGCTTCTCAAAAAGTTGGTCGCGAAGGGACATAAAGTGAACATTGTGAACCGCTGGGCTTTCGGCTCTGCAGCAGTAATAGTGAAGGATCCGGCAAGCGGGACCTTGATGGCTGGGGCGGATCCAAGGAGAGAAGGATACGCCATAGGGTGGTAAGCATGTTTCCTCATCGTGTCGGTTCTCCAACCGTCGGGGCCTGTGCCAACAGTCTCGCTACTGTTCCGCAGGCCTCCAGCCGTCCTCCCCCCTCGGCTTCCTCTGAAACCGCACTTTTTGACCTAGGGCCCGTGTGGGATTGACAATGGCATTGGGAGAGTTAAACTATACTTTTAGAGGTGTCTGATGGTCGTCTACGATTTGATTTGCAGAAAAAAACACCGTTTTGAGGGATGGTTTCCGAGTGCCGAAGGGTATGAGGAGCAGGCTGCTCGCAAAGAGATTTCCTGCCCTGTCTGTGGCACCGCAAAAGTAATCAAGCTCCTGCATGCCTGTGCGATCCAGACCAGAACGAAGAGAGAAAAAGAAGCAAACCGACCTGAGCGGCCAAAGGCATCTCGTCGACCTCTCACGGATGTCGAGACCAAGGAGATGCTCCTACATATTCACCACCATATAGTTGAGAACTTTGAGGATGTGGGGCCGCGCTTTTCCGAGGAGGCCCGGAAGATATCCACCGGTAATGTCGAGGAAAGGCCCATTCACGGTACTGCGACGCCAGAGGAACGAGATGGCCTCGACGAAGATGGTATTCCCTACCTCCTCCTTCCGAAACCAAAACTCGACAGCTAGATCCCTACCTAGCCGAGGTGTTGGAACGAACCGACCGGCCCCATTTATCACTTCATTTCCGCCTACTCAAGAATTGACAATTGCCCCTGTGCTTTGATACGTGTCTCGCATGGCTATAGACTCACGTACGATTCGCAACGTCATGGGGCACTTCGCAACGGGTGTAGCCGTAGTCACCACGAAGGACAAAGCAGGGTTACCCTTTGGCCTCACGGTAAATGCCTTCACGTCTCTGTCGCTCAATCCCCCCTTGGTAGTGGTTTGTATTGATAAGGCAGCGCAGTGCTACTCGTGCTTTCGCGAGTCCAAGGTCTTTGCTGTCAATGTGCTGAGCGAAGATCAGGAAGAGCTTTCCACTCGTTTTGCCACTAAAGGGATCGATAAATTTCAAGAAATAAAATGGCACAAAGGGGAGAACGACGTCCCCCTCCTCGATGGAGCAATAGGCTATATTGAGTGCAAGGTCGCCAATAGCTACGAGGGTGGAGATCACACGATATTTCTGGGTGAGATCGTTGGCGTCAGCGCTACGGAGGACCGACCCCTCCTCTTCTTTAAAGGGAAATATCACCGTCTACCCTTGCCGTAAGGGAGCACATTGCGCGTTCCCAGGCCTTTTTGCCACATCCCTGCATGGCCGGAACGGCTCCTGCCAGTTTCGTTGACAGGTAAACCCCGTACCATTAATTTACGTCCGTGGTTTTGGGGTGCGGCCCTTGCAGGGAGTTCAAAACACTCACCCCGTACGGTTGTGGCCGGGGTTTGGGTTAAGATCGTACGGGGTTCATCTCCACATTCACGTGCGGGGCGTTCTGTGGTACGGGGTAAATAAAAGAAAGGGTTTTTTTATGCAAGAAAATTCCTACGACCTGGTAGTTATAGGCGGAGGCCCGGGAGGATACACGGCGGCCATCAGAGCCTCTCAGCTCGGATTAAAGACTTCCCTGGTTGAAAAAGAGCGGCCGGGCGGTGTTTGCCTCAATTGGGGCTGCATCCCATCGAAGGCGATCCTCCATTGTGCCGAACTCGTAGAGTCCCTGCGGGAGGGCGAGCGCTACGGGATCCGCTGTGAGGGACTCTCCGTAGATTATGCCAAAGTCATTGGGTACAGCCGCAGGGTTGCTGACCGGTTGGCTAAAGGGGTGGAATATCTCCTGAAAAAAAACCGTGTCGACCTCTTCAACGGTAAAGGAAGCCTCATTACCCCCAATGAAGTCTTAGTGGAAGGTAAGGAGCAGAGAAAGATCATCGCTCCGAGAATCTTGCTAGCGGTAGGGAGCAGGGAAAATATCCTACCCGGTTTGGAGGTCGACGGGCAAACGGTCGTCACCAGTCGTGAGGCATTGGCTCTGACTGAGCTTCCGAAATCGGTATTGATTATCGGGGGAGGCGCAATTGGGGTCGAGTTCGCCTATGCCTATCACAGCTTCGGAGCCAAGACCACCGTGGTGGAGATGATGGACCGGCTTTTGCCGGAGATGGAAGAAGAGTTAGGTCAGGAACTGGAGCGTTCCCTCAAGAGGAAGAAGATTAAGGTTCTTACTCAAACACGTTATAAGGCGAATCACCGCGAAGATGGCTCGATCAAGCTGACCGTTGAGGATAAGAAGGGCGGCGAGAACAATATCTCCGTGCAACAGGTCTTGGTTGCTGTGGGCCGGGGGCCTCTGATCGAAGGTCTGGGATTGGAAAGGCTCCAAATTGAGACCGAGAGAGGATCCATCAAAGTGGACCGTCAGTATCAGACAAGCTGCAAAGGCGTCTATGCCGTGGGGGATGTTACGGGCGCCCCTCTGCTGGCCCATGCCGCCGCTGCGGAGGGAGTCGCCGCTGTGGAGATGATGGTCGGGCGGGAGGAGAGAAAAGTGGAGCGAAGAGGTATCCCTGCCTGCGTGTACTGTCAACCAGAGGTGGCCAGCGTTGGCCTGAGCGAAAAGGAGGCCAAGGCGGCCGGCCATGATGTGAAAATCGGTAAGTTTCCTTTTCTCGCAGCAGGTAAGGCAGTTGCCGCAAATCACACGGAGGGTTGGGTCAAGGTTGTTGCCGGAGCCAAGGGGGAAATCCTGGGTGTGCACATGATCGGCAAGGGCGTTACGGAGCTCGTGGCTGAGGCCGGGGTAGTCCAGAACATGGGAGGAACCGTGCGTGACTTGGGCCGAACCATCCACGCCCATCCCACACTCTCAGAGGCACTCATGGAAGCCTCTCTCGCTGTGCTAGGAGAAGGCATCAATTCATAATGGAAATTTTACCTGTCGGACGGCAAGAGAGATCATCGTGAAGGTTAGCCTCTTTACCGAGATCCAGTGTGCTACGGAAACTTCGGCCGCGGATCGACTATACGAGTTTCTTGAACAGGCAGAGCTGGCTGACACCCTCGGGTACCGGGGGTTTTGGATTGCCGAGATACATTGCCAGCCCCGATTTTCCGTGCTGTCTGCGCCCTATGCAGTCCTCGGAGCGGTGTCGCAGAGGACAAGGCGTTTACGTCTAGGTGTCGCCGTTAACACGCTACCGGTTCACCACCCCGTTCAGTTGGCTGAACAAGCGGCCATCCTCGACTTATTGACTCGAGGGCGGATGGATTTTGCGGCCGGGGGAGGCCATCCACACACAGGGGTCTACGAATGCTTCGGGGTAGATCAAAAAAAGACCCGCGAGATGATGGAAGAGAGTCTGAAAATAATTCGCGCTGCCTGGACAGAAGATGTGCTGACGTTTGATGGGCAATTTTTTCGCATACCAGAGGTTGTGGTGAACCCCAAGCCCCTGCAGAAACCCCATCCCCCCATCTACATTGCAGCTAGTTCGCTGGACGGTGTGGAATTTGCTGCGCGACTGGGACTCAACCTTTTTCTTCCTATCCACACGCGCACACGGGAACAGTTGGTCAAGTTGTCAAACTCTTACTGGACACAACTTGAAAGTCACGGTCATAACCCCGCTCAGCGGGAGCTGGGCCTTCTCGTTCCCATGCTTCTCGCCGAAACCACAAGGGAGGCTGAGAATCGGGCGCAGGACGGGATCATGAGTTACTATAAGATCATCGGAGAGATGCGCAGCCATTATATCAGATGGCTCACCCAGCAGGGCCTCGATTTGCCTGACCGACTGACGAAAACCCCCTTAGGGGAAGGTCTGACGTTCGAGCGGGTCTGCGCCGAGCACGCAGTCGTAGGCGATTCTGAAAAGACCGTGGCTGCGCTCAAGCGACTTGCCAAGGAAACCGGGGCAACCCATGTCCTTGCCTGGATGAACATCGGGAGTGCTCCCAGCAAATTTGTCCTTGAGTCTATGCGGCAGTTTGCACGCGACGTCATGCCCCGACTCGAAATGTATCATCCCAAGAGGCGACCGAGCATTAGTACGGCTGGACACTCTTAGAGTTTAGAATGGAAAAAGCTTACAACACCTGGTCGAGAATAATATCAACTCCCTGAGTGCCGATCTCGACAGGGTTTTTCTCGTAGGTTCCCATGAGGCTACCAGGCTCTCTCGTAAGCGCATTGCCGTCTCTGTCTAGACGCACGGAGACGTTCACCTTTCCACCGAATGGTCTGCCTGACATCATCATGTTTTCAGGACCCAGCGAATAGGAGAGGGGGAAGACGGGGCGGTCAATCTTCTTGACCGCAAGCGGCGGGCCTTTCGCAGAATTTGCCGACCTTACAATAATAAAGAGTGCGTCCCCGCTGTCCAATTTAGCCTTGAGTTTAGAGTCAACGGAAATGGTCCCCTCGATTCGACTGGGGTTCGTGACCGACTGCTTTGATTTTGCAGGGGTGGCCTGGCGGTTGGTCAGTTCATCGATTGTCTTTTGAACCTCGAATCTCTCTTTCCCTGAGGGGAGCAGGCTTACCAGCTTTTGCAAATTTTGCCGTGCTCCGGATAGATCTCCTTTATCGCGGTATAGCACCATGCCTTTCCCCCAAAGGGCAAGAGGGTATTCGGGATTAGTAGAAAGTGCCCGGTTGAAGGCCAGAAGAGCGCCGTCCACGTGTCCGGCTTGGGTGAGGATCAGACCCATATAGGTATGAGCTTCGGGGCGGTCTGAATCGATGGCGAGAACCTTCTTAAAGGCATCAATCGCCTGGGACCAGTCCTGTCGCTCAAAGGCGGCATGGCCCTGGGTGAGGAGAGACTGGAGATCAGCTCTCCTCATCCCGGGGTCAGCACTAAGCCCCCCTGGACCAGTCCCGGTGAGAAAGTCGCCGGTAATAGAGTCCTGCTCCGAGCCTCGAGGACGCAAGGACTTGCTCAGAAAAATTCCAAGGGTGACTCCGAATACTAGTAGAAAGGCGCCTGTAGCCGCAAAGATCCAGCCACGCCGGGATTGCGCTTTTCCGTTCTGGGCCGGCCCAGCATCTTTTGCCTGACGTTCCGCCCTGTGAGGCCGCTTCTTTGACATCGCCTCCGCGGGAGAGGAATCGAGCTCTCTCAATACTTTGGCGGCCTGGGCCTCATAACGTGGGCGTAGATCCTCATAGTCGGATTCGGATAGCCTGCCCGCCTGGTAGTCGAATTCAAGCTCTTGAAGCTCCGTATAGAGTCTGGCCTGTTCATTGAGGAGGTGTGCGCGGGGGCCCTCTATCTCCGGATCTATCTCCCATACCCTTTCCGTAGACACGTCCTGTTGCACCCTCTGGATAAGGGCTGGGTCTACTTCGCTCGGACGGCTCTCGCCCTTTCTCTGTACCCAGCGCCTGGCAACGAGAAGTACAAATATTATCCCCCCGGTCAACGCAATGAAGGGTAGGATCCAGACCAGGAGACTGAAGCCCTTAGTGGTGGGCGAAAGAAGGATCCACTCCCCGTATTTGGAGGTGAAGTAAGCCTTGATCTCCTTGGGTGATTTTCCCTCTTTGAGCTGTTCCCGAATCAGTGCCCGCATCTGCTGGGCCATCTCCGAAGGGGAATCGGCGATGGAGAGGTTTTGACAAACAGGACAACGCAGTTCCTTGGAAATCGCACGAAGTTGCTCCTCAAGATCCGTCGGCTGGGCTTGCAGACCTGTTGGGAGAACCAATAGGCTTAGAACAAGAATGACAAGTGAAGGCATTATATTGAGTAAGCTACGATGCTCCATGGCGACAGAAATCAGGCGGTAAGCTGTAAGCAGGAAGGTTGGCGCTCACTTTACACTCGCCACTGCTTACTGTTATCGGATCGACTGATACGCCCCTTTTCCCTCTTTAGCACTGATAAGTCCGCGCCGGGCCTCGTCCAGCTTGGCCACAATGATTGGATATTCCAGGCCGCCCACATGCTTGTAGGTAATCCGCCCTTCAGGATCGATAAAAAAAGTTTCAGGGATTCCCCAGACGCCATAGTCGATGGAGATCTTCCCCGAGGCGTCACGCCCGTTCGGGTAGGTAATTTGAAACTCTTTGAGAAAGGCGAAGGCCTCCTTTTCTGTGTCCTGAATATCAATCCCGAGAAAGACAATATTTTTATCTCTATATCTCTGCCAGACTGCCTCCAGGTCCCTTGCCTCAGCCCTGCAGGGAGGACACCACGAGGCCCAGAAGTTGAGAAAAACCACTTTTCCCCTAAGATCGGCGAGGCTGAGCGTCTTGCCATCAAAAAGCGTTACGGTGAAAGGGGGGGCCGGTCGACCAATCAGGGGGGAAGCGATGTAACGGGGATCACGACTGAAGCCGAAGGCGAGAACCGCGACCAGAGGGAGAATGACTGCCAGGGTAAGAAGGATGCGACGCCAAGGCATGTCAGGCCCGCTGCGCCAATTTTCGCCGACTGGGCAAGACAGCGACGATGGTGCCCAGGGCTATAACAAAACCGCCAATCCATATCCAGGCCAGCAGGGGTCGAACAAGAACCTTGAGGGTAGCTTGGTTTTGCTCCACCTCGCTGAAGCCCGATAGAATTATATAGAGATCTTCGATCAAGGTGCTGCGGTAGACCGCCCGACCCACCGGTGACTTCTGGGTAGGGAAGAACTTGAGTGCCGGTGATAGGACTCCTATCTCGTGTCCCTCGTTGAAGACCCTGAAGGCAGCTTCGACTCGGGAATGGGTGGGCTGTTGTGACCTCTTGAGCCCCTCAAATTGGATATGGTAGCGCCCGATCGAAAGACCCTCTCCTATTTGAAGAGTTACCTCGCGCTCGATGCTGTAACTCATAGAGCCCGCAATTCCTAAAAAAATGAGGACTACGCCCAGGTGAACGATCAAGCCTCCGTATCGCCGCTGGTTTCGCCGCGCCAGGGTTACCAGCGCGCTGAAAACTCCCTCTCCGGCGATCCTCTGCCGAGCACGCACGGCAAGCGTGGTGTCGAACAGGATCGTAAACACCACAAAGGATAAGAGCGTAAAACCAAGAAGGGGGAGGAAGTCTCGGACCAACCAGATAAAGAGAAATAAAGCAACGACAAATGAAGCGACTGTCGGCCAGAGGAAGTTTCGCCTGAGGTTATCCCAGGAGGCCTTTTTCCAGGCGATCATTGGGCCAACCCCCATGAGAAAGACCAGAAGGAGAAAAAGAGGTACGGTGACCGAATTAAAATAGGGCGCCCCGACACTCACCTGAACCCCGGCTACTGCCTCGGAGATGAGAGGGAAAATGGTCCCGAGAAAAATGGTGAACAGGGCAGAGACCAAAACGACGTTGTTAAGTAGGAATGCGGATTCCCGACTGACCAAAGAATCCAGTTCTGGTTGGCTGCGAAGCTGTTTGCTCCTCCAGGCCAGAAGGCCGAAAGAGGTCAGGAGAATGAAGGCGAGAAAGGCAAGGAATATTATGCCCACGGGTCCCGATGAGAAGGCATGGATCGAGGAGAGGATGCCGGAACGGGTGAGAAAAGTGCCAAAAATGGTCAGGCTAAAGGCGATGATGATGAGGGAAAGATTCCAGACCTTGAGCATTTGCTTGCGCTCCTGCACCTGAACGGAGTGGAGAAAGGCTGTGGCCGGTAGCCATGGCATAAAGGCAGCATTTTCCACGGGGTCCCATGCCCAGTACCCTCCCCAACCGAGGACGTGGTAGGACCAATACGCCCCCACGAGATTACCCATGGTCAGGAAGAACCAGGCGGTTAAAGTCCAGCGGCGGGTTGTGACGATCCAGGCATCGTCCAACCGCCCTATGATCAGGGCTGCCATGGCAAAGGCGTAGGGAACGGTCAGGGCAACAAACCCAGTGTAGAGGAGCGGTGGATGGGTCATCATGTTTGCGTCTTCGAGTAGCGGGTTGAGCCCTCGACCGTCCGCTGGAATGGGAAAAACGCTCTCGAAGGGGTTTGAGGCGAAGGCAATCACTGCGAGAAAAAAGGCCGAAACGATTGAGAAGATCATCAAGACCCAAGGCATCAACTCGCGGTGGCGATCCTTATAGATCCAGGCTACCAGGCCCGAGAAGATAATCAGGATCCACTCCCACAGGAGCAGTGAGCCTTCCAAGGCTCCCCAGAGACCTGTGATGCGGTAGTAGATGGGGGTGGATCGCGTGGTGTTAAAAAAGACATACTTGACGGAAAAGTCTGTGGTGACTAATGCGTAGATCAGAGAGAGACTGGCCAGCGTGACCAGGATGAACTGTCCTGTGATAGCGGCCCTGGTGCTTGCGAAGAATCCATTCTGCCCGGTCCGAGCTCCAAGGATGGGCGCGATAATTCCCCATAACGCAAAGATGAGTGCAAGGAGAATACTGGCGTAGCCGATGGTGGCAGTCATCGCCCTCTTTCCTTCTGATCGGGGACAAAGCTTCGTGTTGCAGCATGTTCCCCATCTTTTGGAGGACTGTACTCCTCTGCGTGCTTGGCCATAATGGTAGTGGCCTGGAAAACCCCATCCTCCCCGAGTCTCCCCTCGATAACCGCCCCTTTTCCCTCAGAGAATAGATCGGGAGGGACTCCATGGAAATAAACCGGAATCGATTCCACGCCATCGGTTATCCGGAAACGGTAGGTGAGCTTTTTAAGATCCTTCTCTAAAGATCCAACCAAGACCATGCCCCCTATCCGCAGGGCCTTGCCTTTCGAGGCGCCCTCGTCGGCCATCAGCTCCGAGGGGGTTTTGAAATAGACCATTGCCTCACGCATGCTCCCTGTAATAAGATAGGAAAGGGCCGCGAGGATGATTATCCCACCGAAAATGAATCTTCTATTTCTCTTCAACATGGTTAGAATGACCTGAGCCGGTATGGAGCCTGATCTCGGCCTCTGCCTTCCTAAGTCTCATTTTTATGATAC
>Ga0209980_10001301_pt1 | contig 13811 bp, 14 predicted proteins | sample CR02metaG_FD_183611 | JGI IMG/M metagenome (GOLD analysis project Ga0209980, IMG submission 183611) | Deep subsurface microbial communities from Mariana Trench to uncover new lineages of life (NeLLi) - CR02 metaG (SPAdes) (version 2) | ecosystem: Environmental > Aquatic > Marine > Ocean trench... | reverse complement strand
AGATACAAATTTTCAGGATAAACATGAGGCGGGGATTATTTCTAATTGGCTTTGTTGCAGTTTTTTCGTTATTTTCGGTTTTAGAGGTATATGCTCAAACTGCTCCTGACAAGCCAGATAATTTTTTTGCCGATGACGTTTCCCCTACCAAAATAGTCCTACAATGGGATGAACCTGGTGATGATGGAGGTTCTCCAGTTACTGGATACAAAATATCTTTCAGAATTCATCCCAGCGAGACTTATACTGTTTTGGAAAATTTTACATCAAACACTGTTTATGATCATGAAAACCGTCCCACTGATAAAATCCACATTTATCGAGTTTGGACATATAACGCATATGGAATTAGTGAACATGTAGAGGCTGTTGCAACACCAAAAACCTCTTCATCACCTCCAGCAAATATTGCACCCAACCCTCCATCAGGTCTAACTGCAACAGATATTTCTCCAACATCAATTGAATTATCTTGGAACAAACCTGCATCAAACAATGGACCACCAGTAGATGGTTACAAAATTGAAGTCAAAATTGCATCAGGAAGTTTTTCTATTCTTGTTGCAGATTCTGCAAGTACGGTTAGAACTCTCGCTCACACTAGTTTAACAACTGGAACTCAATACACCTACAAAGTTTATGCATTAAATTCAGTTGGTCCAAGTGATTCTTCAAACGAAGCATCAGCTACTCCTACTTCGTCTTCAAGTCCACCAGAAGGTTCAGAAAAACCCGGTTCACCAAGAAATTTCAAGGCTACTGCAGCATCAGATACTGAAATTGGTCTTTCATGGGAACTGCCAGGAACTTATGATGGCCCACCAGTAACAGGTTACAAAATTGAATTTAAAAAAATAGGAGATCAAGCATTTTCTAATTTAACAACTACTGGAGCAGTAACAAATTACCTGCATACTAGTTTGACAGCGGGAACAACTTATAGCTATAAAATATCTGCAATCAATTCTATTGGAGTAAGTAACACAGTTGCAGCCTCAGCAGTTCCCCAACACACAACTGTTCCTACAAATTTTATTGCAACAGCGGTATCTCCAACAACAATTGTTCTGTCTTGGAATGCACCGTCCCAAACTTACGGTTTTAACATAGTTGGTTATATAATTGAAAGAGAACTAGCTCCAGGAGTTTTTGAGAGCCAAACAGTAACTACGGGAAGTCAAACAAGTATAACATTAACAGGTTTGCAAACTGGTAAGACATACACGTATGTCGTGTCTGCTAAATTTAATCTTGGTTCAAGTCCAGAATCCGAAGAAGCATCTGCAACTCCAACAGCAAGCTCAGGGCCATCATCATTTCCTCCGGATCCTCCTTCACAACTAACTATTACTAACAATTCACCTACATCAAACTCTCTATCTTGGGGAACTCCTGGAGATGACGGTGGCGAATCTATTACAGGTTACAAAATTGAAGTTAAAGTTAATGATGGAAGCTGGCAGGTAGTAATTGCAAATACGGGTTCTACTGGTACAACATATACTCAGAATAACTTTCCTGCTGGCACTGATTATTCCTACAGAGTTTCGGCGATAAATTCAGTTGGTATTGGATTACCAAATACAAAATCTATTAAAATTGAAGGAGCAGATGCCACAACTCAAGATATTGAGATTTCTGCTGATAAATCCTCTTATTTACAAGGTGATACTATAGCAATTTCTGGTAAAGTTTCTTCTAAAATTGATGGAGAACAAGTTTCATTAGAAATTATTTATCAAAATGATCTCATCGAAGTTAATCAAGTTGAAGTAGCACAAGATGGAACCTTTTCAGATACCATAATCACATCTGGTGCTAAATGGAAATTAAATGGTATTTACACTGCTAAAGCAACATACGCAGACTCTACGGGTCAAACTAATTTTCAGTTTACAACAGTTCAAGGTTCTACACCAGACCCAGAACCTGATCCTGAACCTGTAGAAAAGAAAGCACCTAGTTTTATTGTTACAAGCAAGGATGCTCAATATTACATTGACAGATACAACAATGAACCAGACTACAAAGTTTGGTTTGATACAAACTATCTAGACTATACTTTTGATGAAGCCATTGCTCTTGCATATCCAGAACCAGAACCTGATCCAGAACCTGACCCCGAACCTGATCCAGAACCCCAAGCAGAACCAAAAACAATCCTTGACTTTGTAGATCCAAAGCAAGATCCACAATACTACATTGACAGATACAACAATGAACCAACCTACAAAGCTTGGTTTGATTCAAACTATCCAGACTATACAATTGAAGAGGCAGTTGGCATTGCATTGCCAGAACCAAAATCAGTACCAAAACCAATTCTTGACTTTGTGGATCAAAGTAAAGATCCACAGCACTACATTGACAGATACTACAATGAAGCTGTCTACAAAGAATGGTTTGATACTAACCACCCAGACTATACAATTGAAGAAGCTGTAGGTTTGGATATCGAAGAAGAAGATTTGTCAGACAAATGTGGTCCTGGTACAGTTTTTAAAAACGGAGCATGTGTTCTTGAAAAAACTGGAGGAGGTGGCTGCCTAATAGCTACTGCAACATTTGGTTCTGAAATGGCACCCCAAGTACAACAACTAAGAGAAATTCGTGATAATACTGTACAAAATACTCTAGTTGGTACCTCTTTTATGAGCGGATTTAATCAATTCTACTATTCCTTTTCACCAGCCATAGCTGATTTGGAACGAGAAAATCCAGCATTTAAGCAAGTTGTAAAAATTTCAATCACACCATTATTGGCCTCCCTTTCAATTCTAAATATTGTGGATATTGATTCAGAAGAAAAAATGCTTGGATATGGGATTGGCATCATTTTGCTAAATCTTGGAATTTACTTTGTAATGCCTGCAGTGATTATAGAGCGAAGCATCAGATATTACAAGTCAAAAAAATAACGATTTTTACAAATAAGATTAATATCTACTTGAAATAGATTTTTTGTATTGCTTCCTAATCGCTGTTCAGTAAAAGACAAAGGAAAACACTGTGTAAATCCCCCTGAATTTGTGATATCCGTTCTTGAAGAAAAATCTGAATACATGGTAGGTGTTACTTGCCAAAAACATAAAGATAGCGTATCTGAAAAATTAGCAATACTCCAAAATGAAGGTAAGATTCCAAAAGGAAAAATAAAATTTACAGAACTAAAGGCAGTTGGTACTGACTGCATTAGATCAGATCCTGATGATTTAATTCAATTATAAATTTTTAATAATTCAAATCCAGTATACTGGTTTTTTGCCTGATAATCCTAGTTTTAAATTTTTTACAGTAAGCTCTGCCATTTTTTTTCTTGTTTCAACAGTAGAGCTTCCCGAATGTGGGGATAAAACAACATTTTGAATTTTTGTCAATGGATTTTTTTTGTTTACTGGTTCATTGTAAAAAACATCAAGTGCTGCACCAGCAATAATTTTTCGTTTAAGTGCCAACACCAAATCAGTTTCATTAATAATTTTTCCTCGTGAGGTATTAATAAGAAATGAAGTCTTTTTCATTTTTTTTAACAATTTCATGTTGAGAAGCTCATGTGTTTCTTTAGTATATGGAACATGAATAGAAACAATGTCACTTTTTTTTAACAAGCCTTCTAAACTTGATGATTTAACACCAAGTTTTCTTTCTTGGTTTTTTGAAAGCCTATTTTTATTATGATAAATTATCTTCATTCCAAAGGCCTGAGCTCTTTTTGCAACAGCGCGTCCAATTCTACCCAATCCTAAAATGCCCAAGGTTTTACCCCCTAATTCACTCCCAACGTATGTATCTGCTCCAAACACTTCAATCCATTGGTTATTTCGAATCATTCTATCTCCTTCAGTTACTCTTCGCAAAAGGTCCAAAATTAGAGTCATAGAAAGATCTGCAGTAGTAATGGTCAAAACTTCAGGAGTATATCCTATTGTGATTTTTCTCATTTTTGCATATTTGATATCAATATTATCATATCCAACACTAAAGGCGCTAATTGCTTTGAGTCGCTTAGCGCTATCTATAATTTTTTTATCAATCATATCATAGGGATAGCAAATTAGTCCATCCTTGTCTTGTATTTTTTTTAATAATGTTTTTTTGGGCATTGGAAAAGGCCCGCGATGAATTTCTAGTTGATATTGTTTTTGTAACTCTTTAATCGCAAATTCTTGGAGAGTTCTGGTAAGCAGAATTTTCATTTTTTTGCTCATCAGACTTACGCATTTGCATTAAACCCTTTATAAGATTCCGTTCTACGAAAAACATGGGTTCAGATAAAAACGAGATCGATGAAGGGTTTGCAATATGTGTTGATTGTGCAAATCCTCTCGAAAAATGTGTTTGTGTCTGTCCTTATTGTGGTGAACGAGACAAGTGTGAATGTGCATTATTTGATGCAGCTACAGGTGGTTAGCTTAATTAGTTAACCACATTATTAATATTCAATAACTAGCCACCTTGATTGTGGCTACAGAACTTAGTTGGCTAATTGGTGGACCGCAAGGTAGTGGTGTGGAATCTGCGGCAAATATTTTTTCACGTGTTTGTGCGAGTTTAGGTTATCAAATTTTTGGCAAGCGTGAATTTTATTCTAATATTAAAGGTGAACACAGTTACTTTGCAGTAAGAATTTCAGATAAAAAAATCCATTCTAATGTAAATGATATTGATCTAATGCTTTCTTATGATGCAGAAACAATTTTTCGGCATTATGATGAGATAGTCTCTGGCGGCTCACTTATTTATGATTCCCATTTGGAGACAGTCCAAATTAAAGATGTAATCACCCTTGATCCTCTCTATAAAGAAAGGTTAGAAAATTCTCTAAAATCTCAAAACAAAGATCTTTCAATAAAGGGAGTTTTGGAATTAATCAAAGAAAAGGGTGTTAATCTTTATCCAGCCTCCTTCCGAGATATTCTTTCAAAGCTAGCAGATGAAACCAATAATCCCAAACTAAAGGGATTCATACGAATGTTCAATGTAATTGGAGTATCATTATCCTTAGGCGTTATGGGGCTTTCCCCAGATCCTCTCTTACAATCAATTGACTCTATTTTTTCAAAAAAACCAAAAATTGCTGAATTAAATAAACAGGTAGCCACTTATGCGTATAACTTTGCCTCTGCAAAATTTGCAAATACTAACTTTTCATTGAATTCTGTAAAAAAAGAGGAAAACACTATTTTGGTTCAAGGACATCAAGGAACTTCTATTGGAAAAATAGTTGCTGGATGCAGGTTTCAGCCTTATTATCCAATTACCCCTGCATCAGATGAGAGTGTCTTTCTAGAATCAAATGAAATCTTAGATGTAAAAGAAGATAGACCTGGCTCCACAGTTGTTGTGCAAACTGAAGATGAGATTTCTGCAATTGGTATGATGATTGGGGGCGCACTTACTGGTACACGTTCATCTACTTGTACTTCAGGACCAGGATTTTCATTAATGGCAGAAGCCTTAGGTTGGGCAGGAATTAACGAGGTTCCAGTAGTAATTACAAATTATCAGAGGAGTGGACCATCTACTGGATTACCAACAAGACATGGACAAGATGATTTGCTCTTTACAATAAATGCTGGACATGGTGAGTTTCCACGAATTGTTTTTGCATCTGGAGATATTGAAGAAAGCTTTTATGACACTACAAAATGTTTTAATTTTGCAGATGTTTTTCAAGTTCCTGTAATTCATCTAATGGACAAATTTATTTCAAGTTCTGTGATTACATGCAAACGATTTGATCCTGATAAAGTTACAATTGATAGAGGTAAACTTCTTGATAAAATTGAAAGTAAAGACTACAAACGATTTGAAAAAACTCCTGACGGTATATCTCCAAGATCAAAACTTGGTTTAGAAAACGGAATTTTTTGGAATACAGGAGATGAAAGTGATGAGTATGGACACATTTCTGAGGATCCTCAAAATAGAATCCAGATGATGGATAAACGACTTTCCAGATTTGATTATATTCTTAAGAACATACCTAAAGAAGATCAAATTGTTTCTCACAGCACAGGAGAATACTGTGTTATTTCTTGGGGTTCTCCAAAGGGCCCAATAATTGATGCAATTGAAATGTTAAAAAAAGAAAATCATAATGTTGGCTTTATCCAGATAAAACTAATGCATCCTTTCCCAACAGAATTATTGAAGGAGCTCTTACAAGATACTAAAACTCTCATTGATGTAGAAGCAAATCATACTGGTCAACTTGGAGCATTAATTAGACAAAATCTTACTAGAGATTTTGATTATTATATTCTCAAGTATACTGGAAGGGCAATGACTAGTACTGAAATTTATGAATCTTTAAAAAAGATCTTAGAAAACAAGGCACAAAAAAGGGAGATTTTAACCCATGGCGCTTAAGCTTTCTGATTATAAAACAGATTTCCATAATGATTGGTGTCCAGGATGTGGAGATTTTGGTATTGTAAATGCCATTCAAATGGCACTAGCTGAATTAAAAATTCCAAGACACAAGGCTGCAATATTTTCAGGCATTGGATGTTCAGGAAAAACATCGCACTTCATTAACACATATGGAATTCATACTTTACACGGACGAGTGATGACATTTGCTCAGGGAGCTGCCATAACAAACCCAGAAATGACAATAGTTGCAGCTGGAGGTGACGGAGATGGATTCGGAATAGGAGCAGGACACTTTGTTGCAGCTGGTAGACGAAATGTAAACATGACATACATTGTTTTTGATAATGGTGTTTACGGATTAACAAAAGGTCAAGCATCTCCTACTCTAAGATTAGGAGAACAAACAAAATCATTGCCATCTCCTAATACCAACTATAATGTGAATCCAATTGGTCTTGCAGTAACTTGTGGCTTTACATTTATCGCACGAGCTTATTCTTATGATGTAAGGCAGCTTAAGGATTTGATTATGGCAGCAATAAAACACAATGGGCTTGCATTTTTAGATGTTTTACAACCGTGCCCTACTTACAATGACATTAACACAAAAGATTGGTATGCAGGCACTGATATTACAGATGATTCTGCACTAAAAACTCATTCAAGAATTTACAAATTAGAAGACCAGCATTTTGATCCCGTGGTGCATTATGACGAAGAGTCAGAACTTAACGAAAAGATGTCTCAAGCATTAATAAAGTCACTTGAATGGGGAAACAAAATTCCAACAGGGATTTTTTACAAAAATGAGATAGTTACTCCGTATAGTGGAAGGCTTACAGATAAAATTCCAAATTATATGGAAAATCCTCCTGCCCAGCAAAAGATCTCATCAAAGGGCAAACCCATAACTGATGTTTCAAAGATTTTAGATTCTTTACAGGTTTAGAACCGAAAAAAACCACAATTTTACCTAATGAATTATTAGCAAGTTTTGTGAAAGCTTACTTTATCATTGAACATTAACGAAGTCAACAAAATATTCCGAAAATCAATTATCAAAGGTTTTTTTGAACCTAAACTTCTTAACCTTGATTTTAAAAAATCAAACGTAAAACATCCCACAATAACTGAATCTGGGCTAATGCAGTCAAACCTACTGCATATTTTTTTTGATGTGGATACAGGCTCTGATTATCCTGATGGTGATGAATGGTTCATTGTAGACTTTCTTTTTCCATACAGCATTAAAATTCCTGATTCCATTAAAGGGGCAGATTATTTTTCCACGATTACTGTGGAGGATGAGAAAAATTTTTGGCACCACCGTGAAATGATCCGATACAAATATGGCAAATCAAAAAAACTCACTGAATCATTAGAATTTTTAGAAACAAAGTACAAAGAACTTCATTCAATGGTTGAACCTCTAGAAAAAGATCTCAAGTAAGAATCTTCCATCCGTTTTTAGCAAAAACAAATTTTTTTTCATCAACAAGTGCGGTGTTTAATCTCCATCTTGCACTTTCTATGTCAAAATTATAGATTACCTCAGTTACATTTTGAGGTAATTTTTCAGGATCCAGATGATATTGCAATAACTCCAAAACGAAATCAATTTTTTCTACTGCATTGTTAAACGCATGACTATCATCCAGATCTATAATGAATCTAATGTTAGGGTTACCTGTAAAACTTATATCAATTTTAATGGCTTTTCCCCTACCTCTCCTCCTTTTCATTTCTTTTAAAATAAACTTGAATTTATCCCATCGACGAAAATCAAACCACTTGAAAAACACTTCATTAAATGCAAGTGGAATGGGGACATTTAGTATACTTACAAAATTAGGATCCGTTGGTTCAGTTTCTTCTTGTTTTACTATAAAACGATCTTTGAAAATTCCATAAATTACTTCAATCTCCCACGGTGAAATTCCATAATATTTTAGGGTAGTAACTACTGGCTTATCACTCACTATATCATGGACTTGAAATTTGTAATTAAAGCTTGAGAGTTTGATTAAAGACTAAAACGTTTGGATGTATTTCCAAAGATAAATTGTACTAACTGTTGCTATTACAAACATCATTGGTTTCCAAGCAATTACAGGAATAGTAGGTGTAGCAAGTTTAATTTTGTAATTATCAAAAATCGTGTGAACATATTTTCTAATTCTATTGTTCCAAATTTTGTAATCTATTTGATATTTTTTTAGCATCTCTTCTACTTCGTATAATACTGGTGTTCTCTGACAAAATAGATGTTGTACATAATCTCTAGAGACTTCGACTTCGGCATGTATTGCTATTAGACCTTTTTTCATATCTACTAGTCTCAAATGCATTTCCCAAGGTTTTTTGAGCTTCAATGAGAGACCGTTTCCTAATTGGAAAGGTTTCTTGTGTTCAAATTTAACTTTGGTAAAGCCTTCCTTTGAAAATATTTTCATTAGCTCATCTACATTTTTTTTAACTACAATGGTTAGCTGTTCTACTCCTGTTTTACTATCAGTGGAAATTTTTTCCATAAACCCATCAAAGAATGAAATCGTTTTTGGGTATCTTGTTAGATATTCCATTAAACTGGGCTCCAAAAAACCTCTATTTAAAGTCGTGCTATGAGATTTGCAAATCTCTACTACAAAGTACTTAATTGCTATTCGTAAATCCTCTTATGTATACACACAGATCATTAGATATAGCCATCTCATCTGTTGCAATTTTTCTATTTGTAAATTTTGCACCAGAATTTTTAACAATTGCAAATGGTTTTGATTCAGAACCCTCACCCATTTTGTGGTTAGCAATTGATGCAATATTATCTGCAACAGCTTGAAAAGTTACTTTGAGAGGATTTCCTTCAAGATCAGTTTGAGCTCGCATATCATTTACTGGTTCTATTCCTGAACACGCAATTGCTACACCAATTGTACCAATTCTTGCAGGCATTAGTCTGCTATCAGCAATTATTACTCCAATGTTAATTTGAAATTTTAAAAAAAAGTTTCTTCTTAATTCTTCTGCAATTAGGTAAGGATCATTTGGATAAAGAATTAATTTTCCCTCCTTTACATTTGATTTATCAATTCCTGCATTAGGTGCTAAAATATTATCTGAAGAAGTAATGACAAATCCTGGAATTCCTCCAAAAACTTTATCTGATTCTCGAAGAATTACTTCAGCAATTTTTGGTTTTAATTTAAATTTCTCTGAAATTTTACTTGCTTCATGAGAAACTTTGACATTATCTATATCTAAGAGTCTGCCTTGAGAATTTGAAACAAACTTACTAGATATCACAAGAATGTCACCATTTTGTAATTTTTGAGAATCAAGTGACTCTACAATTACTTGAAATAAATCAAATCTACCTGATTTTTTTTGTGATTTAATCGGAACTACTGATAATGACATATTTCACAAAGACCTTTTCCATCTATTTATTCTTCTGAAAAGCTTTTAATCTCAAGAAAAAGGATTTTCGATTATGAATATCACTGAAAAAATTCTTGCGAGAGGTGCTGGTAAATCAAAACTTGAACCTGGAGAAATAATTTTTGCAAACGTGGATTCTGTCATGCTTCATGACGTTTCAGGTCCAGGTGTTATCAAGGTATTTGAAAAGCTAAAAAAGGAAGGAGAAATTAACGTTGAAAAATTACATGATCCATCAAAGGTATGGGTAGCTGAAGATCACTTTGTTCCATCGGCTGAGAAGGTGTCTGCTGAAAACATTGTAAAACTATCAAAATTTACAAAGCAATATGGAATTGAAAGGCATTTTCGATATGGGATGGGTCAATATGGAATATGTCATACTTTGTCACATGAAGAGGCACTAGTTTTACCTGGAGAGGTGTATGTTGGTGGTGATTCTCATACTAATACAACTGGCGCACTTGGGTCATTTGCCTGTGGTTTAGGGCACACTGATATTGCATATGTATTATTAAATGGAAAAATTTGGTTTGATGTCCCAGAAACTTTGTACTTTAAGATAAATGGTGCTCTTCCAGAAAACGTTATGGCAAAAGATCTGATTTTAAAAATTATTGGAGATATTGGAACAGATGGTGCTGCAAATATGGCAATGCAGTTTGGTGGAGACGGTATTGGAAAAATGTCTGTAGAATCTCGCTTAACTTTAACTAACATGACTACTGAGGCCGGTGCCACAAACGGAATCATGGATCCTGATCAAAAAACTTTTGATTACTTGGCACAACATGGAGCAGGCCCCTATACAGCAATTCATGATGATAACGATGCACAATATTTTAAAACCTTCGAATATGATGTCTCTGAGCTTGAACCACTAGTTGCAAAACCATTTTCTCCAGAAAATGTAGTACCAGTACAAGAAACTACTGGTATAGAACTAGACAAATCCTACATTGGTTCATGTACTGGTGCAAAATACGAAGACCTCGAAGCAGTTGCTAAAATCCTCAAAGGCCGTAAGGTAAAAACTCGAACAGAAATCTTGCCTGCAGCAATATCTATCTACAAAAAGGCATTGGCAAATGGATTGATTCAGATATTCATGGATGCTGGAGCAGTAGTTGGCCCACCTACTTGTGGGGCGTGTTGTGGGGCACACATGGGCGTCTTGGCCAAGGATGAAATTTGTATTAGTACTACAAATCGTAACTTTCCAGGAAGAATGGGACACGTAGAGTCTCAGACTTATTTAGCATCCCCATTAGTTGCTGCAGCTTCTGCAGTAACTGGAAAAATTACTGACCCAAGGGACCTATAATGAAAGGTAATGCAATAAAATACGAACAAGATAACATCGACACTGATGTTATTTTGCCTGGCACGTATCTTAAACTACATGATTATTCAGAAATTGCAGAGCATGCAATGGAGGGCCTTGATCCTGATTTTCACTCAAAGGTAAAGGAGGGTGATTTTATTGTAGCTGGCAAAAACTTTGGATGTGGTTCATCAAGAGAGCACGCACCAATTGCTTTGAGTCACTCTGGAATAAAGGCAGTACTTGCACGCTCATTTGCACGAATTTTTTATAGAAATGCAGTAGATGGCGCCTTTTTGTTACCTCTTGAGATTGATGAAGATGCGTACAAGGGAATTTCTGATGGAGATGAGCTAGAAATTACCATTGAAAAAAATGAAATTAAAAACTTGACAAAAAATCAAACTTATTCTATGAAACCGTTTTCGGAAATTATCTCAAAGATCATATCAGCTGGTGGTTTGTTCAAGTACAAACCTTGACTAATTTCTAGCTCAACAGCATTTCATAGTAGAGTATTCCATGTTAAATAGCAGTTTTTCAATATTATTGTAATTTGAAAAAACATTGGTTTTTAGTATTTGCTATAGTTCCGTTTCTAATTTTAACAGTTTTTTCATTAACAAATAGTTCATACGGTCAATCTGAGGATGAAAACAATTTTCTTTCAAAAACTGAAACTTTTATTTTTGTTCAGACCTTCGTTGAAAACTCTGATGGGGAACTTGTAACATATTTAACCTCTGACAAATTTTCCAATCTATATTTGAGAGAACTTGATATCCTTCTTGAATCTGAGGTATCAGAAAAAGATCCAATTCTAAGTATTCAAGGACAAAAATACCAAGTCATTAAAAGAAAACAAACCATTAGTCATGATAGAGAAAACGTAATTGCAAGTACTATGTTGGCTGATTCTCAAAACGGCGCATTAAAGATTGTGGCGCGATTTGCTCATGATGGATATCCTATAATTCCTGGAGACAAAGTACAGTCAGTTTGGACGTTTCTTAAACCAGTTGGATAAGAACTAGATTTTTCTTTTTGATAGTAAAACTCCAACACTTATTGCAAAAAACACTACAAAGGGAACAAATCTGTATGGCTGATTTGTTTGATCTGTATATCCAGTAAGTAACGGTGCAGTAAAAAGTATTCCCCCTAGTAGAACCATCATAGATTCTGCATGTTTGAATCCGTGTCGAGATGCTATGTAAAGTCCAACAACTAGTGGTAAAATAAAGAGCAATACCAAGCCATCAAATCTAAGCTGATAAGAAAATGATGTAAAGCCTAGCCAAAACTCGTCTGAATTAAACTCTTCTTGAGTTCCTGTACTTACTGAAAGATTAATGCCATAAACTGATGCAGCTATTAATCCTCCTAAAATTATAGCAATAGTAGATGCTGCTACCCCTATCTTCTTAATTCTTGATATATTGGCTCTATAAATAAAAAATAGCGACATTGGCAAAAACATTACAGTCATTGCCTTTGATGCAATTGATAAAAAATATGATACAGGTGATAGGGGCCATGCTTTGAAAATTAAATATAAAGACAGTAGATAAAACACAATCCAAAAGTTTGTGTACGAAACTGTAGTGTCATATGTCAAAAAGATATTGCTTTGAAGCAAAATTACTGCAGAGACTAGCCCTGCAAATCTTTTTTCGGTAAGCTTTACTGTGAAAAAATAGGTCAATAGAACCAACGAAATACTTGAAAGAAATGGAATTACTGCATAATTTCCAAACAAAAGCAACGATGACGCAAGCAGAAAATATCTTGCGTGGGGTTCAAATTGTGTTGCAACTTGTTCAGGTGACCAGTTATCAACTCTTTGTTTGAGTCCTATGTAGTCTTCCCATTCCTCTTCAGCTGCTAATTCGCCAGCACTTGCACCAACATAAATTACTAAAAGAGCAGCTAATGCAATGAATGCAACCTTTTTGGATACTTCAAAACTAAAAACAAAATTTATTGCTTTTGCAATAGAGCCTGGTAATCGCTTTTTAAAATATAAAATTGTAATTACAAAAACTATGAAATTTACAGCAAGTAATGCACCAGCCCAAACTCCTGCTTGATATGCATCTACTTCTAGTAGGACCACTCCCAATTCTTCTAGTGCCTTTACTGTAGAATTATTTGAGGCAATTAGGGCAGGAAAAACTACTGAAACTAGGCTAATGATAACTATTGAAATGGTAAATAGAAATACTGCCCATCCTACAAAATTTGGTCTTTTTTTAATGAATTTATTTTCTGATTCTATATCTGGGTGCTCCTTTTTTGTATCAGCCAATTTTTTTCATCTTGTTTAGGCCAAAACCATAATTGTATAAATCGTTAGTAATTATCATTTTATCTACCTAATAGTCAAAGATAAGCCATGAATGATGAGAAAGTTTCTGTAATAATTCCTGTATACAACTCTGAAAAATTCTTGAAATCATCTATTGACTCTGTACTAAGGCAATCATATGAGAATCTAGAAATTATTGCAATAGATGACGGTTCTACTGATTCATCATTTGAGATTCTAGAACAGTTTGGTAATGAGATTATGGTGTTACGTCAAGAAAACAAAGGTCTTGCAGATGCATTGAATCATGGAATAAAGAAAATGAGTGGAACATGGTTCAAATGGTTTTCACCTGATGATGTT
>Ga0209980_10001300_pt1 | contig 13814 bp, 10 predicted proteins | sample CR02metaG_FD_183611 | JGI IMG/M metagenome (GOLD analysis project Ga0209980, IMG submission 183611) | Deep subsurface microbial communities from Mariana Trench to uncover new lineages of life (NeLLi) - CR02 metaG (SPAdes) (version 2) | ecosystem: Environmental > Aquatic > Marine > Ocean trench... | reverse complement strand
ACCGGGTCACGAGTCTGAGCGGACAGGCCCTCCAGACCCGTTAGCCTGCAGTCTAGCCCCGTTGGCATAGCCCTCCTTTGATGTACGCAGCCGTCAACCAATTCCGGAACTGATCCGGTATTGCTTGCGTACTTGTATGCCTGCCGTCAAAAGGCTTGATAGCCCACTCGCTGCGGGCTATAAGACCAATACAAGCGTCACTACCTTAACGGGAACATCAAATAACCATTTTGTCTGGAGGGACATGGGATGCCCAATCAATTTGGCACCAGAATCATCGATGGCGACGGCCATATTCAGGAGGACAACCAGGGAATCATTGCCCATATGTCTTCCCCTTATCGAGAAATCGCAGAACACAAAAACACAGTCTTTCCACCCCTGGATCACCTCCACGCCGGACGCGCGGTGGAGACGCCCCCCTTGCGGGACGGCCGGCCCGGAGTCGGCCCCAAGGGCTGGCTGGAGTTTCTCGACGACGTGGGCATCGATTGGACTGTCCTCTACCCAACTCAAGCCCTTGCCTACGGTAAGATCGTGAGTCTCGATTACGCGGTGGAGGCCGCTCGCGCTTACAACGATTGGCTTCATGACACCTATCTGAAGTTTGACCCCCGCTTTAAGGGAATGGCCCTCATTCCGATGCAAGACCCCGAGGAAGCCGTGAATGAGCTGCGCCGCTCCGTCACGGAATTGGGAATGCTGGGCGGGATGATGCCCTCCAACGGCCTCCCGTCACCCCTGGGCTCCAAGATGTACTGGCCAGTTTACGCCGAGGCCGATCGGCTCGGATGTTGCCTGGCGGTACACGGTGGGTGTCACGACCGCTTTGGAATGGACCACATGAACATGTACGTCCCAGTGCATGCCCTGGGCCACCCCTGGGGTCTCACCATCAACTGTGCGAGCATCGTCTATAACGGCATCTTCGACCGTTTCCCGCGTGTGCGCATCGCGTTTCTCGAGGGCGGCGTCGCCTGGCTACTGCTGTGCCTGGAGCGGCTCCACGCGTCCCATGAGACCCATTTCCAACATATTCCTGCGGGCGAGTTCGGCGTGAGAGAGGAAGAGGAGCCGAGCCAGTACATCATCAAGAAGATCAAAGAGGGCCGCTTATACATCGGCTGTGAGACGGAGGAGTTGACCATGCCCTTTGCCATCAAGGTGGTGGGCAACGAGCCCTTCATCTACTCCTCTGACTTCCCCCACGAAGTCACCAACGAGAGTTGTAAACACGACATCGGCGAGCTGTTGGAAAGTGGCGACCTGACCCAGGATGACAAGGAAGCTGTCCTCTACCGCAACGCCGAGCGGTTCTACAAGCTGCCGCTATGAGGGAGGAAGTCCCCTGAACGACTGTCGCGCCGCCGTCATCACTGCCCATAACCAACCGCTGGAGATCCAGCGGGTCCCCATCCCCGAGCTGGAGCCGGGCGCCCTGCTGGTGCGGATAGCGGCCTCCACGCTATGCGGCACTGACGTCCACCGATGGCATGGTCCCCTGGCCCCTGATGACTCATTACCCATCATCACCGGCCATGAACCTTGCGGCTTCATCGAAGCCATCAACGGAGAACGGACCGACATCTTGGGGAAACCGGTGCAGCCGGGCGACCGTATCGTATGGAGCTACGTCAGCTGTGGCCATTGCTACTATTGCACCGTCGCCCTCCAGCCCTGCATCTGCCGCGGTCGCGCATCCTGGGGACATAACCGTAGCGACCACCCCCCCTACCTTCTGGGGAGCTGTGCCGAGTACATGTACGTTCCACCCCCATGCCAGATTATTCGCGTCCCCGACGAGGTCTCTTCCGCCTCAGCAGCAGCATCCGCGTGCGCCTACCGGACCGTGATGCACGGGTTTGACAAGCTAGGGGCCCTAAAAAGTCATGAAACGGTGGTGATTCAGGGGAGCGGGCCCTTGGGTATCTTCGCAACTGCAGTGGCGCGCGATCACGGGGCCAAACAGGTACTGGTCATTGGTGCGCCGGCCGCCCGCCTGGAAGTAACCAAACGCATGGGCGCAGACGCGGTGCTGAATCTGGAGGAGGTCACCAATCCGGAAGACCGCCGCAAATGGGTGCGTGACCGTACCGCCGGTCGTGGGGCCGACGTGGTGATTCAAGTGGCGAACAACTTAGCCGTGCCCGAAGGGCTCACGCTGCTGCGCGATGGTGGCAGGTACGTATGTATCGGCGCCGGAGGAAAGGCCGACATCGCCGTTAGCCGTCTCCCCTCAGAGATGACCTTCCACACGATTCGGTCCGGGGAGCCACGTCACTGGTTACAGGCCATCGACTTCCTTGCCTCGCGGAAAAACACCTTCCCCTTCGAGGAGATGATCACCGCGAGCTATACCCTGGACCAGGTGAACGAGGCGCTGCAGGCCATGGCGAGCTACCAGGTGGTGAAGGCGGTGATTAATTTACCTTAGAAGTATGTGCTCGTGCGCTTCGACCTTACCCACGATTTTGCGGGCCCACCTTTTCGATATTGATCCGGATTGCGATCCGGCGCTCGGCTATAGTCTTTTTCCGAATGTCATCCCAGTTTTCAGGCTCTCCCCGAATCTGTCGATGCCAGTCGAGAATGATATCCATGGCCTGGGGCTGGGGAATGATCTCTGCCTTACCATCGATCTGGATATAGTTGGAGCCGTGAAACTTCTCGCCAAAGACCAGTAGCGAGATCTGCGGGTTGCGCTTGATGTTTTTGACCTTGTAAGTGGTCTCCCGGCTGGTAATGATGAGATCCCCTTTAGCACCGATGACCGGAGAGACTAGCGTCATCTGCAGGGAGCCGTCCTTCTTCCGCACCACGAGCACACCATGTTCCTTACCTTTTAGAAACTCCTTTGCCTCGGCAATATCCATGTAGCCTCCCAAAAACTAATTCGTGAACCTATTGCTGAATCGTGCTCCAGGATGCGAAACTGCGAAATCATCGCTGTGAGGCATCAAACTGTTCCGCCATCCAAGCTAAGTAACAAAAAAATAATTTGCCTGTAGTCTAGTCCGGGCACGTAAAAATTGTCAATCCGGAGGGATAGTTACGCTGATATTCCTTCCTGCGTTTTGGTAATTCCCGAGGTGCGGAACGGTTAACCCCGATCCGAAATTAATTCCCCCAAGAAATCAGTCCTGATCAGCCTCGGATCATAATAAAGAGCTGTTTGAATCATGAACCGGTTCGACCGATTCGACAGGCTCACGGCCCTGAGGTCCTCGAAGGGTCAGCGACTCGCCATTAGTGTACTTACGAACCCAGAGTCAAAATCTCGACAATTCATGCACCATCAGCTCAGGATCACATATGGCTTGATTATTTTTACCGGATCGGGGTTAGTCCCCTTGTCCTCGATTAGGCACCCTTTAACTCGAACGGTTTTTCTACTAACCTTAATGAGCTGCATGAATCATTAGGGAAGTCTCCGCAGGTTATAGGAGAGAAGTTCGAATGCGTAAGTGGATGATGGCCGGCACCATGTTGGTAATCCTGTGTGTGATTGTTGTTGTAGCCCTTTTGAGTGTTAACTCATTGATCAACCGGAACAAGGACTACCTAGTCAATCAAGCCGAGCAGGCACTGGGACGGAAGGTCTCGGTTGGAAAAGTGGGTGTTTCCCTTTGGAACGGAATCGGTGTTCGGCTCAACGACTTTTCCCTGTCCGATGATCCGTCCTTTTCCTCCGGGGATTTTATTCGTGCCAAGGATCTTCAGGTCAACCTGAAGATCATGCCATTGTTTTCCAAGGAAATAGAAATCAAAAGGTTGATCCTTCATAAACCTGTCATTGGAGTCCGCCGAAATAAGAATGGCACCTTCAATTTCGCCAGCCTGGGGGGCACAGGAAGAGAAAAGGTGCCATCGGCCGCAACAAAGGACCGGGAGCCTTCCCAGAAAAAGGCCGCAACTTTACCCATCCTGGTTAGCCTCGTGGACATCTCAGACGGAGACTTGCACTACCTGGACCGTAAGGAGGGAGTGGACCTGCGGATAAAAAAGATTGACCTCCGGGTGACAGACCTGAATTTTGACAAGCCATTCTCTGTCCAACTGGCTGCAGCGCTCTTTTCAGAAAAGCAGAATTTCAAAGTTCAAGCCCGGTTGGGCCCGCTTCGTCCCGAAACCGATATTGACCAGGTCCCTCTCGATGGCAAGATCAATGTGGACCTCATAGATTTTGGCAGACTAACCTCTGCCGCCCCTATCATTAAGGCCCTGTTACCCAAAGATTTGAAATTGACCGGGTCATTGAGGATCAAAGATACACAGTTCAAAGGGACATTAAAAAAACTTGCGCTCACCGGAACCGTAGAGGGCACCGACGCCTCCATCCACTTTGGACAATACTTCAGGAAGGATTCGGGGATACCTTTCGTAATCTCCTTTGACGGCCAGGTGGCCAACAATAATCTGTCCTTCCGGCAAGCCAAGGTCACGCTACGCGGGCTAGAGCTCGTGGGCAAGGGAAACGTAAGGCTCGGAATAGAGCCGTCGCTCAATTTGTCAGTGGACTCCAACCTGTTCTCCCTCAAGGGTTGGGAAAAGATCGTCCCCGCTATTAAAAACTATCAGCTTTCAGGTAACGCAAGGATCCAGACGAGCGTGAAGGGAAGATGGGCAAAAGGCACAACGCCACGAATCAAGGGGACCCTGGCCCTGTCGGGAGTTAACGCCAAAGCGCCCCAATTTCGTAAGGCCCTTAAGGACTTGAGCGCCAAGATAAACTTCACTGGCAACGGGGCCGACCTTAAAGAAACCACGTTCACCCTGGGGAGATCCCGGATTCGCTTGGAGGCTGAGATCAAACAATTTTCTCCCCTCAGGGTTTCCTATAAGCTCTTCACTCCCGAAATCTGGCCGGCTGATTTTCAAGCAGCTCTTCCTGCCGAGCGAAAGGCCGATGTCATCAAGGATCTCAGCAGCATGGGACAGTTGAGCACCAAGAACGGCAACCTCAACTATCAGGGGAAACTCAACTCAGGACAGGGAAGTCTCTACAATATTAAATATAAAAACCTTGGGGCAGAACTTGTCCTGGAAAACAACATTGCCAAAATTAGAGAATTTCGGGTGCAGGCCTTGAACGGGTCTTTGGAGGCTCAGGGAACCTACTCCTTTAGAAATCCCGTGCCGAGTTTTTCTCTTTCCAGCAAAGTTCGAGGACTTGACCTCAAAGAGCTATATCGCTCTTTGGATCCCAAGGCCCCGCAGGCTATTCAGGGGAGCCTCAATGCGGATCTGAAGGTTTCCGGAAGCGGTAAGGACTGGAGCGAGATCAAACCGCGTCTAAGAGGTGAGGGAAAGGCAGAGGTTTTAGCGGGTGCCCTTCTCAATTTCAACCTCGCGGAAGGAGCCATTTCGGGGATCACAGGTATCCCCGGTCTCACCTCCCTCATTACCCCACAGGTTCGGGAAAAGTATCCCGAGATCTTTCAGTCCAAGGATACCAAGTTCAAGGAGTTAAAAGGACTCTTTAGTTTAAACGAAGGTCGGATGGACGTGAAAGACTTTCGGATTACGGCCGCAGATTACACTGTGCTGGGCAAAGGCCGGGCGAATTTTGACCGAGATGTCAATTTTCGTGCCTTGATGCTTCTCTCGCAACGGTTGTCTGACGACCTGGCAAACGCCGCGAAGGAAGTCAGGTACATATACAACGCGAACAAACAATTGGAAATACCCTTTCGCCTCACCGGGACTCTACCCAACGTCCGGCCGAGACCCGACTCCGATTATCTGGCCAAACTGATCCGGCGGGGAATAGCCAATAAAGGAGCGCAAGAAATCTCAAAACAGATTTTCGGCACCAAGAAACCATCGTCACCAGAGGATTCCGCTATCAGGGATTCAGTGGAAGAACTGATACGTAAGGGTTTGCAAGGCATCTTCGGCCGCTAAGACGCCATACGCTATCGGGTCCCATACTACAATGCTAGACCTGACCCTATTTCCGCAACCGGTCGTGCACCTGGGTTCCAAGGATGAATGCAGTGCCGCTGGCCAATAGCATTCACCGGCCCATTGCATGATGCCCGCGCTCATAGTGCTAGCGCAAAAGATCTTTTCCATAATCATTGCCGTTGGGAGTGCGCACGATGATGTGTAAATGATCCTTATAATGGTCTTTGAACTGTTGAAACGCCTGGCCGGCCTGGTGATCAAATTCGACGATAATGACGGGGCTATGAACGCGGTAGTAAAACACGCTGTCTTCTTCAACGCCGCCGCGCCAGGAAAAATACGTGTTACGAACATGCCGCTTCACTTCGTCCATCTTTATTGTCGCGTGACCAGGCCGCATGCGAGAAACGTGAATTTCCACCAGCCGCATGAGATGATCATGCTGCTGCGCCGTCAATTCATTGTAGGAAATGCCCTCATAGCGGATTTCATGGTTATCACGGAAGGCCGAGGTAAAGAGATCGCGCGGCAGATCGGCACCGACGATCGCTTTTGCGCGCTGCTCCACGGTAAGTGCGCGGATCACAGCAAGACCTTGCCTTTCTTCGGCTTGAAACACGCGGGTGCCCGCGTACTTACCGCTCTGGGCGAATACCGGTTCGGAACCGAGAAAGGCAGGCGTCATCACGACTTGGTCGCCGAGCACAAAGTAGTTGATGTTCAAATGATGGCCGTCGATCTGCCAACCCCAAGGCTCTAGCAAGGAAGGAGTGCCCATGATACTCAGCCAGTAGAGGTCGTCTCCGTAATCATCGACCCTGCCTGTCATCTCCATCACCGTCTCGTTAAGGCGCATGATGTCGCGGGCCGTGGCGAATCCCTGGTCACTAAAGCTCTCTCTTAGCAGCGCGAACGCACCCTCAAGTTGCGCATCGGACATTTCGCATAACGGCATGCCGTGGCGCATGATCGTGCGATGAATATTGCTCCACATTCGCCATTCGACAGCATCCACCGGAAAGCGTGCCCTCGCACGTTGCTCGTCATTCAACGATCCGAGAAAAGCCTCGGCGGCTTCGCGAATCGTCTGCGTTGAAACACCGGTGGCTTGAATCGGGAACAAACCGGAAACGGCCGTGCCGTCCGTGGTATTTCCTTGGAAAGGCTCGGCGACGGCCTTCAGTGCGTTTTGCAAATAGTTCGGCGGGCCGCCACCAAACTTCAAGAGCCGGCCGTTACGCCGGGGCACGCTCAATTGTCCCGGTAGGTGATCAGCAATTTCGCTTGTGCTCATGCGCGCCCTCTCGATCTTGCAAAGACTGAAACGCCCATCAGGTTTTTGTGTTAGAGGTACCCCTGTCGAAAGGATAGGAATTTCTTTTTGCGGGCCAGCCCTGCTTCATTTCGGGTGGACAATATCCAATAACAGCCTTTTGTGTCAACCAGAGGCCAATTTTAAGGGCATCTCCGGTCGCCAAAACGCCATACGCTATCGGGCCCCATACTACAATGCTAGACCTGACCCCATACTCCTTTTTCAGGTCCGCTTTGCGCGATGCGCTTTGCTCTCTCCGCTTTTTACCTTTTCCGCAACCGGTCGTGCACCTGGGTTCCAAGAATGAGCGCCGTACCGCTGGCCATAAAGCCGAGGAATCCAAAGCCCGCCCAGAAGCCCAAGCTCCCCGAGAGCAACGCAAACATAGAGGTGCTGGTGGGGGCCCCGACTGTTCCTATGGTATGCCAGACGCCATAGAACTTTCCCCGGGCCTTCTCAGGCGCGATGTCGGAACCTAGCGTCTGCATGTTGCCCCCCGTGATGCCATTGCTCGCGTACACACAGAGATAGGCCACTATGAACATGTTGAGCGGCATCTGAGTGAAATCCGTAATGCTGATGAAAACAAGCGCCACCGCGAGCAACGAGAAGCCAGGCACCAGGGTGGTCTTGCGCCCGAACCGGTCCATTATGTAGCCGGAGCAAAGGGTGAGGGGGATGTGAATGGCTGTCACGATGGTTGCCAGGATACCGATGGTCTGCGGCGTCAAATTATAAACGTACGCCCCATAGAGGTTGAGCTGACCGGAAAAAATGGGACCGCGTGTCATCCCAGCGAAGAGCTGGGCGACAAAGAAAATAATGACCTGGTAGGTAAACAACGCCCTGAACCCCGACTCCTCCCTCTCTTGAGTCCCGACCTGTTTGCGGACGACCCCCTTTCTTAAATGGGGAGCCGTCTCCTGCACCAGTTTAAAGCTTGGGATGATGGCGATCAGCGATAGGATTGCATGGGCAATGAACGGCGCGCGGATGTCCCAGAAGCCGGCAAGCACCCCTCCAATGGCGGGCGAGAAGAGTCGGCCGGCATTCTGCATCGCGCTCATGGTGGTAATCTGGCGACCGCGCTCCCGGTCGGCCCCCGTGTCGGCGATCATGGCAAGCCGGCTCAAGTGCCACATCTGCTGCCCCACCCCACCAATGAATCTATAAATGAGCAACTCGGGAAAGGAGTGCACCATGGTAACGAGCACTGAGGAAATCGCAAGAAGGAAGGGGCCTGTCAGCAGAATCTTCCGGCGCCCGATGCGATCCATGAGTAACCCGATGGGAAGGCTCGAAAGGGTGACACCCAGTTGATGGACGATGATCACCAGGGAGGCAACCTCGAACGAGACGCCGAAGGACTTGGCGTACACGGGAAGCGCCGGAACCACGATCCCGGTGCCCACTGCGAGAGTCATGGCCGGGACATAGATGGATAGAAAATTCTGCCGCGTGTAGATACCGCTGCTGCGGTCACCACTAGCCACAAGCCGCTCCTCCGGAAAATGCCAAACCGCCTGAGGTAGTGAGTTCCGGTTTGAAAGTGCGCATCCTCATCCTCTTTTCTTCTCCTCAGCCTAAATCCAAACCTTTAATTCTTACCACATCAAACAGAACGCGAATAGAACAAAGCGACGAAGACAGCAAAGCGCATGGCGCAAGGGGGAAAAGTAAAAAGTTTAAAGTAAAAAGGTGAAAGGTTATGGGCGGAACAGGTCGTGATCGTGGCTCAAAGCGCAGAGCGCATGGCGCAAAGCGATGGAGGCCCGAATTGAGGTTGCAGGAAAGCAACCACGAAGGTAGTATCTGCTGAACCGAAGCAGGAGGTGGACCATCAAATTCAGTCTCTTTACCGAAGTGCAGTGTCCTTCTGGTACATCACCCGTCAAGCGTTTGGATGATTTCCTGATACAGGCGGAGAAGGCTGATGAACTGGGCTACCACGGGCTGTGGATTTCAGAGCTCCACTTCCAGCCTGAGTTCTCGGTCTTTTCCGCCCCCTACCCTGTCCTTGGCGCCGTCACGCAACGAACCAAACGGATTCGGATGGGGGTGGCCGTGAACATTTTGCCCGTTCATCACCCTGTTCAGTTGGCCGAGCAAGCGGCCACGATTGACCTGCTGTCTCATGGCCGGATGGATTTTGCCATCGGCATGGGCCACTTTCACTCGAGGGTCTATGAAGGCTTTGGCATAGAGCAGGAAAAGGGCCGGGAAATGATGGAAGAGAGTGTGCAGGTCATTCTAGCTGCCTGGACGCAAGACGTCCTGGAATTTGAGGGCCGATTTTATCGGATACCCGAGGTGGTGCCGAACCCCAGGCCCCTCCAGAACCCCCACCCTCCTTTATATACCGCTAGCGGCTCTCTCGATGGGATCGAGTTTACCACCCGCCTGGGTCTCAACCTGTTATTACCGCTGCACACCATGACCCGTGAACGGGTCAAAGAATTTGCCAATGCCTATTGGGAAGGTCTTCGAAGACATGGACGTGCTCAGTCGGAAGGAGAGTTAGGATTGTTGGTTCCGGTTCACATCGCCGAGACTACCTCGACGGCGCGGAAACGGGCCCAGACCGGTATCCTCGACTACTACGGTATCATCCGTAAGGTTCGCCACGATTATCGTGATTGGTGGATACGACGTGGACTGGATCCCTCTCGACTCCGCCGTCCCTCCTGGGAGGGAATTACCTATGAGCGAATCTGTAAAGAGCATGCGGTCCTGGCCGATGCAGACAGGGCCGTGGCGGAGTTGCGGGGTCTTGCACAGGAGACGGGAGCAACCCATATCCTTTGCTGGATGAACATGGGTAGCCTATCCCAAGAACTGGTCCTTGATTCCATGGAGCGGTTCGCCCGCGGCGTCATGCCGCACTTGCTTTAAGCAGAAAGGGCTCAGTGCCCGGAGCCTTCCAATACGGCGAGGGCGACCCGGCAACACAGGGTGTCCTGCTCGGCCCGAGTACCTCCGGCCACTCCGATGGCGCCGACGATGGCAACTCCGTCGACAATGACGATACCGCCACCCGCAGGCGTGATGCGACCGTGGTGGGAAACGATAAGGCTTCGAAGCCAGGCTTGCCGCGCTTGGGGTACCAACTCCACTGTGGGAACGTGAAAGGCGGCTGCCGTGTAGGCCTTATTGACGGCAAACTCTGCCGTCCTGGGCTCGGCCGCATCCATCCGCCCGACGGCGATGGGACAGCCGGCTTCGTCCACAACTGCAACGGTCACCGCGATCCCCTCTTTTCCGGCATAGGTCTGCACGGCATTGACCATTTCCCATGCCTTTTCCACCGGAACCGGACCAACATCCGGTTTGTTCTTGCGAAAGAAGCTGGCATTGACCTCCAGTGAGTGGTTGTGCTCGGTAGGTAGGTCGTAATCAGTGAAGATGGCGTCCACGGGGCAGACGATTTCGCACTGCTCGCAATCGATACACACCTCAGGGTCGATATAGTGCTGCGGCGCCCCGGGAGTGGTATGGATGCAGGCTACCGGGCAAACATCGACGCAGGCGCCATCGTTAGTGCAGAGTTCGGTGATGACGTAAGTCAACCGCCTCTCCTCGCTGGCGTTGGGAATTGCAGATTGAAAACCGCAGATTCCAAATCCAGATTTGCAATTTGAGATTTACCATTTGCAATCCCGCAGGGCTAGCCGTCCGCTATCAGTGGTAAATCGGTGCGAATGACCTTCGCCACATGAACATGGGTCCCGTATTTTTTAGTCGTCAGTCTCCCGTCGGAGTTGACCGTCCCCACCTGTCAAGCCATTTATAAATCTAACCCTAGCGGGATTCGTTGCGTCATTACAAAATCTAACCGAAGTCCTCTCGCATCTGTCGTTTCATGTCCTGTTGTTGGCGCTGTAGTTTCTTGCTGAAGGTCCAATCTCTCCACGGCGTTTGTTTCAGCGGTGGCCTTTCCCGTGGGGCTCTGTCTGCATGGCTGGCCAGCTTGTAGATCCGCTGCAGTTGCTGATCGATTCGGGTAGAGAGCTCGAAGGGATCAGTTGTCTTAAGCATGTGCGTGAGGGCTGCGAGCTTTTTGGGGTCTCCCTTTCGGGACTCCACGACCCGCTCAAAGGGGGTACGGGGCGTGTCATAGCGGCGAATAAGTCGAGAGCCTTTACGGATTTTGCATCGCAGCTTCATCGAGGGCTGGAACAGATTCTGAAAGATCCTAAGCTCCTCATAGAGCCGGTTGGCGGCCTCTAGGGCCTTTGCGCTGTCATAGCGATCCCAGCCCATAAGCTTCCTGACATGGGTCCAGTTCTTCTGCTCGATGTGGGCGTTGTCGTCCTTTTTGTAGGGACGCGAGCGGGTGAACTGGATAGTGCGGCCAGCTGGGCGTTGTTGACAGAAGGCAAGAAGGTGGTTGTTGATGAACTCGCTGCCGTTGTCGGAGTCGATCCCCTTGAGGGGGAAAGGGAGTTGGTGTTCGATCTCGGTGACCGCATTCAAGATACCCAAGGCGCTCTTACCCATGACCGCCTTGCGCTCCACCCAGCAGGTGGCAATGTCGACGCAGTCCAGGCTATGGAGAAATTCCCCAACCGCTGAGGCCCCTGAGTGTGACACCAGGTCGATCTCGAGATAGCCTGGCCGGTTCACATCCCAATGATCGGTTTTAATGGGGATCATCTGCTTTAGCAGTGATCCGGGCCGAGTGCTACCATACACTCGCCGTTTGACCATGTGCTTGGTTGCCCTCAGGCGCCGATCCATCTGACGGGCACTGATGGCCAGTAGCTGGGCCTCTAACGGTTGGGTCAGCTCGAAGTGTTGCTTTATCCAGGGCAGCCAGTGCACAAGGGCGGCCTTCAGACGTTGGGAGCACAGATATCCCGAGGATTGCCACACCTTGGCCAAAATCCTTACCATCGCCTGACTGTAGGTAGGAGAGCGAGATAGAGTCCGTTTGCGTACGGCTACTTCGGGCACGGGCCGGTTTAAAAGCCAGATGGCATATTTACGGTTGTAGCCGCAAACCTTGCAGAATTCCTCTAGGATCATCCCCTTCTCCGTCCGTGGTGCGCGCTGATAACGTTCATAGATGGATCGTAAATACTCCCGCTTGGATCGTCGTGCCATTGTGAACCCTTTCATTGTTGCCCTCCTTGAGCTCCACAATGAGCACTTGGAGGGTTAGAATTACAAATGGCGCAACGAATGGTCTTAGGGTTAGATTATACACGGCGCGATACGTGCCGTTGACGCATTGGGACCGCCTTTGTTAGGCTACCCGGTGATAGAGCCCTACGTTTTTATGCCGTGATCGCCATCCTATAGGAGGGTCAAATGTTAACTAGGGAACAGAACGAGCTTCTGTGCAAGACGGACCGTGGAACACCCGGTGGAGAGTGGCTACGCAGGTACTGGCAGCCTGTGGGAATTTCAAAGGATCTCACCGCGGGCGGGAAGCCCAAACAGATCAAGGTGATGGGAGAGGACTTGGTTTTGTTTCGCGATGATCAGGGCCGCGCCGGGCTTCTGGGACTCAACTGTTCCCATCGGCTGACCTCTCTGGCCTATGGTCGCGTGGAGGATGGAGGGATTCGCTGTCCGTTTCACGGTTGGCTCTATGATGTGGAAGGGCATTGTTTGGAACAGCCCGCTGAGCCGGAGCCATTTTGTGAGACGGTCGGTCATTTGGCCTATCCATGCGATGAGCTTGGTGGGGTGATCTTTGCCTATATGGGGCCACCGGACAAAAAACCACTGCTTCCGCGCTATGAAGTGTTGATCAGACACGATGGCAGCCGCAAGGTCGATTTCTATGACATCAATAGTAACTACCTGCAAAACGTCGAAGGCGCGGTGGATTCGGTCCACTTTTCGTATCTCCACATGGACAATTGGTCCAAGGTCAAACACAGACTACAATTGATGCCCAAGCCCCAGCTTGAGTTCCATGAAACGGAATGGGGCATCTGGCAAAAGTCTTTGCTTCCCGACATCGGTCGGGAGATTACAGATCTCGTCTATGCGCACTTTTTCATGCCGGCCGGTTTTATGAGAATTCAGGGAAGCCCAAGGGATAGAAGCCTCATTCAGAAATTTCAATCCTGGTACGTGCCCATGGACGATACCCATACCAGGAGGTTTCAGGTTTACTTCTCACCCCCTGACAAAAGCGGCAAGCTTTTTGAGTGGCCAGTGGATAAGCCACACGATGCCCCCGGGCCGCAAAACGAATACTATAGGCGCTATGAAGAGGCCAATACCATTTCTGGCATCCCCAACAGAACCGCGGCGTCGGCGGTCAAGGGCTTTTTGGCTCAAGACAGTATGGTCAACGAGACCCAGGGGGCCATTGCTGACCGCAGTAAAGAACACCTCGGGTTCCATGACAAGGTACTAACCGCACAGCGTGTCATGTGTCTCCTTGCGGTGAACGATGTGCGCAAGGGACGCGACCCCAAACATATCGTTCGCGACCCGGAAAAAAATAGAATCATATACGTGCGGGGCGAGGATACCCCGGAGTTGGTTTGATCAGGCGCGTAGGGCTGGTCGTCACCAGGAGGGAAACATGAGCACGCCTGCAGAGACGAGTCGTGAGTATACACGTGTGGACGCG